>Ga0193727_1001288_pt1 | contig 10331 bp, 8 predicted proteins | sample H2c2metaG_FD_143051 | JGI IMG/M metagenome (GOLD analysis project Ga0193727, IMG submission 143051) | Soil microbial communities from a riparian zone of the East river system, Colorado, United States - H2c2 | ecosystem: Environmental > Terrestrial > Soil > Riparian zone | place: USA: East River...
AATGCCGCGGCCTCGGGGAAGCTCGCCGATCGACTCTTGCGTCGCCGCGTCGATGCCGTGTGTCACGAAGCGCTCGAGGGCGGTGCCTGCCGGGTCGATCACGCCGAGAGCCGCGTATTCAGCTCCGGTGACGCGTGCGGCCGCGGCGGTGATCCGCTCCAGCACTGCATCGAGCGAGAGCTCGGAGCTGATCGCGATGCCGGTCTCGACAAGCGTGCGGAGACGGTCGGTTTCTTCCGGTTCGGCCACGTGGCCAATCGTCTCAGAAGGAAAGCCGCTCCGTAGTAAGCCGCAGCGAGTCAGCGGTCGTTCCCCCGAAGAAGACGGGGCGAGCGCTGATGGCGGAGCCAGGCCGGGCGGCTTGACTCCTAAGCGATCCCCGAAACCACCACGAAGAACTGGAGGCAGACATGAGCACCATCACAGCTGATCAAAGAGTTTCAACGGCAGTCCGCGAGAGGAGCGACCTGTTCCGGAAGCTCCTCAAGTGGGGCGGCTTCGGCGCAGGCGCCGTTTTGGTCGCCTTCGGCGTTGTCGCGATCATCATGGGCTTCAGCGGCCGCGCGACCGTGGCCAACAGCCTCAAGCTGGAGAAGATCGTCGGCAGTGCCGACATGACTCCCGCGCTGATCGCCAAGGAGGCGAAGGACGCCGGTCTCGTGGGTGTTGACCTTCCGACCGTCGCCGTCGCCGGTCAATCGATCAACAGCGGCCCGAGGGCACGCGCCTTCGCGAGCTACATGCGGATCCACGCGCTCGAGGCAACAGGTGGCTTCACCTACGCCCAGATGGGTCGTTTCCAGGCCAAGCCCGACGCGGCCAAGGCAGACCTTGCCGTCGGTGGCGGAACTGACAATGCCGCGGCAGCCCTGGTCGATCCCGCAACGAAGCAGCCCGTCGCGAACGGGATCCGGAACCTCTGGGTGACGGAAACGGCGCTGACCACCGCGCTGAACACCTCCTACATGGCCGACAGACTCGGCCTGTTCGGAATCGTCGTCGGAATCGCGCTGCTCCTGAGCGGCATCGGCTTCATCATCCTGGCATTCGCAGCACTCCACCGCCCGAGGGTCGCCGCGCCGTCGATCTAGACGCGGCACAAGACGGGCCGGCGCCCGGTGGTTTCGAGGAAGGCGCCGGTCCACTTACTCCCCCACATCAGCCCGCCCCCTGTTCTTCAGGGGGCGGTGTTCTTTTGCGGCGATCCCAGAATGTAGAGCTAACGACCGGTCGCGTACCAGACGTTGCCCGGGCCGACGTAGCTCGGCCCCTCGCCCCAGATCGCATGCGTCTGACCTGCACCGTCGATGTCCAGCTCGAAGTAGTCGCCGTATGGCTCGGCGAACCCGTCCTTCGGGGTCGCATACTTGTATGAGTAGCCGGGGAGGTACTGCGAGAGCTTCGCCTCGGCGGACCACGTTGCGCCACCGTTCATGGACGACCGGTAGTAGACGTTCCAGCGCGCGCTCGGATCGTCGGCGCCGGGATCGAAGCCGTTGCGATCGTCCATCCAGGCGATCCGCACGTCGCCGTCGCCGCGGGCCGCGAGCGCGGGAAAGAGATTGTTGGAGCCGGCCGGCGCGAGCGACACCTCGCGCGCGGCGCTCCAGGTGCCGGCGCCGTCGTCAGAACGGGCCAGATACATGCGCTGCTTTCCGGAGCTCGTGTGCGCGGCGTTCCACAGCACGTAGATCCGGTCCTTGCCGTCGACTCCGAGCGCCATCTGCGAGCCCCAGTAGTCCCACCCGGGACAGCTGCACGAGAACAGCGGCTGCGAGATGTCGACGAGCGATGTCGTCCACGTAGAGCCGCCGTTGGTCGAACGCGTGACGTAGAGGTTCTTCGTGCCCTTCGCCTGGCCGGGATTGTTGGCGCCGTTCCAGGCGAAATAGGCGTTCCCCTTCGAGTCGATCGCGCCACCGCTCGGCAGCGACACACCCAAGTCGGAGTTCGTCGTGCCGACGAGATTGTGGATCGACCAGGTCTTGCCGCCGTCGTGTGAGACCGAGGCGAAGATCTTCTGTTGGGTGTGGTAGACGAGGTACACGTGTCCGTCCCGTGCGGCGAGGATGTCCTTGTCGGTTCCGCGCTGAAGCGGCTCGACGAGCATCGTCCGCCACGTGTTGCCGTAGTCGTCCGAACGCGCTACGTACTGGCTCGACTTGTTGTTCTGCATGAACGCTGCGTACACGGTGCGCCCGTCCGCGGCATCCACGACGATCTGCGGATCGTCCTGGCGTGCCGTCGAGGGTGCGAGCGCCCGCGGCGAGGACCAGGTCTTCCCGCTGTCGCTCGACACCTGCAGGACCGTATGCGGGCTTGCGCAGGCCGGGCAGCTCGGATCGGGATCGCCCGTCTCTGCTCCGGCGTAGCCGACGTAGTGCGAGTAGGCCGCATAGACATGACCCGAGCGGTCCGCCGCGATCGCCGGTTCCCAGTCGTCACCGTGCGGGAAGCCCAGGGCGACTGAAGGCATGAAGGAAGGCGACGGCGCTGCCGAGGCAGCAACGCCCACTACGAGCGCTGCCATCAGTGCCAACACGAAGAGCCTGACCCCCGACCGCATCGAGCTCATGTTGTCAGGGCGGCTCGAAGGGTTCAAGCCCTGAGCGAATCCCCCGTCCGGGTGACCGCCGCTCATCTTCCCGGCCCGATTTGGGTCTGGTGGACTGCGGCGCTGATCGCACGGCCGCCGATTCGGCGGAGGAGGGCGAAGCTCGGGAAGTCGAGCGGCGCTACCGCACGCTCGTCGAGCAGCTACCGCTCGTGGTTTACGTCGACGCGCTCGACGAGGGCAGCTCCAACATCTTCACGAGCGATCACATCGAACCGCTGCTCGGCTACACCGTCGAGGAGTGGCGCGACGATCCCGATCTCTTCGTTCGCACACTTCACCCGGACGACCGAGACCGCGTGCTCGCCGCACACGCCCACACGCACGAGACTCACGAGCCGCTGAGCCTCGAGTACCGCCTGTTGGCCAGGGATGGGCGGGTGGTCACGATTCGCGACGAGGGCGTGATCGTCCTCAACGAGGCCGGCGAGCCGTTGTACCTGCAGGGCTACATCCTCGATGTCACCTCGGAACGCGAGCTCCAGGACCAGCTGCGCCAGCAGGCGCTCTTCGACCCGCTGACTGGCCTCGCGAACAGGGCTTTCTTCCACGAGCAGCTGGAGCATGCGATCTCGATCCGCAAGGATGGAGACCAGCAGACGGCGCTCGTGTTCGTCGACCTCGACGAGTTCAAGCAGATCAACGACCAGTTCGGCCACAGCGTGGGTGACCAGGTGCTCGCCACCCTCGGCGACCGGCTGAAGAAGGTCATCCGCGCCGGCGACTCGGTTGCGCGGCTCGGAGGCGACGAGTTCGCCGTGCTCCTCACCTCCGTGAACGAGCCGGCCGAAGCGGCCGTCGTCGCCGAGCGCCTGCTCGACCAGATCGGCACTCCCATCGACGTCGGTGAGCGGCACCTCCTGATCTCGGCGAGCATCGGAATCTCGCTCGGGGAGAGCAGTGCCGAGCTGCTGAAGCAGGCCGACGCGGCGATGTACCGGGCGAAGGCCCACGGCGATGCCAACTACGCTTTCTACGACGACGACCTCGACGAGGCTGCGCTCAACCGCTTCAAGCGGATCGCAGAGCTGCGCGAGGCGCTCGACCAGAAGCAGTTCACGCTGGCCTACCAGCCGGTCGTGAAGCTCGAGCCTTTCGAGGTGGTCGGGATCGAAGCGCTTCTTCGCTGGCAGCACCCGACCCTCGGCGAGGTTCCCCCACTCGACTTCATCCCGCTGGCGGAAGAGTCCGGCCTGATCGTCCCGATCGGCCGCTGGGTCCTGAACGAGGCCTGTCTGTACGCAACGCGGTTGCGCCAGACGCTCGGTCGCGACGTCGGCATCGCCGTCAACGTCTCTGCGCGGCAACTGCAGCACCCCGAGTTCGTCGACCACGTCGACGCCGCGCTCGAACGCGCCGACCTGCCTGCGGCGCTCTTGACGCTCGAGCTCACCGAGAGCGTTCTCGTCGCCGCCGGCGACCGTGTCGAGCTGCAGCTCACCGCTCTCAAGAAGCGAGGCGTCAAGCTGGCGCTCGACGACTTCGGCACCGGGTACGCATCGCTCGCCTACCTCCAGCGTCTGCCGGTCGACATCGTGAAGATCGACAGGAGCTTCACTGCGAAGATCGACTCCGGGCCAGAAGACCTCGCGTTGCTGGAAGGAATCGTCGGGCTCGGCAAGGCACTCGGCCTCCAGCTCGTCGCCGAGGGCATCGAGCGTGACGCGCAGCAGGGAATCGTGCATGGGCTTGGCTGCGACGGCGCGCAGGGTTTCCACTTCGGCCGTCCCGCACCGGCCGCTGCGGCGACCGAGGCGTTGTCGCGCTCGGCCGCGTCGGCAGCCTGAGCAAATCCTCTAGTCGAGACCGCCGACGTCGAGCACAACCGTCCTCAGGTCGCTCATGTCGAGCATGGTGTAGCGGCCGCCGATCCGGCCCCAGCCGCTCTGGGTCCCGGAGGCGCCGCCGAACGGCTCGTGCGCTTCCCAATAGTCGGTCGAGTCGTTCACCACGACGTTCCCGACCCGAAGGCCGTCGGCGAAACGGAACGCGCGCTTGAGATTCGAGGTGTAGACGGCGGCCTGCAGGCCAAGGTGTGAGTCGTTTGCGACCGCCAGCGCCTCCTCGTCGGAACGCACGCGGATCAGAGGGACGATCGGACCGAACGTCTCCTGCTGGTTGATCAGCGTGTCGACGCCGACATCGGTGACGACCGTCGGCTCGTAGTAGAGAGAGGTGGGGCGATCGCCTGCGCGCGAGCCGCCGAGGACCACGCTCGCACCCTTGTCGAGTGCGTCCTCGAGATGGCGGTCCATCTTGGCGGCGGTCGGCTCGTTGTTCATGGGGCCGACGCGAGTCGTGTCGTCGAATGGATCGCCGAGCCGCCAGTCGGAGGCCGCCTTCATCACCTCGTCGAGAAAGGAGTCGTGCACGCGTTCGTGCACGAGGACTCGCTCGGTTGCGCAGCACACCTGCCCGGCACAGAAGAACCCGCCGTAGACCGTGCCCTGAGCGGCGCGCTCGAGATCGGCGTCCTCACAGACGATCACCGGCCCGTTGCCGCTCGCTTCGATCAGCGAGCGCTTGAGACCCGCGGCCCGGACGATCTTCTCCGCGGTCGGGTGCGAACCGACGAAGCCGACGCAATCGACGCCGGGATGCGTCACGAGCCGCTCGCCGACGTCACCGCCGCCGTAGACGACGTTGACGACCCCATCGGGAAGGCCTGCGTCCGCCATGATCTGCATGAAGTTCGCCATCGCAATCGGCGTCCACTCGGAAGGCTTCATGACGATCGTGTTGCCGACCGCGATCCCGGGAGCGATCAGCTCGACCGGGATCAGCGTCGGGAAGTTCCAGGGCGTAATTGCCGCGTAGACGCCGTTCGGCTTCCGGAACGTGAGGATCCGCTTGTTCGGGTCTTGCGACGGAATGATCGCCGTTTCCATTCGCTTCACGTCTTCAGCCGCGATGCGGAAGTTCTCGGCGGTTTCGTCGATGTCGCCCAGGGCCTCGGCTGCATACGGCTTTCCCTGCTCGAGCGAGAGCTCGCGCGCGAAGTCCTCGCGACGTTCGACGATCAGGTCGGCGATCGCATGGCAGATCTTCGCCCGCTCCCAGGCGGTGAGTGCGGCCCACTTCGGCTGTGCCGCCCGAGCCGCCGCGACTGCGCGGTCGACGTCGTCGACACTTGCATCGGGCGCTTCGGCGAGCGTCTCGCCGGTGACAGGGGAGACGACGGCGCGCGCACTCTCGCCTGTCGAGGCGACCCATTCTCCACCGATGAAATTCTCGAGCGTGCGGACCGTCACAGCCATTCTCAGACCTCCAGTTTGATCGCCTCGAGCTCGTGCTCGAGCTCGGCCAGCTCGCGGCCTCCTGCCATCAGCCGGACGAGCTCTTGGCGGTCGATCTGCGACTTCTCGTACGTGCCGAGACTCTGGCCGCGATTCAGGATCACGAACCGGTCGCCCACAGGATAGGCGTGATGCGGGTTGTGCGTGATGAAGATGACGGCGACGCCGCGTTCGCGCGCCTGCAGGATGTACTTGAGCACGACGCCGGCCTGCTTCACGCCGAGCGCCGAGGTGGGCTCGTCGAGGATCAGCACGCGCGCTCCGAAGTAGACCGCCCGCGCGATCGCGACCGATTGGCGCTCGCCGCCCGACAGCGTGCCGACCGTCTGGTCGGGGTCGCGAATGTCGATTCCCATCTCGCTCAATTCGCGGCGAACGATCCCCTTGGCCTTCGCCGCGTCGAACCACTGAAGCGGCCCGTAGCCCTTCCTCGGTTCGGCGCCGAGGAAGAAGTTCCGCCAGATCGACATCAGCGGCACCATCGCAAGATCCTGATAGACGGTCGCGATGCCCTTCGCGCGCGCGTCTCGCGGCGATGCGAACTCGACCGGCTCGCCGTCGACGAGCAGGCGCCCGTCGTCCTGCCGGTGGACGCCCGAGAGGATCTTGATGAAGCTCGACTTGCCCGCACCGTTGTCGCCGAGGATGCACGTCACCTCGCCGGCGTCGACGTACGTCGAGATGTCGTTCAGCGCTACGACATTCCCGTAGTACTTCGAGATGTGGTCGGTTTCGAGTAGGTGGGCCATGGTCATCTCGCTCTCTGGGCTCTGCTGCGGATCCACGTGTTCAGAAGGACGGCAGCGAACAGGATCCCACCCTGGAACGTGAACGTCCAGTTGCTGTCCCACTGCGCATCGACGATGCCGAGCTGCACCATGCCGAGCATTGCGGCGCCGAAGAAGGTGCCGATCACGGAACCGAAGCCGCCGGTGAGCAGGCAGCCGCCGACGACGGCGCAGATGATGAAGATGAACTCCAGGCCGATCCCTTCTCCCGCCTGCATGGAGCGGAGCTCCAGCGCTTCGATGATCCCCATCAGCGCAGCGGTGGCCGAGGTCATCATGAACAGCAGGATCTTCGTGCGCGCCACCGGGACACCGACGTTGCGCGCGGAGTTCGGGTCGCCACCGGAGGCGTAGATCCAGTTGCCGAAACGGGACTTGGCAAGCAGCCACGCCCCGATGAGCGTGAGCCCGATCCACCAGAGCACCTTGACCTTGAACGCGTAGTGGGTGAGATCGCCGGCAAAGATCTTGTGCGCCGTGTTGAACCCGCTTGCAGAGTCGATGTTCTGGATCGCGGTCTGCCCGGTGAGCTTGAGGGTGCCGGCCGCGTTGACGCCCTGGAGGATGAAGAAGGTTGCCAGCGTGACGATGAAGCTCGGCAGCTTCGTCTTGATCACCGTCAGTCCGTTGATGAACCCGATCGTCAGGCCGAACAGCAGCACGAGCACCATGGCGGGCCAGATGTTCAGGTGCTGGAAGGTCGTGAGATAGCCGAGCAAGAGCCCGGAGCTGCCGATCATGACGCCGGCGGAAAGGTCGAATTCGCCGCCGATCATCAGCAGCGCGACGGGAACCGCGACGATGCCGTACTGCGCGGCCTGATCGGTCCATCCGGCTGCGATCGCGGGATCGCCGATCCAGTTGACTGCGCGGGCGAAGTATCCGAAGGCGAAGAAGACGGCGATTGCGCCGACCAGCGCGCCGATGTCCGGCCGGGTCAGTAACCGCGCCAGCGGTCCGACACTGACGACTCGTTCGTCCGGCGGCGCTTTCGGAGCTGCGGTCTCGGCCATGGCGGTCAATCCGCCCAGGTGGGGCGGGCGGCCTGAAGACCGCCCGCCCCACCTGCGTCTAGCGAGTTCCCTTTGCCGCGAGCGCCGCCACCTTCGAGGCGTTCGCCTTGTTGATGATTCCCGGGCCGGTCAGCACCGGCGCGCCGTTCCCGACCGTGTTGAGGTTCGTCACGTAGAGCATGGCGAACACGACCGGCAGGTAACCCTGCAGGTACTGCTGCTGGTCGATCGCGAACAGCATCTTGCCCTGCTGGATCTGCTTGATCGCCCCGCCGACGTCGAACGTCCCGATCTTCGTGCCCTTCGGGCACGACGCGATGCACGGAATGGTCACGTCGGGATCGAGACCGAGAAACGAGTCGAGGCTCTTGTCCGCGTTGAAGGCAGCCTTGACCTTGGCCTTCGTCCCGGGGATGTCCTGCTTCGCGTTCGGGATGGTCAGAACCTTGACCTTGCTCGAGCCGAGCACCTTCTTGACCCCCGCTGCGCGCTGCTGCAAGCCGGAGTTGCTCGCCTCGTGGATGACGATGAGGACCTTCTTGGTTCCCACCTTCTTGAACTGCTTGCCGGCGCCCTGGCCGGCGATGCCCTCCGTTTGTCCCACATGGACCATGTAGTTGGGGAGCGAGTCGAACGCGCCGAGGCCCGAGTTGACGGTGATGATCTCGATGCCTTTCGACGAGGCCTTCTTCAGTGGATCCCGTAGCGCGCTCGCATCCGGCACGGACGTCGCGATCACCTTTGCCCCCGCTGCGATCGCGGCGTTGATCCCGGCGACCTGCTTCGGCACGTCGTTGTTCGCGTAGACCTGCGTCACGCTCACTCCCCGGCCCTTGAGGTCGTTCTTCGCCTGGTCGACGCCCTTCTTGAACACCGACCAGAATGAGCCGGTGTCGCCGTGCGTCACCACCGCGACCTTGATCGTCGCCTCGCTGGCGGCGAAAGCGCTCGACGGCACACCAAGTACCGAGAGCCCGGCTGCGGCGGCGCCTCCCTTGAGGAGCAGGCCTCTGCGGGTGACCTGGGTCAACTCCTCCTCGATGAGGTCATTGTCCATGACTCTCCTTTCCCGTGGCTGGCTCTTCCGATTCTCAACCGTCCGGGGGTGCCTTCGCTAGTGCCACCGGCCGGTGCTCGGCCAGGGAGCGATCGGCGGCCAGGGCGGCGCGGAGCGCGGAGCGCGCTTCCTCCAGAGAACAAGCGCTTTTCCCTCCGGTCCGCACGCTCGTGAGGAAGGCCTCGACCTCGGCCCGGTAGGCCGGCTCGAAGCGGTCCCAGAAGTCTCGATAGGCCGGGCCCGGGCGTCCGGCGAGCGGCGTGCGCTCGTCGAGCCCGGCGACCAGGCTGTCCTTCGTGCCGAACACCTCGAGGCGCACGTCGTAGCCCAGAGGATCGTGCCGGGTTCCCGACAGGATGACGAGGGCGCCGCCTGCCAGTCGCAGAACGGCCGCCGCCACGTCGACGTCGCCGTATTGCTCGAGCCAGGGAGCCTCGATTGCCGACCCGTCCGCGTACACCTCGACGATCTCGTCGCCGCTGACGAACCGGATGGCGTCGAAGTCGTGGATGTGGAGGTCGCGGAAGATTCCGCCCGAGGCCGCGAGGTACTCCTCTGTCGGCGGATGGGGGTCATGGGTCGCAGCACGCATCGAGAGGATGCGCCCGACGCTTCCGTTCGCGACTGCATCGCGCAACGTGCGGTAGCCGGCATCGAAGCGGCGCTGGAAGCCGACCTGGACGAGGATTCCGGCGGAATCGGCGGCTGCGATCAGCGCATCCATCGTCGGTAGGTCGAGCGCGACGGGCTTCTCGCAGAACACCGGCACTGAAGCGTCGACGCCCAGGCGCACGAGGGGCGCGTGCCCGGCGGTCGCGGTTGCGACCACGAGCCCGTCGACGCCTGCGGCCACGAGCTCCTCCGGCGTTTCGGCCGCCTCGATCCCGAGCTCCGCTGCGACCTTGCGGGCACGGCTGGAGTCGGCGTCGGCCACCCTGAGCGAAACGCCCTCGAGTGTCAGCAACGTGTGGGCGTGGAGGACGCCGATCCTGCCCACGCCGACAAGGCCCAGAGCGAGTCGCGTAGCCACGACGTGACAGTACGCTTCTGCGAGAGTTGCCTCGATGCCTCGGATAACCGCTTCACAGGCGCTCGTCCGGTTCCTCGCCGCGCAGCACGTCGAGCGGGACGGAGTCGAGCAGCGGTTCTTCGAAGGGTGCTTCGGGATCTTCGGGCACGGCAACGTCGCCGGAATCGGGCAAGCGCTCTACCAGCACCCCGATCTGCTGACGTACTACCAGGCACGCAACGAGCAGGCGATGGTTCACACCGCCGTCGGTTTCGCGCGCATGAAGAACCGGCTCGCAACGCTCGCCTGCACGACCTCGATCGGCCCCGGCGCGACGAACCTCGTCACCGGCGCCGCGTTGGCGACCGTGAACCGGCTGCCCGTGTTGCTGCTGCCCGGAGATGTGTTCGCATCGCGGCGCCCTGACCCCGTCCTGCAGCAGCTGGAAGATCCCAGGCGCGGCGACGTCTCGGTCAACGACGCCCTCGAACCGGTGTCGCGCTACTTCGATCGCATCGAACGGCCGGAGCAGGTCATGCCCGCGGCGCTGTCGG
>Ga0193727_1001289_pt1 | contig 10329 bp, 4 predicted proteins | sample H2c2metaG_FD_143051 | JGI IMG/M metagenome (GOLD analysis project Ga0193727, IMG submission 143051) | Soil microbial communities from a riparian zone of the East river system, Colorado, United States - H2c2 | ecosystem: Environmental > Terrestrial > Soil > Riparian zone | place: USA: East River...
GAGCTCGACACCGAGCTTCCGGATCTGGAAACGCCGCCACTGGTCGAGCAGATGCTCGGTCACGAGCGCGTACGCGCCTACGAGCGCGCGCTGGCGCAACTGCCCAAGCGCCAGCAGGAGCTGATCGTGATGCGCATGGAGTTCGGCATGAGCTACCCGGAAATCGCCTCTGAAGTCGACAGCACGGCCGACGCGGTGCGCGTCATGGTCGCGCGCGCGATCGTGCTGCTGTCGCGGGAACTCGGCGGCGAGGGAGCATGAGGGATTGGCGGTTGTTCGGATTGGCCGCGCCCCGGCGTTGATATCCTCGGATCCACGAGGAGCGAGATCAATGCCAAACGAAAACCATCGCGACTCGAGCCAGCGCAGCGACAGCCTCGAGCAAGTCGCCGCGCGCATTGCCGACGAACAGCCGGTCAACTGGCTCGGCGTCGACGACACGACCGATGTGGTATCGGTCAGCGGTCTGCGCGAAATCGAGCAGCTGGCGCAGGGTTTCCGCCACATGCAGGTCAGCGCGGTGGCGCCGAAGACGCCGAGTTCGAGCCGCTTTCGTTTCGGCGCGCTGCAGGTGCTCGAACCGCTCGGCAGCGGAGCGCAGGGCGAGGTTTGGCGCGCCTACGATCCGCTGCTCGACTTGCAGGTCGCGCTGAAACTGCGCAAGGTCGATTCCGACACGCTGTCGCACCAGTTCCTCGAGGAGGCGCGGCGCCTGGCGCGCGTGCGCCAGGCCAACATCCTCAGTGTGTACGGTGCCGCCGTGCACGACGGCCGGGCCGGCCTGTGGACCGAACTGGTGCGCGGCTCGCCGTTGTCCGAACTGCTGACGCAGCACGGACCGTTTCCGGCCGACGAAGTGCGCGGCATCGGCCTGGACATGTGCCACGCGCTGGCCGCGGTGCATCGCCACGGCGTGGTGCATGGCGATGTGAAGGCCGAGAACGTGATGCGCGAGGTGTCCGGTCGCATCGTGTTGATGGACTTCGGCGCGGCGCGCGAGTTCGATGCCGCTGACGCAAGCGTCATTTCCGGAACGCTGCGCTATCTCGCGCCGGAAGTGTTGCGCGGCGCGGCGCCGTCGCCGGCCAGCGACCTGTACGCGCTCGGCGTGCTGCTGTTCCATCTGCTCAGCGGTGCCTATCCGTACCCGAGTTCGAAACTCGAGGACCTGCTCGACTTGCAGGATCGACGGCAACGCCTGCGCCTGTCCGAGCTCAAGCCCGGCCTGCCGCCGGATCTGGTCAATGCAATCGAGCAGGCGATCGAGGTCGATCCGGCACGGCGCCACGCCAGTGCGCTGGCATTCGCCGCCGCGCTGACGCACAAGCCGGCCGCCGCGCAGCCGGCCAAGACCTGGGCCGTGCTCGGCGCACTGGTCGCAGCAGTGATATTGCTGGCGGCGTTTGCCTGGCGCGCAAGCAGCGGTTCCTGGCAGGCCGAGGCGCAGTTCCAGCGCATTGGCGCGCTCGGCAACGCGGTGTTGGCCGACGGAGCCACCATCGCAATGGGCGATCGCCTGATGCTCGAATTCCACAGCAACCAGCCGGCGTTCGTGTACGTTTTCGATGATGACGACTCGGGTACGACCGGTGTGCTGTTCCCGCTGCCGGGGGTCGAACCGGCCAATCCGCTCGCGGCGGGGAGCAGCTATCGGCTGCCGGGAAGGAAGAACGGTTCGCCGGTTGCCTGGACGGTCAGCAGCCATGCGCTGCGCGAGGAGTTCGTCGTCATCGCCGCGGCGTCCCCGCAGCCTGAACTCGAGCAGGCGATTGCCGACTGGCAACGTGCCGGTGCTGCCAACCCTGAGGCGACGCGCGGAGCGATGGGCCTGAGCGCGGCGCCGGACGACAACCAGATCGCCAGCGCGCCGCTGCGCGAGGTCCTGCAGCGCGCCGAGCGCAATGGCGATCTGCGTCACTGGCGTTTCGTTTTTCCACACGCGGCCAACCCCTGAAGCGAACGCGGGGCGCGTCTTCTCGACGCCCGTGCGCGCTGGCTTTCCGCGTTATCATTCGACGTAGCGCCGGATGGCTGCCGGCACACCCGGTCATTGCTACGGCCGGTGCACGTGGGTGATCCGATCAGGGGTGAAGATTGTCCGCAATCGTTCGATGTTTCCGGCGCGGCTGCCTCGTGCTCGCGCTGCTGGCGCCGGACCTCTACGCGCAGCCTGCGGCTGTCCTTGCCGCCGCCGATGCGGCCGAGCACGCAAGCGGTGCGGGTGATTTCGACAGCGCGTTGCACCTCAGCGCCGACCTGATCGCGAACAGCAGCAATACGCAAGCCGCGCGCGTGCTGGTGCTGCAGGTACGCAGCGATGTCCTCGTCGATTCCGGCGAATGGTCCAGGCAAAGCGCTGCGCTGCACGAGGCGATTGCCGCGCTCGCCGATACACAGGCGCATGCCAGACTGGAGCTGTGCTTTGCGGCAGCCGACGCGGTCAACGCGAGTCGCTATCCGGCGCTGCTCGACATCGCCCGCAGCGGGCTGGAAAAAAAATCCGGCGCGCCGGCGGAGTTCACGGCGCAGATGCACGCCGCAGCAGCAAAGGCGCTGGTCGGGCAGGGCAAGCCCGACGCGGCGCACGAAGATGCGCTGACGTCACTGGAAGCCTGGCATCGAGAGCGCGGCGTGCGCGCGCGGCGCTATGAAATCGCCATGAGCCTGCTGCTGGCGCAGATCGAATTGCAGCAGGGCCATGCCGACTCGGCGCTGCAACGTGCGGGCACGGCCGCCAGCAGCGCAGCCGAAGTGTTCGGCGCGACGAGCCTGACGCGTACGCGCGCCGACGATCAGCGTGCACTGGTGCTTGAAGCGATGGACCGCTTTGCCGAGGCGCGCGAATTGCGCGAGGCGACGCTGAAAGCGACGCGCGCGCACTACGGTGACAAGCACCTGCGCACGGCGCTCGCCGAAGGACTGCTCGGCGCACACCTGCAGCGCACCGGCAACTACACGCCGGCGCGCGACCACTATGCCATTGCCGAGTCGATCATGCGTGGCGCTGCCGATGCCAGCGTGCGCGACCGCATCGTCCTGGCCAACAATTACGCGAACCTGCTGCAGGAAATGGGCGACGAAGCCGCCGCGCTCGACCGCTATCGCAGCGCGCTCGAATTGGCCGACGACGATCGCACCCGCGCCGTGGTCCTGACCAATATCGGCAACACCGAATTCCGCCTGCAGCGTTACGAGCCGGCCATCGCCGACTTCAATCAGGCGCTGCCGCTGCGCGAGGCGGCCGAAGGCAAAGACAGTCCGGGCTTGAGCTTCGCGCTCGAAGGGCTCGGCTCGTCGGCGCTGGTTCTGAAGCACTACGATGACGCACAGCGTTACTTCGGCCGCGCCGTCGAATTGCGCGGCAAGAATTCCGCGCCGAATCACTCGCAGCTCAATGTGCTCAATTTCGGCCTTGCGCTGGCACGCTGGGGACAGGGCAACGACGCCGACGCGTTTCGCCTGGCCGTGCAGACGGCCGAACGGCAGCAAGGCCTGCTCGGCGCACTCGCGACCGGATTTTCCGAGCAGCAGAGCGTCGCCTTCGACGAATTGCTGGTGCCGGCGACGGCGCTTGCGGTCACGATCGCGGCGGTGCACGGCGACGCGGCGGAAATCGCCACGGCATGGCGGCTGGTGATGGTCGAGCGTGGCCTGATCGCGCGCGCCGAAGCGCGCCGGCTGGCGATCGCGCGCGCCAGCGCCGATCCACAACTGGCGCAACTGTATCGCGACTGGCGGGCCGCCAATTCGGCTTTGGGAGACGGCTGGGTCAGCAGCCGCACCAGTGCGGCAAAGATGGACGAGTTGCAGGCCGCTGCCGAGGCTGCCGAGCGCACGCTGTGGGCAAGGCTCGGTCGGCGCCAGGAAGATATTGCCGGAGGCGTGCAACCGGTTGCGGCACTGGCGGCCGCCTTGCCGAAAGACGGCATGCTGATTGCGTTCACCGAGGGCGTCGGCCGCGATCCCGCGCGCATCGTCAACGCCGGCGCCGCGCAGGCGCCGGAGGACCTGTACGCCTTCGTGCTGCGGCCGCATGGAGAGCCGACCCTGCGGCGCATCGGTCGCTCCGACGCACTCGGTGCGCAGACTCGTGCATGGTATGCCGCATTGCGCGATCCGCGTTCCGATCCGGTCCGGCTGCGCCGCAGAGGCGAGGAATTGCGTCACGACCTGTTCGAGCCGATCGGCGCACTCGCCAACCGGCAAACATTGTTCGTGGTTCCGGTCGGGGAACTGTTCCGCGTCAACCTTGCCGCGCTGCCGGCGGCCGGCGATCGCTACCTGGTCGAGACGGATCTGCGCGTGCATAGCCTTTCGCATGAAAGCGAGCTGCTCCTGGATGCTCCGGCCACTGCAACGCACAAGGTGCTGCTCGCCGGCGCGCCGCAATTCGATACCCCGGCACGTGGCAATGTGGAAAATGCGCCAATTGCGCCAGCGCGTCAGTTGTGCGCGCGTGTCGCCGCGCAGGGTTTCGCGCCGATCCCCGGAGCCGAACGCGAACTCGACGGGTTGCGCGGCGTGCTCAGTGCGGCGCTCGGTGTCAGCGCGCACGTCGATCTGCTCGACGGCGCGCAGGCGACCAAGGAGCATGTGCTGGCCGCGCTCGACGGCGCCGATGTCATACACCTGGCAACGCACGGCTTCAGCTTCGACGAAAGCTGCGGCGGCGCGGAATCGGCGCGCGGCATCGTGCTCGATCGCGCGACCGCGGGACCGGCGCCGGCGGTGCAGCCGTTGTCGGGACTGGCGTTCGCCGGTGCCGATGTCGGCAGCGGCCACGCGCCGATCGGCGTGCTCAGTGCCGGAGAAATGAGTGCCGCGGACCTGTCGCACGCTGGTTGGGTCGTGCTCTCGGCGTGCGATTCCGGCCTCGGGCCGATCGGCCACACCGAGGGGGTGTTCGGCATGCGCCGTGCCTTGCGCCTGGCCGGAGCGCGCACCGTCGTCATGAGCCTGTGGGAAGCCGATGACGCCGTGACCGCCGACCTGATGCAGGCGTTGTACCGCGCGCGTTTCGTCGAGCATCGCAACGTTCCCGATGCGATGGCGCAGGCGATGCGCGAGACGCTTGCTGCGCGAAGGTCCGCACACGCATCGACGCATCCGTACTACTGGGCGGCATTCGTCGGCGAAGGCGGCTGGCGTTGAACCCAATGGTGCCGTGATTCGCAGGGTGGGACCTTGGCCCACCGTCTTTCCCCGTTGAGTCTCGCAGGTTGGGGTGACTGAAACGAACCCCAACCTGCGCACCTCGAGCGAATGTGACGCAACATCTGTCCAAGCGACGTCGCACGCTGGGTTCGCGTTGCTCACCCCAAGCTACAAGAGCTTTCGCCGTCGAGCGGGATAAAGTCAGTGTCACTGGGCGAGAGCGGTGGGCCGAGGCCCACCCTACGTGACTTGCGATTTGTAGGGTGGGCCTTGGCCCACCGTCTTTCCCCGTCGAGCGGGATAAAGTCAATGTCATTGGACGAGAGCGGTGGGCCCAGACCCACCCTACGTGACTTGCGATTTGTAGGGTGGGCCTTGGCCCACCGTCTTTCCCCGTCGAGCGGGATAAAGTCAATGTCATTGGACGAGAGCGGTGGGCCCAGACCCACCCTACGTGACTTGCGATTTGTAGGGTGGGCCTTGGCCCACCGTCTTTCCCCGTCGAGCGGGATAAAGTCAATGTCATTGGGCGAGAGCGGTGGGCCGAGGCCCACCCTACGTGACTTGCGATTTGTAGGGTGGGCCTTGGCCCACCGTCTTTCCCCGTCGAGCGGGATAAAGTCAATGTCATTGGGCAAGAGCGGTGGGCCGAGGCCCACCCTACGTGACTTGCGATTTGTAGGGTGAGCCTTGGCCCACCGTCTTCCCCCGTCGAGCGGGATAAAGTCAATGTCATTGGACGAGAGCGGTGGGCCCAGACCCACCCTACGTGACTTGCGAGCAGCCGAGAGTTAGAAATTCGTGCTGTTGTAGACTCCGTCCGCACCGATTGGGTCCGAAGCGAAAACAAAAACCATGCTGACCAGAATCCTGACGGCGATCTGCCTTACCGCGTCGCTCGCGGCACACGCACTAACCATCGCACCCGACGTCGCCGAACCCGGCTCGGTCGAGGAGATCGCAAAGGCGACCACCGAACCGCGTTTCTCGTCGCCGTGGGTTTCCTACGTTCCGGCATCTTCCAGCGTTCCGTCGCCGAAGGCTTTCTATGGCCGTATCGCCGGTGCGCCAGGCGAACTCGTCAATTCGTCACAGGCGTACGCATACGCGCGCGCACTGGCGGCGGCATCACCGCGCGTCAAGGTTTTTACTATTGGCCGGTCGGAAGAAGGCCGCGACATCATCCTGATCGCGATCGCCGATGAGAAAGGCATTGAAAGTCTCGACAGCCTGAAGGCCGCGAACGCGGCGCTGGCCGACCCACGCACGCTCGATGCCGCGGCGGCCGAGAACGTGATTGCCAAATCCAGGCCGTTCTATTATTTCAACGCGGGCTTGCATTCCGACGAAACCGGCTCGACCGAATCGGTGCTCGAGCTGGCCTATCGGCTCGCGGTGTCGGAGCAGCCGATGATTCGCCGCATTCGCGAGAACACCGTGGTGTTGATCAATCCGGTCGCCAATCCGGATGGCCGCGACAAGTCGAGTGGTTCTACCGTTATCTGAAAGGCAAGACCGATCGCGCCACGCTGCCGCGCCAGTCGCCGCCGTACTGGTCGAAGTATGCGTTCGTCGACATCAATCGCGACGCGCACCAGCTGACCCACGAAGCGACCAAGGCCGCGAGCCGGATGTTTTTCGAATGGCATCCCGTCATCGTCCATGACCTGCATGAAAGCGTTCCACTATTGATGACCTGGAACGGCACGGGTCCCTACAATCCGAACATCGATCCGATCACGTTCACCGAATTCCTGGCGCTGAGCTTCCACGAAGTCGAGACGATGACCGGGCTGGGCATGCCCGGTGTCAGCACCTGGAATTTCGGCGACGGCTTCGGTCACATGTACGCCGACTCGGTCGCGATGAATCACAACGCGATCGGCCGCGGTTACGAGACGTTCGGCAACAGCACGGCCGAGACGCTCGTGCAGTTGCTGTCGGCGGACGCGACTTCGCGCGAGTGGTATCGCGTCGATCCGCCGCCAACCGGAAAGTTTTCCTGGTCGGCGCGCGACAACGTCAACTACAACGAGACCGGCGCACTTGCCGCGCTCGACTACGCGGCGGCCAACGCGCAGATGCTGCTGCGCAACTTCTACACCAAGAGCCTGCACAGCTGGCGCAAGGGAATCGAGCAGGCGCCGTATGCGTTCCTGATTCCCGCGGACCAGGGCGATCCGATGCGTGTCGCGCAGATGATCGCGAAGCTGCAGGCGCAGCACATCGAGGTCAGCCGCAGTGACGCCGCGTTGACCGTTGCCGAGGGCGCGTTTCCAGCCGGTACCTACGTCGTCCGACTCGATCAGCCATATCGCAATTACGCGGTCGATCTGCTGACGCCACAGAATTATCCGAAAGATGCCGGCGAACCCTACGATGACCTGTCGTGGGAATTCCCCGACTATTTTCACCTGCAGGCTACGCCCATCGCGGATGCGTCGATCCGCAATGCGCCGATGTCGTTGCTGAAAGGTGCGCCGACGCCGCACGGTGACGTAACAGGCGCCGGCCCGGTTTTCGTGTTGAAGGATTCCGGACAGGAAGGACTGCTCGAAGCGCGCTATCGGCTCGCACGATTCAAGGTGAATATCGCGGAGCAATCGTTCGAACTCGGCGACGTCACGTATCCGGCAGGCTCATGGATACTGCCTGCGCAAGCCGGCTTGGCCGAAGCGTTGAAGGACGTTGCCGGCCGGTTGGGAATCCAGCTCGCAAGCACGGCGAAGATTCCGGACGTGAAGCAGCACACCGCTGACGCGCCGCGGCTCGGCATCTGGGTGCCGTGGGCCGATACTGATTCGATTGGCTGGGTGCGCTATTCGCTCGACCAGCGCAAGATTCCATACACCTACATCCGCGATGAAGATATTCGCGCCGGTAACCTGCACGGGAAAATCGACGTGCTTGTTTACGGTCACGTCGATCTGGAACTGGCCGAACAGATCCAGGGCATACCCAAAGCGTGGGGGCCGATGCCATTCAAGAAGACGGCGAAGACGCCAAGTTTCGGCACGCCGGCCGAGTCCGACGACATCACCGGTGGCATCGGCTGGGCCGGACTCGATCATCTACAGCAATTCATCGAACAGGGTGGCCTGATGGTGACTTTGGGCAACGGCAGCATGCTGCCGCTCGAAGGCGGCATCGTGCGCGGCGTGCGCCGCGACTCCGGCGGCGTGCCGCGCAGTTCCGGTGGCGGTGGCGCCGAGGCGGCGGCAGCATCGCGCGAATCGGTGACGCGAACGCCGGGCACCGAAGTACGCGTGACCTTCGCGCGACCCGACCATCCGATCGCGTACGGTTATTCGAAGACCAGCCAGGTATTCCGCGGCAACTTCGCCTTGTATTCGACGCCGCGACGCTGGTTGCGCATGGCGTACTGCACGAGCTGTCTGGATGGGCCGTCGGATCCGCGCAGCGTCGTGCTGCAATGGGGAGGGCCGGAAGGCGTCCCGTTCGTCGTCAGCGGACAGGCGTGGGGCGAATCCAACCTGATCGGCCGCCCGGCGATACTCGACACGCCGGTCGGTCGCGGTCACGTCGTCGCGTTCAATTTCAACCCGCTGTATCGCGACCTCAACCGCGGCGACCATCGCATGGTCTGGAACGCGATCATCAACTGGCAAAATATTCTGGCGGATCGCAGCGCTGCGGCCGCGGGACAGTAAACGGGACTTCGGCGGCAACGACCTGCAGCACGATCCGACGCTGTCCTATACAAAATGAGAGTCCCCCGGGGCTCTGTCGGGGAGGCAGTAGCAGTTTGACATTCCTCGAGTTACCGGGCGCTCGAAGATGCCGCAACTGACGACTTCCTTGGGATCAAACGCGCGCAGGTTCACGCAAGCAGGACGATTGGGAAGCTCTGCTCTCAAGTCGCTTTGAGCGGCTCAAAAACTAAAGCCCCCGGCTCTGCCGGGGATACTACTGATCGCCGCTCGTCACCTGCGCGCCCGAACGTGTCAATGCACCCTGTCGGGACGGTCAAGATAAGACGTAGGCGCCAAGGGGCCGATGCTCGTGTATGAGGCTCGTGTGCAGAGTAGAATCCGATTATGACGCCCGGCAGTGGACCGTATCGCGGCATTGTATTTGCCGTCGCGTGCTTCGCAACCACTGCGACGGCCGGGTCACTGCCGGAGCGAGTTCGGAACGCAGTACAAGAACGCGTAGACGCGGGCGAATACCCAGCCGTGGTCGTCGGCTACATCGCCGATGGGAAGAGCGAAGTCGATGCTTTCGGCAAGCTCGACGACGGCAAGGCGCCGGATGCCGACACGGTATTCGAGATCGGTTCCATCACGAAGACTTTCACCGCGACCCTGCTGGCAGAGGCCGTGGAATCCGGGGCAGTGAAGATCGACACGCCAGTCGCCAGTTTGCTGCCCGACTTCAAAATTCCCGAGCGCAGCGGCAAACGGATCACGCTGCTCGATATCGCGACCCAGCACTCCGGCCTGCCGCGCTTGCCGAGCAATCTCGCACCGGCCGATCCGGCTAATCCGTACGCTGATTACGATGCCGCACGACTCAAGGCGTTTCTGTCCGGTTACACCCTGACTCGCGACCCCGGCGCAAGCTACGAATATTCGAACCTCGCGTTCGGCCTGCTCGGCTTCGCGCTGGCACGCCATGCGCACTCGAATTATGCGCAACTCGTGGACCGTAAAATTCTTCGTCCACTGCAGATGGCGTCTACGGGTATTGGTCTTACGGACGCAATCCTCGTTCACCTTGCGCCTGGCCACGACGGAGATGGCAAGTCGGCGAAGAACTGGGATATCGACGCGCTGGCCGGTGCCGGCGCCTTGCGCAGCAGTACGACCGACATGCTGCATTACCTGCGCGCGAACATGGAGGCGCCGGCGTCGCCGCTCGGTCGAGCCATGAAGTTCGCGCAAGAGCCCCGCCAGGACACTCGTGGCAAGATTACGCGAATCGGACTCGCCTGGATGACCGTCGCGCGCCCGGGCGGCGATGTCATCTGGCACAACGGCGGCACCGGCGGTTATCGCAGCTTTCTGGGTTTCAACGCTGATCGTCGTCGCGGCGTCGTCGTCATGACCAACAGCGCGAACGATGTCGACCAGATCGGCTTCGCGGCTCTTGACGATGACTCGCCGCTCGCACCCACGCGCAAGGTCATTGTGCTCGATGCCGGCGCACTCGACG
>Ga0193727_1001290_pt1 | contig 10329 bp, 6 predicted proteins | sample H2c2metaG_FD_143051 | JGI IMG/M metagenome (GOLD analysis project Ga0193727, IMG submission 143051) | Soil microbial communities from a riparian zone of the East river system, Colorado, United States - H2c2 | ecosystem: Environmental > Terrestrial > Soil > Riparian zone | place: USA: East River...
ATCCTCACTTGGTGCCTTGGGCAGCACCCAAACATTCTTCCGCAAGAGGAATCAAATTGGCTAGGCCCTTTCGCAATCGATGCAGCCGCGAGCTATCGACGGGGAAGTGTCCGCGGAGAACGTGGACAACTCAGCGCAAATTTCATCGAGCGAGACGAATTTCTCGCGCAATTGGGCCAAACGATTAACGAGCTAATAGTGAGCCATCGAACAAAATTCGAGAATGCAAACCTCCGGAAACAGGCGGGATGGTATCCGCCCCCCTTTACAATCTCTCGCTCTCCCGGCGAACCCAAGTCCCGTTGGGTGGACGGGACACCCGAATACTCCTTATACATATGCGGGCTCCGCAAGCTTTTCCCTCAAGCTCTCTTCGTCCATCTTATTCGCAACGTCCGGGATGTGGTTCGCTCTTTGCTAAACTTCTATCCCGACGGTCGGAATCGATTGGTCGCCAACGAGCAGGCTGCGTACGAATACTGGCTTCGCAGAGTAACTCCCTGTGTCGACGCCGAACTAGCCTACGGTCCAAGTGTCGTTTACCGAATGCGATACGGCGATCTCGTCGAGCAACCCGAGGCAGCGATGCGATCGCTCCTCCATTTCCTCGGTGAACCGTATGCTCCGGAATGTCTGGAGCCGCTTGCAGAACGCATTAACAGCGCCAATGTAACGGACAATTTTAACGAGCGTGAGCCGACGACCGACCAGGCCATCGTGGAACAGGCAAAGCAATTAAGCGATCGACTTCAGAGTTCTCCACAAACCCGCAAGCCCTCGGTGTTGGTTGCCGAAAAGCTGCAATCTGAATTTAATCAACGGGTTCAATACTTCTTCGATTTGGAAAACAAATTTAGCGAAGCCCAAAAATTAATCGAGAAACTTCAGAAAGAGCTTTCCGCGTGACTTGTTGAAAAATGAAAATTTCAATCGCTGCTCCTTATAACAACGAGGCGGGATACAATCGCAAGCATTGTAGGGACAATTCGCTCTGCCTCATTAAAGGCAAATAGATCGTCATCGCGGACAATTGTTTGCAATTATCTAAGGGGAATTTCTTATGATTGGTCGAATTGATCTGGTCTACGAGAACCACGATGCGGCACCGATTCTTCCGCCGGGCGTTTCCATTATAGTCCCAGCTTACAACAGCTCGCAGATTCTGCCGGATCTCATCGGAAGGCTTTTGCCAGTTGCCGGGTCCCTTAACATGCCCTTCGAGGTGATTCTCGTAAACGACAGCAGCTCGGATGGCACCTGGGATGTCATTCGCGATCTTGCGGCAAGGAATACCGGCGTACGTGGAATCTGCCTGATGCGCAACTATGGTCAGCACAACGCGCTGCTTGCCGGGTTACGCGCTGCTCACTTCGCGACGACCGCAACGTTAGATGATGATTTACAGCACCCTCCTGAAGAGCTGCCGAAACTGATGGAAAAACTCGGTGAGGATTTCGATGTTGTTTACGGATTCCCAGAGAAGCAGACCCACGGGTTCCTGCGAAATCTCGCGTCCGCGGCAACTAAAATTGCGTTGCAAAGCGCGATGGGCGCTGAATCGGCGCGGCACGTGAGCGCGTTCCGCGTTTTCAAAACCGACCTCCGAAGAGCGTTCGACGCATACCAAAGCCCTTTTGTGTCTTTGGACGTTCTTTTGACATGGGGAACAACGAATTTTGGGTTCGTGCGGGTGAAACATAACGAACGCCCACTTGGCCGGTCCACCTATACTGTGTGGAAGCTTATCCGCCATGCACTCAATATGATGACGGGTTTCTCTGTATTACCATTACAATTGGCCAGCATTATGGGGTTCGCTTTCTCTTTCGGAGGTTTTGTTGTGCTGGCGTATGTTTTGTTGCGATTTATGTGGTATGGGAGCACCGTGGCTGGCTTTCCATTCGTGGCGTCAATTATCGCGATCTTCTCGGGTGCTCAACTGTTTGCATTGGGAATCCTGGGAGAATATCTTGCGCGGATTCATCTTCGTTTGATGGACAAACCGTCCTATGTCATACGTCCCGAGAATGAAAGGGAGTTGATTCCCGTCGAGCAAACGGCATATGAAACTGGAAAAGCAGATTGATGAGCGCAAAATTTACCTTGGAACAGATACGTAATTACTGGACGTCTCAGGCGGTGGAACACGGGCAATCATCCGCAGCTTCGTGGTCGGATCAAATGGTGATTGACCTTGAAATCCGCGAGATTCTCCAGCATTTGGCAGATGGTGATCGTGTGCTCGATGTCGGCTGCGCTAATGGCTATTCAACGGTTCAGTTTGCCTCTCAAAAGCAAGTTGATATTCACGGCGTGGACTATATTCCTGAGATGATCGAACAGGCCCGCGCGCGCCTCATCGATCTGGCCTATCTCCGTGGCAAAGTAAGATTTGACGTTGGTGATATCACATCGCTAACCGAACCGGCAGCGTCCTATGATAAAGTCATTGTCATCCGCGTCCTTATCAACTTGGCAGACTGGACAAGCCAGCTCAAAGGCCTGCAGGAATGTGCTCGTGTTCTTAAGCCAGGTGGTGTTCTATTACTCTCTGAAGCGACGGTGCAAGGCTGGCAGAACTTAAACGCATTTCGGCATGAATGGGGTTTGCCGGATATTCCCATGCCATCCTTCAATTGTTATGTGGATGAGGATAAACTGGTTAAGGCGACGCCTGATCTGCGACTGCTTGAGGCCTTGAATTTTGCCAGTACCTATTATGTTGGGACGCGCGTTCTCAAGCCGCTGCTCATTCAGGCACTTCGCGCCGAAATAGATGTTGCCAATCCCAATATGCACTGGAACCGCTGGTTTGCTCAGCTCCCTAGCGGTGGAAACTACGGGACGCAGAAACTATTCGTCTTTCAAAAAACTCTGTCGTAAAAGGGGGAAACTCATCGACATAGATCGGAGACATGGATCGTTCTAGCCGCACGACGTACAGAATTCCCTTCAATCGGCCCTGTCTGACCGGTAACGAGTGGAAGTACTTGGCCGACGCCGTGCGCATGGGCCATATCTCGGGGGACGGGTTTTATACGCGTCGATGCCATGAGTTTCTAGAACATGAGCTCGGGGTGAGCAAGGCTCTGCTTACGACCTCCTGCACGCACGCGTTGGAACTGGCAGCCCTCCTTCTCGATCTGGAACCCGGCGATGAAGTTATAATGCCTTCCTTTACATTTGTTTCCACCGCCAACGCGGTTGTTCTCCGCGGTGCAACGCCCGTTTTTGGCGATATCAGGCCTGACACCCTGAATCTTGATGAAAAGAATCTACCCTCCCTGGTGACAAGCAAAACGCGCGCGATTGTGCCCGTGCACTACGCTGGCGTGGCTTGTGAAATGGACGCCATTCTAGAAATAGCCCATAAAAAAAATCTAGCCGTGATTGAAGATAATGCCCACGGCCTTTTCGGACAATATCGCGGCAGATTTCTTGGGACGTTTGGCTGTTTTTCAACACAAAGCTTTCATGAAACAAAAAACGTTACGTGTGGGGAAGGTGGCGCGCTGTTGATTAATGAGGAACGATATGTCGACCGTGCGGAGATCATCCGGGAAAAAGGAACCAATCGCAGTCTTTTTTTTCGCGGCCAAGTGGATAAATATTCATGGGTCGATATTGGCTCAAGCTATCTGCCATCGGATATCCTGGCAGCGTTCTTACTCTCGCAGCTTGAGGCATGGCAAGAGATTCAGGCAGCACGACGGCGGATTTGGCAAACCTATTACGATGGCCTTAAGGCATGGGCTGACCGAGGCGGAGTCGGTTTGCCATTTGTGCCTTCTCATTGCGCTCAGGCTTACCACATGTTTTATCTGTTACTGCCTTCGCTAAAAGATCGGCAAGCTCTGATCAGCCATCTTCGCGAGCGCGGAATCTTGGCGGTGTTTCACTATCTGCCGCTCCACCTATCGGAATACGCGCGACGATGGGGCGCCAGAGAGGGCGATTGTCCGGTTACAGAAGACGTGAGCGCCCGGTTGCTACGTTTGCCCTTTTTCTTCTCGCTTACTGACAGTGAGCAAGCACAAGTTATCGATTCGATCTGTAGTTTTGTCCCGCAGAAGGCTGGCCACTAGGTGTTCCGTCGAAGCCATGACAGAGACTGCCAGCTAGATCCCCCCCGGTTCAGTGTCGAATCCTTTGCAATTGAACAACGCCGGCAACTGCCTGTCGGGACGTCACTACTTTCAGCGGCGCGAAAGAAGTGATCTCAATATGAGAGTGAACGTCATGGCGTGGCCAATTCGGTGGCAGGACTCTGCACAGGAATGGTCTCCTCTGAAAGAGTTCCATGGTCTGCGCTGCGAACTGCATACTGTAGTTGTGGATCGTAATCGCGGATGTAACCAACAAACCCAGTGCGCGTAACCTTACTCAAATACAACACCCTGTTAAGAAATCGATTGTCGCTGTATATGGTTGAGGACTGAGCGATTCCACAAATCACTCCCATTGGATCAACAATTACTAGTGTCTCCGGGACCGGCCGTCTGCTTTTCCATACTTCGCCGGTAAGCCGCGCTGCTGGGGATCCGTTATCGCACCGGACTAAAGCCGCAACCCTACATCGGCCTTTTAACCCCTCACGCTTATATCGATCTCTGGCTATACTTGATTCGGTAAGGCCAATCCAATCCTGCAGGCCCTCTGCGAACATGTCTAAGCGGCGTTGTCGCAACTGCTCGGCCACGCTATAAACCCAGTGTTTGCCTCCCGCGGGAGCCAGGATACCTATTTGTTGGTCATCCCGCACCCCATTAACCAGACTAGTTGCTCCCGCCTCGGCAAGGTGCCTGGCCCGCCTGCATTTGAGTCCACCATTGTAGTGAGAGGGAAAAGCCACAATCGAGGCAGCGAACGCCACAAGACAAACTAGCCACCTTGCCCAGCGAGTCGATTCAGCACGCTGAAGCGCCACTAACAGCGTGCCCGTCCAGAAAAGGGTGCTATGAAAAAAATAGCGCGGTGCACCTAATTCAAACGGTAACGCTCGAATGTGTTCAGCCCGGCCAACAACAATCAGTCCAATAACTATGAGATTAAAAATCACCAAAGCTATTCCAATGAGTCCGAGACTGCTTCTACTGAGGTCGCGGCGAATCATCGCGTAAACAATTTCCACCATCGCAACTACCAAACCGACCATTCCAAAAGCTAGTGCGAAGAACGATGACTCGATCATACCGGTAGAAGATGGCCCTGCTCGCCAGTGTGATGCCGCATAAAAGATTGGTGCGCTCAGCAGTCGACACAAATAGGACACATCAGTAGTTATGCCCGAGATCGATAAACCGAGGGTCCGCAAGCCCACGACTGTTGACTCACGAGGAGGCAACAAAATAAAGATGACCGCTGCGGTTACACCAGCAACGATTATGAGGCCGTAAGTGCGCCAGGGCAAACGAAGACACCACGCTAGCAATAATAGGGTCGGCCAAGTTGCCAAACCGGCGCCAAAGCTAAACGATGCGACAAAGCCTCCGGCAATTACAGCAAGTGTAGCAGCCCAAAACCGTGCTGAGTAAGTGCCCATGGATGGCAGGCAGATAAATGACACCTCCGCCCCTGCCATAAGAAGAGAAGCCGTACAGTTGTAACCCCCGGACGCTGTGATGGCGGCCCGGCCCATCCAAAAGGTTCCCACAATTACGACGAGGGTGGATATTACTTTGCCAGTAAGCTCTATGGTCTGATCCCGCCAGACTGGGACCAGCAGGAGCCCTGTGGCGATAAAAAGCAGTGTGAGCCCAACATAAAAGAGGAGTTGTTGATTACCATGAAAGAAGCGCAGATCGGCCAGCCAAATCAAGCTGGGGAAGAACAATGAGTGGCCATTGTGCTTCAGCAACATGCTTTCGAGCCAGGTGTGATCCAAGCAAACAGCGTAAATCCTCCAGAAATCCTTGTGAGTCACCGTCCAGTGACCCAGACAAAGGTAAGCGACGCCGGAAAACAGGAAAATTGCACCGATACAGATAGCGCATAACTGCGCAGTCCGATCTGCTGTTGCGCTGAATTTATTCATCGGTTAAAGACCGCGGCTCTATGTATCAACGCAGGTTTTGAGCGGCGGCAAGCACGAATACCGCCAATGTCCGCCTATGGTTAGACAAATTCGCCCGGAGACAAGAGTCGCAGACCGTCGATGACCGTCGTTTCGCCATCAGCAAATGGCAAGGGAGGGCCGTGCGCGCTAAGCGAACGTAGGTCTGCGTGCCACCAGTATTATTCTGGTCATACAGTCGGACAGGACCGGTAAGGCGACCTTTGTCAATTCGAGCACATCGACAAATCCAATCAATTCGAGATTCTTCTTCAGGACTGGGGTACTCAACGCCCAAAAATTAGTCGGATCGTTGTTCTGCATGTGCATGAAGTAACAAATGTTGGGATCCTGCGGGTGATCGTAGACCTGCGTCTCCAGCGCGAGGTAGCCGCCCGGTTTCAGGTTCTCGAAGCTCTGCTGAAGCGAAAGCAGGGGGTTGGGCAGGTGATACAGCGTCCCGAAATGAAGGACGACATCGAACTCGCACGGACGGCTAAACGTTTCGGCGCTTGCCCGCTCGAACTCGGACGGCACGCCCGCCAGATGGGCGAGAAAACGGGCGACCTCAATATGGCGCGGCTCGATGTCAATGCCAGCGGTGGAAAAACGATATTGCAGCGCGGCGTGGATGGAATTGTAACCGGCATTGCAGCCGACATCGAGTAGTCTCCCACCAGCGATATCTCCGAAGGGAATGGCGGTCTCGACCACACTAAACTTGTTCAACGGCTGTTCGGAAAATGGGATGCGGCGTTTGAAGTCTCTTGTCGAAACGCCGTTATCAAAGTCGATCCGGTGACCCCACGGCTCCCAACGTTGCAGCTTCTGCTTCAGCGCCTCGGGCGCGAGCGTTGTATGTAGGGTGAGGAAATTTTCTTTCATTTCAGGGTTCGTGAGGTATCCGGCCGTCTTCGATGCATGGATCGCGAGCTCTCGTACCTACTCATGCTGCCGTAATCGTAATTAAAACAAGTTCAAACAGAACAGAGCACCAAGTTCTGCTCTGGCACAACGTTAATCTTGGTAAGTTGGGCAAGCGCTCTGGCGGAAAAGGTGAAATTTCACTCAAGCACAACCGCGGTTTTTCGCCAGTCAAAAACGCCTGCAACAATGAGCCGCCACCGCATCGCCATCGAGCACCAAGCACCAGCTGATAGGCGAGCGTCCAGAATGCGGCCAAGCCTACAGACGCCAGAAGAATGTCGTCCGCACGTAACGCACGTGATTCAACGACTGTATCGGCCCATCGGCGCGGGTTGGGTCATCCCGAAATTTCGCGGAGCGCTAAATTACTACGTGCGCGCTTTTTGAAACTGCGGAGAGTTGCTCGATCTTTGGCAAACTAAGGCTTTGCCCGCAAACAAAACCAACAATGCAAAGGCTGCTGGTTGGATTTCGTGTAACATCCTAAAAATCCAACACTGACGGCATAACGGACTCATCTCCCAAGAGCTTCATTCCACGAAACACACCAGGTGGAACGGTTATCCCCCGATCTTACTCTAGATAGTTTCGCAGAAACAACTCCATGATGTGCTCCGCCCCGGCACCTGTTACATGCCTCAAATCGCTTTCCCATACAGCCGCGCGATCAGAGTTCTGGACAATCTCATAACTGGGAAAATAGTCGACGTTATCATGCGCCGCGGCCCATTCCTGGGCGACCGTTCTCAAAAGAGACTTCCCGTAGGTGTTTGCTACCACCACATCCAACGTTGAAAACGTGGTCATCAAGGGTATGGGCGAAACAGTGACTATGACGCAAAGATCAGGATGGCCATAGCGAGAGAGCAGAGCATGTATCGATTCCAGATTAGCCCAGTTTTCAGCGAAGCTGGTCAAGCGAAACTCATATCGCTCGGGCTGTGCCTTTAACAGAGGCAGAGGCGGGGTGTAATTGATATAAACATTTGCCGGGACGTCGCGCCAGACCTCCACGAGTCCGAGCGTGATGATCACTGTGCGGCAATTGATTATGCGTCTTGTAACTGTTCGCATCAGATCGCGACGTTTCAGGGTCTCCTCGAAGTCGGCCAGCTTGAGCATCGAGGTTACGTGCGGATCAAACCAGGTCGTGTCAGTCACTCGGGCAATAGATTCCACCGGAAACACGGCCTCCGGATCAAGCGCCCAGCGCAACTCATTCAGTATCGAAAACGTGTTATATTTGTTGGTAAAGCCGAGCCCTGTGTTTTCTTTATTGACCGGCTGGAGGCTAGCAAATTCCGGCGCTGCACTTTCAACCTCCATTTGGCGACTTCTGAGAGCGTTTTCCAAACCACGCGCGAAGCAGGAGCCGATCGCATAGAACTTGTCATTATTTCGCAGTTTGAACTTTGGATTGATCTGCGGCGTAAACCATGTCTGCCGCAAGCGCTGAAACGCATAATGACCTGTAAGGTCAATCGGGTCCGCCCCTTCCTTGTACCAACGGTTGGCACGATTTTGAGGCCAGATTTCGCGCACTACAGACGCAGTCGCGACATAAGTCGATTTCCTCAAAGGCCGGTGGTCGCTCGGTGGATTGAAATCAGGCGTTCTGCTTAGGCATACCTCGGACATAGCTCAAAAGAATTCTAAAAACGGATAGAACGCGATAATTGCTCTGGGATCCATTGGTGACCTTGTGGCTACGCACGGTTTTCTCAGGAGAAACCAGCGAGTTTCACTTAAGCATAAGAGCACGCTTTCTCCAACAGAAAATCCCGAAGAATATATCTCGAATGCTGTTTTCAAGGTTAGTCGCTCGATTTTTAACATTAATTTAATGAAAAGTTCACTGGCGAACTGAAACAATTTCCGCGTCCAGAAAAATTTGTAAACTTTCCTGCCGCTCAGTCAATCTCCCGTCATCACAGTTACCGGCAAAGCGGATCTTCGATGTCTGGTAATTATCTCAAAGATCAAAAATCAAACCGGCGAAGCCAACTTTCCCGGTTACGCTGCATAAGAGATTCACCCGGTCATGAAAAATAGAGTCGAACGACTAAGTCTAACGAAGCTGCTTGTTTCCGGCGCGCGTGCGTACGCGAGGCACGTGGTGTAGCCAACAGGAGATCCCAGAAGACGCGATTGCGGCAGCGGCCCTAGAGAGTGCTTCCAAATCGCATAAAACAAAAAGCCGCCACGCTATTGAAGCGTGACGGCTGATTGCGAGATTATGCTGTGTTATTGGCTCAGCAGCTTTACTGATCGCTGACGGCGATTTGCGGCGCAGGGCGACTCATCTCGATTTGTGCGCTCACCTTTTGGATTTGCGCTGCCTGCTCTTTGAGCTGTGCCGTTAGAGCTTGTATTTCCTTTTGTTGCCGTGCGACCGTAGCTTGGAAGTCGTTCTTTAACTCTTCCACCTTTTTGTGCTCTTTGAGGAACTCATTAAGCAACATCGCGTTGACCGCCTCGTAGCGCACGCTGTATATCTCACCTTTCTCGTCGCGCACGATCAGGTCCGGGTTTACCTGTGCCACTTCCTCTGCAATTAGACCGAATTGCGGCGTCGCAGTGTCGTTCTTGTAGTGGAACGTCACCGGCTTAAGCGCCAGGATGGCGTCGCTTGTCTTGTCCATCGGTTTAATGTCCGTCTTAAACCGACGCGAGGAAGCCACCGAGCCGAGCTGACCGTTGGCGTTGATTATCACAGTCTGGGTTCCCCCTGTGGGTGTAACTCCGGCAATGCCGCCGATAAAGCAGGCGGTCTGCTTGCTTGCGCCAGTTGCCAGACCAATGCGGGTGGTGGTGTTCTCGCCAGCAACACCGAGGACGCTCGTGCCGATGTCGATATTGAGAGTGCCCGTGATATTTCCACCAGCTTGCGTGCCCACGGCCGTGTTGAAGCCGCCCGAGGTGTTGCTCTCGAGCGCAGCAAAGCCAAACGCCGCATTCCCGTTGCCGCTGCTGTTGTCCGCAAGAGCGGCAGCACCGTAGGCGGCGTTACTGTCGCCGCCGATGTTGCTCACAAGCGCTAACGAACCAGTGGCGGTGTTGTCGGTGCCGCTTTGGTTGCTAACGAGCGCTTGGAAACCCACGGCCACGTTGTCAGTACCGCCAGTGTTGACTCTTAGCGCTTGAAAGCCAACACCCACGTTTCCGCTTGTTACTTGGTTGGCATTGAGCGCTTGGAAACCCATGGCGACGTTGTTACTGCCTGTCGTGTTGCTCGCAAGGGCTCCCTGCCCCAGGGCCATGTTCTGGCCGCCCGTGGTGTTGAAGACAAGGGCATTTTCACCTACCGCGGTGTTGAAACTGCCGTTATTGTTCCTCAGTGCCTGACCACC
>Ga0193727_1001291_pt1 | contig 10329 bp, 6 predicted proteins | sample H2c2metaG_FD_143051 | JGI IMG/M metagenome (GOLD analysis project Ga0193727, IMG submission 143051) | Soil microbial communities from a riparian zone of the East river system, Colorado, United States - H2c2 | ecosystem: Environmental > Terrestrial > Soil > Riparian zone | place: USA: East River...
CATGAATGCGGTTGAACTCGTCGTGTTCCAAGTGAGGAGGACCGGAATGCTCCTGACCGGCTACGACATGTTTTAAGAACCGAGAAACGGCGACCTCTTCCTGCGCATAGTGATGGATCGAAAACGGACTTTTGGTCTTGCCGTAGATGTATCGAATGGAAGGAATCAAGCCATCGAGCAGTATGAGCGCTGCCACAGCGCCGACAACAATCTGCACGCCGGGCCACCGCAGCTTTAACAGCCATGCAACCGTGAAGCTCATCAGAATCATCCAGAATGGGATGGGTAAAAGCAGGCGGTTCTCTATGGCGCGTGCGACAAAAGCGCCGACCACGGGAATTGTTCCCAGCAGTACAATTTCAAAACGCTTCTGCCAAAGAGCTAGGACAATGCCGGGCACTAAGAGCCAATAGTATGGTAGCGGAATAGGCAACACATCCGGAATAAAGAAGCGGGGACCCGGTATCGTGAAAAAGCAGTCCCAAAGCTGCTTGGTATAAGGCCTGATTCCGACCGGAAATGGAGCTGACTGCATGGCGTGCCAGAAATCGCGCAGAAAGGCGGATTCGTAAAGAGCGTAGGCTTCGCGATTGAATGCGATGTAAAGCAGGATCGGCGTGGCAGCTACCGTAAAGCCATAAATAACCAAGGCAAGGGAGCCCCACGTAACCCTTTGCTTTAACGTCCTCCAATAAAACGCGCCGTACAGCGGAGCAGCAATCAGAAGCGCTAAAAGATATTGCTTGCCGGATATTGAGCTGGCCAGGCAAAGGCCCGCAGCGATGCCGCCGAGCGAGAGGCAAAATGGCGAGCCCTTCCTAAACCCTACGTGCAGAAAGTAGAGAGAGACAACAGCCAAAGCCACCGCCATCGGATAGCGGTACCCGGCAAACGTGTAAATGAACGCAAACGGTAGAAAATTAAAAACGAGCGCGGTAACCGAAGTGACAATATAAGAGCGAAAAAACAGATCGACGAGGAGGAGAGTGAATAGAAAGGTCGTGAACCAAATAACAAACAACGCCGCTTCATAGGACAGGATGTTAAAGCCGAACAGCTTCAGAAAGCCCCAGACGTAATAATGAAATAGAGTCTCTCGCGAAATCACAATATGAAACCAGGCCGGCTGATATGGATGACCGATAACATAAGTTTTCAGGTACCAGAGATCCCAGCCGGACTCATCAAAAAGGGCATCTCCGTTCCATGGCGCGGTGCGGAAATTCCAGAGGTGCGAGATTACAAAAAACAAGATCCAAAAGAGAAAGAATGCTGCTTTTGGATTTGCCAAAGACTTGAAACGGCTAGCGAGCTCCCGCGGGCTTGCTGTAAAAGCAGCAAGCAAAAAGAGCATGCAGAGCACCCACCCGATCGGCTGCCATGGGTCTCCCCAACTCGCTTTACGATAATGCGCGGTAGCGCCAAAGACACAAATCAGCAGAGCGATAAGCGACAAGCCAAGTAGGAGTAGTCGTCGTATAGGTAGTCGCCGCAGGCTCGGATGTAAGTTCATGAATAATTTACGGGACAGAGTCTGGTAAAGCTTTTACCCGCTCCTGAAATTGTCGAATGTTGTTGCTCGAGATATTTAGCACGTGGAACGTCCCTTTGCTGCTGCCGAACGAAAATGACATGGAAGCCTCGGTCGCGAGGTCGTGGCGCTGCCGGAGGCGTTCAATTATTCTCTCTGTTTTTGGTTCGCTTTCCCAGATTAGCTTTAGGTCTTTGTTCCCTGGCACGTAGTCAACGATGGCCTTCTTGTTTCGGCTCCATATGTCTTGCTCGGTCATAATATCAGCAGGGTAGCCACCACAAAACGACAGGATTCTGGTATCGTCATAGTTATGCAGAAACAAGTGGAGAACCGAATAAGCATGTCTTGGGCAGATCAGTGTTTCGTAAGCAGCATCCGGAACCCCATTAGACCGATTGAACTCATCCCGCTCCAACCGAGGAGGATTGGAAGCTTGTTTTCCGGCAACAACGTTTCGTAGGAATCGTGACACCGCCACGTCCGCTTGCGCAAAGTAGGGGATCGTGAACGGATTCTTAGTCTTGGTGTAAATATATCGAATCGACGGGCCCAGGCCGGCTGCCAGTAGTAACGCAGACATTGCGAAGAGAAGAATCTGCACGCCTGGCCACCGCCTCAGCCTTAAGGGACCAGCAAAGGCGAATCCCATCAGGATGACCCAGAACGGGATTGCAAGCAACAACCGGTGTTCAACGAGCACCCCGCCCGAAATAAATACTCCTGCGACAGGAAGCGTCGCCAGCAGTACGACCTCATAACGGCGCTGGCCAACGGCAAGAATAAATCCAGGTAGCAAGAAAAAATAGTACGGCAGCGGAATAGGTAAAAAATCCGGAAGGAAAAGTCGAGGACCTGGAACAGTAAAGAAACAGTTCCGGAGCTGGGTCACATAATATCGCATGTCATCGGGATCAGGATGTCCCCGCAGTGCGGCCAAGAAACGGTGAATGAAGGTGCCTTCATAAGAGGTGTAGTGTTCGCGATTGAAAATGATGTAACAGAGAATGGGCATGGCAGCCGCCACGAGCCCATAAAGGACGATTGATACCGAACTCCACTTGACGTTTCGCTTAAGCCTCTTCCAATGAAGCCCGGCGTACAGCAAAGCGAAAAGCCCAAGTGCCAGGAGATACTGCTTTCCGAGTATAGAGCTTGCAAAGCACAAGCCCGCTGTAATACCCCCTAATGCTAAATGGAGCGACGAAGCCGGCCTGTTGGTAAATCCCAGATGCAGGAAATATAGAGAAGCCACGCAAAAAAAGATCGTCATCGGGTAACGGTACCCGACGAAAGTGTAAATGAAGGCTAGGGGAAGAAAATTGAAGATCAACGCCGCGATCGAGGTAACAACAAGCGACCTGAAAAGCAGATCAACGTACAAAAGCGTGAAGGTAAAGGCAGCGCACCAAATAACAAGAAGAGCTGCTTCGTAGGACACGATGTTATAGCCGAACAGACGCAGGAAACCCCAAACGTAGTAATGGAAAAGGGTCTCCCGCGAAATAAGATAAGGAAAAGGACGCTCATGAAACCACGCAGGTTGAAAAGGGTGGCCAATTACATAATTCTTCAAGTACAACAAATCGACGGCCGAATCATCAAACAGTCCGTTCCCGTTCCAAGGCGCGGTGCTGAAATTCCAGAGGTGCGAAACCACAAAGAACAGGATCCAGAACAGGAAGAATGCTGTTTTCGGTTTTATTACAGACTTGAAACCGGTCGCCAGCCCATGCGGAACCGACGAAAAGGCGAGCACCAAAAAGAACATGCTTAGCAACCATCCAATTGGCTGCCACCGGTCCGCCCACGTCGATCCTCGATAATGCGCGGTAGCGGCAGTGGCGCAGATTACCAGGCTAACAACTGACAAGCCGAGTAACAGAATCCTCGGTGTAAAAGGTCGCGACTTTCCCAGAGCTAACTTCACAGCCTTGATGTCATTCTGAGCGAAGCGAAGAAGCTCGAATCAATTTTGGAGCGATCACGCATCGGAACCAGCCCAGAGATGTTTCGCTTGGCTCAACATGACAGCGCCAGTTGTGGATTGAGTTCTAGACCATCACGATTATGTGATGCGGCAGCTCGCTAGTCTCTCACAGATCGATGACAGTGACGCGATTCCCATGCATATTCACAACATAGAGTTTCCCATTTGCCAGAGCGAGTGCCGATGGTCCATCGAGTTGATCCGGCGGCTTGGCCGTCAAACTGCCGATCCTGTTTCCATTCAAATCAAGAATGAGCACTGAGTTCATATTGGCGCTGGATGCGTATAACCGGCCCGCTTTTGAATCGATGGCCAGGTCTTCGAAGCCATATGGCCGTCCCCATTCGGGGATTGACCATTTAGTTAGAAACTTCCCGTCTGAATCAAAGATCTGTATCCGCTTGTTAAGCGAATCGGCCACATAGACCTTATTGGTGGTGGGGTCCACTGCGACTGAACTAAAGCCTTTGAACTGTCCGTCGCTACTTCCCTCGCTGCCCCAACTCGCAAGGACCTGACCCTCGGGACTGAACTTCACGATTCGATTGCGACCCGAATCGACGACATAAATCGAATCATCAGGGCCAATAGCAATCCGGCGCGGACCGTACAGGCCAGGTGCCCACGCAGCGATGAATGTCCCGTCGGGCGCGAGTTTCTGAACGCGGTGCTTGGAGCCTATCTCCGCGACATAAATGTTGCCCCGGCGATCAGTTGCGATTCCATTGGGCGCGTCAAATTGTCTTATGCTCGTAACGAAGGTGCCGGTTGGCGAGAATTTTTCTATTCGCCCATTGGCGGTGTCGGCGATCAGAACGTTTCCGTTGGGATCAACAGCAATCGCAGTCGGAGAATCAAATTCTCCTTTCCCGGCGCCCCTGCCACCTTCGAACATGTTAGTCACATTTTCAGGCAGCGAACTGAGCTTGGGAGGTGGCGTGTCGGGTACCTTATAAATTACCATTCCGTTATAATTGGTCGCCTCGTGCACCTTCGGAAAATAAGTGGCATAAAGCTCTTGATTCGGTCGCTTAATGAACTGAGCCTGACGAACAGCGTTATCGTAGGCCACGTAGCTAATGCCATTCTCTTTCAAGAGATGATACACTTTCCAAGGATCCTTGTTCTCAAACAATTCTGTATAAACCCGGTCGCGATTGCTCGCGTTGTAACCGGCTGACCATGCATAATAAGGCCAGCCATAAAACACGCGGCGGCCAGCCATCAGGATAGGATGGTTAACGAATCGATCTGTCAGAAAAATATCGCGCGGTGTCGTGTTCTTCTTTAGCCAGTCGATTAACGGGTCGTTCCGATAGGTTACCTCGCTCCAGCCAGTGTTATGGATCGGAAAGAAATCAATGACGCCGCCCGAAATGACTAGGAAGAAGAGAACAGTCGCAACGAATTTGCCGGGGAGTGTGGTTCCACCGAGTGAGAAACGCCACAACCGCCAGAGCGCAAAGGCGACGAAGAGGTTGGCGATAATCACCCAGATGTGCAAAAACTTTTGGTTCGCAAGCACCTCAATCGTGAACTGGAAAGAAAATGCAACGGCAATAAGGCTTAAAGCTGCGAGAAAAAACCGCCTTGGGAGACTACCAGCGAAAACCAACGCCAGGGCAATTAACAACCACTTGAAGCCAAAGGTGAAGCCAAGGTACTTCGTTACATTCGCGACGGTAGGATGATCTATCGTGTAGCCCCAACGAAGGAGCTTTGGCATTTGCGCTCTACCGCTCCCGGTGCTCAGAAAGAGCATCTGAGGCAATGCGATCAATCCTGCTGTAACGGCTAGCGCCAGCATTTGAAGTCGAAGCGGACACAGGATGAATAACAATCCGAGAATCGCGGCAGCGGCGATAAACACCGCGCTGTTCCACATCGGCAACAGCCCGAGCAGAATTCCTGAGAAGATGAAGCCAGGCAGACTCGCGCGAAAAATCTCGCGCGCAGGGATGGTTTCTTCCTCTGCTTCTGTTACGACTTCTGTAGCCGCTTCGCTGTGCGAAGCGTCCTCCCCCTCGGAGGCTGAAGCTGTCTCATCGTGTGATTCTGGAACAGCTTCCCGCAGCGAGGCATCGTCAGACACTGTGTTCGTCACGATTTCCGGCACCGCATTTCGCTCCGCGGTGATTGCATCACTAAAGCCGGTCTCAGAAATCGAAACATTCTGAGGGCGGGCTGTCTCCACCTTTTGGTGTGCGTCAATGGAGCCGGGCCGCCGTCGGCCTGAGAATAACCGAATCAAATTTACGAGATGAGTTCTAAAACGATGTAATTTGGCTTTAGCCGCCACCGCACGGTAGCGGATCACGAGAAAAACCAGAACCAGAAGGAGTATCCCGATCGCGAAGGCGAAGTGCCGCTGGTTGAGATAAGTCACCTGAGACCATGTACCCCAGTCCTCACCGCGATACGGAAAGATCGTCCGAAGATAGTCCCGTTGACGGGTAATCGCTTCAATTGCCGCGCGGACTGAAGCTTGCTTTTGAAGAAAGGGGACGTAAGAGAGCGACCCGAAAAAGAAAAAGAGCAGCGACCCAAGGCGTCCGACTGCGCGCGAATTGAAAAGCACCTCCCCAAGCGTCATGACGATCACGAGCATCGCCACGATTGTGCTTATGCTGAGTAGGTTCAGGCTCCACGCTGGATTGAGTCCGAGGAACTCCAGGTTTCCCGCCTGGAAATAAAACAAGAAGTGGTAACGAATCCGGTCGCCGGAGAAATGCGGGTATTCCGTGGGAAAATTGTGTCCTACGGCAAAGCTCTGCATCAACGCAGTATTCGGTCCGAAATCGCTATATTCAGCGTTGGCAATCTGGAGTTTGCTCTCCTTTATATTGAAGGAGGCAAACATCATCCACGACACGAGGACAACGTATCCGGCTATGAGTAGCCAGTCGGCTATGCTCGATCCCTGCGGGCGTGGGAGATACAAGTTCGATCGCTTCGGATAAGCTTCGCCCGGAGCGCTTTTAAGAATTCTGCCTTTCCATTTAGGCCAGGACAGAAGCGCGACCGCCGCTACAAAGAACAACAGATTGGCCCACAAAAGGGGTTGTGGCGTCCAGAAGAAAGCCAACCCCACCAGGTACGTGAACCATGTGCTTACCAGTAGGCCCACCAGGATTGCTGCTGCACACCGGTGGGCAACCGACTCAAACTGGTAAAAACGCCGGCAAAGAAAATCCCCGACGCAAGCGACCAGTGCGAAATAAATCAGAGCCAGCATTCCCAAGTCCTCACTGATTTATCACCCGCACCCATCTTCGTACGAGGCTTCGGCCTGGCAGGCATAGGCGCAAATCGTAAACGCATGATTTTTTTCGTCAAACACAGCATTTCTGACCGCGGATTACAGCGATGAAACGGATGGATTCTCTAGCGATGTTCACAAAAGGTACAGTTGCTGCTAACCACATGATATTCTACGTTTTCCCTGACATGAACGAGCTAGTCTTCGAAGTGACCCAGGAAGCCGATGGTGGCTTTTGCGCGGAATGTTTGACGGACAGCATTGTGACGGAGGGCAACACGTGGGAGGAGTTGCGCAAAAACGTGCAGGAGGTAGTACGCGCATTCTACTTTGATCAGCCTGAGAAACTTCCCTCACGTATCCGGCTCCACTTCATGCGCGATGAAGTGCTCGCCTGCGCATGAGACTCCCGCGCGACGTCGGCGGACGCACGCTGGTCAAAGCGCTCTGCCACGATTGGGATTATCACGTGGTCAACGAGGAAGGCAGTCACATCATTCTTCCGGCCGACTCGCCATCTCCTCAGCGCATATCGGTGCCAGATCATAATCCGGTGCGAATCGGGACTCTCAACAGCCTTTTGCGGCTCGTCGCTTCTCACAAAGGCGTCGAGCGTGAACGTATTCTGCGCTCGTTGTGAACGAGACGGAATTACGGCTGGATTTGGTCGGTCCAAAGGAATAGCCATGTGGCAGTTGCGTTTATCGCGATCGACACGGCGAAAAGTGAGATTTCGGTGACGGTTATCTTGGGTGGTCCGTTGCCTGTGAGCAAAAGGAACATCCACGGAAGAAGAATCATGGCGTAACGGTAAGAGAATTGCCACCCGCCCGGATTTCCATGGCACCAGAGCACGAACGTTAGAATCCCAATCGCAATCCACGATATGGCCCCATACCTTCCGCCTGCCCTAAAAAGAAGGAAAAGGAGCGGACTGCTGAGAAAAATGGAGCACCCAAACGGCGGGAAACTAAGGAACGGAAAGCTGGGGTCGTGCTGGAAACCTTCGAATAACATTGTGTGAACGTTCCAGGGAATCGAGTGGACCGAAAACAGCCCGTGTTCGTACCAAGGTTCGTCGCGCACTTCAGGGATATGAAAGTAGCCAAAATCGGCCATTGAATGAAACCGGACCAGGTTATAAGCGCCAGTCAGCAGTGCCAATGTTACTGGCAGAGTTAAAAAGTCGAAAACCATTGATGCGTTCACACGAAGCACTCCTTTAATTCGAGCGGTGCGCGACTGGCCGGAAGTATTTTCGTTTGAGCGGCGCCAGAAAAGATAAAGGTAGAAAGGGGCTGTGATGAGGAGCTCGGTCCGATTTCCAAAAGCAAGAGTGAAAAACGCCCCGGCGATGAACGGCGACGGTCGCACCAACGTGAAATAGAGAGCTGCGGTTTCTCCCAAGAGCGCGAGACCGAGAGCGATTTGCCACGCACCGCCCATCCCGAGGTTACACCAGGTCCAAGTTCCAAATACTGGGAACAGCGCCAACAAGATTCTTCGAGCGAGCGGGTTCGGTTTGAGGCTGGAGTAGTCGGGTCCGAATGCTTTCGCGAGTTGAAAGAAGAAATAAACGCAAGCTCCGGCGATCAACGCAGCCAGAATGCTAGCCGGAAAATCGTGGATCAGTGACGCTTTTTGTAGCAGTGCAACCGGCAGCATGCTAAACACGGCGCCCAGCGGAAACGCGGAATAATATTTATCCCCGTAGGGGATCATCTCGTTCAGCCACTCGGGCGGCTTTTCGCGGAGGCCGAGATCGCCGCGCAGAAATGCCGAAGCGATCTCCGCGGTATAATCCAGATCGTGCAGCGTCGGATTTGTCGAGAAATAGAAGGCCAGAGCGGCGAACAACGAGATGGCAATCGCCATCCAAAGCTCGTACCTCCCCGGCTTTTTCGATGTTTCGGCCTCCATCAGAGCTTGAAACCGGCAGCGACGGCGTCCCGGTGGAACATGCGGACGGTATCAAGAGAGAGCTCGTCGAGATCTTTGCCTCCGAGTTCGAGGAGTTTTTTCAGAATGTCGTGCGGCACGGTAACGATATGACAACCGCAGGCCACAGCTTGGAAAACGTTAAGCACCTCACGAACGCTCGCCCAAAGGAGTTCGGCCTTCGGCAAAGCCCGCACGATCTCGAGCGACTCCTTGATTATCGGCGATGGGTCGACCCCGGTATCGGCGATTCGTCCAGCGAAGACTGACATAATCGATGGTACGCTCGGGTTCAGCACGGCAGCGACGGCTGTTACCTGACGCGGCGTAAGCATCGCCGTTATGTTTAGCTTCACGCCTTCACCAGCAAGCACCTCGATTAACCGAACAGACGATTCGCCACTTGTGTTGGTGATTGGGATCTTAACGTAAACGTTGTCCTGCCACTCGTGGATTTTGAGCGCTTGCCGGCGCATCTCTGCAAAATCGTCGGAGAAAACTTCAAACGAGATCGGTTTGAATTTCACTTCTTTCAGGACTGCCTTGGCAAAGCTTTCGTAATCGGTCAGACCGACTTTTCGCATCAGAGTCGGATTTGTCGTCAGGCCATGGATATAGGGCTGGCGTGAAAGCTCCGCGATCCCCTGAAGATCGGCGCCGTCCGCGAAGATTTTCACGGGCAGGTCCAACAAGCGTTCAGTCATCCCTTCCAGCCTACTCAACGGCCACCGTCAAAGGCAAGCAGTTCTCAGAGACCCGCGTCGCGGAGAACGGCGCTCACGGCATCGTTGAAATTCGCGACGGTGAAATCAGGCGCTTCGCGCAACGTTTCTTTGTAACCGCGCTGGATGAAAATCGCGCGACAACCTGTGGTGCGCGCGCAATCGATATCGCGCCAGCGATCGCCTATGACATAACTCCTTTTGGGATCAATGTTCAGCTCAGCAACTGCGCGGAGAATCAGGCCTGGGCGCGGCTTACGGCAACCGCACGGTTGGCCGTAACGCTTCCCGGCGTGATAGCAAATCTCAATCCTATCAAGTAATGGAAGCGCCGATTGCATTTTCAGATTCATGGCTTCAACGGCTTCGCGACTCTGGGTGCCGCGGCCAACGTCGGGCTGGTTGGTGATGACAACCAGCAGGAAGTTCGCAGCCTTAAGCCGCGCGCATCCGTCCGGAACATCCTCGTAAAGCTCGAACTCCTCGACGTGAGATGGAGGATAAGGCATTCCGTTGCGGACCACGACCCGGTTGATTACTCCATCGCGATCGAGAAAAACTGCGGGTCGCGCTACTTCATGCTTTCCCATTTCGTCTCGGCGACTTTGAGGGTGGGATGCGAAATCCACAAATGCCACACCACGGCTTGGAATGCCTCGGTGTGCGGCGTGATGTTTGCGGGATTGACTGTCGGGATGACAATCGCCACGTCGGCAACCTTCGCGGTGTATCCTCCGTCGCGGCCCACGATCCCCATGATCGCGCTACCTCGTTCCTTCGCGAGTTGCAGCGCGCTCACCAAATTCGGACTGACATTTTTTTCAAGGCTGCCGCCGCCTACCGACAATACAAGAATCGCGTCTTTTTCGTTGAGTCGGCTTCCTTTAAG
>Ga0193727_1001292_pt1 | contig 10317 bp, 3 predicted proteins | sample H2c2metaG_FD_143051 | JGI IMG/M metagenome (GOLD analysis project Ga0193727, IMG submission 143051) | Soil microbial communities from a riparian zone of the East river system, Colorado, United States - H2c2 | ecosystem: Environmental > Terrestrial > Soil > Riparian zone | place: USA: East River...
CGCACAAAAGCAGCATCGGGCCTGCGAGCAGAAGTGCTGCTCGTGGCACGAGACCGGCGACTCGTGGGAAAAAACTTCCTCGCCATTTCGTGCCGCGACTCATGTTCCGATTCTCATCGAATTCACAAGCGTCGACCCTATTTTCTTTGTGTGGAAGCCCGAATGACCAATGTCGGTTCAAGAATGATGGTCCGAGCGCGAGGCCTTTGTTTGGACTCAATCAAATTGAGGACAAGTTCGGCGGCACGCTGGCCAATTCCCTGACTGTTCTGATCGATGCTCGACAGCGGAACTCGAAGGCAGTCGTCATAGTTCAAATTTCCGCAGCCGATCAGAGCAATGTCTTCGGGAATTCTCAAGCCTGCGTCGAGAATCGCGATCATGGCTCCGATCGCGAGTGGATCATTGAAACAGAACACGCCGTCCGGCCTCGGATGTCTCTGCAAGAGGAGACGCATCGCCTCAATGCCCTGGCGGGTGGTTTCGGTGTCCACAAAGGTTCTGCGGACCACGTAATCTTCACAAAACTGAAATCCGCGGTCATGGAGGACCTGGCGATATCCCTCGAATCTGCCTCTGCCTGTGCTGTTGTCCTGACCTCGAATGTGGGCCACTCGCCGGCATCCCATCTCGATAAGGTGTTCGGTCGCCAAACGGCCGGCCTTCTCTTCGTTCACGCCCACAAAGTTAGCCGCAAGGCTGGACAGATCACGATCGACAAGGACGTATGGTTGAGCCATTTTGTCCAATCGATGGAACTGCTCGAGATCGGTTGCGGCCGACGCAATTACCAAAGCATCCAGGCGGCGCGATAGCAACCGTGCGATCTCCTCTCTCTCGAGTTCCGGATCCTCTTCAGACGAAGACACGATCAGAAAATAGCCTTTATCGCGGACTGCGGCGGAGATTGCCCGAGCGATTTCAGCGAAGAACGGGTGGAGCAGTGTGGGTGCGACAAAACCAATAAGAAAGCTGCGACCGGTCACCAGGCTGCGAGCCAGGGCGTTCGGCCGATAGTCCAGCTCCTTGACCCGCTCAAGCACCCGCAGACGGGTCTTCTCGCTGATATCAGGATGCTTGCGAAGGACCTTGGATACCGTGGCCTGCGAGAGGCCGAGTTCCTTCGCTATGTCTTTCATTCGAATCATGATTTGTAGAGAAAAACCGGCTCCCTTCCTCAGCAAATCGCGCGCCCAGTGGGCGATTTCCAGCGTTGAGCTAGAAGCGGAAGATCAACGAAAACTGGCGGGGAGTTTTTCTCCACCCGCCCGACAATACCTGCGTACATTGTCGTCTCAAGCGATTACTGTACCGAATTAGTAAGTGCCGCTGCAAGCCGCAAGTTGCGAAAGGAGTGTCTAGGGTGAGTCGCCTTCTCAACCGGATTCGTCCGAAAAGTGGGTATTCATCTCATCCAAATGTTGGATTTTTCTGCTTGACAATTGTTCTCAGGTTAAATTATTGGGTTAATTATCTGGGTAGAGTATACGTATTAGTCATCGTATACTCCGACCAAATCCCCTATTCCAAGGCCGGGATCGGATTCCCCTACCGGCACCCTTGAGACGAACGACACTTTGAGCGAGGTCATCAATGCAAAATCACGCGCAGGGATTTGCCCGGCAAATCGGGAAATTTGTCTCCGGAACGCACTTGGCCGTTCTGCTTGGCCTGATTTTGCTCGCCCTCGCCGGCACAGCTGGAGGACAGGTCTCAACGGCTTCAGTGAACGGCGTGGTTCGCGATCAGGCTGGTGCGGTCATTCCGGGCGCCACGATCGTGCTGCATAGCATTGAAACCTCGGTTGAACATACCTCGATCTCCAACAACGCCGGCGCCTACGTTCTTCTCAACATCACGCCGGGCAGGTATACCATCCGGACCAGCGCAGCAGGATTCACCCCGCAGAAGTCTGACGAGTTCACACTCGCCGTCGATCAAACTGCCACATTCGACTTTTCCATGAAGGTTGGGTCGGAGACGCAGGTGGTCAACGTCAACGCCACAACCGCGCAGCTCGATGTAACCGGCGCCACCCTCGGCACCGTGATCGAGACCAAACAGGTGAACGATCTTCCCCTGGATGGACGGAACTTCACCGCGCTGCTTTCCCTGACCCCAGGCGTCGTTCCCATCATGGCCGGGCAGAATGCAGGAATGCAAGGCAACGGCGGCTTTGGCGCTGCGGTCGCCATCGGTTCGGACTACAGCTTTCCCGCCATCAACGGGCAAACTGGCCGCAGTAACTTTTTCCTGATGGACGGATTGTTCAACTACGGGACGATAGAAAGCACGTATGCCGTGGCGCCGATCATTGATGCCATTCAGGAATTCAAAGTGGTCTCGCACACCGATAACGCGGAATTCGGCGGGGTGCTGGGCGGAGTGGTGAACGTGGTGACCAAGAGCGGCACCAACAGTGTTCACGGCGCTGCATGGGAATACGTCCGCAACACCGTCTTCGACGCGTACTGCTTCTTTAAGGATATCTGCACACCCAAGCCCTTCTTTCATCAGAACCAGTTTGGCGGCTCCGCCGGCGGCCCGCTCGTAATTCCCAAGCTCTACAACGGCAGGAACAAGTCCTTCCTGTTCGGCGCCTACCAGGGCTACAGGTATTCAAGGCAAGACGACAATGCGTTGTTGGTGCCAACGGATGCGGAACTGGCCGGCAACGAAAACGACAATCACCAATTGCAGGCCTACAATCCCTTTGAGACCACGGCAACCGGATCCACCTTCACACGTCCGGCATTTCCGAACAATGTGATACCGTCCAATTTGATTGACCCGAGGATGGTCGCATGGGCAAAGTTTGTCTTTCCGGCGGCGGGTCCATGTTTGCATCTAGAGAACAATGGTTTTTGCTCTGCCAACGCTTTGGACACCACCCCAACGACGCAGGTTCAGAATGAGTTCAATATCCGCGGAGATCAGACCTTCGGGGCAAAGGACTCCGCATGGTTCCGCTATAGCTTCATCAATAGCACGGTGGATAAATCGAACGGACTCCCCACTCTCCCGGACCATCACATCCTGGACGCGCGCGACTGGGGCGGTAGCTTCGTCCATGTCTTCAGCCCCACAAGGATTGTCCAGGCGCAATTTGCACACGCAACCGTCGTAGACAACTCGACCAACTTCTTTTCTGGTTCGACGGCCGATATTCTGAGCACCGTGGGGTTCTCGAGCAACTTTGTGAGCGGCTTCGCAGCCACGAAGGGGAAATCTCTGCTACCCGGCCCGGGCATTAGCGGATTTGCGAATTCCAGCGAAAGCGTCAACCTCACGCCAAAAGCCACCGACACATGGGAGTATCGCGGCTCTTACACGCAAATCCTCGGAAGCCATGAGATTAAGTTTGGCCTGGGATACGATACCGCCAATTTCGCCAGTCCGCTTGCCCAGATTGGGATGGGCTTTGGGCCAGCACAAACAGGCGATCCTGAGCTAAGTACCCCCACCGGCGACGCCATTGCTTCCTTCCTTCTGAACGTTCCCAACACTGGCGCCAGCCGGCGTGACGTGAATGAACAGGAGCAGCCTGGCGGTCTGTTGAGCGCCTTCCTTCAAGATTCCTGGAAGGTCTCGCGTCGGCTCACCCTGAACTTCGGGTTGCGCTACGACTACCCGTTCCTTCCGAGATATGGAACCAAAGCGACTGTAGGCCAGCACGGAGGACCCGAAACCGGCGACATGGATTTCAGCAATGGTACTTTCGTCGTGCAGCAGTTGCCGCCGCTGTGCAGCGTGCGCGGCTTTGCCCCTTGCATCCCGGGTACGGGTCTTCCCGACCATGTGGTCGTGAGCCCTACCGGGAGGATCACCCACAACGTCCACACCAACTACGGACCGAGGTTTGGCTTTGCCTTCAAGGTCAATGACAAGACAGTGACCCACGCCGCCTTTGGAATTGTTTTCGACGACTGGGCCGCTGTGACGCAGATGGCACAGAACTTTGAGGGCTCATGGCCCGATATTGGCCAGGAAATTGCATCATCCCTCACCAATGTTCCAACAACCACCCAGCTTACGCCGACAGTCACAGCTCAGGATCCTTTTGCCGCAGGCGGCAGCGGGCTCTTCCCCCCCGCCACACCATTCGGCAGTAATCAGTGGTTTTTCGACCCGCATATCAAGAATGCCTACTCAGAGCAGTGGAACTTCGGCGTGCAGCGGCAGTTGAGCAGTTCATTGGTAGCGAGGGCGGATTACGTCGGGTCCGGTACGCATCGCGCGAATGTTGGTGGGTTATACAACACCGCCCTCACACCGGGGCCTGGAGATATCCAGCCGAGGGCGCCTTATCCGTACAGCATTCCAACGTTCTATGACCGCAGTGTCGGCACTGGCAGCTATAACGCCCTCCAGTTGCAACTGGACAAGCGCTACTCAAGCGGCTTCTCGTATCAGGTTGCCTACACGTGGGCCAAATCGCTGACGATAGACGACGGCTGGTTCGGAATTGAGGGACAAGTGCCTCAGGATCCCTACAACCCCAAAGCCTCCCGCGGGCCGTCCGCGACCAATATTCCTAATCTGTTTGTCGCCAATGGTCTCTATGACGTCCCATTGGGTCCAGGCAAGCGGTTCTCGACCGGCAATCGCTTCACCGACTATATTCTGGGCAATTGGCAAATCAACAACGTGTTCACCTGGCGCGACGGGCAGGATTTCACGGTCGTTGACAGCGCGGATGTGGCCAACACAGGCAATGGGAATAACTACGAACGTGCCAACGTTGTCGGCAACATCAAAAAAGGGCCCAAGACGCGCGCGGAATGGTTCAATACGGCTGCTTACGCGGTCCCCGCAAAATACACGTATGGAAACGGGGGTACCAACACACAGCGGGATCAACGATGGATCAATCTCGACGCATCGGTCATTCGCTCATTCCCCATCTGGCGAGAAAAACAATTCCAATTCCGTGCAGAAGCGTTCAACCTCTTGAACCATCCGATCTTTGGCCAACCGGGCAACGATATCAACAATCCAGCCAACTTCGGGACGATTGGCACCAGTCAGGCAAACCTCAACCGAGAATTGCAGTTAAGCGGCAAGATCATCTTTTGATGGCGAACCTGCGGGAACTTCAGATAATGGAGACTCTTTTGGAATGGGTACCTATGAAAATGGGGTTTCCGTTGGTATCTTTTGCGAATTTGATTGGCTCCGTCACCAAGTCTTCTTTATTAGTGTGTCAACCGCGAAGCCGCCATTGGGATCGCGTGTGGCGCTGAGCGCCACCTTCGGGCTGACCTGATATTGGCCTTGAATGACCTGGCTCTGAGTTGTCGCAGTGTTGGTGGAAAACGTAACAAAGAGATTTCCAGTCACTCTCTGCTGAATCGTGATATTTGCACCCGCGCCTTGGTTATTGGTACCACCGAGCACTGGGCTGATGGATAGCTGCGATATCCCGGCTACCTTCGAGATACGACTAGTGATCTGACTCGAGACCTGCGATGCGATGACCGATTCAGCCTGCTGAGTGACCGGTGTCGACGACGAGTCGCCGGCTGCTTGCCCTGCCGCCGCGCCTGAAGTTTGCCCAAATGCCAACAGATTCAGGATGTCCGCCTGCGGCAACGCCGGATCCGAACTGTATTGGGTCTGCAACTGAGCGGCCGGTCCTTTGAATCGCAGGTTGATGTTGTACTGCTGAATTGTCGTACTGACGGCGACGTTCATTACGGGTTCGGTCTGTGATGGATTGACGAATTGGACCGTTCCGCCCGTCAGCACAAAGCGATTGTTGTTCAGAATCACGTCGCCGCCATTGAGATTGATGCGGCCAAGGATCACCGGATCCGCCGCAGTGCCACGCACCTGCAGGTTGGCAGAACCGTTCACGCTCAACGTGCGGCTCACCAGGTTGACGTTGTTGGTTGAGTGCACGGCAAGGTTGAGATTGACATTCTGGCTGAACCCCTGCGACGGGGGGGCTTCAACTCCGCTGGACAACTGCCCGATAAAGCTATTGAGATCGAAGGCCGGAGTGAAGGAGATGTCCGCAAGACTCACCGTGCCACCGAGCGTGGCGTTGTCTGTTGAACCAGCGAGATGGATGTCCGCATCGATCGCCTCCCGCATTCCCTGCGGGTAGAGCATGCGGACGTTTTTCGCGGAAAGCCCCAAATTGAATTGAATGGCTGGACGATAGGCCACGCCGCCTTGTGCAACAACAGTACCGCCACCCACAGTACCCTCAAACGACTTGATGTTGATGCGGTCTGTGGTGAGCGTAAGCACGCCATTGCCGTGCTGTAGCCCGACGGGCACATCCTGTGAGGCGAAGTTCGCATCCACCACGTCGATTTCGCCGTTAATCTGGTCTCCGGAATTCCCACTGGAGTTGATGTTGAATCGCAATTCGCCAGAGGTGCGAATGGACGGATCAAAGACCTGCGCAATCTTCAGGTTCACATCTCCCTGCAGCAGCAGTGTCATGGGCGCGCTGCGATCGACGATTGGAATCGATCCCTGGAACTGCAGATTAGTGTTTGTGCCGCGGATTGCCCCGCGCTGCAGATTGAGTGTCCCGTTCTTGTAATCGACCTTGATGGGCTCGGCCGCCGCGAGTTGGATGGCGTGATTGTAGTCCAGATTGAGATACGGAATCGTTACGTGAGCCTCGAGCTCGCGTGTCTTCTTGAGCGGACCGCGTAGAGTAGCGTGAAGCTCGGTTTGTCCCGAGAGAGAGGCAGCTTGCGCGGGAGAATAGACAGCGACAAACGGTTGCAACGGGATACCCTGGGTGTCGATGCTTGCGTCCGCGTCGAAGTCACCGCTGAGGTTCACGTGCGCCTTTGCCTGGATGGATGTGTTGACCGCTGAGGAGGTCAGCGTTGCATTAGCCGCGTGATTCGCTACATCCACCATAAGGTTCACGTCGTTCAGTGCCTGCTTCTCAACGACGAGCGCGGGAATCTGAATAGCGGCATTCATTTGGGGGTTTTCGAAACTACCCTTGCCATGCGCGTTGATCGTTACCACCCCTGAAGCCTCCACCTTCCTCGTTTTGAGCGCCTCCACCTTTGTCAGGTCGATACCCATGGAAGTCATCTGCGCGGTGTAAGTCTTCTCCCTGGGCCGGATACTGGCGTTGCCTGTCAGGCTCCCTGCTGGGAGCTGAACACTGATGTCGGCATGAGCTTCATCTCCCGTGCCGTCAAATTTCACCTGGACAGACGAGACGGGCTCGTCGTATGCGACGACCTTGCTGAGAGAGAGCGTGCCGTTTCCAATCGGATTCAGCTCGTTGCCGTGCAGCGAGACGTGTGCATCCAACGTTCCCGTAACCGGCACCTGTTGCCCGGCTAGTCTCGCGAGGGCCGCAATGTCCATCTGAGATGCGTTCAGGTCAAGTTGAATCTGGCTGTCGCGTGAGAATGCCCACTTAGTCAGGCCTATGTTCGCGTTGAATGTGATGCGCCCGTTTGGCTCCGGCTCGAGATCGGCTCCTCGCAGGCCGGCTCCAGAAGGGCTCGCCTCCAGGTCTGTCCGGAATACCTTCCATGACGTGCCATTTACGCGCAGATTCGAGGCGCTAAGGTGACCTGCGATGTGTGGGGCGGATGTGGATCCCTGAACCGTTCCTTGAAAATTGGCCTGACCGGCAAGATCGAGTGTTCGCTGCTGTTGGCCTGGGTTTGGGTTGGTGAACAGGGTGGCAATCGTGGCAATCTCGCGCAGATCATTTGCCTGAAGCCGAACGGCAAGACTGGAATGATTACTCACCACGCCGTTCATGGTAAGGCTTGTTTGAGGGAGGTGAACGTAACTCTCCTTCAGTGCGATCTGCTTGTTCGCTCCGGTGTAAGTAGCGTGAATCTCACTTTCGATTGACAGGGTATCAGGAGGTGGCGGGGGGCCGTTGCTCACGGTGACAACGACGGCAGATGCCGCACCTTTGCCCGCCGCAGATCCATGGATGGTGGCGTCGGTCTGTGCGACAAGATCGTCAAATGTCTTGCCCCATGACGCCTTCGCACTTGCATTCAAGACGCCACTCACCGTTACCGATTGGGTCGTCCTGGAGCCGGCGAACCGGGCAGCATCGGCGAGAGAAATGTTATGGAGGTTCGCGGTCAGTTCCGAATGGGAGTTGCCGCCAAGGTCGTTCATCGTGCCTTGTGCCGCAATCTCGCCGCCAAGCAAGCTGGCGCGAAAATCCCTCAGTGTCGCATCACCGTTGGCAATTGTGTAGTGCGCGGCGATGTTGTCGATGGCCATGCGCAACGCCGGAGTCTTGGCGACCAATTGAGAGCTGGTGAGATCTCCAATCACGGTCAGAGAATTGAGGGCCGTCCGGCTCGCATCAGCATTGTAGTGCGCTGATCCGGAGGCTCGTAAAAGCCCCGCCGGGATCGAGGGGTTCTTCATCGTCGTCGCGAGTTGCCCGCCGTCGATTGTAATTAGATATTCCGCATCAACAGATGGCGCGCTGAAGTTCGCTACTGTCCCCGCCAGGTCGATCTTTGTCGCACCACTCGAAAGCGAGACGTGGCGCAGTTGGAGCGTGGTGGGCGTCAAATCGAATTGCGCATCGACATTGTGCTCAAAGGGTTGGTATGGCCCGAAAACCACGCGCCCATTAGTATATGCGAGGCTGCCGGAATACATTTTCCTTAACTCGTTAAATGAGCTTTGGAATGCGACATCGTGCAGATCGGCAGAGAGGGCGCTCTTTTGTGCGTTGAAATAGATCTCGCCCTGTTTGAGGATTGCGTGCCGGATACCAAGGTCAAAGATGGTTGTATTGCTGTTGCCGCTGCTCTTGGGCTGCGGAAGGTTCGAGATGCCATTCTTGTCGACGAAAACTTGCACGACTGGATGATCGACACGAACGCTCGAAAGGTACCATTTCTTCTGGAAGACGGACACGATGCGTATTCCAACTTCGGCGTGCTGAACCTGAAGCAGCGGAGGATCGACGTAAGGACTCGCGCCATGAACCGTGACGCCGTAGACGTCGAAAACCAGGGGCATGAAGTGCAGGGCGTAGTTCTGTAACTCGACGCGGGCTCCAATGCTCTCGCTCACCGTCGCCTGCAACTTCGCCAACACGTAGTCGTGGAATCGCCGGCTATTAAGCAAGAGCGCGAACGACATGGCCATCAGCACAACCAAAAGCAAAAGCGAGCCGGTGATCCATCCAACAACTCGCCCCCAATAATGGCGGGGGCGATGGCCCTGGTGAGGCGTAGGATCCTGTGGAGGTTCAGGAGCGAAGAGTGATCGGGCGGTGCTCATTTCCGTGTGCTCCTTAGAATGCCTGGCCGATGCCGATGAAATACTGTGTTGCGCTGACACCCTGCACGGGATTGAGATTCTGCCCGAAATCAAGGCGGATGGGGCCGATCGGCGTCAGGTAACGGAAGCCGATTCCCACAGAGTTGGAATACAGCGAGGTGAACCGGCTGAAACCGAGGTGCGGAAAGATGTTGCCCCCATCGTAGAACGGCACGATGCTCAGGCCTTTCTTGATGGGCAATGGGATGCGGGCTTCAGAGTTGATAATCAGCATTTCATTGCCCCCGGCGGGAACCTGGATTTCGGTACACGCAGTGCTGGATCCGGCGCTGCATACCTGGACCTGGCGCTGCGGACCTGCGCCATCCAGCGGGAAGCCGCGCAGTGAATTGCCGCCTCCGGTGAAAAATGTCTCGCTTACGGGCACCCGGCTGCCATTGAAGGGCTGGGCAAGGCCGATCCGAATGCTGTTGGCCCAAACAATGTTGTGTAGCTTCTGTTTGTAGAACGCCGCCTGACCGGTTAGCTTGACGAAGTCCACGCTTGAGCCCAACTTGCTGGAACTGAAATCAAGCTCGAGCGAATCCAACACTCCGCTGCGTTCGTCGAGAGGATTGTCACGGGTGTCGCGAGTCAAATTCGCCGAAAGCGTTGAGAGGCGTACATTCTGATCGGCCCGCAAGACCAGCTGGTCGATCAGCACATGGGTGAGATTGGTTTGGCTGAACCCGTAGCGTAGAAACAGCGTGTTCTTGTGTTCTGCATCAATGTACCGTTGCATCTGAAATGTCGCCTGCTCCTGCTGCGACGAAAAGATTGGATTCTGTTCGTTCTTCTCATACGAGAGGGAGGGGGTCGCCTTCCACGGTGACCAGCGAAACAAGGGATTGATGTAGAAAACAGCGATGCGCTGGTCGAGGCGGCCTGCGAAGGCAGTTAAGCTGAGCGTTTCGCCTTTGCCGCGAATGTTGTTCCGGGTGTACTGGAATGTCCCGCGAGGACCGTAAAACGTCTTCTGGCTGGTGGTAAAGCTTGAGGGCAGTCCGATGGGCGGAAGAT
>Ga0193727_1001293_pt1 | contig 10314 bp, 12 predicted proteins | sample H2c2metaG_FD_143051 | JGI IMG/M metagenome (GOLD analysis project Ga0193727, IMG submission 143051) | Soil microbial communities from a riparian zone of the East river system, Colorado, United States - H2c2 | ecosystem: Environmental > Terrestrial > Soil > Riparian zone | place: USA: East River...
CCGGAGGCTGCAGCCAGTCTCGTACTCATGAGACGAGCCTACCGCGGAGCTATCGTTCAATCGTGATCGAAGCCAACTACGTCTCCGGGGACGACTACGTCGTCGAGTTCCTTGGCTACCGCTTCGGCTTCAACCGCTCCGACTTCGAAGAACGCGTCACCGCCGCCGCGGTCAAGCTCGGCCTCGTCGGCGACAACGAGCTCGACGACGACGAGACTGCCGACCTCGTCGAGCTCGTCGAGCGCGACTGGATCGACGAGCCGCGCAGCGGTCTCGGCCGTTACCTCGTACGTCACTGGGAACGCGTGTCGCTCGTCGGTGGCGAGTCGCTCGTCTACTGGCTGAAGAAGCTGGTCTTCCGCGGGGCCTGGCTCGACCACCGCGTGAAGGAAGGGCTCCTCGAGGTCGCGTGGGACGACGACTCCTCCGACTTCGGCTACCGCGACCCGAACGGCGACCGCGCACTACTGGAGCTTGCACCCGTGCCGTCCTGGCACGAGATGCAGTTCCGTCGGTGACTCGCGCCGCTCTCATCGCCGCATACCTGGCGGCGTTGCTGGCGGTGGATACGCAGGTCGACTTGCACGGCCAGCTCGCGCTCGGCGCGTTGACGTGGATCGTCCTGATCGTCGCGGCCTGGCCTCTGACGGCAGAACGGCGCGCGCAGGTGGCCGTCGTGATCTGCGCCGCGACGGTGGCCGAACTGACCGGCTCGATCCTCTGGGGCGTCTACTCCTACCGCCTGCACAACCTGCCGACGTTCGTCCCACCCGCGCACGGGCTTGTCTTCATGGCCGGGCTCGCACTCAGCGAAGGGCTGCGGCGCCATTCGCGCGCACTTGTGCTGGTCGCCGGCGGAGCCGCCTTGCTCTGGGGCGTGCTCGGATTGACGGTGCTGCCACGCGTCGATGCGGCCGGCGCGCTCGGGGTCCCGTTGCTGCTCGCTTTTCTCTGGCGCTCGCGGGCGCGCGCGGCCTACGCCGGCGTCTTCCTCGTCGTGGCGGCCCTCGAGCTCTACGGGACTGCGATCGGAACCTGGCGCTGGGCCGGGAAGCTCCCCGGGCTCGGCATCCCCGACGGCAATCCGCCGAGCGGTGTCGCCTCCGGCTACGTCTGGTTCGACGTCATGGCCCTCCTCTTCGCACCATGGGTCCTCGCAGCGGTGCGGACGTGGCCGTTGCGACGCCGTCCCGTGCCTGGCACCGGACAGGTCTGAAGTGGGCGGTCGCAGGGCAACCCTGCGACCGCCGCGTTGGAGGATGTGAGCTGCGGCCCCTCACGATCCTCCTGGGACTCACATTGAGGCGAAAAGCCGTTTCCGCACTCCCCCTGGTGGGTGAAGTGAAGTACCTGGATGAACCACCCGAAGGGGGAGGAATCAACCAGCGTGGGTGATTCATGCTCCTCACGTACCACTTGTCCTCAAACGCTCTGCACTGCGGGTAGAGCGAAGCCCCGGGGCACTGCGGCCGGGGCGGACATTTCATGAAGGGCCGGAACCAATGCGGCGGTCTCCGGCCCTTCACCTCTTTCCCAGTTGGGCGGGACCCGGGCGGCGGGTTTCGCCCGCTGGACCGGATCAGAAGAGCTTCGTGCCGTCCGCAGCCGGCGGGGCTCCGAGCTGCTCCCGGCCGAGCTCGGTGATGATGCGGCCGCGCGGCGTGCGCTGAAGGAAACCGAGCTGCAACAGGAACGGCTCGTACACGTCCTCGATCGTGTCCTGCTCCTCGCCGAGTGCGACGGCCAGCGTCGAGAGCCCCACCGGCCCGCCGCCGAACTTGAGGAGGATCGTCGAGAGCAGCTCGCGGTCGATTCGCTCGAGCCCGCGGTCGTCCACCTCCAGCAGTTCGAGCGCCTCCCGTGCCACCTCGTTCGTGATCACGCCGTCGTGCTTCACCTGCGCCACGTCTCGCACGCGCCTCAGGATGCGGTTCGCGATGCGCGGCGTTCCGCGCGAGCGTCGGGCGATCTCGTCTGCGGCGTCTTCGGCGATCTCGACGTCGAGGATTCGCGCCGAGCGGCGCACGATCGTGCCGAGCTCGGGCGCGTCGTAGTAGTCGAGCCGGAACGTCATGCCAAAGCGGTCGCGAAGCGGTGTCGTCAGGAGGCCCGTCCGCGTCGTCGCCCCGATGAGCGTGAACGGCGGCAGGTCGAGCGTCAGAGTGCGTGCAGCGGCGCCTTGACCCACGATGATGTCGAGCCGGAAGTCCTCGAGGGCCGGGTAAAGGATTTCTTCGATCGCGCGGTTCAGCCGGTGGATCTCGTCGACGAAGAGGACGTCGTGCCGCTCGAGGCCGGTGAGGATCGCCGCCATGTCGCCCTTGCGCTCGAGCGCGGGACCGGCGACGCAACGTATTCCGACGCCGAGCTCCTCGCGCACGATGTACGCGAGGCTCGTCTTGCCGAGCCCGGGAGGCCCGACGAGGAGCACGTGGTCGAGCGGCTCGTCGCGCGCCTTCGTCGCGTCGAGCGAGATGGCGAGCTGCTCCTTGATCCGCTCCTGCCCGACGAACTCGGCCAGGCGTCGCGGACGCAGAGACTGCTCGAGGTCTTCTTCCTCGGGGACGACCTCCGGTGCCAGGAACTGAGTGGACATGTCTAAGCCGCTTTTAGCGCTTCGCGGACGCGTTCCTCCGGCGGAAGCTCCGGATCGACCCGCGCGAGCGCAAGCTCCGCCTCGCCGAGCGAGTAGCCGAGCTCGACGAGAGCGTCGCGGGCGACGAGATGCGGCTGGCTCCCGCTCTCACTGCCACCCGCTGAGGTGATGGGCACCGGCGCCTCGCCGATCTTCTCCTTCAGCTCGAGCACGATTCGCTCGGCGGTCTTCTTCCCGATTCCGGGGATGGCCTGGAAGCGCGCCGTGTCCCCGAGCACGATCGCGCGGCGCAGGTCGGCCGCCGGGGAGCCGGAGACGATTGCGAGCGCGACCTTCGGGCCGATGCCGTTCACGGACAGGAGCTGGAGGAAGAGCTCACGCTCGGCCGCCTCCACGAACCCGTACAGCTGCAACGCGTCCTCGCGCACGTGCAGGTAGGTGTGCAGCGCGACCTCCGCCGCACCGTCGGCGGCGCGGATCGCCGAAGGCGTTGCGGCCACGAGATAACCGATGCCCCCGACGTCGACGACGAGCCCGTCCGGCGTGTTCGCCACGGGCTTGCCCCGAAGGCGCGCGATCATCCCGCGATCCTCAGCAGAGGCGGCGCGAGCGCATGGCAGATCGCGACGGCGAGCGCATCGGCGGCATGAGTCGAGGCAGGCTCGACCTCGAGCCCGAGGATCACCTTCACCATCTTCTGCACCTGCTGCTTCTCGGCGCGCCCGTAGCCGCAGACCACCTGCTTGACGCGGGCGGGCGGATATTCAGCGCATTCGACTCCCGCGCTAGCGGCCGCGACCATGACGGCCCCGCGTGCCTGCCCGACGGAGAGTGCGGTGCGGGCGTCGGCGCCGACGAACGACTCCTCGATGGCGACGGCATCTGGGTGATGCACCTCGACGAGCTCGGCCACGGCGTCGAAGATCGTCTTCAGCCGTGCCTCCGGCCGCTCGGACGCGGCTGTTTTCCACCACCCGTGGTCGATGGCCCTGAGGCGCCCGTCTCTTTCGTGGACGATCCCGTACCCGCAAGAAGCCGTCCCTGGATCGATGCCGATGACCTTCACGGTCAGAGGTTAGGGAGTGACCCGGACGTATCCTTCCGGCCATGCCCGGGGACATCTGGCTGACCTTCCCGGACGGGAAGGAACACGAGCTGAATGAAAGCGTCACGATTGGACGCGACGACTCGAACGATCTGACCTTCACGTCGGCCACCGTCAGTCGCGACCACGCTGCCCTCACGGTCACGGACGGCCGCTGGTACGTCGAGGACCGGGGCAGTTTCAACGGCACGTTTCTGAACGGGACCCGGGTACAACCGGGAACGCCTCTCCCGCTGCGGCACGCCGACCGCATCGGAATCGGCGCCGAGACTGTCCTCTTCTCCTGGCCGGCTCAGCTGCAGGACCCGGACACGACCGAGCCTCTTGAAGAGGTCGCGCCCGCGGATTCCGCGCAGCTGTCCTCGTTCCAGCGCCAGGTGGTGCAGTCCCTATGCGGGCCGTGGCTTGCGGGCGCCAGTCTCGAGACCCTGCCGTCGAACGAGCAGATCGCCGCACAACTCGGGACGCCCGGCGCAACCGGAACCGTCAAAGCAGCACTACGCCGCATCTATGCAAAGGCCGGGCTCTCGGATCAGCCGGCACACGCGAAGCGTCGCGCACTCTGTCGCGTCGCACGCCAGCGCGGCTGGGTCTAGAAAAACGGCGAGGGAGCACACGGCTCCCTCGCGACCCCTCCGTTCGAACTGCGAAGGCTAGGCCAAGCCGCTGAGACCGGGGTGGCGCCGTGAGTAACCGAAGTGACCAGCACGGCTTTTCCGGACACGTGCCAGGGACTGTCCCTGGAACATGTCCCTACGAAGCGACGGTCTCGAGGACGCGCTCCGGGATGTCGAAGTTGGCGTAGACGTCCTGGACGTCGTCGTTGTCCTCCAGTTCCTCCATCAGCCGCACGATCTTCTTCGCCGAGGATTCGTCTGCGACCTCGATGGTGGTCTTCGGCACCATCGTCAACTCCGCGGAATCGACGGGAATGCCCGCCGCCTCGACTGCCTCGCGCACCGCCGTCAGGGCCTCCGGTGCCGACACGACCTCATAGGTCGAGCCGTCGAGCTTGACGTCGTCGGCGCCGCCTTCGGCAGCGGCAAGTGTCAGCTCGTCCTCATCGACCCCGTCCGCCGGCACGACGACCACGCCGCGGCGCTCGAAGAGCCAGGCGACTGCGCCTGAGGTCCCGAGGTTGCCGTCGTTCTTGTCGAACGCATGCCGAACGTCGGAGGCAGTGCGGTTGCGATTGTCCGTCAGCGCCTCGACGATCACCGCGACGCCGTTCGGGCCGTAGCCCTCATAGACGACCGTCTCGAAGGCCTGCGCATCGGAGTCAGCGCCCGAGCCGCGCGCGATCGCGCGCTCGATGTTGTCCTTCGGCATGGAATAGGAGCGCGCCTTCTCGATCGCGTTCTGCAAGGCGAGGTTGCCGGCTGGATCGGGTCCCCCCTCCTTCGCGGCGACGATGATCGCGCGCGAGAGCTTCGAGAACAGCTTGCCGCGCTTCGCGTCGGCGGCACCCTTCTTGTGCTTGATCGACGACCACTTGCTATGCCCTGACATTTGCCCTCCCGGAACTCAGTCGCGCATGCCCGGGGGAACCTCCCGGTTCCCCCGAAACCCCCTCCCCTGGTCCGCTGACGCGGACAGGCGGCTTCGCCGCCTCCTCCACCGCATTCAAGAACAGTTCGTGCACCCGCGTATCTTCCGTCAGCTCCGGGTGGAACGATGCCACGAGGATCCGCCCGTCGCGAACGAGCACCGGCTCGCCCTCGTGCTCGGCGAGCACCTCGACGTCCTCACCGGTCACCCGCACTCGCGGGGCCCGGATGAAGACTCCGCGGAGCGGCCGCTCGTCCCCTGCGAGCTCTAGGTCGGCCTCGAAGGAGGCCAGCTGACGCCCGTAGGCATTCCGGTCGACCTCCACGTCGGCGAGACCGAGGTGGTTGCGATCGAGGACGATCATGCCGGCGCAGGTACCCAGGATCGGAGGCTCGAACGCCCTGATCGCCTCGTCGAGCCCGTACAGCTTCATCAGCCGCATGAACGTCGTGGACTCCCCGCCCGGGACGACCAGCCCGTCGAGCCCGGCGAGCTCCTCCGGCTTCCGGATCTCCACCGGTTCGGCGCCGAGCCGGCGCAGCATCGCCTCGTGCTCGCGGAAGTTTCCCTGGAGTGCCAGTACGCCGATCCGCATTTGGGACCAAGTGTAGATTCGTCTACCCTGAGAGCGTTCCGAGGGGCTCCAAGGGGAGGAGAATTCGTGAAACGTCTGTGGCTGTTGGCGCCTGTCGCCGTGCTTGCGCTGGTGCTCGTCTCGTCCATCCCGGCGGCGAAGCCGGGTCCCGGCACTTCCACGGGGACCGGGCGCGTCTTCGTGCCCAACCCGGTCCAGTCATTGGGTGACGAGTCGCTCACCGACCAGAAGGACTCGGATTCGGCCGTACCGGCCGCCGCGTATTACGGAGTCACGCTGACCAATCTCGACGGCAGCGGCTTCCTGCGCGGTGACTGGGCGAACATAGTGAGCGAGACCGGGAATCCCGCGTACTCGCCCACGAACACGTTCAACTACACCCGCAGTCAGGACGAGTTCGAGCAGGTGATGGCGTACTTCTGGATCACCGAGGCGCAGAAGTACATTCAGAGCCTCGGCTTCGGCACGAAGTACCCGCCGGTGAACAAGGAGTCTCAGGACGTCCGGATCAACCAGTGGGGCCAGGACAACTCATTCGAGACCGACCACCCGAAGGACGAGCTTCGCTTCGGCAAGGGCGGCGTCGACGACGCCGAGGACGCCGAGGTGATCCTGCACGAATACGGGCACGCCATTCACGATGGCTCCGGCTTCGTCTTCGGCAGCGAGGAGGCGGGCGCGATCAGCGAAGGCTTCGGCGACTACTGGGCCGTCGACTTCTCGGACATCGTCGCGAAGCGCATGAACGTGCCCGAGCTCGAGCCGCTGCCATGCGTGATGGACTGGGACGCGACGTTCTACACCTCGACCGTCCCGCACTGCCTTCGGCGGCTCGATACAAATCTGCACTACCCCGCCGACCTCGACGGCGAGGTTCACGACGACGGTCGCATCTGGTCACGCGCTCTCTGGGACATCCACGAGACCGTCAAGAACCCAATGGCGGACACGATCATTCTCAAGGGTCAGATCGGTTTCATGGGCAAGACGATGACCGACCTCGCCAATAGCACGATCTCGACGGCGCAGAGCCTCTATGGCAGCAGCGTGGCCGCAAAGGTCCGCGCCGCGTTCCACGCCCGCGGGATCGTCTAGGACAGATCGACAAGGCAGCTCGCGGCTTCGGCCGCGGGCTGCTCTGCTACCAGCCGCGCGTCTCGAGCAGCTCTTCGGGCGCGAGCGCCGCGGCCGACAGGCCGCTCATCGCATCGCCGAGGCCGCGGGATACTCGCGCGAGGATCTCTGGGTCGTTGTAGTGCGTCGTTGCCTCGACGATCGCCTTCGCACGCTCGCTCGGATTGTCCGACTTGAAGATCCCCGAGCCGACGAAGACGCCGTCCGCGCCAAGCTGCATGCAGAGCGCGGCATCCGCCGGTGTCGCGATTCCGCCGGCGGTGAAGGTCACGACGGGCAGCCGGCCGTTCTCCGCCACCCAGCGCACGAGCTCGACGGGAGCCTGGAGGTTCTTCGCCTCGCTGTACAGCTCGTCGGGATCCATTGCGCCGATTCTCTTGATCGATCCGAACACGGAGCGCATGTGCGTCACCGCGTTGACGATGTCGCCGGTCCCCGCTTCGCCCTTCGTCCTGATCATCGCGGCGCCTTCGCCGATGCGGCGAAGCGCCTCGCCGATGTTCGTGCAACCACAGACGAACGGGACGGTGAACTTCCACTTGTCGATGTGATTCGCCGTGTCCGCAGGCGTCAGAACTTCGGACTCGTCGATGTAGTCGACCTCGAGCGCCTCGAGGATCTGCGCCTCGACGAAGTGGCCGATGCGCGCCTTCGCCATCACGGGGATGCTCACGGTCTCCTGGATCTCGATCACCTTGTCCGGGTCCGCCATCCGAGCGACTCCGCCCTCTCGGCGGATGTCCGCCGGAACCCGCTCGAGCGCCATCACTGCGCAGGCGCCCGCCTCCTCGGCGATCCGCGCCTGATCGGCGTCGGTGACGTCCATGATCACCCCGCCCTTGAGCATCTCGGCGAGGCCGCTCTTGACCCGCATCGTCCCGATCTCAGCCATCACCGGTGATTCTATCCGGAGGGCTCAGCCCTTCAGACAGGCGACCACCTTGTCCAGCTCCACCTGCGGTGGCGTGACCGTCCAGAGGAGGACGGCGTTCTTCTCGGTCCGCATCACGTCGGTGATGTGCGGCTTCAGCTTCTTCGGCGCGAAACGCTTGAACGCGCCGGCGATCTGGATGGCGTCGTCGGAGTTCTGGCCGAAGGCGATCGTGAGAGCGTTCCCGACCTCGTTCGCCCGGAGGCCTCCGTTGGGCGCGTTGGCGGCAACCACGCCGACCTTGGCGTCGTCGGTCGTGACGGTGTAGCCCTTCCCGCCGAGGCACTTCGCCGTCGGGCCGGCTTTGTAGGTGGAGGGCTCGCCGGAGGTGCAGCCCGTGAGCACGAATGCGGGCACCAGGAGGACGAGGAGCACGAGACGCATGGCGGGCGGGACTGTACCGAGCGCCCAGGACCGCCCGTGGATTGGAGCCGGAAGACCCGGTTTAGCCGTCCGCCGCCGCGTAGACTCGCCATCGTCCGGGCACGCCCTTGAACTCGTGGTCGCCACGCTCGTGAAACTCGATGCCCGAGCCGGCGACGAGGTCCTTCACGGTCTGGGATACCAGGATCTCCCCGCCACTCGCAAGCGATGCAACCCGCGCGCCGGTGTGAACTGCGATCCCAGTGACCTTGCCACCCAGGAGCTCGCACTCGCCCGTGTGCACGCCCGCGCGCACTTCGAGGCCGATGGTGCGCGCGTCCGTTGCAACTGCGAGCGCACAGCGGATCGCACGCGCCGGGCCGTCGAAAGTCGCGAGGAAGCCGTCACCGGCGGTGTCAACTTCTGTTCCGCGCCAACGCGTCAGCTCGCGCCGCACCGCCGCTTGATGTTGGGCAAGCAGGTCACGCCAGCCGCGGTCGCCGAGCCTCGCGGCGCTCTCGGTCGAGCCGACGATGTCGGTGAAAAGGACCGTCGCCAGTACGCGATCGGCGTCCCGGATCGGGCGCACGCCGGTGAGGAACTCCTCGATCTCCTCGAGCACCGCATCCTGGTCACCGACCCAGGGCAGATGATCCGCGCCGGGGAGCTCGATGAACTTCGCACCAGGAATGCGACCGGCGATCCAGCGACCTTCCTCGACCTTCGCCTCGAGATCATCCGTACGGTTGAGGACAAGGGTCGGCACGTGGATGGCCGGCAGCACTCCGCGAATGTCGATTGCGGTGTTCATCCTCAAGAGCGCCGCCGCAGCCGCCGGACTCGCGCTGCGGCGAAGGTATGACAGCAGACGTCGTTTGAATTCGGGATCGGCGGCCGCGCTCGGCGCGAGCACGTCGATGTCCATGTCGCGGCCCCACTCCTGCTCAACGTGTTCGATCTCGCGCTGACGGTCCTCAACTGTGGGCGCCCACGGATAGTCGGGACTACGGATGCGTTTCGCGAAGATGCCGAACGCCACTAGTGCCACCGCACGCTCGGGGTACGTCGCCGCGAAGAGCGCACTCATGTTTCCGCCCTCGGAAAAGCCGAAGACCGCGGCGCGCTTCGACTCGGCGGCATCCATAACCGCGCGGACGTCGTCCATCCGCTCCTCGAGCGTCGGAAGTGACGATTCTGCAACCGGATCGGACAGCCCAGTCCCGCGTTTGTCGAACAGGATCAGCCTGGAAAAGCTGGCAAGCCGCCGCAAAAACCGTTCCTGAGTGGGCTCCTCCCAGCTGCCCTCGACATTCGAAACCCAGCCGGGCACGTACACCAGATCGAGCGGGCCTTCGCCGACAACCTGATACGCGATGTTGATTCCGCCGCTCTTCGTGTAGTGCGTTTCCGGCATCGGCTCCACAAGTATCCTCCCGCGCCGCCCATTTACCGGCCAGACGGAGAGCGGGCCCAATGGGCCCGCTCTCGCTTGGTGTCAGTCGCAGCTATGAGGTGGCGAGACCGGACCGGTTGATCCGCGGCCGGTACCGCCGGCCGAGTGCGACAACGCTCAGCAGCAAAAGCAAGGCACCGAACGCGACCGACGCGCCGATGCCTGCGTCGCCCCAGTCGAACCCGGACTGCGAGGTGACGGGCTCACCCTGCTTCGGTGTTACTCCTGCGAACGATTGATAGGCCGCTACGCCGAGTGGCCCCGAAACTGCGCTATGGCTCGCCGGCGTCGACTGCGAACTCCGATGGATCACGCTGTAAGCCCATGGATCGAGAGGGCCGTACCCACTTGTCGGCTTCGCCAGCACTGCAGGAACGCTGATCGCTGCGATCGCAAGGCTGACCGCGGTGCCGAGCATCAATCTCTTCAACCTGAGGTGCTTGCGGATCATCTGGTGCTCCTTCCCCCTAGATTGCGCCCAGGATCACGCTCACTAGCAACGACCTGGTCATCAGCGACCCATCCGCACCCACCGCTCGGTAACGCGTTCGCCTCGCTGGGGAAGTCGCTACTGCGGCTACCCGCCAGC
>Ga0193727_1001294_pt1 | contig 10312 bp, 11 predicted proteins | sample H2c2metaG_FD_143051 | JGI IMG/M metagenome (GOLD analysis project Ga0193727, IMG submission 143051) | Soil microbial communities from a riparian zone of the East river system, Colorado, United States - H2c2 | ecosystem: Environmental > Terrestrial > Soil > Riparian zone | place: USA: East River...
GGTCGAATCTCGAGATAAGGGGCGGCGCGGATGTGATCGCCCTTCGCCAGGAATCTTCTACGATCCCCTCAGTGGTTATCTCCATCTCGTGTATTTCATCGAGGGCAGTGAAGGCGCCGGCGTTTTCTTCGCGCACTCGATGGACAAGGGGAAGATGTTCCATGCGCCGGTCGCGGTGGTTTATGGCAACGCGCCCTCCGATGCCAGCGTGGCGGCAAACGGCGACAGCGTGGTCGTGGTTTTCGAAGATCCCAACGCCACGACGCCAAGAATTGGCATCGCTCTCTCGCGCTCAGCGGGGCACATCTTCGAGCAGCGGGGTCAGGTGACGCCCGACGACGTACAGGCCGTAGCGCCCTGGGTCGCGCTGGATCACGGCAAGATCACTGTGTGGTGGAAAACCCCGGATCGATCGGGATCGCAGTACGGCGATCGTGTGGGGAGTCGCGCCGGCGTCTGGCGCTGAGGCCTCTCTACTGCTTTTGCGAAGCTTCCCCGCCGCCGTCCGGTTGGCTCCTGATTTCCGCGGGGAGAATCGCCCACTGCTCGGGCCGTAGCACCTTTTCAGCCTCCGCGACGGCTCGTGCCGTATTGGTGGATGCTTCTTCCAGCATCATCGCGATGGATCCCGCCATTTGCTTTTTGTCGCCCGACGCCTGCGACTTTGCGAGCAGGGTCTGAATGTTCCTGTAGAGTCTGCCGTTCGTCGCCTGAAGCGTATCGGCGACGTCGGTCAATGCGACGATCTGTACCGCGCTCAGTTGAAGGGTGTCCTTCAGCTTCAGGATCTCGGCGACGGGATTCGGGACGCTCGCGTCGAATGACGAAGGTCTTTCGCGCTCCGAGGGGAGAGGGGCATCCGGGCTCCCGCTTATTTCCACCATCGACAGCGCGAGCGGCGCTCCGCCCAGCTGCAGGTCGATGGTCATGTGCTCGGGCTCCTTCGTGCGACGCGTGACAGTGCGCTGCACCGGACTGAAGCCCATTCGCTTCACCTGCACCATGTACTGTGGCGCAGTCTCGGGAAAATAGATCCGGTAGCGGCCCTCACTGTCGGTCGAATGCGTGCGGGTGAGTCCGCTACCGAGGGCCGTGGCTCCGACCAGGGCGTCGGCGACCGGCCGACCATTGTAGTCGGTAACGCGTCCCGAGAGTACATCCGTCTTCGGTCCAGACTGTGCGTGAAGGGCTGCCGGAGCGAGGCAGAAATAGATTAGCGAAAGAACGGCTTGTGGTCGCATGAGACAGTGAAGATCCTCCTCCCTATTATCAATATCCGTGCACGCTGATGCAACACCCGGTATTTCAATGCGCTGGTCTGTCAGTCTCGCGGTAGAGTACTTGCAACGGCGGCGGCCATGACCCGGTATATCGGCGCGCACACGATAGACAACGGCGGCCTCCACATGGCGGTTCTCCGCGCGGGAAGCGCGGGAATGACCGCTCTTCAGGTTTTCACCGCGATCCCGAAGTTCTATGGTGACAAGTCGACAATCAAGCCGGAGCGGGTCGCGCGCTTCAAGGCGGCGCTGGCGAAGACCAAAATCAAGCCGGCGAACGTCGTCGTGCACGCGGCCTACGTACTGAGTGTGGCGACTCCCGATGACGAGAAATTTGCGCGGGCGAGCGCCGGCCTAACCAAGGAGCTCGAGCGGTCGAGCGCGCTCGGCGTCGGTGCGGTTTGCTTCCATCCGGGATCGGCGGGAACGAGTGAGCGCGCCGACTCGGCGAAGCGGATCGCCAAGGCCATCACCGAAGCGCTGAAGACGATCGAGTCGGACACGCGGCTCCTGGTGGAGAACACGGCCGGCGCCGGGAAGACGATGGGAAAGACGGCTCAGGAGGTCAGCGAGATTCTCTCGCACGTGCCGAAGAGTCTGAGAGCGAGAACCGGGTACGGCCTCGACACCTGCCACCTGTTCTCGTCCGGCTACGACATCACGGCATCGAAGCAGGCATTCACCGCTGTCCTCGACGAATTCGAGGAATCCGCCGGCGAGCCGCCCTCCTTCTTTCACCTGAACGACAGCGAGGGCGAGCTCGGCTCGAACAAGGATCGGCACGTTCTCATAGGGGACGGGCGCATCGGAAAGCAACCGTTCGAGTGGCTGATCCACGACCGGCGCAGCATCGGGATCCCTCTCATTCTGGAGACTCCACAGCAGAACTATGAGATAGCGGGCGACGACGATTCGCCTGATCCATACGACGTGAAAATGATGAAGCTGCTGGAGGGATGGGCGAGCGAATGAAGAGGCGCCCGAGCGGGAGCCGGCGCAGAATTCCGCTTTTCTCCTCTGGAAATCAGTGTTTCTCATAGGGAAAGTCTTTCATCTACCTATTGCTTTCGCCCTACGGCACTATAGTTTGCTCCCCTGACGGACGGCGTTTCACTCTCTAGAGCACCTCGCATCCGATCACCAAACAAGGAGACAAGATGGCAGCAAAAAAGAAGAGCAAAGGAAGGAAGAAGTCCTCGTCCCGGAAGTCTTCGGCCAGAAAGTCATCTAGAAAAGCGGCAAAGAAAGGCGGTCGGAAGAGCAGCCGCCGGAAATCCTCGGGCAAGAAGCGCACGCCGAACGCGGCGTTCATGAAGCCGATGCAGCCGAGCAGCGATCTCGCCTCGGTAGTTGGCAGCTCACCGATGCCCCGCACGGAAGTCACGAAGAAGCTTTGGCAGTACATCAAGCGGAAGGGTCTCCAGGATTCCAAGAACCGCCGCATGATCAACGCCGATGATAACCTCCGTCCGATCTTCGGTCGTGCACAAGTCTCCATGTTCGAGATGACCCGACTCGTCAACAAGCACCTCAGAAATCCGTAAGCTCCTTGGCAAAATCGTCTAACGCGGGGCGCGCTCAAAAGGCGCGCCCCGTTTCGCAGCGATCCCGACTCCGCGGCGTCTGGGAGAATTTCAAGTCGATCGTCGGCGCACTGGCGATCTTCCTCGTCCTGCGGGCGTTCCTCGTCGAGGCGTACCGCATCCCGTCCGGCAGCATGATCCCGACTCTTCTGGTCGGAGACTGGCTCTTCGTCAACAAGGCGATCTTCGGAGCGCACGTGCCTTTCAGTCGCGCGAGCCTGCCGGCTTACCGGGAGCCGAAGCGTGGCGACGTAGTAGTCTTCGTCTCGCCCTACCAGGGCGACGAAGCCGCGCAGGGTCGAGACCCAACTCCGACGCTGGTCAAGCGCCTGGTGGGAACGCCGGGCGACACGCTGTACATGCGGAACGCCCTCCTGTACGTGAACGGTATTGCGCAGCGTCAGGGATTCGGCGCCAACACCCCCGCACCCGACCCGGGAATGGCGAACGAAGTGAATCCGCTTTTCGACTGGCAGAAAAAGGTCGGCCTCAAATCCTCGCGCTTCGGCGCCGCGCCCGCACAGCCGACGCACGACAACTGGGGACCGCTCGTCGTTCCTCCCCAGCGACTCTTCATGATGGGCGACAGCCGCTACAACTCGAAGGACAGCCGCTACTGGGGGTTCGTCCCCAGGGAAAACGTGCGCGGCAAGCCGCTGTTCGTGTACTACTCGTACAACGCTGACGACAGCGATCGTCCGCTTCCGATGCTCACCGACATCAGGTGGAGCAGGATTGGACACTGGATCAAGTAGTTACCCAACATGGGTAGCCGCAGTCGAATTGGGAAACAGCCCGTTTTCCCTATGATCCAGCAGGAAATCTATGGACGCCATCCACTCGGGGGTTACATTGGAAGCCGTGACGAAGCTCCATCCCGTCGAGAAACGCCGGCGGCTATTCAAGTCGAGCGAGTGGGACCTCGAAGAGCCGGCAGCCTTCGCCAGGGTCGCGCGATCGCCGGTCGAGCTCGCGCTGATCACGGGCGTCGTGATCCGACTCTTCCGCGCCGTCGTCCTCACACACGGTGATGCGACTACCGCATACCTCGGCGCTGCGCTCGTGCTGGGCTCGCTGTTTCTGCTCGGCATGGCAACGCTCCACCTCGGAAGATTCCCCGTACGCGAGTGGCCCTGGCGCGCTCCGTTGTTCGCGGTGTTCGAGACGGCGGGCGAAATGATAGTGAGCTTCGTGCTCATTGCGCTGCACCGCGAGCCGTGGGGAACCGCACGGGCCGAGTTCGTCGACTGGCAAGCGATGGCTACCGGCGTCGTGTTCTGGCGGGTGCTTGGCGTCAGCGTGTGGGCGCTGCTGCTTGGCGTCACGGTGTCGTTCATCCGTGGACGCGTGCTCAAGGAGACCGGCAGGGAAGTGGAGCCACAGACGCTGCCGGATGGACAGCCCTTCATCGACAGGCGGAAGCGGGACGAATTCTAGGCCGCGGTCGTCTCCTCGCAGTACTTGTCGAACGCTTTCGTCAGATCCTGCGCGATGTCGTCGGCAGTACGACCCTCGATCTGATGCCGCTCCAGCATGTAGACGAGTTTTCCATCCTTGAGTAGCGCGATCTGGGGCGAGCTTGGAGCGTAGCCTGTGAAATAGCTTCTCGCCCTCTGCACCGCGTCGAGATCCTGACCAGCGAACACAGTCGTGAGCGTATCGGGCTTGGTGTCATGCCTGATCGCCTTCGCGACAGCCGGGCGCGCGTTGCGAGCCGCGCACCCGCACACTGAGTTGACGACAACCAGCGTCGTACCCTGAGCATTTCTGAGCTTCGCATCCACTTCCTGCGCCGTGCGCATTTCCTCGACCCCGAGCTGGGTGAGCTCCTGGCGCATCGGGGTGACAAATCTTTCGTCGTACATCGTTTATACCTCGTTGAAACGAAAAACCGTGTTTGGATCTGAATTATAACCAGGTAGCAAGGTCTGGTGAGTGCAGTTGCAGTTAACGTGGTTCTACCTGGAGTACGATATCCAGCGAGCCATCTCTTTCATGGTCGGTCTCTTCCCGTACATGAGCAATCCGACGCGGTAGATCCGGGACGCCAGCCACAATGCCACGACGCACCCGATGGCGAGGAAACCGAGACTCGCGGCCAGCTCCAAAGCCGGCACGCCGGTCACCGCCATGCGGATCGGCATGATGATTGGCGACGAGATCGGCACGAGCGACAGGACCCTGGCTGTCGTTCCTGTCGGGTTGAGCAGCACGGGCTGAATGAAGACGCCGGTGCTCACGATCATCACCAGCAGCGGAGTTGCAGCCTGCCTCGCCTCGGACTCGCTGTTCACGGATGATCCGACCGCCGCGTACAGCGACGAATAGAAAATGAAGCCGAGCAGAAAGAACAGGAGGAACAGCACACCGGCGGCGAGCGAGATATCCGGCAGCGAAAAGCTCACGGTCGGCGCGCCCAGCTTCGCCATGATCGGCTCCCGGAGCTTCAGCAGCACGTAGGTCGTTCCGATCCAGATTATCTGCTGGGTGAGTCCGACCGCGCCGACGCCGATGACTTTCCCAGCGAGCAGCGTGTCGGTAGGCACGCTCGACATCACGACTTCGGCGACGCGCGTGGTTTTTTCCTCGAGCACGCCACTCATGATCGTCTGGCCGTAGATCACGATCGACATGTAGAGCAGAAAGCCGATCGCGAAGCCGAACAGCACGCTCGCCATTCCCGACCCGGCGCGGCCGCGCTCGGTTATCCGTTCGGTGCTGAACTCGAGCGGGATGAAAGTGATCGCCTTCGTTTGCGCGTCGTCGAGACCGACCTTCTCCAGCCGTTGTGCGAGAATCGTCTGGCGGATCGCGCTCTTCAGCTGTGCCATGTCGGCGATCGACGTTGCGTTGCGGCCGGCGTACCTTGCGGCTTCGCCGGCGATGGTCTGCTGATTCACGACGATGTAGCCCGTCCTCTTCTTCTGCATCACCTCGCGCGTAGCCGTGCTCTCCGCACGCGTCAGCTCGCTCGGCGCCACGACGGCGACCGTCGGCATCTTGGTCGCGATGGTGCTGTCACCCGCGATGTTGATCGCCAGCTTGCGGCCGAATCCATTGCCCGTCGCATCGAGAATGGTGGTGTTGTAGATGTCCGAGGTCGCCTTGCTGCGCGACGCCAGCCACGCCGGCACGATGATGATCGCGCTGAAAAAGAGCGGTCCGAAGAACGTCGCAATCAGAAACCACTTCGAGCGCACGCGCTCGAGGTACTCGCGCTTGATGATCGCCCAGAGCTTAGCCATGTCCGGTCATCCCCTCTTCGATACCCTGAGCGCCGACTTTTTGGAGAAAGATCTGGTGCAGTGACGGCTGGATCATCTCGAATCGCTGCACCGATGCGCCGGACTCGATGATTCGTCTCAACAGCGCCTGGGGGTCGGCGCCCGGCGCCATCTCGATCTCGAAGAAGCGGTTCGAGTCATCCGCGCGCTTCACGAGCGAGTGGTCACGGAGTATCGATGCGACGCTCTGCATCCCGTTCCCCTCCAGCGCGAGGGCGATGTTCCGCTGGCCGTGCTCCTCCTTCACCTCGGTGACGGAGCCGTCGAGCACCTTCTCCCCTCGCGCAATGATGCAAACCGAGTCACAGAGGCGCTCGGCGTTGTCCATCAGGTGGGTGCTGAAGATGACAGTCTTGCCGCGTTTCTTGAGGTCGACGACAGTGTCCTTGAGAGCCTGCGCGTTTATGGGATCGAGGCCGCTGAAAGGCTCGTCGAGAATCACGAGATCAGGGTCATGGAGCAGCGTGCCGATGAACTGCACCTTCTGCTGCATACCGCGCGAAAGCTCGTCGATCTTGGCCAGTCCCCAATCCTTCTCGGGCGTTTTCAGGGAGAGCCTCACCAGCCACTCGTCGATACGCTTGTCCGCTTCGCTTCCATGCACGCCCTTGAGCTCAGCGAGGAATTTCAGAACCCGGCGCACCTGCATCTTGCGATAGAGTCCGCGCTCCTCGGGGAGGTAGCCGAGGCGCTCCGTGAGCTTCGGGTCGTTGGAGGGGCGGCCGAAGATGTGAATCGCACCCGAGTCGGGCGCGATAATGTTCAGGATCATCCGGATGGTGGTCGTCTTCCCGGCGCCGTTCGGTCCAAGAAGGCCGTAGACGCTCCCGGTCGGAACGCGAAGCGTCAGGTCACGCACCGCCGTATGCTCGGCGTAGCGTTTCGTGACGTTCACTATGTCGATAGCGTATTCGGTCATGTAGTTTCGGCTACGAGGTGGAGCAGCAGAAAAAATATACGTCGAAAGAACATGCCCGTTTCCGAGACGCTGGTCATTGCGATTCTGTTCTTTGCCGGCGCGGCGCTCTATGCGTCGGTCGGACACGCGGGCGCATCGGCGTACCTCGCCGTGATGGGACTCTACAGCTTCGCTCCGAGTGTGATGAAGCCGACCGCGCTCGCGCTCAACATTCTCGTGGCGACGGTTGCGACGTTCAAGTTTTATCGGGCCGGATTGTTTTCGTGGCGGCTTTTCTGGCCGTTCGCCGTGGTCTCCGTTCCCGCAGCGTTCATCGGCGGTGCGACGACCCTGCCGGCCCACTGGTACAAAGTCGTAGTCGGTATCGTTCTCCTCTACGCGGCAGTGTGGATGTTCCGCTCGTCGCTCAAGCCGTTGAAGGTCGGGTCGCATCCGCCTCCGCTGTGGGCGGCGATGGTCGCGGGATTGGCGATAGGATTTCTGTCCGGACTCACGGGTGTGGGCGGAGGAATATTCCTCAGCCCGCTCCTGCTCTATATGGGTTGGGCGGAGACGCGTGCAACTTCCGGTGTCGCCGCGCCGTTCATACTGGTGAATTCGATCGCGGGATTGTTGGGACATATGTCGAGCGTGGCGCAGCTGCCGCCCAACATTCCGGTGTGGGGAGTAGCGGTGGTGCTCGGCGGGTGGATAGGGGCGAGCTATGGCAGCAGGCGCGCGCCGGCTCCGGTTCTGCGCCAACTGCTGGCGCTCGTGCTGGTTGTCGCGAGCGTAAAACTGATCTTCTACTGAGGTACCACATGAAAGCGGAGCTTTTGACACTGCGCGTGATACACATAGTCGGGGGCATTTTCTGGGTGGGAAGCATGCTTTACACGACGTTCTTTCTGGTTCCGGCTATTCGCTCCTCGCCCGCCGTAGCGGGGCCGGTGATGGCCGGTCTTCAAAAGCGTCGGCTCTTCACCATCCTGCCGGTCGTCGCGCTCCTTACAATCTTCAGTGGTATCCGCCTGCTGTGGATCGCCTCGGCCGGGTTCGACGATTCGTATCTCTCCACATCCATGGGGCGTGCCTTCAGCGTGGGGGCTGGCGCAGCGATTGTCGCTTTTCTCCTCTCGGTGTTGGTCAGTCGACCCGGATTCGTGAAGGTCGGAAAACTGGGTGCGTCGCTGGCAGCGGCCACTGACGAAGCGACGAGACAGCCGTTGATGGCGGAGATGCAACGGATCAACAAGCGGGTCGCCACTGCGAACGCGATCGTTGCCGTGCTGCTCCTATTGACGGCGGTGACGATGGCTACCGCCCGCTACCTGTGAGGAGAACAAAATGTCTCGTGCGCTAACACTCTTTTTCATCGTCACCTCCAGCACTGCATCCCAGGCGCAAAGTCCGCGAGTATCTGCGCCGATCAGCGGCATTAGCTACGAGATCACCGCCGACTCATCTGCAGTCGGCAGACGACAGCTCGGAGTGGCAATGACTTTCCAGGCTGCCGGGACGGCGCCGATCGTTCTCGCCCTGCCTGCGTGGTCTCCCGGACACTACACGCTTCTCTGGTTCGCGCGGCGCGTCTCACAATTTGCAGCGCAATCCAATGGAGTCCCGCTCGAATGGCGGAAGCTCGACTTCCAGACGTGGGAGATCAAACCGCGAGCGTCGGGAACGGTCCGTGTTTCGTTCAACTATCTGGCCGATGCCGTCGATAGGGCGGTGGCGTGGACAGCTCCCAATTTCGCGTTCTTCAACGGCACCAATCTCTTTCTCTATCCTGTCGGCCGAGGATTCAATTGGCCGGCTCGTGTCTCGGTGCGAACCGAGCCATCGTGGCGCGTTGCGACGGGAATGGATCCGGCGCCCGGCGCCAACAATTTCACGGCGGGGAACTATCACGATCTGACCGACATGCCGTTCTACGTTGGAAGGTTTGCCATCGACAGCACTGAGATCTCCGGAGGATGGATCCGCCTCGCGTTCTATCCAGCGGCTACACTCACCGACGCCCGTCGGGATCGCGCCTTCGATTGGCTCCGGAAAATCGTCCCTGCTCAAGTCGCTGTGTTCGGCGAAGCTCCGTTTCGCAATTACACGATCTTCCAGCGCTCCGATACCGTTGTGAACAACGGCGGGCTGGAGCATCAGAGCTCGCAGGTGGATGAAGTAACGACCTCTCAGCTCGATTCGCCGCTTCTGCCCTACCTCTATTCGCATGAGTTCTTTCACGCCTGGAATGTCAAGCGCCTCCGGCCCGCCGATCTGGTTCCGTACAGGTACGACAACGCACAGCCGACCACATGGCTGTGGGTGAGCGAAGGCGTCACTGATTACTACGGGCCCCTCATGCTCACGCGCGGCGGGATCAACGACAGTACAGGCTTTTTCAACTTCATTGCCGGCGACATCGGGTCGGTTGTGGGCGCGCCGCCGACCGCGGTCAGCGATGCATCGCTCGCCCCGTGGATAGATCCGACAGACGGCAGCAGCGGTCTCTATTACCCGAAAGGCGCCCTCATCGGCTTCCTCCTCGACATCATGATCCGGGACGCGAGCGACAATCGCGCTTCGCTCGATCAGGTGATGCGACGACTGTACGATGCTACATACAAGCGTGGAAGAGGATTTACGGCAGGAGACTGGTGGGGCGAAGTATCGCGTGCGGCGGGCGGCAGGTCGTTTACCGAGTTCGCGCGCCGCTATGTCGATGGACGGGAACCGCTGCCTGTCGATTCGGTATTCGCCCTCGCCGGGCTGCGCTTCCAAAGCGACACCATTCGCGAGCCTCGCCTTGGAATCTCGACGGCCACTGACAGCGCCGGAGTATCAGTCACTCAACTGTCGTCGACTGGTGCAGCTGCAGTCGCGGGTGCGCGTGTGGGCGACAGACTCGTCTCGATCGGCGATGTGACAATCTCCAGGGATGACTCCTTCGAGGCTTTTCGAGCCCGCTACGCCGGAACGACGCTCACGAGCCTGCCGCTGGTGGTCAGGCGCGGAGGCGAAACGCTCACCCTCCAGTTGCCGGTCAGACTCTCGACGAGGGTTCAGGCCCGCGTCTTCGCGGTCCCCAACGCGCCGGAGAAGGCAGTCCGAATAAGAAACGGAATTCTGAAAGGGTCGGTCTCGGGTCCCCCATTTGTCCGATAGTGATCTGATGGCGAATCAGCCAGACTGAATGCAGTTCTCTTCAGCCTGGTTAAATGTCGACATCAAAATCCGGTAAGACCTCCAGCACACTGGCCGACCTTTCGT
>Ga0193727_1001295_pt1 | contig 10310 bp, 11 predicted proteins | sample H2c2metaG_FD_143051 | JGI IMG/M metagenome (GOLD analysis project Ga0193727, IMG submission 143051) | Soil microbial communities from a riparian zone of the East river system, Colorado, United States - H2c2 | ecosystem: Environmental > Terrestrial > Soil > Riparian zone | place: USA: East River...
GTAAGCATCCGGGCCGGCCTTTACAGAATCTGACATGTCCGAAAGAAAAGGTGTCCTGCGCCACTGCGCCACTCTTGTGCTTCTTGCACTGGCGCTTGCTCCGGTGCAGGCGCGAGGCCAGCGAGCAGAGCTCGAGAAGATCATTCAACGCAAGGTTCTGGCTAACGGCCTCGAGGTAATCGTCGTCGAGAACCATGGCGTCCCGCTAGCGACGATCGAGATCGACGTAAAGAACGGGTCGTTTACCCAGACCCCTGAGTACGAAGGACTAGCTCACATGTACGAGCACATGTTCTTCCGGGCCAATTCGAAGTATCCGGAGCCCAACCAATTCTGGGACAGAGCATCCGATCTCGGAGCCGTGTTCAACGGAACGACGCAGGAAGAGAGGGTCAACTATTACATGACCGTCCCGGCCGAAAAGCTGGGAGATGGAATCGAGCTACTGGCCACGGCCTTGAAGAGCCCACTGTTCCGGCGTGACGAGCTCGAGCGGGAACGGCAGGTCGTGATCGGGGAGTACGACAGAAACGAATCGAGTCCGTTCTTCGAGCTTTCCCGCCAGGCCGACGCGAAGCTCTATCCGGGAAACTTCAGCAGAAAGGATGTGATCGGAGACCGGCAGATAGTCCTGACCACGACACCCGAAAAAATGCGGACGATTCAGAGCAAGTACTACGTGCCGAACAACTCTACTCTGATCGTCGCCGGCGATGTGAACCCTGCCACCGTCTTCGGCCTTGCCGAGCGCGAGCTGGGACAATGGAGCCGCGGCGCGGACCCGTTCGTCACTGACCCGATTCCGGCCATCCCTCCCCTTCAGAAGAGCGAAGGAGTGCTCGTTGAAGCCGCCGTGGGCGCGGTTACCGTTCAGGTGCAATGGCAGGGTCCGAGCGTCGGACAGGACCCCAAGTCCACCTACGCGGCGGACGTGTTCTCGGATGTGATGAACGATCCAGGATCGCAGTTCCAGCAGAGGCTTGTCGACAGTGGTCTATGGCAGGCGGTTGGCGTCAACTACTACACGCTCAATCACACCGGGCCGATTACAATCAGTGGACAGACATCGCCCGAACAGCTTCGCGAAGCACTCGCGGCTCTGTACGGCGAAGTGGCGAAGTTCGATACGCCGGGATACTTCACACTGGACGAGCTCCAGGCGGTCAAAGCACATCGCGCTGTAACTTCCGCGTTCGACCGCGAGCGTGCCTCGGGGTTTGCACACACGCTCGGATTCTGGTGGAGCGTCGCCAGCCTCGAGTATTACATGGGATATGTTGACTACATGGCACAGCAGACAATCGGAGATCTTCGCGCGTACGCGCGACGCTATATCGTGGGAAAGCCGCACATTGCGGGAGTCCTCATCGCGCCAGACGCACGGCAGTCGCTGAAGCTCTCTCCGGCAGACCTCGTGATGACGGGGGCGCGTTGATGCTGCTCTCAATTGCGCTGGCGCTTGCATCAGCTACCACGAGCTTTGATGTCTCGGGCGTGCACGTCATCCTGCGGCAGAACGACGCCAACAACGTCGTGGCGGCGAATCTTTATCTATTGGGTGGAGCCCGCCAGGTCACCGAGGCGAACGCGGGGATCGAGCCCATCCTCCTCGACGTCTCCGAACGCGGGACTCAGAAGTACCCCAAGAATTCTCTGCGCCGGGCGATGTCGATGCTGGGGAGCGAGATAGCAGTCGCCCCGAGCGCTGACTGGACGATGTTCGGAATTCGATCGAGCACCGAAGTATTCGATTCCACCTGGGCCATATTTGCCGATCGGGTAATGCGCCCGAACCTGGCCAAATCGGAAGTCAGCCTGGTGAAGGCTCAATACCTGTCGGGAATCAGACAGCGGAGAGATGATCCCGACGCTTTGGCCGACTATCTCGCGGACAGCATCACTTACGTTGGACATCCATACGCCGTATCGGTCGTCGGCAATGAAAAGTCAATCCAGGCCATCGACTCGGCCGCACTGCGGGACTATCACCGGACCCAGTTCGTGACGTCGCGAATGCTGCTGGTCGTCGTAGGGAATGTCGACCGCGCGCATATCGAACGGCTCGTTTCCCAGTCGATTGGCCAGCTTCCTCGCGGGAGCTACAAGTGGACCGCGCCTCCGCGCGTCCCCGACGGCCAGACTGCGGTGGTGGTCGAGCGTCGCCAGCTGCCAACCAACTACATACTCGGCTACTACAGTGGCCCCTTGGCGAGCGGAGAGGACTATCAGGCGCTCAGGGTCGCGACATCAGTTCTCACCGGTCGCATGTTCGCGGAGATTCGGACTCGGCAGAATCTCACCTATGATGTACACGCACCTTTCGTCGATCGGGCCGCGACTACGGGTGGACTCTACGTCTCGACGGCTTCGCCTGACACGACGCTGAAGCTGATGCGCGCGGCGATCGTGGACCTTCAGCAGGGCATGCTCGACCCGGTGGGACTCAAGCAGCTCGAGGAACAATTCATAACTGAATACTTCCTCGATAACGAGACCAATGCGGCGCAGGCGGACTTCCTTGCGCGCTCACAGCTCTACGAAGGCGACTATCGCGAAGCCGATCGCTTTGTGGACGACTTGAAGAGCGTAAGCCCGGAAGCAGTTCAAAGAGTTGCGAGGAAGTACATGAAAGGATTCCGCTTCGCGTATGTCGGAGATCCGTCGAAGCTGAATCCGCGCACGATCAGCCTGTTCTGACGCCGGCGTAGGTTGGCCAGGAGCAGCGGCTATTCCGCGAATTCCTCGGCCACCGACCGCGGATCCATGGCACCACTGTAAAGCGCCATCCCGACAACAGCGGCCGCGACACCGCGGTCCGCCAGTGCGCGCAGATCGTTGACGCTTCCGAGTCCGCCCGACGCAAATACCGGAAATTCCGCGGTCTCGGCGACGTCCTCCATGAGCGGCAGATCCGTTCCGTGCATGGCTTCTTCCCGGTGGACGGCGGTCACGAGCACACCCGCGAGCGGCAGCCCGTTGAGTTCCTCGATGAGGTCCAGCACGAACTTCGGGTGGGTGCGCGTCCAGCCGTGAGACAGGATTTTCCGACCGCGGACATCCGCGGCAACCACGATACTGCCCGGAAAGAGGCTGGTCATCTCCGCGAGCCAGTCGGGATCTTCCAATGCACGGGTGCCAATGATTACGCGCTGCGCTCCATCGTCCAGCGAGCGCTGAATCAGGTCCCTGCTGCGTATTCCCCCTCCCAGCTGTACCTCGACGTCAGTCGCTCCGAGAACTGCCTGAATCTCAGGCGCGTTGTTGCCGCGTCCGGCCACTGCATCCAGGTCAACGAGATGAAGGTGCCGGAATCCATATTGCCTCCAGGCGAGGGCAACGCCGACCGGATCCGGAATTCGGATGAGTTCCTGGTCGTAGGATCCCGCGGCGAGCTGGACGCAGGCGCCGCCTCGCAGGTCAAGCGCAGGAATTGCGATCATCCAGCGCACCGCGGCATGAGGGTACGTATCATGAGGCGAAAGTGCCGCATTAATTGCATGTTGGCGAGCTTGTGAATAAATTCACAATCTCTGAAGTGAGCAAGACTACTCTTGTAAGCGCACTACTGTACGGCTCTGGGAGGCCTTAAAAGATGCGGTTCTACGGATTCGCGGTTGCAGTTGGAATACTTTCGCTGGGTGCCTGCGCAGGCGGAGAAAAGAAGCCGGGTGACACGACGCACGTAGCAGTGGACACGAGCTCGACGACAACGACAACTCCAGGCGGTGCGGCAACGACTCCCGCTCCGGCGGGCGGCGCTGTTACGATGGCTCCGATCACCGGCACCACCAAGACGGTGAACATGGTGGGAGATGCGAAGGGTTATCGGTTTGAGCCCGCAAACTTCACTGTCAAGCAGGGAGACGGCGTCAAGTTCGTCGTCGTGAGCATGGGTCCACACAACGTTGCCTTCGATCCTGCGACAATCCCGGCCGATGTAAAGGGTCAGCTCGACGCCAACATGGGCACCGACAAGATGGGCGAGCTCTCCAGCAGCATGAAGATGAATCCAGGCGAGTCAATCACGATCTCGTTCGGTAACATCAAGCCCGGCCAGTACCCGTATCACTGTGTTCCGCACCTTGCTCTGAACATGAAGGGCGTCATCACGGTTCAGTAGGGCTGATTTGCAGGATAAACGGCGGAGCGAGCGCTCCGCCGTTTTTTTGTTATCCCGGCATGGCCCACGGCGCTTAGATTGCGTTTGGTTGACGGTTACGGGAACAGAGCGTGGTTCTGGTCTGAGGTGGGGGAATGCCCTCCGCCAGAAGGGACCCTCGCGCGGGCGCCATACTCGGTGAATCTTTGACGCATGAACGTTCATAGCATTGCACGGATGAGCGGGGGCTCCGCCTACCTGTGGATGGCGGCACGCGCCAGAAATGCGCTCCGGCGGGTCATGGTGTTTGGCATCGTCGGCGGCGTAGTGTTCATCGCGGCATTGATAGCATTCGTTCTCGTTCCAAGAAACGCGTCACGAAGGGCCCTGGCAGAAGCCTCGAGAATCGAGAACCGAACAGACTCGACTCCGACCGTCCTCGCGAGAGATCGCTATCTCGCCGAGCTTACCCAGACGGATTCCGTTCTGAACGCGACACGGCTCGCGCTGATGCCCGTTCCAGCGGCAGTCATAGACACGTTCCCACCGGCAGTCCGCGCCCAACGCGATTCGCTTGGAGCGGAGCTCTCAACCCTAAACCGGCTGATCGACAGAGCCGAGAATGCCCCTCTTCCGACATCCTATCGAGCGCTTGCCGCATCGCCGGCGGTTGCTGCTGATCCCAAGGTTCGCGTTCTGCTCGATTCGCTGGCGGAGATCGAGCGCGATCGAAATGCGTTCGGCGCGGTGGGGACGGTCGATCCGGTATACCTGTCATTGACATCGAGAGCGAACGCGATTGGCCGTCAGATCCAGGCGATAGCCGATGCAAAGCGCGGTGAGATACGAGGAAAACTGGCGCTGATACGCCCGACTCCCGCACCGGTGGTGAAGCCCGTCATAACGGTTGATACGACAAAGCTTGTCGCACAGCGCGCGACTGCCCAGCAGAACTACGACGCTTCGGTAGCGCAACTGGGCCAGATAAACCAGAAGAATGCTCGCATTGACCGAGAGACGGCGCATGCACGTGAGCTCGCCAACGTGGGCGCTCCGCCATGGGCGATGCTTGCCGCCGCGGTGGTGCTCGCGCTCGCGGTTGGATTTGCCGCCTCGTTCGGAACGGAGCTCAAGCGGCCGCATATCGCCGACCCTCGTGAAGCGGAGCAGATAAGCGGCGCGCGGGTGCTCACCGTTATCAAACCGCCGGAAGTCGTCGTGGAGAGAAGCCGCCGACAAGCGGACGTCGAGGCGCCACCCTTGATCGATGTCGTTTCGGAGAGTTACCGAACTCTCTACCTGCACATCGCGTCGGTGGAAGCGAGCGTCCCCATAGTCACGATTACGGGCGACGATCCGGGCATTGTTGCCACTGTAGCGGCGAATTTGGCTGCGTCTGCCGCGTACGAGGCGCGAAGCACTCTGCTCGTTGACGTCGATCCGACCACCTGCTGCGTCGCCAGCGTTCTGCGAATCCAACCCGATCCGGGGCTTTCCGGAATCATTACGGGCAATTCTACCTGGCCGGAAGCGATAGTGCCGACGACCATCGGCCGCGATCGTCCACTCGATGTACTGCCGAGTGGGACGCGACGTTCCGGACTTCCCGAGCCCAGTGTCGTGGAAGAGGTACGCAAGGAGCTGGCTCGCATGCAGCGTCGCTATGATTTCATCATCATCGCAGCCCCAACCATCTACGTTCAGCGGAGCGCCAGCAGCATCATCCCGGCTCCGGACGTAATCCTCTGTGCGCGAATTGCCCACACTACTGCGGAGGGGCTCAAGACCGCGGCGGCCAGTCTCCGCGGAGCTGACATGCGTATTCATGGGCTCGTACTGTGGGATGCGGAGATGCCGCAGCTGGAGACGCGCGAAGAAATGCTTGGCGCCACCCGAGAGTCCGAGGTGTTTCAGCCGGAGCTCGCGACCGCGCGGTAGAACGGCAATGGCTGAAACAATTCCTGATCTGAGAAACGTCCCCAAGGCTCGCGCTTACGCTGAGTTGAAAGGACACGCGGATGCCATTCTCGATGGCATTGATGACAATGTCACGGCGATGGCCACGATCGCCGCTCTGTTGCATCATGCATTCGCGCACCTGTGGACTGGTTTCTACCGCGTGGTCGTCCCGGGAAAGCTTCTTCGCGTCGGACCTTATCAGGGCAGTCTTGGCTGCCTGGATATTGAGTTTGGCCGTGGAGTGTGCGGCACGGCTGCAGCGGAAATGAAAACAGTGATCGTCCCGGACGTCGAAAAATTTCCCGGGCACATTGCCTGTGATGCCCGATCGCGGTCGGAAATCGTCGTCCCCGTTCTCGATCCACAGGGTGATTTAATCGCGGTACTCGACATAGATTCTGACCGGCTGAATGGATTCAACGCGGAAGATCAGCAAGGACTCGAACAACTCATGTCCTGGTTCGCCACCAAGCAATGACAGTCACCGGCTACTCTGACGTAATCAATCACGCACTCGCGTTCGCGGCCAAGCATCACGACCGCCAGGTGAGAAAGGGAACGAAACTTCCCTACCTCACGCATCCCGCAAACGTGGCGCTGATTCTCACTCGATATGGCCGCGACAACGATACGGTCGTCGCCGGCATCCTTCACGATGTGATCGAGGATTGCGTTGGGGAGGGTTACAGCCGGGAAATGCTGGAGCAGCGAATCGGCGACAAATTCGGCCCGAAGGTTCTGGACACGGTATTGGCCGTCACTTACCGCAAGCTCGATGACGATGGAGTGGAGCTATCGGGCGACGACCGCAAGGCGGACTATCTGGAGCGTCTGGCCGGCGCGAGTGAAGAAGCGCGGTGGGTCTGCGCCGCGGACAAGATCCACAATGCGTCATCCATCGTTGCGGATCTGCGAAGGACAATCGATGCCGAAACAATCTGGAGCCGCTTCGGTGGGGGCAGGGCGGGAACAGGTCGCTGGTACCGCCAGGTCTACGACAGACTCAATGATCTCGGATTCGATGCTCCGATCATGGCGGAGCTCGACAAAGCTTCCAGCGAGCTTCAAAAACTCGCCGGCTGAAACCTATGCAGGCGTGGCCGTGGTACCCACGCCGTACGTTTTGTCGACGTATTCTTCGAGTATCCTCAGAAACTCGGGCACGATCGTTTCTCCCTTGAGCGTGACCACCAGCTTGCCATCGACGTATACCGGGGCCCTCGGGTCCTCAGCGGTTCCGGGAAGCGAGATCCCGATGTTCGCGTGCTTCGATTCTCCGGGCCCATTCACGACGCACCCCATTACCGCCACCTTCATTTCGATCACGCCGGGGTATCGCTCGCGCCACGACGGCATTTGGTCGCGCAAGTAGGTCTGAATGTCTTCCGCCATGTGCTGGAAGAAAGTCGAAGTGGTGCGACCGCACCCGGGGCACGCGGTGACCTGGGGATTGAAGCTCTGTAGCTCGAGCGATTGAAGGATTTGCTGCGCAACATTGACCTCCTCGGTCCGATCTCCGCCCGGGCGCGGAGTCAGGGACACACGAATCGTGTCTCCAATTCCCTCCGACAGCAGGATCGAGAGTGCCGCCGTGCTGGCGACAATACCTTTTGAGCCGAGGCCGGCTTCGGTAAGACCGAGATGCAGCGGATAGTCGCATCGCGCTGCCAGCTGCCGGTAGACTTCGAGGAGATCCTGAACGCCCGAGACTTTTGCTGAAATTATTATGCGGTCATGGGCCAGTCCCATCTCTTCGGCGATGAACGCCGAGCGCAGCGCGCTCTGGATCATCGCTTCGATGTAGACTTCCTTCGCCTCACGCGGCTCGGCACTGCGCGCGTTGTCGTCCATCAGTGTCGTGAGGAGATCCTGATCGAGCGAGCCCCAGTTCACACCGATCCTGACGGGCTTGTCGTTGTCGAGCGCTATCCGGATGATCGTTCGAAAGTTCTCGTCGCGACGTTTTCCTCCGACATTGCCCGGATTGATCCGGTATTTCGCGAGTGTCTGGGCCGTCGCGGGGTACTTGGCGAGCAGCAAATGACCGTTGTAGTGGAAGTCGCCAATGACCGGAACCGAGACGCCCATGTCAGCGAGTCTGCTCGCGATTTCCGGCACCGCACGGGCAGCGTCGTCGTTGTTGACTGTTACGCGAACCAGGCGGCTTCCCGCCCGCGCCAGTTCTGCGACCTGGAGGGCCGTACCAGAGGCGTCGGCTGTGTCGGTATTCGTCATTGACTGCACGACGATAGGATGGGCCGACCCGACGGGTACGCCACCTACGATGGCAGTCGCAGTCTTTCTGCGGGTGATAATGGTCAACGGTTCTTGCGTGTGTTGAGTTTGAAAGCTAATTCCCTGTCCCGAGCAGTGCATGAAGCGCCACTGCGGTTTTCCCTCCCTTGGAGCTCAGATGGCTGATACCCCGGAAACTCCGGAGAAAGTAGAAACTCCGGAGGACGTAGAGTCTTCGGAGACCCAAGTTACTTCGAGTCCAATAAAAAAAATCCGCAACACGGCATTTATCGCCCTGCTCTTTGTCATTCTCGTTCCCCTGGTCGTGTTCGCCCTTTGGGTGTGGATTGCACTCGGCTATAGCTATGCATCGGGCGAGCGCGCCGGCTATATCCAGAAGATTTCCAAGAAAGGGTGGCTCTGTAAGACGTGGGAAGGCGAGCTGGCCATGGCAAATCTGCCGGGAACAATGCCTCAGATATTCACGTTTACCGTCCGGAATGACTCTGTTGCGCACGTGATCGAGCAGAATGCCGGCAAACAGGTGTCGCTGACCTACGAGCAACACAGGGGAGTGCCCACTACATGCTTTGGGGAGACCGAGTATTTCGTTACCGGGGTACGTAGGACAGCTCCGTGAATTCTCTATTGTCCGCTCAGCCGGTCCTTGCTATTTTTCCGCCAAGTCGAGCCAGGAGTACGGGTGAAAGCCTTTGCTGCGGGCTCAGTCCAGTGCGGGGTTGGAGAGACCCGCGTATCAGATTGTCGAGGGTCGGGCGTGTTTCAGCTCCCCAAGACACAATTTTTCCAGGAGTAGGGAATGCGTACGACCGGCAAAGTGAAGTGGTTCAACGACGCGAAGGGCTTTGGATTCATCACACCTGACAACGGGCAGAAGGATTGCTTCGTTCACTACAGCGCAATCTCCGGCTCGGGGTTCAAATCCCTTGCAGAAGGCGACGCGGTAGAGTTCGACATTGTCGAGGGTCAGAAGGGTCCGGCTGCAGAGAACGTGACGAAGGCTGGTTAAGCCACGTCCGCTTCACTGGCACAATCTGGCGGGGCGTCTCAATTGAGGCGCCCCGTTTTGGTTTTTGGGGGACGACCACGTCGCGGAAGTGGGGCGATCTCGACTGCGTCCTCGAGTCGTTCAAGCAGCGTGGATCTGAATCGCTCGAGACTGAGCCGGATCCCCACACCCTCAGGGGTCGTATGCTCTCCGCTGTTGACGGCCAGCTCCTCAGCGATTCGGATCGCAGCCGCCAGCGGCAAGTCGAGCTCATCAATGAGTAGAGCGGCGATCGCGAGAATCAGCATTCCATCGATCGAAATGCGACGAGCTACGCCCTGCCGCTCCTGCTGTACTCCAGAAACTCTAATGTGGGAAAGTGTATTGTCGAGCCACTTTGCTTGGACGTCCAACGTAAGTGCAGCAGTAGCAATGGTGTACGCGCGAGCCATTAATTATCCTAATTAGCAAGGATAATTAACGCAATGAGCCTATCAAGCTTACCAGAATGACTCTCGTCATTATATTGCCCGCTCCACCTGTATGACTCTAACGCCTTCAACTACTTCCAGACAAACAGCATGAAGCAATTCGTGCGTGCCGCAGCCGTTTCGCTTTTGCTCGTGCTTGCACTCCCGTCAGCCGTATTGGGGCAAAAGACTTACGCACTGGCCCTGGGAGGCGGCGTCGCAATACCGGTAGGCAAACTCGCTGATACTCAGAAGACCGGTGTCAGTGCCATCGCTGCTCTTGTTATCGGAGTAGCTGACCTGCCCGTCGGAGTGCGCTTCGACGGTGTTTACCATGATCTGAAAGCGAGTACCAAGGGTGGAGCAACGACCAATTCGGATTTTCGCGTAACGGGGGCACTCGCAAATTTGGTTTTTGCATTTCCCGGTACAAATGCGAAGCCCTACCTGATCGTCGGCGCGGGGCTCTACAACTCAAAGGTAGACACAACCGGCGCAAAATCTCAAAACAATATCGGGTTCAACGCCGGACTCGGAA
>Ga0193727_1001296_pt1 | contig 10301 bp, 10 predicted proteins | sample H2c2metaG_FD_143051 | JGI IMG/M metagenome (GOLD analysis project Ga0193727, IMG submission 143051) | Soil microbial communities from a riparian zone of the East river system, Colorado, United States - H2c2 | ecosystem: Environmental > Terrestrial > Soil > Riparian zone | place: USA: East River...
ACCGTGACCTATGCCATTTTCGTCATCAACGATCTGCTGATGGCCGGCATGTTCATGCTGAACCTGCTAGGCTGCCTGACGATCGTTTTGATGATCGCGAAGAAGCGTGTCTTGCATCGAAGCGCCTCGTCTTTGGGCACCTTGCCTTATTCCGGAAGCGACATTCTTGGAGTCGTCTCATCAAGTTCAAAGTGTCCCTCGGAGAATGCCAAAGCGGTTTCAAAGGGACACGGGGCCGAAACAGACAGGGTACCACGCAAGGGGGTGTTCGAGCGTCTAATGCTTGCGTGGCGAAGCCGCGCTCAAAGTCAGCTCGATCTGCACCTCAAGCTGATGCTCCCGGGCAAGAGGGTTCGGTACCCCCCAGATGATACCCAGTTCTGGAGGCCGCCGCGCGATGACAAATATCGCCACCACCCGAACATTCGTGAATAACGTAGAAAGGCCGCCTGACAGGGTTGCCGTCAGCGATGCGTTCGACACCCCACGCCCGCGCCATCCGTTCGGGCGGCTACAAACTGACACGTCCGTTGTATGTATCGCCCATGGGCAGCTGTGCATTTTCGTCCGAACAGAACCTCGCCGTGCAGGCCAGGCTGAATTTCATGCTGGGTTCCCAGCTATACGATCAGCTGTTTCTGGGATTCCAGTGTGGCGAACTGAAGGATGACGTCCTCCGCGTTTTTGCACGAAGCGAATATCTCGCGCTCGAAATAGCAGCGGGGTACTCCCTGCACGTTGCCATAGCCGTGGAGAGCGTTCTGAAGAGGCCCGTCAAATCGGTGAACGTACTTCCCAGGGGTCTGCTGGATTCTGAATCGGATCGTTCCGCCCGCTCGAAGGGTCAGGGATTCTAGTCTAGGCAGATCGAAGTATGCGGAGGCTACGGTACTCGTGCGGGGCGAAAGCCCGCACATCACACTGGCACTTGGAGGCAACGCGACATTCAACTTTCAACATCCATTGGCCAATTCGAACAACTTTTTATCTTAGCGAGGGAAAGGCCACGCTAAGGATCACTACCGTACCCGAACCGTCAACCTAGGTAATGACGATCCTCGGCTTTTGCTAGTGTAGGCTTTATGACCTATTGTGTCGACGCAAGAGCGCAGCCTGATCCGCTCCACAGGCTGTCACGGGTAAGGCAGACCCCCGAACGAACAGACGCTCAAAGACTGGGAGCAGAAATCGGGCCTGCTCCTCTATGACCTTCGCTCCTACAAGACGATTGCCGCCCTGCTGGCGCCGTTGTTTCCCGGCATCATCGGCGGGTTGCTGGCCGCAGCAGGAAAGTGAAACTGGGCGTTGATGGCCCGGCCTATTTCGTCACGCCTTTTCAACCCGGCGCGGTCCCGCGCGCGCCAGGATTTAGCTTTGAGAGCAATATTTCAACAACCAGCGCTTCGCTCACGCCGCAGAGCAGGCCTATAAGCAGGCCCGCACTCGGATCGGTCTTCACTTTATTCAACAAGTATCCGCCAATACCGAGCATGACAAAATCGAACCAGAGGGCGACCAGCAGCACGCAACTGACGACGGCGATATAGAGGAAACGCAGCCCGATGGGTTGAGCCTGCGATACCCATCAATTGCATTTGATAGAGATGATGGGTTGAGCGAAGGGCTCAACCCACCCTACGGGCTGTCGCGCGGCGGGCCGATGGCATCGAGCGGCAGGCTCGCCGAACTACGCCTTCGGCTAATCTAACCAGCCCAGCGCGCTCGCGACTCGACGCTCTCTTACGGTTTGGTGTTTGCTTCGTTCCCGCGCGGACGGGCGCCTTTCTTCAAGCGGGATGAGTTTGGATAATAGGCGAAGGCCTCTCGGCTGTCCTTGAGAAACGGATCACGGAAGCAGTCGCCGCCGATGCGGCCTTGCATTGCTCCATCGAATCAAACCCGCAGCCGGTCATGTGACCGGTCACATCCTGGCGGCAAAACTCGCCCGCACTAGCCTTATTTTCGCTCATGGCGCCAAACGCAACAACGGCGACGACTGCCGTAGCCGGCGCACTGATCTTCGCAAAAGCTTTCATCATGTTCTCTTCTGTTAGTTAGTCCCGAACGCCAAAATAGTTGTCAGGAATCGATGCGCCACCGCATTCAACCGATCTTGAAGTGATGACAATCATATGAAGGCCAGGAACGATTGAGATGACGCGCGGGATTAGCGGCCGCTGGCCGGTAGAACCCCCAAGGCCTGTGCCCCAGAGAAAATTGACAAATGCGACCAGTTCCCGACGCCTCGCGGCTTTGATATCGACGTCGAAAGCTCCCCGACGCCTTGCGCCCTGCTCGCCGTTGATGAGCCGCCAAAGAATTTCGCGCGCGATGGCCGGAATCGCCGCGTCAGCAAGCATGGCCGGAACGTTGGCGGTCGCCCTCCTTTCGGCAGCCTCATGATGCTTTTAAAGTTAGGTGCAGCCGGGAGTAAACACACCAAGCAGTTTACTTTGCGAAGCGGAGCCTTTGCTTTTCATCACGCCGATTTCGCTGCCGCGATTTCCGCCACGGTCCGGCCGTTGTACCCCCAAGCCGTGACCGGCACTTCATCGAATGTAACGTAAAGCGGAAGAATTGGATCACCCAGTTCCTTCGTCAGAACCGTGGTCATCTCCGCGATCATTCGGGACGTTTGTTCGTCAGAATTCGCTCCCGCGATGATCCGGATGACGGCTTGTATGCCAACAAGTCCATCCGCTTTGACGGCTTCGCCGCCCACTGCCCAATCCGATACGGGCGATGCGGCAATCGAAACCACGACGAGCTTTCTGGTTCGACCCAGCACGTCCACCATGAGATCGGTGATCTTGGCGAAAATGGCGGCCTTCTGGGCATCCGACGGTAGTTCGCCAATCACCTGAATGTTGACCTGGGGCATATCCTGTCCTCCTGGGTTCGAGTTGACGCAGCGCATTGGCCGCTGCGTCACAAGGTAGGCAACGCCAGGAGTTTGTGATACTCACTAGTTAGTATACTTTGCTTTCTAGCGTGCTTTGCACGCTGGAAGCCAAGTCAGACAGCTCCGTCGGAACGCGGAAGGACGAAGCCATGACACGCGATTCAAGGATTACACGTCGAGACATTCTGGCGGCCGCCGACGAGCTATTCTACGGCGAGGGGCTTCGCTCGGTGAGCGTCGACGAGATATCGGCAAAGGCCGGGATAACGAAGAAGACCCTGTACTATCATTTCCGATCTAAGGACGAGTTGATCGCGGCATATCTCGAAGCACGGGATCGCCCGACCCTAGAGCGCTTTCAGAAATGGGCAGGCAACGAAGGTACCGTGGCCGAGCGTCTGCAGCGGATGTTTCTCCGCCTCGGCAGGTGCGCCAAGTCACCGACGTGGAAGGGATGCGGATTCGTCCGCGCTACGGGAGAGTTAGCCAATATTCCGGGCCATCCAGCGATCAGGGTAGCCCGCGCCCACAAGGCCAACTTCGAGAAATGGCTCAGCGATGGTCTCGCGGCCGAAGGCCATCGGGATTGCGTCGCTTTGGCTTGCGGTTTGATGGTTGTCATTGACGGGGCAGTCACGCAGATGCTGCTTCATCGGGATCCAAGATACGCTCGCGCTGCCTGCCGCGCGGCGTGCGCGCTTCTGAACTCCGAACGTCCTCCAGCTACGCCTCACACATAGGGCGTTCGCGGGTGCAATTGCCTGCGGATGCTCGCCCTTCAAGTCCTATTTATTGAAACACCGCCGTCGGCCAGCAGCGCAATGCCGGTCGTGAAGCTGGACGCATCCGACGCCAAGTATAGCGCCGACCGTGCAATCTCATCGGGCCGGGCAAGCCGCTTGAGCGCATGAATGCTTCGGACGAAAGCCTGTGCTTCCTCGGTATTGTTCATGCCCCGGGCCATCTCGGTATCGGTCCCGCCCGGCAATAACGCATTAACGCGAATACCCAAAGGGCCGAGCTCGCCAGCAAGAACCTGTGTCATGCCGATTAGGCCTGCCTTGCTTGCGGCATAGGCGACGGTTCCCGGAAACCCGACCGTGTAACCGACAAAGCTCGATGTAAAGATGAGCGAGCCACCGCCCCGCACCTGCATCGCTGGTATTTGATATTTGGCACCGAGGAAGGCACCGGTCAGGTTCGTCTCGATCGTCGTCGTCCAGTTTTGGCGCGACATCTCTGCGATGCCGCCCAATACGCCCATCGTCGCCGCGTTGTTAAACGCGATGTCGAGTCCGCCGAACTCCCGCGCGGCCAGTTTTACTAGACTCCTGGCATAGTCTTCGTCCTGGACGTCGCCGGCTAGTGCCACAGCTCGGCCTCCTGACGCAGAAATCCTCGCTACCAGAAGATCCAGCTCGTCTTTGCGCCTCGCGCCGATAACAACGGCTGCGCCCTCGGCAGCAAACAATTCTGCGGTCGCATATCCGATTCCGGAACTGGCGCCCGTCACGATGGCGACCTTTCCATCAAGCGCAGACATTTGATCTCTCCTAGGGTTATTTGCCGGCGACTCAACTGCCGCTCGACATCGCCACACATATTCAAGGTCATGCACCGACTCAGACAAACGAAACCACCCGATTCCCGATCTCCAGCTTCATTAATCCAGTTGCATAGGCAGTCGCGACTCGTCCCGAAACCCGTGTCGGCGTTGGATGATGGAAGGTAAACGCGTGCGCGCATGATCCGGAGACGTACGACGACCCCGTCACTGCTGAGCGCCTCCAGAAGCTGGTCAAAGATTTGGAAGAACAGCTTCGGCTGTCGGAGCAGGTCGGGCCTATGTCCAAGGACCTTGTCGTCAGGCACTGGAGCTTGCGCTGTCCCGCTTCATCAGTCTTCATGGGATCGGGCCGGTCGCAGTCAAAGCACGCCGGGAGGTAGCGCCAGAAACAAATCAGCCCCGCAATTGGGGCAAGTCGGTCGCTTGGCTTGGCCCATGTGCAGGATTTAAACGTGCCCACCCGCAGAACGGCTCCTGACGAAACCCGCGCGACTTTACGCTGTTAGTGGCGGGGGTTTACCGACCCCCGCCCAGCCTATCCCACGGACGCATACGCCGACGGGCTGGCTTTCAGGTGAGCTGGGCCGGACTCATCTAGGCGGGACAGACTAAGGCTGCGTCAATTGCCGGAACATTGTGCCCCCGGGATATTCTGGGTCTGAAACTAGTGCGTTCCCGCTTAGACCGCGCTTCAATGCGCAGATGGCAGACAAGCGCACCATTTCCCAGCTCGAGGCCGAGGGTTATCCTTGGATCGGGTGCGAGTGCTGTAAGGGCACCGTGTGAGTGCCATTCAGGGTGCTCCGCCAGCGGATTGGATTAAAGGCGAAGAAATGAGCGCCAAGTCAAGGCCGCCGATCGTGGAAAGATAGTCCTACAGCGAAGGCGATTGCCGCGACGATCTCGTTATTATCGATCGCCGGCTTGATCGCGGTGCTCGCCTTCGCGCTTCTATCTATGCAGTGAGGCTCTCCCTAGCGCGTGCTCGGGCCGCCGCCTGGTCGAACTCGGACTTAAGGCCAAGAAATGAAATGGCGAAGAAGCGCAGAACCCAGTTTTCGTTGAAAGAAGATCGGCAGCTAATACGGACTTTTTTTAGCGGTCTGTGCCTGCCGAATGCATTCTGCGCAGATCGGGCATATCAATGTCACGCGATTTGCCTACGGCATTCCCCTTAACATCAAGGATTGGTCGCAGGAAGCTGGCGATCGGCGGCACGCCGCTCGAAGAGATCCGAATTGCTGCCGCCCGAGTTCACCTGACCGGATATGCGGGACAACGGCGACGGTGGTATGGTCCGTGCATTCACGATTCAACCGGCGTCCAGACCCCTCCGGCTGCGCTCGAGCGCAGGACGGCGTCCACCATCGCAACACCGGCGAAGCCATCCTCAATCGTTGGAAAGGTCAGCGCCGGATCGGCAAGAGAGGCGGTGCGCCTTGCCACAATAGCTGTTGCGGCTTCGGTATAGATCGTCGCGAACGCTTCCAGGTATCCCTCAGGGTGGCCGGGTGGAATACGATTGACGCGCTGACCGGCGGCGTTCATGGACGTTGTGCCGCGATGGATCGATCGTGGTGCTTCACCGAGCGGCGACCAGGTGAGAAGGTTCGGCTCTTCCTGCCGCCAATCCAGGCCGCCCTTCTCGCCGAAGATCCGTAATCGCAGCCCGTTATCGTTTCCGGGTGCAACCTGGCTCGCCCACAATGCGCCCCGCGCCCCGTTCCCGTAACGCAGCAGAATTTGCACATTGTCATCGACACGGCGGCCCGGCACGAAGATGGTCGTCTCGGCCAGAATCTGCTCAGGCATCATCCCGGTGACAAAGTGCGCCAGCTGGTATGCGTGGGTACCGATGTCGCCGACGCAGCCGCCGGCACCCGAGCGCGCCGGATCGGTACGCCAGTCGGCCTGCTTCTGGCCGGTGGCCTCAAGCGGATCGGCCAACCAATCCTGCGGGTATTCGACCTGCAAGATCCGGATAGCGCCGAGTTCGCCGCCCCGAACCATAGAGCGTGCATGGCGGACAAGCGGATAACCGGAATAATTATAGGTGACGGCAAATATCAGTCCGCTCGTGCGTGCCTTGTCGCGCAAGCGGCGCGCCTCCTCAAGGGTTGTCGTCAACGGTTTGTCGCAGATGATATGAACACCCGTCTCCAGAAAGGCGTCGGCGACAGGTGCGTGCATATGGTTCGGCGTGACGATTGCAACCGCTTCGATAGCGTCGGTCCGCCCGGCCTCTGCCTGCGCCATGGTCCGGAAGTCCGGATAGGATCGATCGGACCCAAGGCCGATAACCGCCGCCGAGCGGATTGCCTTGTCGGGCGAGGCGGAAAGCGCGCCGGCGACGAGTTCGTAACGATCGTCGAGGCGCGCGGCGATGCGGTGGACGGCGCCGATGAAGGCGCCTTCCCCGCCGCCTACCATTCCCAGTCGAATGCGTGGCTCAGCCATGTCGAACTCCTGTCGATTTATTTCGGCTCAGATGAGGCCCAATGTCCGTCGGATCTGCGCATCGTCGCTGGTGCCGCCGGCGAAGTCGTCAAATGCTCGCTCGGTGACGCGGATGACGTGGTCGCGGATAAAGGCTGCACCTTCGCGGGCTCCGTCCTCCGCGTTCTTCAGACAGCATTCCCACTCCAGCACTGCCCAGCGGTCGAATCCGATGGCAGCCAGCCGCGAGAAGATCGCCTTGAAGTCGACCTGCCCGTCACCGAGCGAGCGAAAGCGACCGGCGCGATTGATCCAGGACTGAAAGCCCGAATAGACGCCCTGCCGGCCGGTCGGATTGAACTCCGCGTCCTTCACGTGGAAGGCGCGGATGCGCTCGGCGTAAATATCGATGAAGGCCAGATAGTCCAATTGCTGCAGAACGAAATGGGACGGATCGTAGTTGATCGCGCAACGCGGGTGGTTGCCGGTGCGCTCGTAGAACATCTCGAAGGTAATGCCGTCGCATACGTCCTCGCCTGGATGGATCTCGTAGCAGAGGTCGACGCCCGCTTCCTCATATACGTCGAGGATTGGACGCCAGCGACGCGCGAGTTCGTCGAACGCGGTCTCGATCAGGCCCGGCGGCCGCTGCGGCCAGGGATAAAGAAAGGGCCAGGCCAGCGCGCCGGTGAAGCTCACGCTGCCAGTGAGGCCGAGGCGGCGAGACGCCTGCGCGGCTTTCATCATTTGATCTACCGCCCAGATCTGACGTTCCTTCGGCTTGCCCCTGACTGCCGGTGGAGCGAAAGCGTCGAAGGCTTCGTTGTAGGCCGGATGCACCGCGACGAGTTGTCCTTGCAGGTGGGTGGACAATTCGGTGATCACCAGACCATGGCTCGCGGCCACGCCGGCAATTTCATCGCAATAGGTCTGAGAGGCCGCGGCCTTGTCGATATCGATCAGGCGTGGATCGGAGGTCGGGACCTGAACACCCTTGTAACCGAGTCCTGCCGCCCAGCCGCAGATGGCATCGAAGCTGTCAAACGGCTGCGCATCGCCGATGAACTGCGCCAGAAAAATTGCGGGCCCCTTCATGGTGGCCGGTCGGATAGTCGCTGACATTGCATCTTCTCCGGTTCAGACCGCTGCGCTACGCCGCCACATTGTCCGACAAGGATGCCGGCCGTTCAATACACGAGACGATCTGGATCGTCCCCCCATGGGCCCGCCTCCTGGATCGCGTGCAGGACTTCCAACACAGGTGCGACGAAGTCGTCGATAAGAACGCGAAGCCCTGCGAAAACGAACGGTAAGGACGACCGGGACGATGACATGCCAGTTCAGGTCGTTGTTGGCGCCCTTGTCGCCCGCACCGTCGACGATGCCAGGCCGGTGGGGCGCGCTACCTCGCGCATCACTTTTCTCGTCGGCATGCCATGCTGCGCGCCGGCCTTCAGGCAACTCAAGGCCGCGGCCTCGCATCCCAGTTCCAACGCCTTTTTTAGCGACGATTTTTCACCAATCATGGAAGCAAAAGCGCCGACAAACGTATCGCCGGCACCGGTGGTGTCGACCGGTCTGATGCTCGGGGACGGCGCGCGAAAGCGAGCATCGTCGGCAGTCACGGCCAAGGCTCCCTGTGGTCCGGCTGTCACCACACAAGTAAACCCGCCCGATCTGGCCAGCCAGCTACAGGCGGCCTCGAAATCCGTCACGCCTGCGTCGAGCGCCGCAGCAACATCGAGCGCCTCGTGCTCGTTTACGATGAGGTAGTCCGTCGCTTCGAGCAAATCGCAGATCATCGCGCCGGTCATCTGATCCGGGACCGGAGCCAAGTTCCAGATAACCTTGCCATTGGCAGACTTGGCCTTGCGCGCAAGGTGGAGGGACTCGGTGTACGGCACCTCCATCTGCAGCACCAGAACGGTGTCGGCGCTGAAGAGTCTCTCTGAGACATCGGCGGCGCAGGCCGTGGGCTCATGGACCCTAACGATCTGGCTGGTGTCGATGCCGTTGCTGGCCAGGTTCTTGAGGGCCTCCTCGCCAAATGCGTCCTGCCCCAGCCGGCCCGCCATGCGGACCTTTCCAGGGCCGGCGATCCGGGCGGCCGCGACCGCCTGGTTGGCTCCCTTTCCGCCGAAGTGGATTTCATAGGATGGCGCGAGCACCGTCCGGCCGGGGCCAGGAATGACCGGCACTCTGGCGACCAGATCGACATTGATTGAACCGAACACAAGGATCATCGCCCACTCCCAGGCAAAGGCGCCTCAGCCTTCCGCATCCATTTCGTGAAGCTTCTGGACGCGCCGCCGAAAATCCTCTTCGGTCGAAAACTCGGCCGCAAGAAACGAGGAGATGAGATCGTTGGCGAGCCACGGTCCGACGATCTGGGCGCCAATGCACATGACATTCACATCATCATGCTCGACGCTCTGATGGGCCGAATGAACGTCGTGACAGACCGCGGCGCGGATGCCCTTCATTTTGTTGGCCGCAATCGAGGCGCCGACACCGGTGCCGCACACCATGATGCCGCGAGCGACCTCTCCGGAGATGATCTTCCCCGCGACCGCGCGCGCGATATCCGGAAAGTCCACCGGATTTTCGTCGTAGGATCCGACGTCGACGACCTCGTGTCCGAGGCTGCGTACGTGATCGATGACAGCCTTCTTGAGTGACCAGCCGGCGTGGTCGGATCCTATGACGAGACGCATGTAATTTTCCTTTTTTTTGATTGGTGGCGGCCGTGGCGACCGTCAACGGACTTATGGATGTCAGCTGCGCATATCGGGTGGCAGTTCGACACCGTGGAATTTCTTGTAGATGGCGTTGAGCTTGCCGTTCTTAACGTTTTCGGTGATCCACGCGTTGAGCTTCTCCATGAGGCGCGATTCACCCTTCTTCAGGCCGATGGCGAGATCGAAGCTGGCGAGCGGGATCTTGGATTCGAAGATGCGCGCCGGATTCTTGATGCCTATCTGGTTGATGATCGTCGCCGAGGTTCCGACGCAGTCGACCTGGCCGGAAACCGCGGCAGTCACCTCGGTGGCATCGTCGTCGTAGCGCGAGATCTTCAGTTCCTTGTCCTTCATGTTCGACAGCATCGTGTCCTGCGTGGTGCCGCGCGAGACGCCTATGGCCTTGTCTTTCAGATCAGCCCAATCCTTGACGTTCAGCGACTTCAGACAGCCGATGTCGGACTGCAGCGTGGCATAGCGTTTGGAGAAGTCGATTACCTTGGCCCGCTCGGGCGTGACCGACAGGGTGGAAATAATGATATCGGCCTTGCCGGTCTGCACATTCGGGATCCGCGTCGCGCCGGTCGTCTGGATGAATTCCAGCTCGAGTCCCCAATCCTTGGCCAGCAACTGGGCAACCTCGACATCGGAGCCGGTC
>Ga0193727_1001297_pt1 | contig 10299 bp, 7 predicted proteins | sample H2c2metaG_FD_143051 | JGI IMG/M metagenome (GOLD analysis project Ga0193727, IMG submission 143051) | Soil microbial communities from a riparian zone of the East river system, Colorado, United States - H2c2 | ecosystem: Environmental > Terrestrial > Soil > Riparian zone | place: USA: East River...
AGAAGTTAACCAGGACGGTAGCGGGGACAGATGCAGAAGCCATGCCTTAACCTCAATATAACGGTTGGTCAGGGCCACCCGGTCCACGCGGTCCGCCACAGTTCCCTAGCACAGGTCGAGACCCTTCGCCAGCGCAAGGACTACGCAACCCCTCGCCCGCCAACGCGTCTAAAGGAAATGAAGCTATGCGATCGCTGAACGGAATGCGGAAAACAACCCTTCTCGTCCTTCCTTTGCTGGCATTGGCCGGGGTGTCTCTAAGGACTGGCGGAGCCGCACAGGAAGCGCCCGCAACCCCCGCACCTGCGGCCAAGCCGGCCACTCACGACGTTATGCTGCCCGTCACGGTGCGCGACAAGAAGGGCGCGCTCGTCACCGATCTCCAGAAAGCGGACCTTACGCTGTCCGAGGATGGCCGTCCACAAACCATCAAGAGCTTCAGCCGCGAGGCCGACCAGCCTGTCCGTCTGGGCCTCCTCATCGACACCAGCCGCGGTGTCAGTGGCGCCATGACTGAGGCGCGCAAAGCTGCCGGTCAGCTGGTTGATGCCGTGCTGCCTGCCACCGGCGCTGGCAAAGATGAGGTGTTCCTCATCCACTTTGACCGGGAAGTCGAATTGCTGGAAGACTTTACCAATTCCCGCGAAAAGATTGCCCGCGAGCTCGAGGACATGGGCGCCACCAAGCAGGAGCGCTACGACAACCAAGGCCCGGAGACCACCGGCGATGATCGCCAGGCCAACCGTCACGGGCATGACGGCACCCAGCTCTACGATGCGATCTTTCTGGCCGCGGACGAGCTGATGAAATCCAAGGACGGCCGAAAGGCGCTGGTGCTGTTCTCGAACGGTGCCGACCGCGGCAGCAAAGACACTCTCAACGACGCCATCGACGCTGCCGACCGTGCCAACCTCGCCATCTACACCATCTTCTACAAGGGTGAGCAGGACAGGTCGGAAAACGAGATGGGTGGCATGCACCGTAAGGTTGGAATGGGTGGTGGATGGCCGGGGAGCGGTGGCGGCGGAGGGCGCACTCCCGAGCCCACCGCAGCCAATGGCTCCGACGGCAAGAAGATCATGCAGCAGATCGCCACGCGCACCGGTGGCCATGCGTTCGAGGCCAAGAAACCCGCCGATCTTGAGGCCATCTACAAGATCGTCGATGAGGAGATGCGCGCCCAGTATCTGCTCACCTACACGCCTGACAAGGCTGACGATGACGGCGGATTCCACAAGATTGAGCTGAAGGCAAAGAAAGAAGACCTGACCGTCTCGGTTCCCGAAGGCTATTACGCTCCGGAAGGCAAATAGAGCCGGACTCCAATCAACTACCTGCGCGCTCCGTTTCTGGTAGTGATTCCGGTTCATGATTGCCTTCTTTCCAAGAGCAAAATCCCCGTAGGGACGCTTCCACACGCAAAAAAAAACGGTCAAATCGATTTGATTCATGCGATTACACCCCGAAAATGGGGGAATTTGTGCTCACCGTGATGTGAATCACAAAAGCAGGGACCAGGGACCAGGGAATAGGGAATAGGCAATAGGGAAAAGGGAATAGAAAGACCCTCCCCTCCTGGACGAAAATCTGTGTGCTGGTTCCACGCTTTGCTCCTTCCGCTCTGAACCTTAATGATGCAAATGAAAAACGCCCGCTGGTGGGCGGGTTTCTTGACTGCTGATACCGGTATGGCAGGTTCGAATAATTAATACCTAATGGACGCAAAGTTTTTTGCGCTGATTCTAAAGAGGGTTACAAACTATTTTCATTTTTGCCTCTTGACAAAAGTTTTCCACAGGTTTTTCCACAGGGGCCTTGAGGCGAGGGTGCCTCGATCCCCGGTCTCGAAAAGTCAGGGACCGGGGCATCCCAACGTGGTCTGGAAAAGGGACCGCGATCGTCTCTGAAAGAGCGGTCCAATGCCAATTGTCTTGACATTGTCATCACAGATATTAAACTAAGAGTTATTGGAGGGCAACCAACATGCTGGCTCAGACGACGTCAACGGAACGACGGACGGAGAAGTTGGACGTGCGAGTCTCGCGTTCTGCCAAAGCTAAGCTCCAGGCTGCCGCGGCTGCCTCGCATCGATCCATGAGTGATTTTGTGATGGAGAGCGCGCTTTCAAGAGCGGAAGAGACCCTTGCGGAGCGGCGCATCTTCGCTCTCGATGGGGAGAAATGGGCCGCGTTTCAGGCTGCGCTCGATGCTCCCACGCGGCCATTGCCTCGGCTGAAAGCTCTTCTCGAAGAACCCGGATTCTTCGTCTCGGGCTCCGATCGGTGAGTGAAACGCGCGGCATTGAGAAGCTCCGGCGCGAGCACGTTCTTGATGCATTCGATTGCGGCCAGCCCGACCTCAATGGCTGGCTTATCAAACACGCCCTTCAAAATCAGGGTGCGAGTTCCGCGCAAACCTATGTCGGCCTGGTCAACGACGCAGTGGTTGGTTATTACAGCCTGGCAGCGGGCCAGGTGGAATATGGCGACGCACCGGAGCGGCTCCGCAAAGGCCTGCCACGACATCCCGTTCCGATCATGTTGCTGGCCCGTCTGGCTGTTCACAAAGACTGGCAGGGGAAGGGGATCGGCCGCGGTCTTCTCCGCGACGCCGTCCTGCGCACCCTGCAGGCTGCAGATATCGCCGGCATCCGCGCTCTGGCGGTTCACGCCAAGGATGACAAGGCGAGGCAATATTACGAACAATTCGATTTCATGCCTTCGCCCACCGATCCTCTGCACCTGTTCGTTCTCCTCAAAGATCTGCGTAAGCTGGCAGAGCCATCCGATCGCCGTCATGGTGTAAACCATGTCCCCGGTCTATTTCGTAAACAAAGTGCCCAGTACGCTCACTTCCCTCCCCGGTCCCCAAATGCTAGGGACCGGGGGCACCCTCGGTGTGGTTTTGAATGCGTGGTCTGGATGGTCAGTTGGTTACTTCACCGTGACTTTGAACTTCATCCAGGGATGGATGCAGCACTGAAAAAGGTGTTCGCCTTTGGAGAGGTTCGTGACTTGAAACGTGCTGCCTTGCAGTATGCGCGTCTTGGCGACGTCGAGGTTTTTGAAACCGCCGGCACATTCTGAAACAGTTTCCTGCCCGGGAGCGTTGAGGCCAGGGATAAAGCCGCCGCCGAACTTGGCAACTTCAGTGAACGTATGCGGCTCGCCGCCCTGGTCGACCACACTGAGAATCGTTCCGTTTCTGATCACGGCGGAGTCGGGTTCGAAATCCCAGCCGGGGTCGGGATTTCCGCTGGCTGCGGCGGCAAACAAGTCCGACAGGAGCGTGGATGCACCGATCGTCACGTTCTTGCAGAAGTCCGCCCCAAGGGCGCCGTTGAACGTGGCCGGGTCACATTCATCCAGGGCCACGACCTGTACAACACTCGGTGAATTCTGCTGCGATTGCGATGACTTTTCCTGGGCGGGCGCGGACTGGGTAAAGCCAAGGGCCAAGGCGGCAAAGAGAGGGGCTGCGATGCGGCATGCAAAGTTGGTTGTCATAGTTCTCATAGGGGAATCTCCTTTTCGGGGTGAAGAATGATGTTCGGTCGGACCTCGTGGTCAAGTCGCGATGGACACAATAGTGCAGGCGACTAAGCGAGTCTTGCGCCTGCCTGGCTTGCCGCTCAATAGCGGGCGCCTGTCGGACGTCTTGCTTTTTCCTGTCGTGCTAACCGTAAGGATATGAAGGGGATAGCCCGCAAAACCGCGAACGGTGTAAAATCGGAAAATGCCTTAAGGGGTGTTTTTGTGGGATCAAGCCCAGCCAGAACGCAGGAATTCGTAAGATTTGGTGAGGGTTTCGAGGTCGATCTGCGAGCCTTCGAGCTTCGCCGCCTCGGGCGCGCGCTCAAACTGGAGCGGATTCCGCTCCAGGTCCTGCTCATCTTGATTGAGCAAAAAGGTCAGCTCGTCACGCGCGAAGAGATTGCGGAAAAGATCTGGGGGAAAGGCGTCTTTCTCGACACCGACAACAGCATCAACGGCGCCGTGCGCAAAATTCGCCAGGTCCTGAAGGACGATCCTCAGCAGCCGCACTATGTCGAGACGCTGCCCGGCAGGGGGTATCGGTTTATCGCTCCGGTTACCGGCGAGGGAATCACGCTGGCGAAATCTGAAACAGGACCCGTGGCGGTTCAGCCCATTTCCGGCGAAAGCCACCTTCGCGCGAATGAAGCTCCTGTCGCTGTCGCCACCGTACGCGGCCGACAAATCGGATGGTTGATTGTCGTCTTATCCGGTTGCGTCATCCTCGGCGTTGCCGCCTGGATTGGCTGGCATCGCTTCTATGCCAAAGGCGCCGCTCAGCGTATCCGCTCGATTGCCGTGCTGCCCCTGCAAAATCTGTCCGGAGACCCGGCGCAGGATTTCTTCGCCGACGGCATGACGGAAGAACTGATCACGGAACTCTCCAGAATTCAGTCGCTCCGCGTGATCTCCCATACCTCGGTGATGGAATACAAGGGAACCAAGAAGCATCTGCCGCAGATTGCTCATGAGCTGGGTGTCGACGGCGTTCTTGAAGGTTCAGTGATTCGCGAAGACGATGAAGTGCGCGTCACTGTGCAATTGCTCGACGGCCCCAAAGACCGCCACATCTGGAGCGAGTCGTATGAGCGTCCCCTGCACGGGATTCTCAACTTGCAGAGAGAGGTGGCGGAGGCGGCCGCTCTTCAGGTTCGTCTTCAATTGACTCCGGAACAGAAGGCCAGGGTTGGCTCGGCAAGGCCGGTGAATCCCGAGGCATATGACGCCTACCTGCGAGGGCGGTATATCCTTTCCACCCAGTTCACGTTGGGACCGCCACTCCTGCAGGCGAAGAGTGACTTCGAAGCGTCCATTCGCAAAGATCCGGGCTTTGCCGAGGCGTACTCCGGATTGGCGGATGCATATCTTTATCTGGCGCTTTACCGCTTTGCGTCCCCGGAGGCTGCGTTTCAATCCGCCCACGACGCACTTCGAAAGGCAGTCCAACTCGACGACAGCATGGGTGAAGTGCACGATACGCTCGGCGTCATCAGTTGGCGGCATGACTGGAATTGGAGTGAAGCCGAACGGGAATTCAACCAGGCGATCGCGACGGCGCCAAGTTACAGCTGCGGCCACGAGGATCGCGCACTGTTTCTGGCGTTTCTCGGCCGGCGTGCAGAGGCCGTAGCCGAGATAGCCAGGATCAACCAAATCGATCTCGGCCCCAGCGCCGCTATGACCGAGGCAGGTGTCTACTATCAGCTTCGCGATTATCCCAGCATGGTTGAAGCCGCGCAACGAGGGATTGCTTCGAACCCCAACGAATGGGTGGAACACAACAATCTCGGCATCGGCTATGAAGGCATGGGAAAGCTTCCGGAAGCTATTTTGGAGTATCAGAAAGCCGTGCAGCTATCGAACGGCGATACGGATGCAAATGCCTCACTTGCACACGCCTTTGCGGCGATGGGAAAAAGAGCTGAGGCGGGGAAAATTCTTCGCGACCTCGAGGGCAAATCAAAAAATGCCTATGTTTCGCCCTATGTCCTTGCAACCGTCTACGCGGGGCTTGGCGAAAAGGACAAGGCAATCCAGTTTCTGGAGAAGGCGTACGACCAGCGATCCCCCGACATCTCGTGGCACCTCAAGGCGGATTTGCGAATTGATGGCCTCCGCTCCGATCCGCGATTCCTGGATTTAGCGCGGCGGTTGGGGCTTCCGCAATGAATTGGGGTTCGAGGTTTGGAATGGGTTTCCTCCCCGGTCCCCAAAGGCTAGGGACCGGGGGCACCCGCCAGGGGCACCCGTCCGATGGTGGGTAGATGCAGCAAGGGCGCGGTCATTTCGACCGCGCCCTTGGTGTTGCTGTAGCCCGAAGGCTGGTTTACTTCATGCTGTGTCCGGAGTCGCCCTTCTCTTCGAGGGCCGCCTGCGCTGCTGCAAGCCTTGCCGTCAACAGCCGGAAGGGCGAGCAGGAAACGTAGTTGAGGCCGATCTTGTGGCAGAACTTGACGGACTCTGGATCGCCGCCATGCTCGCCGCAGATTCCTACCTTGAGATTGGCGCGTGTGGCGCGTCCCTTGGTGGTGGCCATCTTCACCAGCGCTCCAACGCCAGCCTGGTCGAGGGTGGCAAACGGATCGTGCTTGAAGATGCCGGCCTTGAGGTACGCCGGTAGGAAGTGGTTGATGTCGTCGCGCGAGATGCCGTATGTGGTCTGCGTGAGGTCGTTGGTGCCGAATGAGAAGAACTCAGCCTCTTCAGCTATTTGGTCGGCGGTCAACGCAGCGCGTGGCAGCTCGATCATGGTGCCCACCATGTAGTCCACGGACGCGCCCTTCTCCTTGAAGACCTGGGCGGCAACGCGGCGGATGATGGCCGATTGGTTGCGCATTTCTTCAATGGAGCCGATGAGCGGAACCATGATTTCGAGGTGCGGTTCGCCGCCGTTCTTCTGGACGCTGACCGCGGCCTCGAAGATGGCCCGTGCCTGCATCTCCGTGATCTCAGGGAACGCGATGCCAAGACGGCAGCCGCGCAGCCCGAGCATTGGGTTCACTTCATGCAGATCCTGCACGCGAGCCAGAAGGATGCGAAGCTCCTTCAGCTTGGGCGAGCGGGGCTTGGTGTCTTCAAGATGCTGGATTTCGACCAGCAGCTCTTCCCGCTGCGGCAGGAATTCATGCAGCGGCGGATCGAGCAGGCGGATGGTTACCGGCAGTGACTCCATGGCTTTGAACAGGCCCACAAAGTCGGCGCGCTGCATGGGCAGCAGCTTCTTGAGAGCGTCGCGGCGTTCCGATTCCTCGTGCGCCAGAATCATGGCGCGCACGTGTTCGAGACGGCCCTCGCCAAAGAACATGTGCTCAGTACGGCACAAGCCGATACCCTCGGCTCCGAAGGTGCGAGCCATCTTGGCGTCGCGGGGCACGTCGGCGTTGGCGCGGATGCGCAGCTTGCGAACCGGGTCGACCCATTTCATGAATTTCACCAGTTCCGGATCGTCGGGTTGCGCGGCAATGGTCTTCAGCTTGCCATCGATGACGCGGCCCGTGGTTCCGTCGAGGGAGATCCAGTCGCCCTGCTTGAAGGTCTTGCCCTTGACGCGCAATTCCTTCTTGTTTTCGTCTACGACGCAGTCGCCCGCTCCGGCCACGCAGCACTTGCCCATGCCGCGTGTTACCACCGCTGCGTGCGATGTCATGCCGCCGCGCGAGGTAAGAATGCCCGCCGCTACTTCCATGCCCGCGATGTCCTCAGGCGTGGTTTCGCCGCGCACGAGGATGATGGTGGGATAGTCGCCCTTCTGGTGGTGCTTCACGGCATCTTCCGCCGTAAATACGATCTGTCCGACGGCCGCTCCCGGAGATGCAGGTAGCCCGGTAGCAAGAACGTCGATTTTGGCGCCCTTTTCGTCCAGACGCGGCACCAGGAAGTCATAAAGCTGGTTCGGCTCTACGCGGAAAATCGCCTCTTCCTGCGTGATTAAACCCTCTTTAACCATATCGATAGCCACACGAACAGCAGCCAGCCCGGTCCGCTTGCCATTCCTGGTCTGCAGCATGTAAAGCTTGCCGTCCTGGATGGTGAACTCGAAGTCCTGCATGTCGCGGTAGTGCTTTTCCATCTTCCAGGTAATGGTGCGGAGCTGGTCGTATACCGTCGGCATAGCCTTTTCAAGCTCGCTGATGGGCATGGGAGTCCGAACGCCCGAGACGACGTCTTCGCCCTGCGCGTTCATCAGGTATTCGCCGAAGAAGACGCGCTCGCCGGTGGCCGGGTTGCGGGTAAAGCCAACGCCCGTGCCGGAATTTTCGCCGAGGTTGCCGAAAACCATGGCCTGAACATTTACCGCTGTGCCTAGCCAATCGTCGATGTGGTTGATGCGGCGATAGGTCTTGGCGCGGTCATTCTGCCAGCTGCGGAACACGGCATCGCGGGCCGCAACCAGTTGATCCAATGGATTTTGCGGGAAATCCTTGCCGGTTTCCTTCTTTACCAGCTTCTTGTATTCGGCGATGATGGCCTGCAACGCCTCTGGCTTGAGGTCGTAATCGAACTTGACCTTTGCCTTGGCCTTGACGCCGTCGAAGATGTGCTCGAACTTCTTCTTGGGGACGTCCAGGACCACGTCACCGAACATCTGAATGAGGCGACGGTAGGAGTCATAAGCAAAGCGGGGATTCCCGCTGCGGAGAGCCAGCGCTTCGACGGCCTTGTCATTCAAGCCGAGGTTGAGAATCGTATCCATCATGCCGGGCATGGAGAACTTTGCGCCCGAGCGGACCGACACCAGCAACGGGTTCTCTCCTACGCCCAACTTCTGCCCTTGCAGCCGTTCCAGGCGCTCGAGGGCAGCGTGCATCTCGGTGTCCACGTTGGGGCTTACCTTGCCCCGCATGTACTCGCGGCAGGACTCGGTCTGGATGGTGAAGCCTGGAGGTACCGGCAGCCCGGCGTTGGTCATCTCTGCCAGCCCGGCTCCCTTGCCGCCCAATGTGTCTTTCATGCGGCCGTTGCCGTCGGCACTGCCGCCGCCGAAGAAGTAAACGTACTTGGTTGGTGTGGTTGAAGACGAGATTGCCTGACCGGCTTGCTGTTTATCCATTACGCCCTGCGCCATGGGATGAATCCCTCCATACAAAGATTTCCTGACCCGTTGCCGTTAGAAACTGCCATATTGGGCAGGAGTCCGCGAGGCGTGGACCACGATGGGTGGGTGGCGGGACGTCAACTCAGCCGATAACAGGGGTGGAACGGTACTTTGGCGGAGTGCGTGCAAGTCATCCAGCCATTCAGGCTGTGCGTCGCGGCATTCAAAAGAATCGCAACTACAAATATCAGGCCGGCCCATGTGAATGCCTTGTGTTGGGCATCACACGGCGTCGCTTTCAGAAAGCGACTCATCATACCCGGTTGAGATAACGATTCGCAATCGACGGTGGAGCGTGGTTTAAGAGAAGAATGCGGAGGGAAGCGGCTTGGCCCTGCGATCGAGTGAGAGAGGCGGGGATGCCTCTCTCACCTGGACCGCATTATGAAAAATGATGGGTCTTATGAATGGATGTCTTGCGAGGGCATTTCCGAACTGCAGGAGGAAGAAGCCGGAAAAAGCCGTCAGGCCGGCATGACTCGGCCGCCTGGTTTTGGTCGCACTCAGGCAGCCGATCGTGTCATGCACACCGTCGCAATGGAGTCGTCCGCAACATGGGACAGAAGAATTCTGTCCAGCCCGACAAGGGCAAGAATCTCCGCCACACGCAAGGGGACATTGCACAGCCTGAACTCATGGCCCGACTCGTGCGCGCAACCGTAGAGCGAGATCAGTGCTGTGATTCCGGCAGCGTCAATGCGATCAATGGCTCTCAGATCGAGCGTGACGCTCCGCTGCCGAACCAGCGGCTCGAGCTGCGCGATCAAGCCGTGATCGGTGCCGCGCACCAGTTCGGTCATCCCATTTGGCGACGCGACCTTAATTTCATTCTGTTCGTTAAAAGTGCAGATCATAACCAACCTCCCATTCGGGGCGACTGAGAATTGCTATCCAGCAGTACTTCGTGATGCCCTTACCCTTGATGTTGCAAGCGAGCGGCCAAAAGCGACCTGAGCGAATATGCTGAATTCACAGGGCCTTTGCCATCTGGCATTGCCCGCCTGGTGTCCGATTGCGCGCCCGCTGTTCGCTATCGAACATGTTGACAAGTAATACGCAAGTGGAGGGCCTTCCGGTTCCGTGGATCCAACGTTTACAAATCCGGTACCCCTTGCGCAGTCTGCTTTGCTCAAGCGCAAACATGTGCGTGCAATTGCATCGGAGGCTGGCTTCTCAGAAGCCGGACTTGTTGCGCTTCCACATAGAGATGACGCACGAGACGCGGAACGGTTTACAGATTGGATTCACGCGGGCCGCGGCGGAACCATGAATTATCTTTCGCGCGCGGATGAAGAACAGCAACTGGTGCGTGCGCGCGTGGCTACGCCGTTTCCGTGGGCGCGCTGTGCCGTTGTGTGTTTAGCCAGCTATCACAGCGCGCAACCGAAATCGACCGACCCCGCGCCTGCCGATGCTGCGTGGATTGCGCGCTACGCGTGGTCAAGCCGCGTGGATGCGGAAGGGAAGCGGCGGCCCAGCGATTATCACAAGGTGCTGTTGAAGCGCATGAGAGCAGTCGAGGCGAAGTTGCACGACGAACTCGGTGCATTCGAGTCGCGCGTTTACGTCGACACGGGACCAGTTGTCGAGCGCGCACTGGCAACTGCAGCTGGGCTGGGATGGACTGCGAAAAATACGTGCCTCATCCATCCCGCGCTAGGTTCGTATGCC
>Ga0193727_1001298_pt1 | contig 10293 bp, 12 predicted proteins | sample H2c2metaG_FD_143051 | JGI IMG/M metagenome (GOLD analysis project Ga0193727, IMG submission 143051) | Soil microbial communities from a riparian zone of the East river system, Colorado, United States - H2c2 | ecosystem: Environmental > Terrestrial > Soil > Riparian zone | place: USA: East River...
CCGTGAACGCGCGGTCGCGCGACCAGTAGAGCTGGAACCACTGCGTCGCGTCGGGAGCAGCCGCGGCCAGCTCGGCCGGGGTGACGCTGGAAAGCGTCGAGAGGGTCATCACCGTCCCGGCACTCGCCGCAGCCCGCGCCGTCGCGAGCTCGCCCTCGGGGTCGCAGAGCCGCTGGAAGGCGGTCGGCGCCACGAGGACGGGCAGCGCCACCTCGCTTCCGAGAACGGTCGCCGTCGTGGTCACGCTGCCGACGTCGACGAGCACCCGGGGCCGAAGCTCCCAGCGTTCGAAAGCCGCCGCGTTCCCGCGCAGGGTGTGCTCGTCACCCGCGCCGCCGGTCACGTAGCCATACGCCCCGGGCTCGAGGCGTTCGCGCGCGGCCTCCGCGTAGTCGTCGACATTGAGGAGGTGATCGCTCACGTGAGGCGGATGGTGAGCGTCTCGCCGTCAACCGCGACGCTCCCGCCGCGCGCCTGGACGACGCGCACGGCGACCGCCGCGCCGAGGTCGCGCAAGTCCTCGCCGAGCAGCACCGGCGCCGAGGCGGACGTCACGGGCGAGAGCTCCAGCTCCGGGCCGCGCACGGCCAGCTCGACCTCCTCGAAGCCACCGTGACGGAGCGCGCACCGCGCCAGCGCGCCGACCGCCCGCTCGGCGGCCTCGGCGTCGAGCTCGACCAGAGCCCCGTCGCCCGAGACGAGCACTCGCTCGTCGCCGAGCTGCTCGGCGGCCGACTGCGCCAGCTCCAGCGTGTCGACGGCCCGCAGCGGCGGGTCGTAACGATCGCCCACGAGCCGCGCGGCCACGGACAGGTCGTCGATCAGCTCCGCGAGCTGCGTGGCGGCGGCGTTGATCATCTCGACGTAGCGGGCACTCGTCTCGTCCAGATCCTCGCTGCGCGCGAGCGTGTGCGCGAAGCCGTGGACCGTTGCCAGCGGCGTGCGCAGGTCGTGGCACGCGAGCATGACGAGCCTGGCGAACTGTGGGTCTTCGGGCAAGAGGGCGTTGGTAGCGTTGCGGCGGTGGACGAGCCCCGGCAGCTTCTCACACCCGACCTGCAAGCAGGGCCGTCCGAGGTGTCCCTCGGGCTCTCACGCGCTGGCGTGCGAGGGGTCCAGCAGGCGATCCGAATCAGCCACGGTGGCAGCGAGAAGCTGATCGCTGCCGAGATCGACTGCACCGTCGACCTCGACCCGGCCCAGAAGGGCGTCCACATGTCGCGCTTCCCGGAGCTGTTCGAGGAGGCGATCGAGCAGGTCGTGATCGGCGAGGCGCTGCTCGTCGAGAGCCTGGCCGAGCACATCGCGACGAACATCGTCGAGCGCCAGAGCGCGCTCCGCGCCGAAGTGCGGATCGTCGCGCGCTACCCGCTCGAGCGGGAGACGCCGGTGACCGGACTGCCGACCCAGGAGCTCGTCTCGCTGATCGGGCTGGCGGCAGCCTCGGAGGAGCGGACGCGCCGGCTCGTCGGCGTCGAGGCGAACGGGATCAACGCCTGCCCATGCGCCCAGGGGCTCGTGCGGGAGCATGCGGCCGAGCGCCTCGGGGAGGCCGGCTTCGACGAGCTGGACGTCGAGCGGATCCTCGAGCTCGTGCCGCTCGCGACCCACAACCAGCGCGGCCGGGGGACGCTCTTCGTCGGCACCGAGGCGCAGGTCAACGCCGAGGAGCTCGTGCGGATCGTCGAGGGCTCGATGAGCTCGCCGGTCTACGAGCTGCTGAAGCGACCCGACGAGCTGTTCGTGGTCGAGCACGCGCACCTGCAGCCGCGCTTCGTCGAGGACTCGGTCCGAATAGCCCTCCGCGACACGCTCGAGACCTACCCGCAGCTCGGCGCGGACGACTTCCTGCTCTCGCGGCAGGTGAACCTGGAGACGATCCACACGCACGACGTGGTCGCCGAGCGCTACGGCACTGCCGGCGAACTGCGCGCCGAGCTCCAGGGCGGCACCGCCGCCGGGCACCACACCGAGCTGCGCGAGTGGCTTACGGGGTAGCCGGCTTCCGAAACCGGAAGCGCGTCTCCGTTCCCGCCCGCAGACGGCTGATGTTCTGGCGGTGGAGGACCAGTACCGCGAGCGCGGCCAGCGCCGCAAACGCGATCACCGGCCAGGGCTCGTGCAGCAGGACGGCCGCCACTGGCAGCGAGAGCGCCGCCACGATCGACGCGACCGACGCGTAGCGGAAGAGCGCGAACGTCACGAGCCAGACAAGCAGGCCGATGCCGCCGACCACCGGCGCGACCGCGAGGAACGCGCCGCCGCAGGTCGCCACCGCCTTGCCGCCGCGGGCGAAGCCCATGAACAGCGGCCGCCAGTGGCCGAGCATCGCCGCGCCCCCGGCGAGCACCCCCGCGAGCGGGCCGGCGTAGTGCGTCGCGAGCAGCGCCGGCACGAACCCCTTCAGCGTGTCGGCCAGCATCACCGGCACCCCGTAACGGGCGCCGTAGGTGCGCCAGACGTTCGTCGCGCCGATGTTCCCGCTACCGACCTTGCGGATGTCCTCGTGCTTCAGCAGCCGGACGAGCCAGTAGCCGGTCGGAATGCTCCCGGCCAAGTAGCCGACGATGACGAATAGGAGAGTGCTCAGGGCGTGATCTGGTACTGCTGGGCCCAGTCGTTGACGACGCCCCAGTCGAGGTTCGCGAAGAACGCCTCGATGTAGGACGCGCGGTCGGTCTGGTAGTCGATGAAGTACGCGTGCTCGTAGACGTCAAGCGCGACGAGCGGCGTCGCGTTCCAGATCGGGAACGTGTTCTGCGCGTCGCCGATGTAGTTGAAGAGCCGGCCCTCGTCCCAGTCGTAGGCCGTCCAGGCCCAGCCGCGGCCGGCCATCCCCGTCGCCTTCAGGTCGGCGCGCCAGTCAGCCACGGAGCCGAAGTCGCGCGCGATCAACTCTCGGACGAGGCCGTCGGGCTCGCCGCCGTTGCCGCCGAGATGCTCGAAGTAGATCTCGTGGTTCTTGATCCCACCGATCGCGAAGCTGAGGTCGACCTTCAGCGCGCGCACCTCCGAGTAGACCTGGTTGGCGGCGGCAACGTCCACGTCGGCGAGCTTGGCCAGGATCTCGTTGCGCTTGTTGACGTAGCCCTCGTAGAGCTTGAAGTGCGCCTCGACCGCCTCGCGCGAGATGCCGTCGAGCTCGAGCAGCGCGGGCTTGAGCTGCCTGGGCGAGATCTCCTCTCGATTGAACGCGAGCGTGGCCACGGACGGCTGAGCATAACCACCCGCAACCCGTTAGCCTCGCGGGGAAGCTAGGAAAGGAGCGCGGCATGGCCTTCGAGGTTCCCAAACTTCCCTACGACTACGCAGCGCTGGAGCCGACCATCGACGAGGAGACGATGCGCCTCCACCACGACAAGCATCACCAGGCGTACGTCGACAACGCGAACAAGGCGCTCGCGGGCACCGATCACGCGGACAGCTCGGTCGAGCAGGTGCTCGCGGTGCTGGACACGCTGCCCGAGGACATTCGGGCGACCGTGCGCAACAACGTGGGCGGGCATGCAAACCATTCCGTCTTCTGGGAGACCATGGGCCCGGACGGCGGCGGCGCTCCCTCGGGCCCGCTCGGCGCGGCGATCACCGACCTCTGGGGCGGCCTGGACGAGTTCAAGCAAGCGTTCAACGAGAACGGCGTCAAGCGCTTCGGCTCGGGCTGGACGTGGCTCGTCCACGACGGCACCGGGCTCTCGCTCTACTCGACCGCTAACCAGGACTCGCCGATCCTGACCGACGACTTCCCGATCCTCGGCAACGACGTCTGGGAGCACGCCTACTACCTCACCTACCGCAACCGCCGGCCCGACTACCTCGAGGCCTGGTGGAACGTCGTCAACTGGGAAGCGGTCGAGGAGCGCTACCAGGAAGCGCTCGCGGAGCAGGAGCGGAAGAGGGACTAGGCGCGGAGGGTCTTGCTCGTCGCGGCGACGTAGCAGGGCCCGGCCTGCAAGGCGCTGATCGCCAGGCGCACCCTCGTGCCGCGGGGGAGCTTGGCCTTGAACGAGACGGAACTGATCATGGCCGGCTTCGTCGTGCCCGGCACCGCAGCGCCGAGCGCGAGGCGTTTGACCTGCACCCAGCGCTTGGTGAGCTTCCTGTAGCGCTGGAAGAGGACGAACTTGCCGGTCAGCGCCTTCCCCGCGGTCGCCTTAGCGGTGTACGAACCGGTGGCGACCTTCGTCAGCTCGAGCAGCGGGCGAACCGTGAGCGCGACCGCCGGGCTCTTGGCGGTCTTGAAGGTCGCCTGGTAGCTCGTGCCGATCGTCGGCGTGACCGGCCCGGTGAATGCGCCGGTGGCAGCCGTTTTCACCGTCGCGGCCTTGGCAGTCTTCGTGCTCCCGCATTCCGTCGCCTGGATCGCGATCGCCTGGTTGGCCTTCTGCGTCGAGAGCACGCCGCTGAGCGTGACGGGTGAGCCGTAAGTCACGATCGGCGCGCTCGCGGCGAGGGTCAAGGTGACCGGCGGAGCGGCGCCGGCTACGCCTGCCAGGGCGGCGCCGACGATTGAGGTGACGAGAAGCATTTTCATCGTTCCAACCAGCAGACGCCAGGGATCGACGAACCTTGCGGCGTGCTATGACTCGCGGCATGCGGGCGCTGGTCACCGGCGGCGTGGGCCGCGTCGGCGAGGCGATCGTGCGCCGGCTCGAGGGTGACGGCTGGACCGTCTTCGCAGCCGGCCGCGCCGACGGAGACGTCTCGCGGCCCGGCGAGGCACGGGCGCTCGTCGACCGCGCCGTCCAGGAGTTGGGCGGCCTCGATCTGCTCGTGAACGCCGCCGGCGAGGGCTTCGCGCCCAAGGCGTTCGAACAGCTCGACGAGGCGGACTGGGACGCGGCCTTCGGCGCGACCGCGAAGGGGAGCTTCTTCGTCACCCAGGCCGCCGCCCCCGCGCTGCGCGAGTCGGGCGGCTGTGTGGTGATGATCGAGGACGTCGCCGGGTACCAGCCGTGGCCGGCGTTCGCCGCGCATTCGGCCGCAAAGGCGGCGCAGGCGATGCTCACTCGGGTTCTCGCGCGCGCGCTCGCGCCCGAGGTGCGGGTCTGCGGTATTGCGCCCGGTCCCGTCGCGGTGGAGCCCGGCCAGGAGGAGCGCCGAGCCGCCGAGACGCTGCTCGGACGCGTCGGATCGCCCGACGACATCGCCGAGGCGGTCGTCTACCTCGCCGGCGCGACCTTCGTCACGGGCACGACCCTCGTCGTGGACGGCGGCCGCTCGCTCAAATCCGGGGCGGCTCCGGAAGCGTAGAAAGCAATGCGATGGAGCTCGCGCTCGACAGCATGCGCTTGCCGCGCAGGTCGGAACCCGCCACCATCCCGGCGGTGGCCGCCAACGACCTCAGCGACGGCGAGCTGATCAGCCGGACCGCCGACGGCGACCGGGGGGCGTTCGACGTCCTCTACCGGCGCTATTCGCGGCCCGTGTTCGGGCTCGCCCTGCGCCGGCTGGGCGACCGTGGCCGCGCCGAGGACGCGGTGCAGGAGACCTTCGCCTCGATTTGGCGCGCCGCCCGCAGCTACCGGCCCGAGCGCGGGCCCGGCGCGCCATGGCTCTATGCGGTCGCGCGCAACGCGATCACCGACCGCGGCCGCGCGCGCTCCGAGCCGCCGGCCGAGGTGCCGGACTCGCCCTCCCCGGACGCCGGCCCGGCCGAGCGCGCCGAGTCGGGCTGGACTGCGTGGCGCGTCCACCGGGCGCTCGAGGAGCTGAACGCGAACGAGCGCAGCGTGATCGAGCTCGCCTACTGGAGCGGCCTCTCGCAGTCGGAGATCGCCGAGTTCCTGAACATTCCGCTCGGTACCGTCAAGACCCGCACCCGCGCGGCGCTGGCACGGCTCGCCGTGTTGCTAGAAGAGGAGCTCGGATGACCGACCGCCCGAACTTCGACGAGCTCGCCGGCGGGGACGACCTCAGCCCCGAGGAGGCCGCGCGGCTGCAGCGCGTCCACGACCTGCTGGTCGAAGCCGGCCCGCCGCCCGAGCTGCCGCCACACCTGCTGCAGGAGCCCGATCCCGAGGGCGGGCGCCACAACAACGTCACCGGCCTGCCGCGCCGGCGCACGGGCATGTTGCTCGGGATCGCTGCGGCGCTCACGCTGACGGCGTTCCTGGGCGGGTTCATCTACGGCGCGCGGCACGCACCCTTCGACGAGGCCGGCTCGGTACAGATGCACAGCACCGTCCCCGCCTCGCAGGCGTCAGCCGTGATCCACGTCGGCAAAGCCGACTCGGCCGGCAACTGGCCGCTGAAGGTCGACGTCGAGAACCTGCCCGAGCTGCCGAAAGGCCAGTACTACGAGATGTTCCTCAGCCGCGGCGCCGACCAGCGCGCGGCCTCATGCGGGACGTTCCGCGTCTCGGGCTCGCAGGACGACATCCGGCTGAACGCTCCCTACAGCCTGAACACCTTCAACGGCTGGATCGTGACGCGAGAGAAGCCGGGGAGCGCGAAGCACCCGGTCGTGCTCTCGACTTAGGGCGCTGTCCGGTCGTTCGCGACGAAGGCCGCGTAGGTGACCGGCATCTTCTCTTCCAGGAACCGCTCGCAGGCCTCGGCGTAGCGGCGGATCTCGCGCTGCGCGGTCTCTGAGTTGCGCAGCGAGAGGAAGTTCATCAGCGAGCGCGCGTTGACCGTCCAGTAGAACTCGGTGTAGGCGCCGACCGGCAGCACGCTGCGTGCCAGCTCGCGCGCGACTCCGAGCTCCACCAGCTGCTCGTACGCGAGGTAGGCGGTCTCGTAGACGGCGCGGAGCTTGTCGCGGGTCGCCTCGGCGAGCTCGTCCGAGACCGGCTCGAACGAGTACGCGCCCGGCTTGCCGACCTGGCTGCGCACGTCCTCGGACTCGGGCACGTAGAAGTCGTCGGTCGCCTTCGCGTAGCGGAGGCTGAACTCGTTGAACGAGCCGACCCGGTGCCGGAACCACTCGCGTGCGACGAAGATCGGGCAGCGGACGTGGAAGCGGAAGGCGTTGTGCTCGAAGGGCGTCCCGTGCCGCTCGCGCATCAGGAAGCGGATCAGACCCTCGTCGGACTCGTCCAGCACGTCCTTGCGCCGGGCGAAGCTGACCCGCGCGCCGTTGGCAACCGAGAGGTCGTCGGCCATCGCGTCGTCGAGCCGCACGAAGCCGTGGTCGAGTACCGGGATGGTGTTGTCGGGTATCACTTGTGCCGTGACCGCCACGCCGGCGAGTCTAGCGGGGCTGTATGTCGGCACTTCCGGCTGGTCCTACCCGTCCTGGAGGCACGGTTTCTACCCGGCTGGAACGAAGCCCGAGGACTTCCTGCGCTACTACGCCGGGCGCTTCTCAGCCGTCGAGCTGAACACGACCGGGTACCGCCTTCCTCGCGAGGAGCTCTTCGAGCGCTGGGCCGAGCAGACGCCGCCCGGCTTCCTGTTCGCGCCGAAGCTGAACGCGCACTCGCGCTCCGACTTTGGGACGTTCTCGGAGCGCGTGAACCTGCTCGGCGAGCGGCTCGGGCCGATCCGCGTGCTCGTCGCCTCCGCCCGTGACGAGGGCCTCTTGACGCTCGTGCTCGGCTCCTTCGACGCATCGGTCCCGCTGGCCTTCGACTTCCGGCACGAGTCGTGGGACGGGATCGAAAGCGACCTCCCCGGGAATGCCGTGCGGGTGGGCTCGCTCGAAGCCGAGGCGCCCTTCCGCTACCTGCGCCTGCGCGAACCGCCCTACTCCGACGACGACCTGCGCGGCTGGGCCGAGCGGCTACGCCCGCTGCTCGACGACGGCATTCGGATCCACTGCTACTTCAAGCACGAGGACGAGCCGACGGCGCCTAGCTACGCGCTGCGCCTGTCGGAGCTGCTCGCCCGCTGAGCTCGACGATCTGCTCGACCGCGAAACGAAGCTCGTCGTCGGTGTTGTAGAAGTGCGGGCCGAGGCGGAGGCCGACGTCCGGGCGCCAGTCGCAGATCACGCCGCGCTCGCCCAGTCCGCGGCCGACGCGCTCGAAGTCCGGCGGCTTGACGACGACCGTGCCGCCGCGCCTGGCCGGGTCGCGAGGGCTGCCGACCGGGTAGCCGGCCTCGTCGAGTAGCTCCACCAGCAGCGCCGTCTGCTCCTGCGAGCGTCGCCGGATCCGCTCGATGCCGACCTCCTCGACGATGTCGTAGCCGGCCGTAGCCGCGTAGAGCGCGGGCACGTTCGGCGTGCCGGTCAGGAAGCGCGCGCCGCCGTCGGCGTAGTCCTGCTCGGGCTCGAAGGCGAACGGCCGTGCATGCGCCTGCCAGCCGGTGAGCGCGGGCTCTAGCGTCGCCGCGAGGTCGGGGCGCACGTACAGCCAGCCCGCGCCCGGGCCGCCGCAGAGCCACTTGACCGAGCCGCCGACCGCGAAGTCGACCCCGAGCGCCGTCACGTCGAGCGGGACCGTGCCGACCGACTGGTAGGCGTCGAGCACGACGTGCGCGCCCTCCTCGTGCGCCTTTTCGACAATCGCCTCGACATCCTGAATCTGGCCGGTCTTGAAGAGCACGTGCGTGATCGGGACGAGCAGCGTCCGCTCGTCGATCGCCTCGACGACGCCCTCCTCATCGGCCGCGACGAGGATGTCGGCGCCGCGCTGGGCCTGGTAGAGGTAGCGCACCGACGGGAAGTTGCCCTCCTCGTAGACGATCCGCCGGCGCGGCCCGTCGAAGTCGAAGCACGAGATCACGACCGCCTCGGCGATCGTCACGTTCTGGTGCATCGAGACAGACCCGCTAGGGGCCCCGATCAGGCGGGCGATCTGGTCGCCGACGGTCAGCGACATCTCCCACCAGCCCTCCTCCCAGGCGCGCACGCCGCGCGTGTTCCAGGCGCGCGCGTACTCGAGCACGCGCTCCTCCACGGCCGCGGGCATCGCGCCCAGCGAGTGGTTGATCAGGTAGGTCGTCTCCGCGAGGATCGGGAAGCGCTCGCGGTACTCGTGCAGCTCGGCCACCGCGGGCGAGTATAGGGACGCGGTGCCGCGAGTCCTGGTCCCCCGAACGAGGGAACCTGCCCGACGAATCACCTTTAGGGGTGATTCCGGCCATCCCAGGCGCGAATACGGTCGGCGAGACGAACTTGCGGCCGTGCGAAGCGCGAAAAAGGGGAGTGGAAACTTGCGGAACGGCGATGGTGTGAGGAGCGAGGACCGCGGGAGCGGCCTCTGGGGCACGAGACGAGGCGGTCGAGGGTCGAGCGAAGGACGCGGCCAGGCTGTGAAGCGCGGCCTGCTGGTGGTCTTCGTACTCGCGCTTGCGGCACCGCTGGCCGCGTCCGCAGGCAGCCCCGACCACGGTCGTGCGTGGCGTGACAGCTACCTGGCCCCCTCGCTCCAGCGCGCGGCGACGCAGACACCGAACGCGTCCGTGCCCGTAATCGTCCAGAGCCTCGACGGCTCCGGACGCGCTCAGAGCACGCTCAGCAAGTACGGAACCGCCAGCGCGAAGCTGGAAATCGTCGACGCGGCCGCCGGCGAGATCGTCGCCGGTGACCTGCCGCAGCTCGCGGAGACTCCCGGCCTCGTGATCACGCCCGACCAGCCGGTCGTGTTGGATGCGAGGCCCGATCCCAAGCCGAAGAGCCCGAGAGGGAACCCACACACCCCGGCGGCCTTCAGCTCCGGCGAGGACTGGCCCGGCGCGGTCGGCGCCGACCAGCTCTGGCCGCGGCTTGCGGACCTGCAGAGCTCCCGCCCGAAAGGTCCGATTACGAATCCCTCGATCGCTCTGGTCGACTCGGGCATCGACTCGAGCCGGACCGACTTCGGCGACCGGGTGCTCGCCCAGCTCGACATGACGTCGCTCGAGAACAACTCGCCCGGCGACGGCAATGGGCACGGCACCCTAGTCGCGGGTCTCGCCGCCGGCTCGGCGCCGGGTCACGCGGGTGCCGACCCGACCGCCGGGATCGTCTCCCTCGACGTGATGGACGACCAGGGCATGGCGCGCACGAGCGACGTGATCGCGGCCGCCCAGTGGATCCTCAGGAACCACCGCCAGTACAACATCCGGGTCGCGAACTTCTCGCTCCACTCCGCGTCCCCGACCAGTTTCCGGTGGGACCCGCTCGACAAGGCGGTCGAGAAGCTCTGGTTCGCGGGCGTCGTCGTCGTGGCTGCCGCCGGCAACCAGGGCCAGGGCGGCCAGTCGACGCCGATGGCCTACGCGCCCGCGAACGACCCGTTCGTGATCACCGTCGGGGCGCTCGACCTGCACAACTCGACCAACCCCGACCGGGCGGATGCAGCGCCGTGGTCGGCCTGGGGCTACACGCTGGACGGGTTCGCCAAGCCCGAGCTGAGCGCTCCAGGC
>Ga0193727_1001300_pt1 | contig 10289 bp, 8 predicted proteins | sample H2c2metaG_FD_143051 | JGI IMG/M metagenome (GOLD analysis project Ga0193727, IMG submission 143051) | Soil microbial communities from a riparian zone of the East river system, Colorado, United States - H2c2 | ecosystem: Environmental > Terrestrial > Soil > Riparian zone | place: USA: East River...
GACACGATTCGCTCCCGCGCCTGATTCACTCATGGTTCCCACACGCTGGGTGAAGTTTGTCTTCGCGATTTTTTTGCTTCCGGCCTGCGGAATTCTTAGTCAGACCTTTTTCACGGTCTTTGCCCGCGCGACCATGATGCACCGGCTTTGGGCCGCCGAAGAATTTTGGTTCTTCTCATTGGGCGCGGTCCTCTGGGTGATCGGTTTCCTTGGCTTGCCCCGCCCGATTCTCATCTACGTGTTTGGACATGAACTCACCCATGCGCTTTGGGTTTTGCTGATGGGGGGACGAGTCAGCCGGTTTCGCGTCGGCCGTGACGGCGGCCATGTAGTGACAAACCGAAACAATTTCTGGATCGCCCTGGCTCCTTATTTTTTTCCACTCTACAGTATTCTCGCCATCGCGACTTATGGCGTGCTCAGCCTGTTTCTAAACATGCAGCCGTATGGACGCCTGCTTTATGCCGTGATCGGCGCGACCTGGGCATTTCATTTCACATTCACCTGCTGGATGATCCCGAAAAATCAGACCGACTTAAGCGACCAAGGCACGTTTTTTTCGCTCGTTGTGATCTATCTCATGAACCTGCTGCTGCTAAGCGTGATGCTGATCCTTGCGTCACCGCAAATCACTTTTGCGGCCTTCGGCGCCGATCTGCTGACGAATATCAGCAACTTCTCACAGTGGATTGTCGATCTTTTCAACCGCTTCGCGCAGCATCCGTAATGCTGTAGCCACCGCCCTGTAGGCGGTTCAATGCGTGGCTGATGACAGAACCCGGCATGGATGACGACGCACAGCGTCGTGGCTACAGGTTCGTAATCACCGCAAAAGGCAAAACCGATAATCCTTCGACGGCGCTTAACCGGCGACCATCAAAATGAATCGGACGGCAAGTGAAAAGATCGTGTGCGTGCTCGAGCGAAAGCGTTTCGGGAAATTCCATCGTCGTGTCTCTCCACCGCTCGCCAGTCGGCGGGAAACCGATGCGCGCGGAAAGACGCGGCGCGATCACAACGATCCATTTGCCTGCCAATGAGCGCGCAAAACTGACACAGCTCTCCCCAAAAGCTCCGCTCGTCACGAGGGGGAGATAGTCGCCACGCTGGAAAAGATCGACATGTTCGCGGCGAAATTGCAACACGCGTTGCGTCAAAAACATTTTAATGCGGCCATCCGGCGAATTCCGCATCAGCTCTTCCGGAGCCGGGACGGCCAATGCTTCGAGTATTTCGCGACGTCGTTTGTAATCGACCGGCCGCCGGTTGTCAGGATCGACCAGACTATAATCCCAAATCTCGTTGCCTTGATAAATGTCGGGCACGCCCGGCGAAGTCAGCTTGAGCAGCGTCTGAGTGAGCGAATTGATGGCACCGAGGCGCGCGATTTCCTGGGCGATCGGGAGGAACTCCGGAAGGAACTTGTTCCGCGGCGAAGGATCCAGAGCCTTCGCGACAAAATCACCCATGGCCGCGTCCCACGCTTCGTTCGGTTGGATCCAGCTCGTATTGAGCTTTGCTTCGTGAAGCGCCTTGGCCATGTACGCTTGAATGCGCCCGATGTACTCCGCCGTTGCCGCTCCTTCCGGTTCGCCCGATGGCTGGATAGGCCAGGTTCCGAGCAAAGTTTGGTAGAGCAGATATTCCTCATTCGCGTCCGGCGCTTCCGCGTCGTTCAGCGTGCGTTTCCAGCGACGATTGGCCAGACGCCAGCGTTGCAGCGATCGCCGCCAAAGCTCCGGCATTTCGGAAATCGCGATCATCCGGGCACGCACATCTTCGCTGCGTTTTGTATCGTGCGTCGATGTCGCGAGTAAGGCGCTTGGCCAATTACGGTGTCGATAGAGATTGCGCTCGTGGAACTCGTCAATACTCAACCCGAACTGCTGCGGTTCCCCGCCAACTTCATTTAGCGCAGCCAACCGGTTGTAAATGTAAAAGACGGTATCCTCCAACCCCTTGGCCATGATTGGTCCGGTGGTTTGCTGAAACTTGAGCACGAAATGGGTGTGCCCGGCGCGCGCCTCGGCATCGAGGTTTTCCGGAAACCGGAAGACCAAAACGTCGCGCAGAAAATTGAAAACCGATTCTTCAATCGCCGGGTTCCGGCGTTTGGCTGCGGCAATGGCCCGCTCGACGATTTGTTGATCTTCTTCGCTCACCGCCTGACCTGGCGCGAGATATGTTCGATAAACGGGAAAACAGGCGATCGTCTCTCGCACCGCACGCGCCAGCGCTCCGAGTGTAAAATCGCGATACCAGCGGTTTTGCTCGGAAAGCCGGTCGACCATGTTGCCCAGCACATCGACATCGTTGGCCAGCGCCAATTTCATCACTTGCAGCTTCTTCGCATACACGAGATGACCAAAATGCAGGGAGTGACCGATGAAACGATGAAATGTCTTTGTGATTGCCGTCTCGGCTGAAGAATCGACAAGCAACTGCGCCACCTGATTCGCAAAATCGTAGCCGGTAGTACCGTGCACCAACCAATCCTTCCGCAGCGTCTCGGTGCCGGTGAGGATTTTTTCCGCGACCATGTAAATGGCGCGTCCATCCTGGGGCAGGGCAATGGCCAGCGCTTTCGCGCAGCGCTGTTGGAGTTTCTCGAAATATTCGCGCGGCAAATAAAGCCCGTCCGGATGATCGATGCGGAGACCGGTCACAGCGCGGCTCCGCACCAATTCGAGTAATAGCCGGTGAGTAGCATCAAAAACCCTGGGCAATTCAACCCGAATAGCCGCCAGATCGTTCACATCAAAAAAGCGGCGATAATTAATTTCTTCCGCCGCGACCCGCCAAAACGCCAGCCGATAGGACTGCGCGTTGAGCAACTCGTCAAGCGCGTCGAAGCTGCGCGCGTCGCCCGGTTCTCCGTTGATCCGGTCCAATGCCTTTTCGATTGCTTGTTGCACCTGCGGCGCCTCGGCGCAACGGCGTTCAAGACGTCGCTTGATGATCTCCTTCTCGCGAATGCGCTCCGCGATGCGCTTCGGATCGGTTTCAGTGCGTTTCGGCAAATATTCGAGCGCGGTTAGAATACTCTGCAATTCCGCGTAAAAGTCTTCGTCCTTATGTTCGGCAAGGTTTTGTAACGCGATCTCCAGAACGTGGCGATACGTTCCCGGCGCGATCGGCAGTCGGCGATTGCCGTAGAGAAGATAAAAGGTGCCCTCCTCGAAGCGCACTTGCAGCTCGCCACGCTCGAGGACGCGCCCATATTGGTCGCTCAATATCGGCAAGAGAACTTTGTCACGCAGATCCGATTTCAGCGGATGCCAGTCGATGTCGAAGTAGGGCGCGTACCTGGAGCTGGGCCCGTTTTCGAGCACATCCATCCACCACTGATTGAGCGGCTCGGCGATTCCGACGTGGTTCGGCACAAAATCGAGCACTTGACCCATCGAGTGCGCATGCAATTCCGCAATCCAGGCATCGTACTCCTCGCGCGAGCCGATCGCCGTGTTCAGCTTATTGTGATCGGTGATGTCATAGCCGTGCAGGCTTTCCGCGCCTGCCTGAAAATAGGGTGACGCGTAGGCATCACTCACGCCCAGCGCGTATAGATACGGCACCAGTTCGCGCGCTTGGGCAAAATTGAACCAGCGATTGAACTGCAATCGGTAGGTTGAACTGGGAATCCGCGGATGTTGGTCTGTCATTTACATTTTCTCAGGAACTTTGATCCCAAGAAGATCGAGACCACGTTGCAAAACGCGTCCGGTAAGATCGCACAAGGCCAGACGCGAACCCCGCGCCGGTTCTTCCGATTTTAGAACCGGGCAGCCCTCATAAAATGTGTGAAAACTGTTCGCAAGCTCGAACAGATAATTTGCCAGGATGTTCGGGCGAAAATCGTTTAATACTTGTGGGACGATTTCGGCGAACTGGCAAAGACGTTTTGCGAGGCCGACTTCGACGGGATCGCCAAGAATGAATTTGTCGTTCTTCGGCGCGGGCTCGCCCGCTTTCCGAAAGATCGAACGAACCCGAACGTAAGCGTTCTGTAAGTACGGCGCGGTATTCCCCTGGAGCGAAAGCATTCGGTCCCACGAGAAAACGTAATCGGTCATCCGATACTGCGAGAGATCGGCATATTTGACTGCGCCGATCCCGATCTTCCGCGCGATGTCGATCTTGTCTGCCTCACTCAAGTCTGGATTTTTTTCCTCAATAATTCTGCGGGCGCGCTTGCATGCTTCATCGAGAAGATCGCGCAATGGCACGTTCTCGCCCGACCGTGTTTTCATCAGTTTGCGATCCTCGCCAAGGATGCTGCCGTGCGTGATGTGGCGAAAATCGGCTTTGTAACCTTCGCGCCGCGCAATCTCGAAAATCTGTTTGAAATGCAGCAGCTGCGGCGCGCCAGTCACAATCCAGACCGTGTCGGCTTTTAGTTCGTTAACGCGATAATCGACCGTGGCTACATCCGTCGTCGCATAATTGAAACCGCCGTCACGCTTGCGAACGATGCACGGCTTATCGGCAAGCTCGGGAATATCGCGGAAAAAAACGCATACCGCACCTTCGCTGATTTCAGCGACGCCGGACTTGAGCAAGCGCTCGACTACGCCGGGCAAGCGATCGTTGTAAAAACTTTCACCGCATTGGATGTCGTAACGGATATCGAGCAATTCATAGACGTGGTCGAAATCCTGCATCGACAACGCGACGCACTCATTCCAGATGCCGATGTTTTCCTTGTCGCCCGATTGCAGCTTCACCAATTCCTGGCGGCACGCTTCACGGACTTGCGGATCCTTTGTCGATCTTTCATTTGTCTCCTTGTAAATCCGAACGATCTCGGCGAGCGGATCGCGCTGAAGTGATTGTCGATCCAACAGGTTTTTCCAGCCGTAAATCACCATCCCGAACTGCGTGCCCCAATCGCCAATGTGATTGTCGCGAATGACTTCGTGCCCGAGAAATTGGGCGATGCGCGCGAGCGCGTCCCCGAGCAGGGTGCTGCGGATGTGACCAACGTGCATCGGTTTCGCCACGTTGGGCGACCCGAAATCAATCACGATCCTTCTTGTCGATCCTGCCTTTGCCACACCGAGCCGTTCGTCTTTGCAAAGCTCGCCTGCTTTTTTTGCGATCGCGTCCGCGCGCAATGTGAAATTGATGAAACCGGCTCCGGCAATGGCTGGAGCTTCGCACCACTCGCCGACGTCGAGATGCGCGAGAATGTTCTGCGCAACTTTATTCGGATTTTCGCCCCGCTGTTTCCCGAGCACGAGAGCCGCATTGGTCTGATAATCGCCGAAACGCGGATCGGTCGCCGGCGTCACCTCCCCAGCGCTCGGCAAGTCTGCCTGCGCGAGCGCCTCCGAAAGTTTTTTCCCAAGGAGTGATTGGAAGGTCTCCATGAATGATAATTCGCAAGCTGTAGCGGCGCTCTCTGAGCGTCGAACTACAATGCCGGTGGTGGGAGACCGCCGCTACAGCTTTTGCGAACGGTCGCGAAAGATCGACAATATTTCGTCGGCCGATTTCGCCTCGGCTAGACTCTCACGCACGGAGCGATCGTTCAAAAATTTCGCAATCGACGCGAGTGTGCGCAGGTGGGTCTGAAATTGATTTTTCGGGACGATGAAGAGCACGACGAATTTCACCGGCGCGTTATCGAGCGCGTCGAACTCAATCCCGCCTGTCGATCTTCCAAACGCAGCCACGACTTCTTCAAGCCGATCAGACGAGCAATGCGGAATGGCGATCCCGAATCCGATGCCGGTGCTCATGGTTTCCTCGCGTTGTTTGAGCGACGCCAAAATGCCGTCGCGATCGTCGGGTTTGATTTTGCCCAAGCTGACGAGCAGATCGATCAACTCGACGATGGCCGGCCAACGTTGGGTGGCCGTCATCTCGGGGATGATTTGCTCGGCAGAGAGTAAGCTGGCCAAGGACATGCGGATTTCCCTGTAGATGTACGGGAGCGAAAGCTTAGCGGGAGCGGCTAGGTTGACAAGCGGGATTTGGAACGGCTACGGCGCATAACCGCTCTCATTTCAGGGCACCGTCATTATCGCGCAGTTTGTAATTCAATCGGCGCGAAAGCAGCCAGCGCACGCCGAACATGTCGACGGTGGCACGGAGAGCGCGGTTACCGAGGCCGTACTTGCTTTGACCAAAGCGACGTGGACGATGATTCACGGGAATTTCCACGAGGCGATAGCCGGCAGCCTTGATGAGCGCGGGAATGAAGCGGTGCATGCCTTTGAACGGAACCAGGGCGCTCACGCATTCGCGCCGCATTGCCTTCAGCGTGCAACCCGTGTCGCGCACGCCGTCCTTCGTAAAACGGCTGCGAACAGCGTTGGCGACCCGACTCGTCAGTCGTTTCAGCAAAGTGTCTTTGCGTTCCGCGCGGTAGCCACAGACAAGATCGGCACCGCCCGCGATTTCAGCGAGAAGCCTCGGAATATCCGTGGGGTCATTTTGTAAGTCGCCATCAATCAGAACTGCGGTCGCGCCATGAGCGGCCTGGAGGCCTGCATAAAGCGCTGCGCTTTGCCCCGTATTTTTTTCAAAACGAATTACTCGAATGTTCGGCGCAGTGACGATTCGCTCGACCGTGCAATCGACCGATCCGTCGTCTACAAAAATGATTTCGTGATCGAGTCCCGTCAGCGCCGTCTTCAGCTCCGACTGCAAAATCGACATGTTCTCTTCCTCGTTAAAAAGAGGCACAATCACCGAGACTGCCGGCGAGCTTGTCATCTCCGTCATAACGGGAGCGTGCGATAATTTCGGCAAAGAAAAACCTGCCAGGTGCGCAGCAGCTTTCCGTAACGCCGCACTTCAATCGTCCCAACAGGCCCCGTCGATTGAAAGCCAACTCGGATATTATGAGGCACGTGTCCTTTTTCCCCCTCTCGGATGAAGAGCGCGTCGCGTCCAACGAATGGATTGATACCGTTCTCCTCAGTGTAAACTTCGCTTTCCGGGCGTGGAGCGCCGGGTTTTATTTCGATAAATTCATCGTAGCGCGGCCAGAAGGAAAACTGGTTTACCAGGTCCTGCGATTCGACGATGTAAACAGGCGGATGATTCGGACCCTCCGGTCGTTTGTCCCGCAAATAAAAGGAAATTTCCGACGCGCGATCGCGGGCGTCAGCGATGAGAAACAATTTCTCGCCCAGTTGCGCTTCGAGATCGCTGCGCATTTTTTCCACCGCCCCTGTCGCTGACTTCCATCCACGCATCCGGTCACTCGGGTCCCGCCGCGAGAATTCGAAACCCGCGGTGCGCAACAAGTCTGTGTCCAGGGCGATCACGCTCATGATTAATCCAACCAGCAACGCCACGCCTGCGCACAGCCGCAACGGGAGACTCGTTTCGACGCGTTCCCACCAGAAATAAATTGCCAGCAAGCCGAAGCCCAGGAAGGCGAGTCCGTCCCAGTTCGGCGCAGCGCTCTTATTAACCGACAAGAGGAGGTAAAAGACGAAGACCGGCAGTCCAAACCACATTAGAAACAACACCTTGAATTGTTGATTCACACGTCGCCAGCTCCCAATGACGCCCCAGGCGAGCGCAAGAAACAAGAATGGCGAATAGGCCAGAAAATGCTGGCCGAGAAATGCAAGAACCTCGGCCGGATGGAAGCCAAACCCCTGCTCAACCCCTCCGCGCGACCGGAGATGCGTAAGTGTTATCCAAGCGTGCTGCGCGTTCCAAACAATCGGCGGGACGGTGCAAAGAGCGAAGACACCGAGCAGCAAATACAAGCCGGGCCGCGCAAACTGCTGTCTGAGCCGGGGAGCCAATGTGAGAACCAGCAAAATCGAAATAAGCTCAAACGCGTTCGTGTATTTGGATAGAAACCCAAGCCCAATCAGTAACCCAGTGATCGGCCAATGCCACGAGAAGCGCGGACTCCTTTCCAGCGCAAGCCAGAATGTGAACATCGCCGCCAGCCAGAAAAAAACCGACAAGCAATCAATCGTCATTAGGAAGGCGCCGATGTTAAAGATTGGTGTCGCATTCAACGCGACAACCGCCCAAAACCCGGCGGCGCCGCTGAATAATCGCCGCGCAAAATAAAACATGAGCAGGCTCGTGCCCGCCGCGAACACTGGACTAAAAAAGCGCACGCCAAATTCATTCGCCCCGAAAACCGCAGTGCTGGCGCGCATGACAAAAGCGATGCCCGGCCCTTTGCTGAAATACGCCGGTGCGAGGCGCTCCGACCACATCCAGTAATGGGCCTCGTCAAATTCGAGGTCGGTTGTCGCCAACATCGACAAGCGAAGCACCGTCAGCGTAAGGACGAAAAACCAGACCGCGCGCGTCGTGCTCATTCTTTGTCGCGCAAATTTCTCCCGCGGTCGCGAGATGAACGTTTGCCAGGCAAGTTGGAAACTTGCCCCACACCGACAAACAGACTCGGATGTCGGGCGTAAATATTCGGCGCCCATTTTTTCGCCATTGTCCTCCAAATCAATTCGAACAAGCCGAGCATGACCAAGGCTTCACCAGTCGCCAGAAAGACTGTCGCGAACACGTCGCTTGGCCAGTGCGCACCCAGATAAATCCGCGAGTAACCGACCGCTGCCGTGACGATCCAATAAAGCCAGCCACGCCGCCGGTAAAACAGTGTGCAGTATACGGCAATCACAGTGTTATTTGTCACATGTCCCGACGGAAATGATGGTCCCGAGCGGCCGCGATCGGATTGATCGGAATTACGAATCGTTGGTTTCTTGAATAACGTCATGAATTTCGGACGCGCCTTTTGCAATTCGACCATCCGCACGCGCTGCACGTGCTTCGGGCGATGACGATCAACCGCAGATTTCAATATGCCTGTAAACAGCTCCGCGATGAGCAAAGACAAGAGCAGACAGACGATAAACGCCCGCGCCTTGAATCCGCCAAAAAAGAGCGCACTGAGCGCGATCGCGATGAGCAACGGCTTCCAAATCTCGCTATCGCTGAGCGCCGCCATGAACAAGTCGAGCGCCGGACTTGTCCATCGTTCGTTAATAAGGTGAAAAATCGCCTGGTCCATGCAATCGAAATGAAGCGGCGTTTAAGCTTTAATCGCTCCCTTCTAATAGACAAATGCGGTAAATGACGAAGCACGAATGACAAATGACGAAACACGCTTGAATGCTCGAATGACGAATGTGCGGTTGAAGGCTTTCTTTTTGTCATCCGGGTTTCGTCATTCCTTCGTCATTCGACCTTCGACCTTTGTCATTCGCTTCGTTCGTCATTCGAGCTTCATTATTTCTTTTGCCCTCGCCTTCTCGATGAATGGCCAGACTCCGCCTTCCGCACAGGATATTCTGGCGTCGGTTCGAATGATCGAAGCACAACAGCAAATCGATCTTAACGGTCAGCTCCGTGAAAACGAGATCGTCATCCCGTTTCGCCTGACCCAAAACGGGCCACTGATTCGCTATTCATTCACTAACCCCGACGAGGTTGTGCAATTGCGCCTTGGGGAAAAGAGTTCGCGTCTTGACCTCGTTACCGACACTGGAACGGAAAAATTTGCCGCATCGAAGCTCAACCAAAAAATCCGCGGCACCGGCGTTAGCTACGAGGACCTCGCCTTCAAATTTCTCTACTGGCCCACTGCACGCGTCCTGGGCGAAGAAAATGTCCGCACCCGCAATTGCTGGAAGCTGCAACTGCGCGCGCCTTCGCGCGAGTCGCAGTATTCCAATGTCTTGTTGTGGATCGACAAGGCGAGCGGCGCGCTCATGCGGATGGAAGGATACGATTGGAACGTAAAGCTCGCCAAGCGTTTTGAAGTCGTCTCGGCGCAAAAGATCGAGAATCGCTGGTTTCTAAAACAAATGCGCATCGAAGAGCTTCAGCCCGGCACCAATCAAGTGCTATCGCGCACATATTTGGAAATTAAGAAGTGATCTGTAGGTGTCGTAACCGCCCCGTGGGCGGTTAAAAACCAAACGACCACAGCTCGAGGCCATACAGGGCCGTGGCGACATCAATCTTGCCGCGCGGCCTTCACGATTTGGGCGAAGCTGCGCGGGTCGAGGCTGGCGCCGCCGACCAATGCGCCGTCGATGTCCGGCTCGCTCAGCAATTCGCGCGCATTCTCCGGTTTCACGCTACCGCCGTACTGAATACGCACACGCTCGGCCGTTGCGTCGTTGGCCATCTCGCGCAAGGTGTGACGAATAAACGAATGCGCCTCCTGCGCCTGGTCTGGCGTAGCGTTGCGACCGGTACCGATGGCCCAAATCGGCTCGTACGCGATCACAGTCTCCTGCAATTCCTTTGCGCTCAGACCGGCGAGGCTGCCGCGTAGTTGG
>Ga0193727_1001301_pt1 | contig 10287 bp, 7 predicted proteins | sample H2c2metaG_FD_143051 | JGI IMG/M metagenome (GOLD analysis project Ga0193727, IMG submission 143051) | Soil microbial communities from a riparian zone of the East river system, Colorado, United States - H2c2 | ecosystem: Environmental > Terrestrial > Soil > Riparian zone | place: USA: East River...
CTGGTACAGCTCCATCATCGCGGCGTTGTATTTCTGCTTGTCATCGCCATAGCGCTCCTTGAGCGCCTCGAGCCGCGGCTGCAGGCGCTTCATCTTCGCCATCGAGCGGAACTGCGCCTCGCTGAGCTTGAACATCGCCAGTTTGATCAACAGCACGAGGAAGATGATCGCCAGGCCCCAGTTGCGCACGAACAGATGCAGCTCGACCAGAATCCAGTGCAGCGGGCTCGCGATGAAGGTCAGGATGCCGTAATCGACGGTCAGCGCCAGGCCGGGTGCAATCTCGTCGACCGTGCTCTGCAGTTTCGGGCCGATGTACAGACGTGCGGCAAAGGCCTTGGTCTCGTTCGGAGCGATGGTCAGTGCCGGCGAGGCGCTGCGCACCAGATAGCGTGGCTCGCCGGCAGTCCGGACGACTTCGGTCGCGAACTGGTCGGGTTCGGCCGGGTCGGCAATCCAGGCCGCGAAGAAATAGTGCTGCAGCATCGCCACCCAGCCGCCGGCAACGTCGGCCTTGCGCAATGGCGAATCGGCAAACTTGGCGAACGCGAGCTTCTGGAACTTGTCCTGGGGACTATAGGTCGCGGCACCGGCAAACGCATACGCTTCCGGGTTGTACAACGAGAACAGTCCGTTCTTCGCCACGACCGGCGGCACGCGCTGCAACTGGCGGTATTCGTTGCCGCTCCATGCCGTTGCCGCGCCGTTGCTGACTTCCTGGCGTGTTTCGACCAGATAGCTGGCGCGCTTGAAAATGTATACTTTGCGCACGCTGACACCGCTGGCGTCGTGCCAGGTCAGCGGCACTTCGAGTGTGTCGGCGCCGGCGGGAAGCTCGTAACTGGTCTTCTCGGCGCTGAAAAGAGCGCGGTGGTCGGGTGCCGCCGACGCCGAGCTGACCAGGCCGCTTTGCACGACGAAGTAGTGTTCGTTGCTGTCGTCGAGCAGGCGCACCGGCTTGCTGCGATCCTGCGGATCGATCGGATAAGCGAGTAATTCGGCTTCGACAAGACTGCCACCGCGCGTGTCGATCACGGCGTGCAACAGGTCGGTGCGGATGTCGATGCGTTGCGACGGCGCGTTCGGCGCAGCAGCGGCGGCGGCCGGTGCCGGTGCCGGTGCGCCGGCATGTGCCGGCGGTACGTCGGCGACGGGTTCGGCCGGAGAGGCGGCTGCCGGTGGCGTTGTGGCAGCGGGCAGCGACGCCGCGGCTGCCGGCGGCTTCGCCGCGTAGTCCTGCTCCCACGCCTGCCAGAGGAAGAAGGCGATCACCAACACGGCAAAGAACAAAAACGGGCGGGGGCTGTTCATGGATTGGAATCGTTGTCGTCTTTTGCGCGAGTGACAAGCCCGGCAGCATGGTGCATTGCGCCGACGATGAACTGCCGCGCAATGACCGGACCGGGAATCGGATCAGGAGAGGGACGGTATTGTGCGGTCTGCGTGCTGCGGCTTCAATGCGGCCAACCGACTCCAGATCAAGTCGAGATCGGCGCGCAGATCGGCTCGGCTCTGTCCGGCGGCTTCCGCACGTGCTATCAGCAGGACATCGCAGCCGGGCAGATTCCGGCGAAACAGCCGAAAGCTTTCACGGATGGTGCGGCGAATGCGGTTGCGCACGACAGCGTGCTTGGAAACGCGACGCGAGACGGCCATGCCGAGCCGCGACAGCCCGCTTTCGCTCAGGCGATACTGGGTCTGGAAGTAGCGCGACGAAACCCGCTTGCCTTCGCGGCGCAGCGCAGTGAAATCTGCCGCTGCGCGCAGACGGGCGTCCGGCGGATGACACAGTGCTGTTGCCACACGTCGGCGCTGATCGGATCAGGATGATCCGATCAGGGGATCAGGCGCTTGCGGCCCTTGGCGCGACGCGCGTTCAGAACGAGTCGACCACCGCGGGTTTTCATGCGCGCGCGGAAACCGTGCGTACGTGCGTGCTTGAGTTTGCCGGGTTGAAAAGTGCGCTTCATGGCGAAACCTGAGGATTCGATGGAAAAAGAGGCGGGAAGTTAGTTGATCCTTGCCGTTCTGTCAAGAACAGCGCGCTTGGCGTGCCGCTGCGTGACGCGTAGACTCGCAGCTTCTTCGATTGCAAATCAAGTGAGGATCGCTTGGCATGAGCGACCTGTGGCGCCGTTGTCTGCAACGCCTCGAAAGCGAACTGAGCGTCGAGGATGTGCATACCTATCTGAAGCCATTGCAGGCCAGCGATGATGCCGAGGGCTTGCGCTTGCTGGCGCCGAACGGCTACACGCTGGATATCGTCAGGGCCGAGTTCCTGCCGCGCATCAGCAGCGTACTGCAGCACCTGGCCGGTGCGCCGGTCAAGGTCCGTTTCGAGGTCGGTGCGTTGGCCAGTCGGCGCAGTACGCGCGGCGACGTGGCCGTGGCGGAAGCGTTCGCGTTTGAGCACAACCTGGATCCGTCGTATACCTTCGAATCCTTCGTCGAAGGCAAGTCGAATCAACTCGGCAAGGCTGCTGCGCTGCAGGTGGCGAACAATCCGGGACGCGCCTACAACCCGCTGCTGCTCTACGGCGGCACCGGACTGGGCAAGACGCACCTGATGCAGGCGGCCGGCAATCACATGCGTTCGCAGAGCCCGGGGATGAAGGTCATGTACCTGCGCTCCGAGCAATTCGTCAGTGCGATGATCGACGCGCTGCGCACGAAGAACATGGATGATTTCAAGCGCCGCTTCCGCGCCGTCGACGCGCTGCTGATTGACGACATCCAGTTCCTCGCCGGCAAGAACACTTCGCAGGAAGAGTTTTTTCACACGTTCAACGCGTTGTTCGACGGCAAGCAGCAGATCGTCCTGACCTGCGACCGCTATCCGAAAGAGGTCGACAACCTCGAACCGAGGCTGAAGTCGCGCCTGGGCTGGGGTCTGTCCGTGGCCATCGATCCGCCGGATTTCGAGACGCGCGCGGCCATCCTGTTGAACAAGGCTGCCAGCCGAGGCGTCGAGATTCCGGAAGCGGTTGCACAATTGATTGCACGGCGGATGCGTTCGAACGTGCGCGATCTGGAAGGCGCGTTGAATACGCTGGTTGCGCGGGCGAACTTCCTCGGCCACGAGATCACGCCGGAATTCGCGCAGGAAACGCTGCGCGACCTTCTGACCGTGCACAGTCAGTCGATCACGATTTCAAACATCCAGAAGACGGTCGCCGATTACTATCAGTTGCGGCTGTCGGACCTGCTGTCGATGAACCGCAGCCGGTCGTTGGCGCGGCCGCGACAGATGGCCATGGCGTTGTCCAAGGAATTGACCGAACATAGCCTGCCGGAAATCGGCAAGGCCTTCGGCGGCCGCGATCATACGACGGTGCTGCACGCCTGTCGGACGATTCGCGACCTGTGCGCTGCCGACGGAAAGTTGCGTGCTGACTGGGACAAATTGCAGCACGGCCTGACCGGATAGAATGGCCTGTGGAGGACCTGGGGATAACTCTGGCACACTAGGTTATCCACAGGCACGACACAGCGTAGGGCCTGGGATGGCAGCGGGACATTGTTAGGCAACATCTTGTTTTTTAAATAGTTTTATGGCTTATCTACATAGACACAGGGCCAGCTACTACAGCACTTTGTTCTATATATACAACTTATAAACAGACAGAACGGGGACGCGACGTCTATGCGATTCAGCATTCAACGTGAGGCACTGCTCAAGCCGCTCCAGCAGGTGGTCGGTGTCGTCGAGCGCAGGCAAACTCTTCCGGTGCTGGCGAACTTGCTGGTTGTCGCGGATGCCGAGCGCGTAACGTTCACCGGTACGGATCTCGAGGTTGAAATGTCGGCCAGCGCGGCAGCGCAGGACCTCGAAGCCGGCGAGATCACGATTCCGGCACGCAAGCTGTTCGATATCTGCCGCGCGTTGCCCGATGGCAGCAAGATCGAGTTCAAGCAGAACGGGGATCGTGTTGCGGTGAGTGCGGGGCGTAGCCGGTTCACGCTGGCGACGTTGCCGGCCAGCGAATTTCCGGTGATCGACAACATCGAGTTGAGCGAGCGCATCACGCTGCCGGAAGGCACGCTGAAGGACCTGATGGACCGAACGGCGTTTGCGATGGCGCACCAGGATGTGCGGTATTACCTGAACGGGTTGCTGCTGGATCTGCGCGAGCATAGCTTGCGCTGCGTGGCGACCGACGGTCACCGGCTTGCGCTGGTCGAGACCAGTCACAGTGCGGGCGTAAGCGAACCGCGGCAGATCATCATTCCGCGCAAAGGTGTGCTCGAACTGCAGGGATTGTTCGAATCCGGCGACGGCACGGTCGAACTGGAGTTCGGACGCAACCATCTGCGCATTCGGCGCAATGACGTCGTATTCACCTCGAAGCTGATCGATGGGCGGTTTCCGGATTACGAGGCGGTCATTCCGATTGGGGCTGACAAGCAGGTACGGCTGGTTCGTGAACAGGTGCGCAGTGCGTTGCAGCGGGCGGCGATCCTGTCCAACGAAAAGTATCGCGGTGTGAAGCTCGAGGTGAGCCCGAACAAACTGCGCATCGTTGCCCACAATCCCGAGCAGGAAGAGGCGGTCGAAGAAGTCGAAGCCAAGACCGGGGCTTCGGATCTGGGCGTCGGTTTCAACGTCAATTACCTGCTGGACGCGCTCAACGCGCTTCAGAGTGAAGAGGTGTTGCTCTGCCTTCGCGACGCGAATTCCAGCTGCCTTCTGCGCGCGCCGGACAGCGAGCAAGCGCGGCATGTGATCATGCCGTTGCGTCTCTGATCTGTCATTGGAAGCCCAACGCGCGTAGCACCGCTCCGGTGCAACGGTGGTACTGACCCAGCTGCGTGTCGAGAATCTGCGCAATATCAGCGAGTTGGATCTTCGTCTCGAATCGGGTGTGAGCCTGGTGACCGGGGCCAACGGGGCAGGCAAGACCAGTATTCTCGAAGCGGCCTATCTGTTGTCGCACGCGAGCAGCTTTCGCACCCGACGCGGCGACATACTTGTCCGCCGGGATTTCCCGCAGTTGAGTGTTTATGGCGAGGTCACACGCGCGTCGGGGGAGACGACGCGACTCGGTTTGACCTATGCGGGCGGGCGCTGGGAGGCGCGGGTCGACGGACGCTCGCCGGACACCCTGGCGGGGATGCTGGAACACTGTGCCGTCGTGTGTTTCGAACCGGGGTCGCATGCGCTGATTTCGGGGCCGAGTGACGAGCGCCGCCGGTTCGTCGACTGGGGCGTGTTCCACGTGGAACCAACATTCGTCAATGTCGCCAGACGCTACCGCCGAACGCTGCGCCAACGCAACGCGGCATTACGGGAAAATCGCAACGACTCGGAATTGTCGGTCTGGGATGACGAATTGATCAAGGCCGCAATGCCATTGAGCGCGGCGCGCGACCGCTATCTCGAACGTTTCGTGCCGTCGCTGCGCGTTTTGCTGGCGCGTTACCTTCCTGAACTCGGTGATCCGGACGTACGGACCTCACCGGGTTGGAAAGCGGATCAGGATCTTGCGTTTGCCTTGAGAGCTGCGCGTGATATCGATCGGCAGCGGGCGCACACCACACGCGGGCCACACCGGGCGGACTGGTGGTTGCGCTTCGCGAACGCGCCACGGCGCGAACAGTTATCGCGCGGACAGGAGAAACTCTGTGCGATTGCCTGCATGCTGGCCCAGGCTGAACTGTATCGAGCCGACCATGCCGAATGGCCGATTGTTGTCCTCGACGATCTGCCTTCAGAACTGGATCAGGCGCACCAGGACCAGGTCCTGATGTCATTGCGTTCTGCGAATCAGGTATTGCTGTCGAGCACCGAGATTCCTGCCAGCCTCGAGCGGACCGCCACATCGTTTCGCAGGTTCCACGTGGAACAAGGCGGGGTCCAAGCCTTGCTATAATAGGCGATTCGCCTTGGCGCGCCTCTGCGGGCCGCTGGTACACGACAGGCACACTCAATGACCGAAGATCAATCACCGAATTCCTACGACGCCAGCCGCATCAAGGTCCTCAAGGGCCTCGAGGCGGTGCGCAAACGTCCCGGCATGTATATCGGCGACACCGATGACGGAACCGGCCTGCATCACATGGTATTCGAGGTTGTCGACAACTCGATCGACGAAACGCTTGCCGGCTACTGCGATCACATCGTGGTGACAATTCATGCCGATGGCGCAGTGAGCGTCATTGACAACGGGCGCGGCATCCCGGTCGATATGCAGCCGGAAGAGGGCCGCTCAGCGGCCGAGGTCGTCATGACCGTGTTGCATGCGGGCGGCAAGTTCGATGACAACTCGTACAAGGTATCCGGTGGTTTGCACGGTGTCGGCGTGTCGGTTGTCAACGCGCTCTCGGATCACCTGACGCTGACTATCTATCGCGATGGCAGCGAGTACCAGCAGGAATACCACCTGGGCGAGCCGCTGTATCCTTTGCGCCGCGTGGGGCCTTCGACGTTGCGCGGGACGACCGTGCGCTTCCTGCCGAGCCTGACGATCTTCAGCCAGCGGGAGTTTCATTACGACATCCTGGCCAAGCGCCTGCGCGAGCTGTCGTTCCTCAATTCCGGCGTCAAGATCGAGTTGCTCGAGGAATCGAACGAGCGCCACGACATCTTCCAGTACACAGGCGGTATTCGCTCGTTCGTCGAGCACCTCGCCCAACTTAAAACCCCCCTACATCAAAAGGTTATCACGTTCAGCGCCCAGCACGAAGGCACCGGCGTCGAGGTTGCGATGCAGTGGACCGATGCCTACCAGGAAACGTGCTTTTGCTTCACCAACAACATCCCGCAGAAGGACGGCGGGACGCATCTGGCCGGTTTCCGCGCCGGGCTGACGCGCACGCTCGGCAACTACATCGAGACGACCAATCTGATGAAGTCGGCGAAGGTCGCGTTGACCGGCGACGACATGCGCGAGGGCCTGATCGCGGTGCTTTCGGTCAAGGTGCAGGATCCGAAATTCTCGTCGCAGACCAAGGACAAGCTGGTCTCGTCCGAGGTCAAGGGCGTGGTCGAATCGATCATCGGCCAGAAACTCGGCGAGTTCCTCCAGGAAAATCCGGCCGAAGCGCGCGCGATCGCGGCCAAGGTCGCCGAAGCGGCGCGCGCGCGCGAAGCGGCGCGCAAGGCGCGTGACATGACCCGGCGCAAGGGCGCGCTCGACATCGCCGGCCTGCCGGGCAAGCTGGCCGACTGCCAGGAGAAGGATCCGGCACTGTCCGAGCTGTTCATCGTCGAGGGCGATTCGGCTGGCGGCTCGGCCAAGCAGGGCCGAAACCGTCGCACCCAGGCGGTGCTGCCGCTGAAGGGTAAAATTCTAAATGTGGAAAAAGCGCGTTTTGATAAAATGTTGGCCTCGGCCGAAGTCGGCACGCTGATCACCGCGCTCGGCTGCGGCATCGGCAAGGATGAGTTCAACATCGACAAGCTGCGCTATCACCGCATCATCATCATGACCGATGCCGACGTCGACGGCTCGCACATCCGCACGCTGCTGCTGACGTTCTTCTACCGGCAGATGCCGTTGCTGATCGAACGAGGTTACGTGTATATCGGCCTGCCGCCGCTGTACAAGCTCAAACAGGGCAAGCAGGAGCTGTACCTGAAGGACGATGCAGCGCTCAATGCCTACCTGATCGCCAACGCGGTCGAGGGTGCAGCGTTCCATTACAGCGCCGACGCGCCGCCACTGCGCGAAGCGGCGCTCGAGCGATTGCTGCATGACTACAACGCGGCGACCGACCAGATCGCGCGGCTGAGCCAGCGCGCTGATCCGGCACTGTTCACGGCGATGCTCGACATGGCAGCGCCGGGAGCCGAGCTGTGGCAGGATGCCGCCGCCGCCGCACGCTGGGCCGATGCGATCGCCACACGCGTCAATCGTGCCGGACTTGGCCGGCCGCGATACACGTTGTGCGTACGCGCGGCCGATACCGAGCATGCCGCGGCACTGATCATCGAGCGCAAGCATCACGGCATCACTACCACGCAGGTCCTGCCGGCGTCTTTCTTCGCCGGGGCCGAATTCAAGGCCATCCGCGACGTGGCCGAGCAGCTCGCCGGAATGATCCAGGGCGGCGCGGAGATCCGTCGCGGCAGCAACGTCGTCGCGGCGGCCGACTTTGGCCAGGTTCGCGCATGGCTGCTCGACGAAGCGAAGAAGGGACGCACGATTCAGCGCTTCAAGGGTCTGGGCGAAATGAATCCGGAGCAGCTGTGGGAAACGACCGTCAACCCGGAATCCCGCCGACTGTTGCAGGTAAGCATCGAAGACGCCGTGGCCGCCGATCAGATTTTCTCGACGCTGATGGGTGACGTCGTCGATCCACGTCGCGCCTTCATCGAGCAAAACGCGCTGCGGGTCAGCAATCTCGACGTGTAGGGTGATTGCCTTCGACGGCACGTTTGGCGCGTGCCTCGCGATGCGGGTGCGGCCAATGTTCCTGTGGAGACCGTTCCGAACGGCAACGACCCCATCCCGAAGCAGTCGGCGCATGAACGCGGGCTGTCCGGAAATTGTGCGGTAGCAACTTGAGCTGACAGCAGGGCGGGGTTAACCTCGCCGTCCCGATAATCCGGCGCGTGGAGTATCACGGGTCGCAACAGAATCGAATCCAGGATCAGGAACCCGGCCAATGCGAACCTCAAAGCGCTCAATCCTCGTTGCGACCTTCGGCCTGCTGCTTGTAGCGGCAAACGTCTGGGCCGCCGCCGCCAAGGAAGAAAAGAACGACTATCCGAATGCAACGCGCAAGGACCCGAAGCTCGAGATGTCGTCGGGCAACCAGAAGGATCTGAACAAGGCTCTCGAGCTGGTCAACGACAACAAGATCGACGAAGCGATGCCGATGTTGCAGAAAGTGCTCGATGATCCCAAGGCGAGCAAGTACGCGCGCGCGCTGGCTCTGGAAGCCGAGGCACAGGGCGCCAGCGGCAAGCAGGACGATGTCACGGCGATTGCCAAGTTCAAGGAAGCCTACGCGCTCGACGCGTTGCCGAACAGCCAGCAATTCCAGGTGTTGTACAACATCGCGATCATGCAAATCCAGTCGGAAAAGTACGACGACTCGCTGAACACGATCAACGAATGGTTCAAGGTGACCGGCGCGCAAAAGGCCGACGCCTATGCCTTGCAGGGCAACGCCTACTACCGCATGGAAAAATACCAGCCGGCGGTTGAGGCGATGAAGAAGGCTCTGTCACTCAGCGACAAGCCGAGCGATTCGTGGAACCAGATCCTGATGGCGTCCTATGCCGAGCTCGACCAGTTCGACGAGGCTGCAAAAGTCGTCGAGCAGCAGCTGGCCAAGAACCCGAACGACGCCAAACTGACCACGCAGCTGGCGACCATCTACGTCAAGGGCAAGCAGGACCAGAAGGCCGTCGACCTGCTCGCCGCCGCCAAACAAAAGGGCCTGCTGACCAGCGAGAACGACTACAAGCTGATGGCCCAGTTGTACGACCAGCTCGACAAGCCCAAGGAAGGCGCCGCCGTGCTCAGCGAAGGTTTCAGCAAGGGCATCATCAAGCCGTCCTACGAAATGTACAAACTGCTCGGTGACTCGTACGCGCTCGGCAATGACGACACGCACGCCCTCGACGCCTACGGCAAGGCCTCGCCGCTGTCCAAAGACGGCAACATCGACTACGTGCGCGGCAGCCTGCTGATGAATAACGATCGCGGCAAGGAAGCGGTGGACGCCCTGCGCCAGGCCGTTGCCAAGGGCAACCTCAAGCAGCCTGGCGAGGCGTACATCCTGCTCGGCGATGCCGAGAACAACAACAACAACAGCGCCGGCGCGTCGGCCGCCTGGGAAAAGGCCAGAGCCTATCCGAGCACCAAACAGATGGCCGACTCGCGCCTGAAGAACATGAAGAGCGGCAAGGGACCGATCATCAAGCACGCCAAGACACCGGGATCCTGACGCGGCGACTCGCGACGAGCAGACCCGAATACACGTCTTGCGATGTACGCTCTTGTGTCGTTGTGGGCAGGTAGTGTAATTTGGTCTGCTACGCTTCGCGTTTCGGGTTTTGATTTGAAAGACTGCGCAAGCCGCTTCGGCCTTGTGCAGTGGGGCATCCACGGATTCGTTACCGGTTCAAGCTGATGGCGTTCGACCCATACCAAGAGCAAGAAGAGCGATTCAACTGGCGGCGCACGCTGGGTTTGGCAGCGGCGTTTGCCGTGCACGGATTCGCCTTCATCATGCTGCTGGCGCCGATGTCGCCGCCGCAGGCGAAGGAAAAGCCGAAAGACAACATCGTGACGGTCGAGTTCATCGAACCGCCGCCGCCGCCGCCGCCACCACCCC
>Ga0193727_1001302_pt1 | contig 10283 bp, 14 predicted proteins | sample H2c2metaG_FD_143051 | JGI IMG/M metagenome (GOLD analysis project Ga0193727, IMG submission 143051) | Soil microbial communities from a riparian zone of the East river system, Colorado, United States - H2c2 | ecosystem: Environmental > Terrestrial > Soil > Riparian zone | place: USA: East River...
GAAGGGTGGCGATTAAATAATAGAGCCAATCGACATCCGCCATGCAGTCGGAATCGGTATAGGCGAACACTTCGCCCTTCGCCGCTGCAGCGCCGGTATTGCGGGCGTGGCTCAATCCATGATTGCTTTGATGGATGTAGCGCACCCGCGGGAACTGCGCCGCGATGTGTACTGTCTCATCGGTCGATCCGTCATCGACGAGAATCACTTCATATGCGGGATAATTGAGTTTACCTAACGAATCGAGACAGGCCGCGAGCGTCCGGCCGCCGTTGTACGAACAAACAATTACCGAGACGAACGGCGCGCGCTGCAACGGGCGAAGCGGCAACGCGGAGTTGTCCTGGCCAAGTTTTTCCCGAAGCGCGTAGAACGCTTTTTTTGGCCTCCGCTCTCGTGTCACGATCCCAAATGCCCAATCGGTGACTTCCTGCCCCCCAGTGAACCATTCATCCGTCCATGTGAACAAAATCGTTCCTGCAAGACCGCACTTCGTCACGCTGTCGATGTGCCAACTGAGCATTTCGGCCTGTTCCTCCTGAGAATGCCTGATGGTGTCCATACCGAATTCGCCGAGAATCAGCGGCCGCTCTTCCGCCAAATTTTGCAACCGCAGCAAGTAACGCTCGAAGTCTCGCTGATTGTGCAAGTAAACGTTGAAACAGCTAAAATCGACGTTCTGGGGCAGAAGATATTCGGTTGGAGGATACGTCGCGTAGGAAAAAAGCGTAGTTGGGTCGACTACCCGCCCTATGCGAACCAATTCTTCGACAAATTCCATCACGCGGCGCGCACCGAGCCAGCGCACCATCGTGCTAGGGATTTCGTTTCCAACAAGATAACCGAAAATCGCCGGGTGACCCGCATTGGTACTGACCGCTACACGCACCGCTTCAGCAATCTCACGGCGCGCTTTTCGCTCGACCAAAAACTCGACATGCTTCGCCCATGGCAATGTGACGAGGACACGCATGCCGGCAGTGGCGCAACGATCAAGAAACCACTGCGGTGGGACATGATAAATCCGCACCACATTGAAGCCGATCTGGCGCATCAGTGCCAGATCGGCATCGACCTGTTCCGGTCGTCCGAGATAATTTCCCTCTACGTCCGGTTTGAACGGTCCGTAGGTAACCCCTTTAACAAAAAATTTTCGGTCGCCTTCGAAAAAGAATTTCGCAACTGACCGAATCCGCGGGTTTGGTGTCCTTATCATATCAAGCGGAGGCTCCGGCTGCTGCGGGATCAAAATATTCCGGATTTAAGAGTAAGAGATTCCTCGACTTCGCTCGGAATGACAAATTACAAATACTGCGGTCGCTGAAAGATTCACCTTTCAAAAAAGCGAACCGTTTTTCCTACAGTGTTTCCAACGCTTCGCGCATGACTGCGCCGGTGCACTCGATGTTTTCGCGCGTGTGCGCTGTCGAAATAAATCCGGTCTCGAATTGCGACGGCGCAAAATAAACGCCGCGCTTCAAGCAAGCATGGAAAAACTTTGCAAACATTTTCAAGTCGCTCCGCTTCGCACTGGCAAGATCGACAATCGGTCCCGCGGCAAAGAACAAACAAAACATTGATCCAATCCGGTGAAATGTGATGCCGATTTTTGTATGCGCGATCGCCTCGCGCGCGAGTTGTTCAAATTGGGCGCCAAGTTCTTCCAGCAGTTTCCATCCATTGATTCGTTCCAGCTCACGCAATTGCGCGAGGCCGGCCGCCATTGCGAGCGGATTTCCGGACAGTGTTCCTGCCTGGTAAACAGGGCCTTTGGGCGAAAGTTGATCCATAATTTCGGCGAGCCCGCCGAATGCGCCGACCGGCAGTCCTCCGGCGATGACCTTTCCAAGAGCGGTCAGATCGGGTTTGATTCCGTAAATCTCCTGGGCGCCCCCGCGCGCCACACGAAAACCCGTGATTACTTCGTCGAAAACCAAAAGCGCGCCATGGCTTGTACATTCCTCGCGCAAGATTGATAAAAAGTTTTCCTGCGGAAAATAAAGCCCCGCGTTCGCCGGGATCGGCTCGAGGATCACTGCTGCGATTTGATTTCGATTCTCGCGAAGCGCTTTTCGGACAAGATCGACATCATTGAACGGCAGCGAAATTGTGAGATCGACAAATGCTTGCGGTACTCCGGCGCTGTTGGGCTGGCCGTGCGTCAGAGCGCCGCTACCCGACTTCACGAGCAGCGCGTCAACATGTCCATGATAACAGCCATCGAACTTGATGATTTTATCGCGGCCGGTGAATGCGCGGGCGAGCCGTATGCAGGACATGGTCGCTTCTGTGCCGCTGTTAACCATCCGCACCTTTTCGATCGATGGCATCCAGTTACAGATAAATGTTGCCAAATCCACTTCGAGCGGGTTTGGTATTCCAAAGCTTAGACCGCGCGATGCAGCTTCGCAGACCGCATCGGTAACCACTTTCGGCGCATGACCCAGAATCGCCGGTCCCCAACTGCCGACATAATCGATGTATTTATTTCCATCGACGTCCCAAATCCTGGCGCCTTCCGCACGTTCGACGAAAAATGGTTCGGTGCCGACATGACGAAATGCGCGCACGGGCGAGTTTACGCCCCCCGGAATGCGTTTTTGCGCGGTATGGAACAGGTCGGAAGAGCGGGAAGCCACGCGACAAAGATAATGGCTAAGTCATTAAATCGCTAAATCGTAAATCGCCATGCCGTTTTAACATTCACCAGTCACAAATCACGATTTGCCAATCACTCGCCTCAACATTGACACTTGCACAGCGCGCCCCTTAATTGCCATCTCGCAATCTGGCGGGGTAGCCAAGTGGTAAGGTCGCGGTCTGCAAAACCGCTATTCGCGGGTTCGATTCCCGCCCCCGCCTCATCTGCGTTGCATTGAGGCACTTACCGCAAATAACTGGCCTCAAAAATGCCTGTCTCAGATAAGAAGTCAGATATAATTCGCCGATGTTCGCCCATGGCTATGTTCTAGCGCACACGGGCAGCATGAGGCAAACAGGACGCCCAAACCAAACCCCGTGCCTGTGTGCCCGGATTTTTGCGTCTGGCAGCTCCGGCAGGCTATACCAGCGGCCTGGGGGACTCCACCGGAATCAAGGCGCAAATAGCATTGCGTTCACAAACGCGACTTCTTAGGCTCATTCGCACGCATAACGCGAAGCGATGAACGGCCCGGAGCGAGACCCCGAGAGAGTGAGGCAGGTTGAGGAGTCCTTCATCCCGAGATTTCGAGATCTGCCGGACGACGACATCCACGCCGAGATGAGGCGGTACCGGCCCGGTTCCGCCGAGCGGCTGGTCCTCGGTCGCATCCTAGACAAGCGACACCGCGCCGCTGCCGAACCGGAGCAGCGGCGGTTCGAGCGAACATACGAACAGACGGAGCGACACCAGCGGGCATTGAGGCGTTCGGCATGGATTGCTGCGGGCGTTTCTCTCATCGGCGCGGCAGCGTCATTGGCATCGGTGTGGTTCTCGTGGTATTCGCAGCCGCACCGCCTTCAGCCGCCCGCAGAAACTGCGACCCCGCCAGCCATCGCGTCGCCCTCGCCGACGACACAAGAGCCGTAATGAGGAACGCGTTTTGCCGGACAAGTTTCGTCCATCATTCTTGCCGGTTCGTACGGTGGACGCTACGAAACGATTCCGCTTTCTAAATGCCGAATAATTCGGCACAATTTTCGCCATCGCATGGCCACACGACTCACACCGGAAGCGCTTGCTGATTACTTCGTCCGATACCTATTCGAGAAGTATCATGGCACACGTCATGTTCGCCGCATTGCATCGTGGGTCGGCTTCGTCGTCAAAGGCATCGAGCGAGTCGTCGGCGCTGCCTTCGAGCGCCGCCGTTCTCGCCAGATCGGGTTCGATTACCATGGACGGCAATTCAAGGTGCGTTACGTCCATCGCACCAAAGCGAGTCCTCGTGGCGGCATCCAGATTGTCGAGGTCTTGCCGGGTCGCGGCGCACCGGCTCGTCATCAGGCGGCCGGGAGTCGAACCATACTATCGCGACATTCCTGAGCCCGAGTTCTCTGCATTGCTGGCCGAAATGGAAGCGATCGGAGATGATCCCGATCGGTTCCAAGCGTTCGTAACCGCGGCGGATTAGTGGCTGCCTGTGGTGCCTGTGCCGCCTGTCATGGGTTTGGATTTGCCCGTAACACCGCCACCACCTTTGACGTCTTTTACTGGCAGCAGGTCACGAAGTTTGATGTCCTTCTTAATTCGGCGCCAAACGGACCGGATTACATTGATATTTTGGGGTTTGCTCTCCATGCCTAATTATTTCGTAGCAACCTTCGCTTTGGGATGGCCGACCGACTCGGTACTCGCAAACATTTTGATCGCGCTCACCACTCTTTGAACTCGCCCGCGTGCTCGTGCGTGTCGATCACATTGCCAGCGTCATCGTACACGCCAATCACAGCATCGTGTCGAAACGCAAATAAAAGTTGGCGAAAACGAAGTGAACCTCTATCCATAGGACATGGACACATCCCTCAGATCGTTGGAAGAAGCACTTTCGATTCGCCGGCAGATCGCTGATTTGGAAAAACGTCTCGCTTCACTTCTCGGCACGGCTTTATCGCGGTCTTCGCTCAGGAGTGGCGGAAGAAGGATGTCAGCCGCTACGAGAGCAAAACTCTCCGCCTCTGCAAAAGCGCGATGGGCAAAGCAAAAACGTACCGCTGTCGGCAAATCGGCGCGAAAGAAAGGCGGAATCACCCCTGCTGGACGGAAGAAGCTTTCGCAACTCATGAAAGCTCGGTGGGCAGCAAGAAAAAGAGCAGCCAGGAAAAAATGACACACAAGCTGAGTACGAATGGATTTTATCGGCCAACCTTCGGTCTGCATGGCTGAGTTAGACTCGAGCCTACCGGCGATTGAGGTCTTCGTTGATTCCGGCGAACCGTTCAGTCCTTACTGAACTCGCCCTTGTGCTCGTGCGTCCCGATCACGTTGCCAGCTGCATCGTAAACGCGAATCGCCGCATCATGTAAGCGGCTGAAAAACTTTGGCGTATCTAGCCCCTAAACGTATACGACTAAAGTCCAATATACGGCTGTCGGGAGCGCTGCTAAAATCGCTAGACGGATCTGAATCAGGCGGAGGCCTTTTGCCCCGCTAGGTTCTTCGCCTCTTCCGGACCCGCATTTCCAAAATCTAACGCAGCGGGGAAAAAGAAAAGAGGACCATAATGAGAAGAAATTACTCTCTATTTAGAATGGCGCTTGTTTTGGCGATGGCAAATCTGCTCGCCGCACCCGTGGTTAACTCGCAAACGGAGCGTTTCTCCGCAAGCCTCAGCGGGGAGAATGAGGTGCCTCCAATTAATACCGCAGGCGCAGGTGACTTCGATATGACGATCCAGCCGGGCGCGATCACGTTCTCGTTAACCTTCTCCGATCTGTCATCGCCGCTTGCTGTGGCCCACCTGCACTTCGCGCCGAGCAAGGTCGCGGGTGGCGTGATGATATTCCTATGCGGCGGCGGAAATCAGCCCACCTGCCCTGCGGCGACTTCGGGGACAATCACCGGAACAATCACGGCGACAAATGTCACGGGTCCTGTCACCCAAGGCATTGCCGCAGGTGATCTCGACTCCGCCTTGGAAGCCGTGCGCGCCGGTCTGTCCTATGCGAACATGCACACGACGAACTTCGGCGGCGGTGAGATTCGCGGCCAGGTCCAAGGTGGTGCGGGACATGGGGAGTGAGCGACCCAAGAGCGAGTGAGGGGACGCCTTCGCAACAGGCAAAGGTTTTAAAAAAAGAAATTCACCACTCTTTGAACTCGCCAGCGTGCTCGGGTATCTCGGTCACGTTGCCCGCTTCGTCGTAAACGCGAATCAGAGCGGAATGTGAACGGGCTGCGAGACTTTTCTACTCTTTCACGATGACCGGCGTGCCTTCGCGACTGGCGTCGAAAAAGTGCTGGGCCATTCCTTTAGGCAAACGAATGCAACCGTGCGATGCAGCATACCGCGGGACATACCCCTGGTGCATCGCGTAGCCACCATTGAAATGCATACAATAGGGCATTCGCGCGCCATCGAAATGTGTCCCGGGCGGCTGAGGATCATTCCGCGAATCAATGTTCGATTTCACGACTTTATCCGAGTCATCGACGTAATCGCCAAACTGGCTTGAAACGTGGTTCCTATCTTTGGAAATAACGTGATAGTGGCCGGGTGGCGTGGAGAACCCAGGTTTGCCGGTCGAGACAGTCGATTTGCCGACCACGCGTTTGCCTTTGTAGAAATAAGCCTCCGGTTCGCTGAGATACACGACAATCTTGGGTCGACCAGGCACGCCGTCGCCGTGCCAAAAACCAGACCGGCCAGCCTGCCAAGGGAAAACTCCGGCGCGTAAATTCTGAATGTAGGATGGAACTTCTCCGCAGCTCGAGCAGAGTATGATGATCGCCCCGCCGCTTAAAAGCCGGATGAAACGCCGAAACTTCACAGAGGGACGGACAATAATGTGCCATGAAACAATCATCAACTACCAACGCGCTTCAAGGTGGGCCGCCCAGGCGTTGCCCGCTTCATCGTAAACGCGGATCACAGCATCATGAGCGGCTGCGAAACTTCGCGTAGCCGATTGCATTCGTGATCGCATTCGGCTCGCCATACCACAAGCGACCCGAATGGCAGCGCATCGGAGATCAGATCAACGCCGCGATGATCTTTGCGCGGGCGGACTTCGTAAATGTCGATGCTCATAGCAGGTCTGACATCCCCCAAAGGACATAGGACGAAGGTCCCATATGGGAATCCGTCGGGAGAACTGTCAAACCTCAAAATAAAAAGGCGTTTATGAAAAACAGCAAAAACTACGTTATGACCTCACCGGCGACCCTTACGCAAAGCGGACTGCTGGCCGTTTTGCTGCAACGCCAGCGCCGAAAAGTGATCGAGTCGGCCCGGCGTCGCACACGCCGCGAGCAGGCGCGTCCCGTCTTTTGGAATTGTTGGCGCGCGCTCCACGGCGCCACCGTTAGTCGACTGTTCCGGCGAGGCTTTAGAGGAACCGTTCCGCAGCACACTTGAATCTTTTACCGAGGCCAATTGCCATGTCTCATCAAATCCACACCTACACCGAACTCCGGCAACAGATTCACGACGACCTGCGGGTCCAACATCCCGAATGGGTCGAGCCAAATGGCGAATCCTCCATGCGCCTCATGGAACTGCTCGACACTTTGACGCGAAGGGAACCCAACGAGTCTATCGTTGATATTCATCGCGCACTTGAACAGGGAATTGGAGGGTAAACAATGACGTCGATTCTAGTCCAGTTCCCAGATGAATCAGTCAAACTCGGCGATGTCGAGGAGGGCAGGGTTCTGACGGCGCTCGAAGTCATGTATGAGGGCGGCTCGCTCCACGGCAAGACCGCCGATTTCCCCACGCGTGACCTCAACCGCTTGGTGGCTGGCGTCCACCGGCGTACTTCGCATTTCTTTGAAACTTATGAGCGCACAATCTGCGTCGATATTCACAGCCGGCGAACGATCTTTCGCTTTGCCAGCCGCACTTCTAAACGCAACAACAGCAGTTGGTGGGACAGGCTGCTCGCGGAGTTTCGCATCTGCAAATTGAAGGCCATCGAAATATAAAATTTTTCTGCTCACAGTCGCCGCGGGGGCGGACTTTTTGTTTGGCTCAAAATGCCAAACACGATTGGCTCACGGCTCTTTGAAATCGCCCGCGTGCTCGTGCGTTCCAATCACATTGCCCGCTTCATCGTAAACCCGAATCACAGCATCATGCGGTCAGCGGTTAGCCGCGACGATGCACGCCAGGCTACGCGCCATTGATTGCGGCGAGTGTAGAAATATGTCGCCATGAGAAAGTCATATGTTGCGCAAAAGAAGCCGTAGGCTAGTGGCACGGATGTGGTCTGCCGAGGGCCCAATAGAAAGCCGCCACCATGAGCGTTAAACTCGTGGACCGCGTCCCATAGGCCATGTAGCAGGTATCCGACTATGAGAGCAAATGGAACTCGGATTCCCACTAGGCCGAAAATAGCAAACACTGCCACTGCCGTCGCTTCTAACCGCCGCGCATCCTTATCTCCAAAGTAAGCCGTGAAAGCCAAATAAAAGCCGGCGATTGGGACAAGAAACAATCCGAAAAATATCTGCTCTACCTTTGCGCTAAAAATCGATTTCGCTATGTACACCGATCCAGCGGCCGACATAACCCCAATAGTGATGTAGAGTGCCACGATCACTATCAGCCCGATTGCACTCGACGTGGGTTCCATATTGCGCCCGTTCATATCACTTTGTCATTGCCGTGTGGAGAGTAAAAGAGACACAATCCGCCTGCATGAAGTACTGTGAAATCACCCCAGCGGAGCGGCGTAGGCGCGTTCACCGGTGGTTTTGGACGTTGGACGCGCTTTTCAAGTCACGCGCATCAAGATAGAGTGCTGCGGTGACGAACGCTTCGTCAACGCGCGCAGAGTGAATCCAACGAACTTTTTCGCCGAACTGAAACGGCGCAACGTTTACAAGGTCGCGGTCGCTTATGCGGTGGTGGCGTGGTTAGTCATTCAGGCGGCCTCGATTTTTCTGCCCACTTTCGATGCGCCGCCATGGGTGATGAAAGCGTTTATTATGATCATCGCCGTTTGTTTTCCGGTGGCGCTCGTTCTTTCCTGGGCCTTCGAAATTACTCCGGAAGGAATTAAACTTGAATCGGAGGTTGCGCCTAACGAGTCAATCAGGCGACGAACTGGGCGCAAGATCGTTGGAATCACGGTTGTGCTCGCCGTAATCGCTGCTGGTCTACTTGCCTTCAATCTTTTTCGGACCAAACCGACGACGCCTCCAACAACTGCCGCGCTAATTACTAACAAGTCCGTCGCCGTTCTGGCGTTCGCCAATCTCAGCGACGACAAGGGAGGCGAATACTTTTCAGACGGGATCAGTGAGGAGTTGCTGACTGTGTTGCAAAAAATTCCCGGTCTGCACGTCGCCGCGCGGACCTCGGCGTTTTCCTTCAAAGGCAAGAATGCCACCGCCCAGGAGATCGGACAGAAACTTGGGGTTGCACATCTGGTCGAGGGAAGTGTACGCAAGGCCGGCGACATTGTGCGCATCGCGGCCCGGCTGACTCGCACCGACACGGGCGAGCAACTCTGGTCGGAAAATTTTACTCGTGATTTGAAAGACGTGTTCGCCGTCCAAACCGAACTTGCGCAAACCATCGTGGGACAGGTGGGCGGTCAGCTCACAAACGACGCCGCCAATCCGGCCGCCAAAGCGGCGATTCAAGCGGAGGTGCGAGCGGCCGAAAGAGGCGGAACGAAAAACGTGGAGGCCCACCAGCATTATCTACAGGGCCGGTTTTATTCCAATCGCAGCTCGGAAAAAAGCGCCGGTGAAGCAGTGGTCGAGTATCAGCGTGCGGTGGAGCTCGACCCTTCTTTCGCGCTTGCCTGGGCCGGCTTGGCCCAGACGCATGTGTGGTACTGCGGCTATTCCAGCGCAATAGGACGGGCGGGCTTCGACGACCATCTCGCTCGCGCGCGCGAGGCAGCGGCGCGGGCATTGGCGATCGAGCCCAACCTGCCGGAAGCGTTGCTTGTCCGCTCGAAGATTCAGCTCAATTTCGATTTTGACTGGAACGGGGCGGCCGAGACCGTTCGGAGCGCTTTGGCCCTGGCCCCCGCAGATCCGGCACTCGTCACCGCCGCGGGTACCCTTGCCTTAGCCCGGGGGGACACGACGCGGGCCATCGAGCTCTATCGCCAGGCGGTCGCGTTGGACCCCGTCAATCCGTCACCCCGAGCGTGGCTGGCCTTCATCCTTGGGGTAACGGGGCGGCTCGCCGAAGCGAGGGCGGAATACCCGCGGGTGGTGGAGCTGAATCCGGCGGCGCCCTGGAGCCATGCCGGTCTCGGTCTCGCCTTCATGGTCAAAGGTAAATTTGACGAGGCCGCGGTGGCGGCGCAAGACGATGCGGCGGAGTGGGCGCGGCTTCTTGTCGTGGCCATGGCTCGCTGGAGTCAGAAACGAATCCCGGAAGCAGATGCTGCGCTGGCCCGGTTAACCGAGGGCTTCGCCGATACGGCCGCCTACCAAATCGCCGAGGTCTACGCGTATCGCGGGGACAAGGACCGGGCCTTCGAATGGCTGGAGCGAGCGCGCCGGCAGCGCGACGGAAGCCTGGGCTTCATGCGGTGCGATCCGTTCCTCGCGAACCTCCATGAGGATCCGCGCTGGGATGTGTTTTTGCGCAAGATGGGCCTGGCCGCCGCTCAAG
>Ga0193727_1001303_pt1 | contig 10281 bp, 3 predicted proteins | sample H2c2metaG_FD_143051 | JGI IMG/M metagenome (GOLD analysis project Ga0193727, IMG submission 143051) | Soil microbial communities from a riparian zone of the East river system, Colorado, United States - H2c2 | ecosystem: Environmental > Terrestrial > Soil > Riparian zone | place: USA: East River...
GGCAGTCTTGAAAGAAGTGAAATCTAAACCGATCTCGTTTGAAGTTTTCTCCGACGATTTTGCAGAGATGCGCCGGCAAGCGCTCAAAATCCACGAATGGCAGGACAACGTATACGTTAAGATCCCAGTCACCAACACCAGCGGCGAATCCTCTGTTCCCTTGATCGAGCTATTAGCTGGTGAAGGCGTCAAGCTAAACATAACAGCGATGCTAACGCCGCGTCAGATAACAGCCGTCACTGCCGTGCTGAACCCAAGCGTCCCATCGATCCTGTCAGTCTTCGCTGGACGAATCGCCGATACCGGGGTCGACCCATCGCCGATAATGAAGGAGTCACTCGAGATCGTGCGAGCGTTGCCGAAGGCCGAACTCCTTTGGGCGAGCGTTCGCGAGGTGCTTAACGTTTTCCAAGCTGCGGCCTGTGGTTGTCATATCGTTACTGTGCCGCACGACATTCTGAAAAAGCTCCTCGAACTCGGAGGCAAAGATCTCGATGAGCTCTCTCTTGATACCGTCCGCATGTTCCACCGGGACGCCGTCGCTGCCGGTTTCAAGCTCTGATGGAGGCCGAAACACCGAAAAAGCCGGGGAGGTACGAGGTTTGGGTGGCGATTGCTATCTCGTTGTTCGCCGCTCTCGCCTTCTATTTCTCGACAAATCCGACGCTGCACGATCTGGATTATACCGCCGAGATCGCTTCGGCATTGCTGCGCGGCGATCTCGGCCTTCGCGAAAAGCCACCCGAGTGGCTCAACGAGATGATTCCGTACGGGAATAAATATTATTCCGCGTTTCCGCTGGGCGCCGTGCTTAGCATGCTACCGGTTGCACTGCTACAAAAAGCGTCACTGATCCACGATTTTCCGGCTCGCATTCTGGCTGCATTGATCGCCGGAGCGTGCGTTTATTTCTTCTTTCAACTCACGAAAGCATTCGGACCCGACTATTCCAGCCTCAAACCAAAACCGCTCACTCGGAGAATTTTGTTGGCGTTGTTCCCAGTATTTGGAACCTGGACTTGGTGTAACCTCGGGATGGGCGGTGCGTGGCAAATCGCTCTCGGTCTCGCGTTATTGGGAGAAACCGCAGCTCTCTATTTCACGTTGGTGCGACCGTCGCCGTTCATCGCAGGGGCTTTTTTCACTCTTGCTTTTGGAAATCGGACGGAGCTCCTCCTCACAGCACCTTTCTTTCTTTATCTTTTCTGGCGCCGCCCGGTGTCTGCAGGGCAGGCGCCTCGCCTGCCGGAGCCCGAAAACACGAGCGGTTTCCCTACAATTTCTGGGTCGTCAGCGTTAGGTTCGGATGCTCCGGCCGGAGCAGCGCTCCGTTGGAAAAAATTTAAGCAAGCCCTTCGTGTGAACGCACCAATGGTTTTCGACTTTTTGACTCTGCCAGTAACATTGGCGCTGCTGACTGGCGCTTACAATTTGGTCCGGTTCCATTCAATGACCGATTTTGGCTACTTTCATATCCCTGAAGTGCGCGACGAACCTTGGTACGAACACGGGCTGTTTTCGCTCCATTCGATTCCGTGGAACGTCAACACAATGTTATTCGAAGGTTTCCTCGACGACCCCAACTTTCCGTTCCTTAGTTTTCCGCCGTTTGGGTGCTCCATTTTTCTCAGCAGTCCGTTCCTTTTCCTCCTTTTTAGGGCAGGCGGAAGGTATAGGACCATATCGTGGATTGCGATTGGGATTGTGACGTTCGTGCTCTGGTGCCATGGAAATCCGGGCGGGTGGCAATTCTCTTACCGCTACGCCATGATTCTTCTTCCGTGGATGTTCCTTTTGCTCACAGGCAACGGACCACCTAGGATAACCGTCACCGAAATCTCACTTTTCGCCGTGTCGATCGCGATTAACGGAACAGCGGCATGGTTATTTCTTTGGACCGACAAAATTCAACCGTAGCAGACCCTTGCTGGTGCATGTCCGCGGGAGAACTGGGATATGTTTGACGAAAAAAAACATGCGTTTACGATTTGCGCCTGTGTCTGCTACGTCGAAGACAAATGCGGGTGGTGAATCAGTGAAGACTTAAGTATGCTGGCTTTGATTTATTTTGTGCTGGCCGCTTTTGTCGGGGACTTTCTTTGCCGACGTTTTTACCAGTTTGAGTCGGTGGCACACCGGTGTGCCGCAGCAATCCTCGTTGGCGTACTGGTAAGCTCATGGTTCACGTATCTGGCGGGGCTGGCTTTCTTCTGGACGCCACAACCCCTTTTGTGGGCCAATCTGTTATTCCTTGTAGCGACGATCGCGCTTCTGTCCTGGCCTAAATGGAAAGGCAGAATTCTTAAAAGCACTTCGGGCGAAGCTTATCCGAAGCGATCGAATTTGTATCTCACACGCCCCGAGGGATCGAGCATAGCCGACTGGCTACTCATAGCTGGATACGTTGTCCTCGTGTCGTGGATGATGTTTGCCTCGTTCAATACCAAGGAGGGTAAACTCCTGATCGCTAACCCTGAGTACAGCGATTTCGGGCCGAACACTGCGTTAATCCAGAGCTTTGCTGTAGGACACAATTTCCCAACGGAATATCCGCACTTCTCCGGCGACCGCATTCGTTACCATTTCTTGTTCTACTTTCAGGCGGGAAATCTTGAATTCCTCGGGTTTAACCCTGCATGGAGTTTGAATCTTCTCAGCATCACCACACTCGTAGCGATGCTCGTAATCGTCATGACCTTGGGGGAGGTGCTTTTCAATTCGCGCGCAGTCGGACGCCTTGGATCGCTGCTCTTTTTCTTTTTCGGGTCGCTCTCTTACGCCCCGTTTCTTCAAAAGCAAGCTTCAGTTCGCGCGGCTATTGAAGCGATCACACATCAACGGGACTATCTTCAGACGATTTTTCCGTATCGCGGCGAAGCTTGGGGTACTTGGTCTCAGGTGACTTATCTCAATCAGCGACACTTCGCCACCGCGATCGGGATATTCCTTCTCGTTTTGGTTTTTCTCGTGATCCGCTACCGCGCCGTGGCAGCTAAAGCCAAAGTACATCGTTTTGGAACTCATCTCGTAAATTTGATTCGGTTATTCGCGGGCCGAGGGCGGCCCGGCTCCATTGACGCACACCAAAAGGTGGAGACAGCCCGCCCTCAGAACGTTTCGATTTCTGAGACCGGCTCTAGTGATGCAATCACCGCGGACCGAAATGCGATGCCGGAAACCGCGACGAACACAGTGTCTGAAGATGCCTCGCTGCGGGAAGCTGTTCCGGAATCACAAAAGCAGACGGCTGCAGTCTCGGAAGGCGAGGACGCTTCGCACAGCGAAGCGGCTACAGCAGTAACCGCGGAAGCGAAGCAAGAAAATGTTGATGCGTCGGAACCGCAAGCCGAGATGCCTGCCGTGGCGGCAGTCACCGAACCGAGCCAAGAGACCAGGATAACGCGGGAGCCTTTTGTGGCGACTTTGCCACCTTTTATTTTCTCAGGCGTTCTGCTTGGGCTGTTGCCTATGTTCAACAGCGCCGTGTTTCTTACAGCAGCGGCGGTTTTAGGCGTGTTGTTCCTTCTGTTTTCCCTGCGAGGACAGATGTTGGTCTTGGCTATAACCGCAGGTTTGATTGCGCTGCCCCAGATGCTTTATCTGAGCACCGGGAGCGGTAGAGCCCAAATGCCGAAACTCCTTCACTGGGGCTACACGATAGATCATCCTACTGTCGCGAATGTGACGAAGTACCTCGGGTTCACCTTTGGCTTCAAGTGGTTGTTAATTGCGCTGGCGTTGGTTCTCGTTGGCAGTCTCCAAAGGCGGTTTTTTCTCGCAGCTTTAAGCCTTATTGCCGTTGCATTTTCTTTCCAGTTCACGATTGAGGTGCTTGCGAACCAAAAGTTTTTGCACATCTGGGTGATTATCGCCAACCTGTTCGTCGCGTTTGGGCTCTGGCGGTTGTGGCGTTTCTCTCTGGGGGGAACCACTCTCCCCGGCAAATTCGTTGCGGCTGTTCTTTTTCTGCTAATCATTGCGGGTGGCGTCATTGATTTTTTCCCGATGCATAACACTGGCTGGAGCGAGGTAACGTATCGGAATGATGCGCTGATCGATTGGCTCAAGAAAAACACTTCACCCCGAGATATTTTTCTAACAGATCGATTTGTTAATCATCCTATCCTGATGGCTGGCCGCCGCGTGTTTTATGGATGGCCCTACTATTCCTGGGGAGCTGGTTACGATGCGAGTAAGCGTGATAAACTTTATATAAACCTGTTCGAGAGCAGGGACCCTTGGAAAGTGTATCATCTCTTGAAAGAGAATGGCATTAAGTACATCGGATACGACAACGCTATTCGACAGGCGCAGTTCATTAAACGACCGAACCAAGAGCTGTATGCCACTTATTTTCCAAAGGTGTACGACGCGGACAAGTATAACGGCTTGGTCATTTACAAGGTGCCCGATACACCACCTCCCAAGCTCAGCACGTTGCCTGAAGCTGTTAGTAACATGTTTGAAGGAGGCAGGGGCACCGGCAAGGGTGAATTTGATTCTCCGGTTGGAATCGCTGTCGATCGCAATGGGAATTTTCTCGTTGCCGATACGAACAATGGTCGTATCGAAAAGTTCTCGCCTACGGGTACGTTTCTCGATATCATAGGGACCAAAGGCTCTGGGCAAGGACAGTTGGGTGCGCCGAACGGCATCGCCGTTGATAGCACGGGCAATATCTATGTAGCGGATGCCTCCAATCACCGTGTGCAAAAACTTAGTGCCGACGGCAAATTGGTCGCCGAGTGGAGAGGCCCCGGGTCGGGATTCTATGGACCGCGCCGGATCACCATTGGCCCCGATGACTCAGTTTATGTCATGGATCAGGGACGCACGCGAGTCGTAAAGTTCAGCCCGGACGGGCAGGTGCTGACCGTCTGGGGCAGCAAAGGAACTGGCGATGGCCAGTTCGACGATCCCGCTGCAGTTGCAGTCGATCCTACGGCCAACAAAGTTTACGTTGCCGATCCGCGCAACAAGCGGATACAGGTGTTTGATTCAGATGGGAAATTTCTTACAAAATGGATAGTACCCGAGTGGGGAGGCCCGTATGGCTTCGAAGACCTGGCGATAGATTCGAACAACGGTCGATTATATGCATCTAGCGCCAACATAAACGCAGTGCTGGTTTTTGATTTGAATGGAAACAGGATTGGGAGGTTGACGCCGAAGCCTCCAGACGTACTCGATGGGCCATCGGCAGTCGCTCTGGCAAATGGAAAACTCTATGTTTTGAATATGCATGGGAATCGAGTCACTGTCATCGATCTGTGAGAGACTAGCGAGCTGCCGCATCACATAATCGTGATGGTGTAGAACTCAATCCACAAATGGCGGTGTCATGTTGAGCGAAGCGAAACATCTCTGGGCTGGTTCCGATGCGTGATCGCTCCAAAATTGATCCGAGGTTCTTCGCTTCGCTCAGAATGACATCAAGGCTGTGAAGTTAGCTCTGGGAAAATCGCAACTTCTTACAGCGAGGATTCTGTTGCTCGCCTTGTCAGTTATCAGTCTGGTGATTTGCGTCGTTGGCGCTAGCGCGCACTATCGTAAAGCAAGTTGGGGAGACCTATGGCAGCCGATCGGGTGGTTGCTCAGCATGCTCTGTTTGCTTGCTGCTTTTACAGCAAGCCCGCGGGAGCTGGCTGGCCGTTTCAAATCTTTGGCCAATCCAAAAGCAGCATTCTTTCTCTTTTGGATCGTGTTTTTTGTAGTCTCGCACCTCTGGAATTTCCGCACTGCGCCATGGAACGGAGACGCCCTTTTTGACGAGTCCGGCTGGGATCTCTGGTACCTGAAAACTTATGTTATCGGCCACCCATATCAGCCGGCATGGTTTCATATTGTGATTTCGCGAGAGACGCTGTTTCATTACTATGTTTGGGGATTTCTGAAGCTGTTCGGCTTTAACATTCTGTCCTATCAGGCAGCGCTGTTTGTTATTTGGCTGACTACTTTTGTATTCACTCTCGTATTGGTGGATCTGTTTTTTAGGTCTTACATTGTCACCTCTGTCACGGCGCTGATCTTTAATTTTCTGCCGTTTGCCTTCATTTACACGTTTGCCGGGTACCGCTATCCGATGGCGGTGGCTTTGGCTGTTGTCTCTCTCTACTTTCTGCACATAGGGTTTAGGAACAGCTCGCCATTTTGCCTCTCGCTGGGCGGCATCGCTGCGGGGCTTTGCCTGGCCAGCTCCATATCCGGAAAGCAATATCTCCTGGGACTGGCGATTGCTGCACCACTGTACGGGCTATGTTATTGGAGGCGCTTAAAGCAAAGCGTCACGTGGACCTCGCTGGCGTTCATTGGCTACGGCTTTCTAGCGGCTGCCGCTCCAGTCCTTCTTTACATTTCGTTCAACCGCGACGCCTACACCCTCTATGAATCCAGCTTTCTGCACGATTTCAGGCATGCGATGCAGTCAGCTCCATTTCCAGTCGGAATCAGGCCCTTTATCGAACAGCTTCGGAGCTGCTTTTTTAGTGTCCCAGCTCTCCGGTTCTTTATTCCAGATACTCTGCCTATACCTCTACCGTATTATTGGTTTCTAGTTCCAGGAGTCGTGCTCGCAGTCTGGGAGAAGCGTTTTGAAATTGTGCTCCTGGCGACAATTCCGGTTTTCGGGGCCTTCATCGCAAAGGCTATAGAGAACCGGCTGCTTCTGCCCATCCCATTCTGGATGATCCTGATGAGCTTCACGGTTGCATGGCTGTTAAAGCTGCGCCCGTGGCCCGGCGTACAAATTGTTGTCGGCGCCGTGGCGGCGCTCATACTGCTGGACGGCCTGGTCCCATCCGTTCGATACATCTACAGTAAGACTAAAAGTCCGTTTTCGATTCGCTACTATGCGCAGCACGAGGTGGCTGTCTCGCGTTTCTTAAGACATGTCGTTGCCGGGGAGGAACATCCCGGTTCTCCTCACTTGGAGCACAACGAGTTCAACCGAATTGCTGGCGTTCCGGATGCCCCATATGACACATTCGTCTGCCAGGATGACGCTTATTCAATTATTCATCTGTTTTTGCGCGATTACGATGATGACAAGATTCTGTCCTTTTGTGGGGGGTTCCCGTTTTTCTATGTCATGACCGAGCAGGATGTGTGGAACGCGAACAAGAAGGCCATCTCAACTTATGTACCCACCAATAAGAATCTAAAGCTGATCTGGGAACGAGCTCCAAAAACCGAAAGGATAATAAGAGTGTTTCAATCGCTCCGCGACCTTGGCACAGAAGATTCGCTTTCATTTTCCTTTGGAGGAAGAGCCAGAACCTTCTACGTACTAAACATCCCTAGCGAGAATATTCCACAGTTTCAGCAACGCGTGAGCACATTCCCAGCGACTCCTGGGTTCTCATCCCTTCCGGAAAGTGCAACTAACACGTTTCAAGGCGGAAAGGGAATTGGCAGGGGACAATTTGATTCGCCCACTGGAATTGCCGTCGATGGAAATGGAAATATTCTGGTTGCTGATACTAACAACGGCCGGATCGAGAAGTTCTCGGCTACGGGTGCATTTCTCAGTATTCTGGGAACCAAGGGCAGCGGACAGGGACAATTCAGAGCACCGAACGGCATCGCTGTTGATGGCACTGGCAACATCTATGTGACGGACGCTGGGAATCATCGAGTCGAAAAGTTGGCCTCCGACGGTAAATTCGTCGCTGAGTGGAAGGGTCCGGAGCCCGGCTTCTACGGTCCACGTCGAATAGCTATTGGCCCGGATAATTCGATTTATGTCGTCGATCAGGGTCACAATCGGATCGCTAAATTTAGTCCCGATGGAGAGGTGCTGGCAGTCTGGGGCAGCGCCGGAAATGGCGACGGACAGTTCAATGATCCGACTTCGGTCGCAGTTGATCCGTCGACCAACAAAATTTATGTCGCCGATCCAATTAACAAGCGGATACAGGTATTTGACGAGAATGGAAAATTTCTAACCAAATGGTCAGTGCCCGAATGGGGCCCGCCGGTAGGTTTTGAAGACCTGGCCATCGATTCACCCACAGGCCGGCTCTACGCGTCGAGCACACACTTGGACGCCGTCCTCGTTTTTGACTTGAATGGAACCAGGATTGGGAGTTTGGCGCCAAGACCCCCCGATAAACTCGAAGGGCCATCGGCGCTGGCTTTGACAGACCGGAAGCTGTACGTGTTAAACATGGCCGGGAATCGCATAAGCCCTATCGATCTCCAATGAACGGCGAACTCTGTAGCCGATAGCATTCATTGAATAATCCGGTTTGAGGTATGTTAGCTCTGATTTATCTAGCATTGGCGATCACTCTTGGCGATCTCCTTTGTCGGCGCTTTTATCGGTTTGTATCCGTCCCGCACCGTTGGGCGACAGCCGTACTGGTTGGCATGTTGCTCTGCACATGGTTCACGTATCTGACTGGGCTGGTTTTCGCCCATACGGCTGAACCGTTACTCTGTGCAGACCTCCTGTTTTTCGTGGCTTCACCTGGCGCAATCTTCTGGCTTTCCAGGAAAGCTCCAAGAGTGAGCACGATTGCGCCGCGTGCGCCGGGCTCGTCGACGTGGGACTGGATCACACTAGGCGCACTGTTTGCTGCGACGTGCGTTGTGTTGATCGGAACACTCTATGTCAATAAACAGGGCACGGTACGCCTCTCCGGGAAACAAACCAGCGATCTCGCTGTACAACTTGGCATTGCTCAAAGTGTCGCTGTTGGTCCTAACTTTCCGACGCAGTTCCCACCTGACGTTAGCCAGTCAACTCAGTTTCTATTCTTTTTTCAGGCCGGCAATCTGGAATTTCTTGGACTAAATCTGGCTTGGAGCGTGGATGTCCTTAGCGTGCTCGTCCTCACGAGCATGCTGGCCGCAGTGATGGCACTAGGCGAGCTGCTCTTCAACTCTCGTGTTGTAGGAAGGCTGGGAGCCACGCTTTTCTTTTTCCATGGCTCCCTGCGACATTTAATTGATTTCCTCGCATCGGGGCATCCGCGTCGCAACGAGAGCTGGGGATTTTGGAAGCAGATTGCTTTTGTGAATCAGCGACATCTGCCTTTCGTCATCGGCATATTCGTCCTAGTATTAATTTTCCTGGTTGATCAGTATCGCCAAAGAAGTTTGGCGACGCGGACCACCTCCGCTCCCACTATAGCTTTGCAAGAATCGACGCGACGTAGTAACTGGAATCAGCTCAAGAGAGGTTTTGCCTCGATATTCATCACGAGCGCCAGGCCTGCACTGACACCTGCAAAGAGTTTTGTGTTCTCAGGGTTGTTATTAGCTGCACTGCCACTCTGGAACGCCATCGGCTTTATAGCCGCCATAGTGGTGCTGTGTTGTTTGTTTGTAGCTTACGGCTCCTGGTGGTCGTCGAGGGCAAAAGCTCCAGCCATATTAGGCCGGGTGCTAGCCGGCACAGTGACAGTGTGCATTCTCACCGCAGGAGTTTTCGATCTGTGGGATGTTTACAGCAGCTCGCGCATAGACGTTAACTACGAGAAACAGCCATTAGTGAAAGGACTCGTGTTTCGCAATTCAGTGATCTACAAAATTCCAGGTTCCGTCTTCCCCCCAATCCCGACACGTGAGGATTTGTCGAAGCTACCTGTCACAGCACGTGAGGATGTGTCAAAGCCACCTGTCACTGCTTTTCAAGGCGGCCACGGGAATGGAAGCGGTCAGTTTGACAACCCACGAGGCATCGCGATCGACGGTGCCGGAAACATCTTCGTAGCTGATACCGGCAACAGGCGAATCGAGAAGTTTTCACCAAGCGGCGTTTTTATCACCAGCGTCGGAACGAGAGGCAAGGACCATTCACAATTTGGAGAACCGAATGGACTCGCGGTGGATCGCTTCGGCAACATTTACGTTGCAGAAGTCTCTAATCACCGCGTGCAGAAGCTCGGACCCGACGGAACTCTCGTCGCTGAGTGGGCACCTGGATTTTACGGACCGAGACGCATCGCCATCGGCCCTGATGAGTCGATTTACGTCGTCGATCAGGGGCGCACTCGTATCGTCAAGTTCAATCCCGACGGTCAGGTGCTGGCAACCTGGGGGAGCGGCGGAAGCAGCGACGGACAGTTCGCGGACCATACTTCGGTCGCGGTCGATCCGACAACCAACAAGGTTTATGTCGCTGATCCAATTAACAGACGAATCCAGGTATTCGACTCAACTGGGAGGTTCCTGACTAAATGGCCAGTCCCCGAGTGGGGGCAGCCAGTTGGCTTTGAGGACGTGGCTATCGATTTCGACACAGGCCGTCTGTACGCGTCGAGCGCGCATAGGAAACCC
>Ga0193727_1001304_pt1 | contig 10280 bp, 5 predicted proteins | sample H2c2metaG_FD_143051 | JGI IMG/M metagenome (GOLD analysis project Ga0193727, IMG submission 143051) | Soil microbial communities from a riparian zone of the East river system, Colorado, United States - H2c2 | ecosystem: Environmental > Terrestrial > Soil > Riparian zone | place: USA: East River...
GCGATCTAACGAGAAAGAGATAAGCGACGGCAGGGTGTCGTGGCAAGGTTCCTCGCGCTCACTCTATCGGGGGCCGTTGGCTTCATCGATTGGTTAGATCCGTTGGCAGCAATCGCGCTCGCGCAACATCGGCTACTGCCAAGGTTACGGGCACTAATCCGTCGAATTTCCACCTGCCTTTTACCCGTCGCGCATCTCTCCAAAATTGAACTCCGTCCGCGCCCCAGTACTGAACTTCGACGTGGTTCTTGCTGTGCACACGGACAGTCTAAATAGGAAGGGCTCTACCATACTCCTTTACCATGTCCTGCTGCTTTAGCCAGATGACCTCACGGATATCGGCTGAAGAGACGCTGTTCACATCCCCTTCGATCTTAGGATGGCTCGGCGAGGGCGGAATTACTGCGGGTCCGGGTCCTGGCAGACGCACATAATGCGGCTCATCAGCACAACCGCCAGCGATCAGCGCTGTAAGGAGCACCAGTAGACACGATTGTACGCGCATGAGACTGGGAGTCAGGAGCCCATTGGATTAGAGTGGCTGGTGATACTCGGAGATGCCTCGACCTGTTCGATGCGACAGCGGCGTTCACCCTGTGAGATAATAACCGGATGGCGAAGCATTGTTATGTTTATGTGCTGCGCTCTTTAACGGACCATCAGTTTTACGTTGGGTTGACCAGAGATTTGCCGAGCCGAGTGCAGCAGCATAATAACGGACTGGTTACCTCAACCAAGAATCGGGCTCCGTTTGAGCTTGTCCTACTGGGAAGGCTGCCTTAATGAAAGTGATGCAGCGCAACGCGAGAAGTATCTCAAGAGCGCATGGGGCAAACGCTATATCAAAACCCGATTGCGACGATATCTCACGGGGTAAAGAGTCCGCTGGATTGAAAATTCGCGATCACGCGGACGCGCTCGCCATCACGAGTGACGTGTGCTATCGAGCCGGACGCGCGTTTCGCATTACGCTCGCACGGGCACGCTGGCGGTGCGTTCAAGTTTTCCCCAGCTTACCCAGGCGCCTTTGATCGCGCGCAGGATCGCTTTCCAGATGCAATAACTGAGCATCGGCCGGTAAATCAGGCGCATTGGCAAAATGCGCCAGGCGCGCAGGATCGGTTCGCGTTCCAGGATACAGGCGAGCGTGGCGAGAAGCACATCCATCGCTAAAAACGTGATGACGAACGGCAACACCGCGTTCCAGGCTCCAAACGGTAGCGATGCGAGCAGGAACAGATCTATCATCGGCGTAATGGCTACCAGGATGATCTGGAAAAACCAGATGCTCGGTAAACTGAACCAGCCCAGTGCGCGATAGTTCCAGTTGAACACCATGTCGCGATGTTTCCAAAGACATTGCAACGTGCCATACGCCCATCGGAACCGTTGTCGCGCGAGCGTGCGCACGCTTTCCGGTGCTTCTGTCCACGCGATTGCGTCCGGCACGTAAACGATGCGCCGCCGATGTCTGTGCAACGCGAGAGTGAAATCGGTGTCCTCGGCAAGCGTTTGCAGGCTCAGGCCGCCGGCTTCATCGATCGCATCTTTTCGCACGGCGCTGATCGCGCCGGGGACAACGGTGATGCAGTTCCAACGGTTGTAAGCGCGTCGGTCCAGATTAAAACCGCAGGTGTATTCCAAGGCCTGACAACGCGCGATGAACGTCCGCAAATTCCCGACTTTGGCGTGACCCGATACCGCACCGATGCGCGCATCAGCAAAAGGCTCAAGCAAACGCGGGAGTGTATCGCGCTGACATTGTGTGTCGGCATCAATGAAAACAACGATGTCCTGACGCGCGGCGGCGAGGCCGCGTTGCAGGGCCCGCGCTTTTCCTCGGTTTTCCTGTTGCAATAACCGAACCCGCCGATCGCTGTTCGCAACGCGCTCAACTTCTTCAGCGGTTTGGTCACGCGAACCGTCATCGACAACAACGACTTCGATTTCGCCTTTGTAGTCCGTCGCAAGAAGGGTGCGCAAAGTCTCCGCGATCACCTTCCCTTCATTGTAAGCAGCAATCACCACACTGATCGGTTCCGCAAAATCCGTTCTTGGTCCGCGTTTAAAACGATAAGCAAGCCAGATGACAATCAGCGTGCGCACCACCACAAGCGCCGTCGCCACGATCATGAACGCCCAGAGGAATTCCTCGATGGTGTGGTAGACGCGAAATCCGGTGCGGCTCACCAGGCGCGTGAGCGATTGCCCATTGTTTTGCACCAACGGCATCACTGCATCGCGGGTCGTGCCCAGTAGCGTGCTCAAGGGCACCACGGTGTCGCCCCGCGTATGCAACCAATCCAAAATGCGCGGCAGCGCTTCGACTGTCTGCGAACGGTCCCCACCCGCATCGTGCAGCAAAATGACGCTGCCATCACGGCGTTGTTGTTTCACGCGCTGCAGGATGATGTCCGCTCCGGGCTTGGCCCAATCCTGCGGATCGATACTTTCCAGAACGACGAGATAATTGAGGTCTTCTGCGATCTTTAGCGGAGTCAGATCGGTCAGTTGGGTCGGACTCGAATCAGCAGCGTAAGGCGGGCGAAACAATGTAGTGGCGCGACCTGTTATCGTTTCGAGCAAAAGCTGTGTTGCATTTAACTCCAGCCGAATGTGCTCGGGCCAGCAGAGCGCCAGGTTCGGATGATAATAGGTGTGGTTTCCCATCTCGTGTCCTTCGTTGACGATGCGGCGAACAAGCCCCGGGTAGCGTTCCGCGTTCACGCCCACGAGGAAAAATGCGGCTTTCACGTTTGCCGCCTTAAGAATATCTAAAACCTGCGGTGTCCATCGTGGATCAGGGCCGTCGTCAAAAGTGATTGCGACCTGATGCTCGCCGGCAGCGCCCTGGTGATAGAGCGTTGGGAATTCCGCAAACTTCACGTATTTCGCCGTGAGATAACCATCGGCATCCACGGCAAGCGTTCGCAATCCGTCCGTGCGTTCCTCGTCAACAGTTACAATCTCGCCATCGCCCACGTCGGTTATTGTGTCCGTCGATTTTATCACTTCGAGTGACCGCTGCGTCTGATCGTCGAATTTGAAATCGCGCGGAACATTCAACGCGTCCCAAAGCGCGGGGTCTTCGCTGCCCAGCCGATAAAGGGCGAACCCGCCGGCCTTTTTGTCGCGCACTTCGCGCAATTGGTTAAGGAACGTCACCGCGTCCAGAAACCACACGGCGTGCTCCTTGTCCTCATCCTGAAAATAAAAATACGGGCTGTATCCCGGTCCCTGCACTTCCGCGCTCTTGGTTTCCGCATCGTTAGCGCGGCTCATCGCTTCTGAAAAGCTGATCATCTCGGCTTTTTTCGCACCGAACGTCCAATCGTATCCGTAGCTGCCGATCGCGATGATCCATTGCTTGGTGTCGGAATCTTCCAGCAAGACGTGGACCCATCCTTCAAACCACGAACGCGACGCCACCGGCCCGGGCGGATCGGTGTCGGACGTTTCGTCAAACAACATCGCCACGAAACGATCGACGTTGTCGGAAAGCGCCTCGAAATCGATGTAATCCAATTCCTGACCAGGCTGAACGCACAGCCAAAGCTCCTTGTTATCGTCGTGCAAGGCGTCGGCGAACTTGTCGATAAAGCCAGTGATGTCTTTCTTGTAGGCCGGATCGATCTGCTGCCAGTCGACTACAACGCCCGCTGCTTTCGCGTTGCGCAAAACGGCAAGCACACGCTGGATAAAGAGCTCCCGTCGTTGCGCCGGCCCGTGCGCCAAATTTTCAATCGCTTCCGGCTGCCAGGTGTCGCCGACGAGGTTCGTCAGTAGCGGCATCAACGCGATCCCCTTGCCTGCGCTCAGTTTCAAGAGCCGGGTGTCTCCGTCGATTTGTAAATCACCCAAGCCATTGATCACCGTCATCCATTCCGGACAAAGATGTGTAATTTGCCCTGCGTGTTGCTCGAGTGACGCGTAGCTGTACGGATCGCCATTGCTGTAGAATGCCAGACGGACTTCGTTATTTGGCGATTTCTTCCGCGGCCGCGCGGTAGGCGCAGGCGCCGCCCCAGCGAGCTTTTTTGCGGCTTGTCGCGCTGCGGTAAATTTCTGCCACAGCCGCGAACTTGGAGACAATTGGTCAGCCGGATTCTGTTTTTGCAACGCTTTCAATTGGCCTTTCAACTGCCGCAAGGAAAACGGAACATTCATTTTCGGCGCAACGAAAAGCGTCTGGACGAAGACGACCGTCCCCAGAAAGAAGAGGACCCCCCCGATCAGCAGAATCAGGCGCAGGCGCGGCCAGCGCTTTCCCGTGGGATCGGAGAAAACGAACGGTGTTATTTCTTCTGGAGGGGGCCCCTGCATGCGGTGCCTACAATCGCTCAAGCAGGAAAATAATAAAATCGGATTCCCTTGGCACTAGCGGCGCTCTATAAGAGCCGTCAGCTCGGAAATCCGATTCATCGGCAGTCGCAGACAGCCGCTACAGCTCCTGTGAAACCACGCTCTAGAAGAAGAATTCGAAACCGCCGTAGTAGTTCCGTGGTAGCGCGGGCATGATGCCTTCCTCGCGGACCTCGCCCCAATAACTTTCGTCGAAGACGTTCCTGATACCCGCGAAGACTCCAGCTCGCCCTTTCCAGAATCTAAATTCAGCCGTGAGATCCCAAACATTATATGCGGGAATAAAGCCTTCGAAGGAATCGCCATCGTCACCAAACTCATCGTCAACGAGCGTACCAAGAAGCGAGACCTTAAAAGTATTCTTGTAGCTATAGATGCCGCCAGTTTTGACCTGGTAATTTGGAGCGTACGCCGGCGTATTGCCGCTGTTTGGACCAGACGTAAATTCGGCATCCAGTAAGGTGACGTTGCCATACAGCGTGAGGTTGCCGTAAGGGCTCGGGGCGCCACCGTTGATTAGCGCCAGAATGTCCAGTTCGGTCGCGGCTTCGAATCCGATGTACCGCGAGTCGCCGATGTTTTGGGTGGAAGTAAAACCGTTAGGCAAAATGACCTCGCCGATTTGATCGTCAAAAGTGAAATAGAAACCGCCGACGTCGAAACTCAGGCAGGGGAACGGCTTCCCGCGCACGCCATACTCAAACTGGAGCGAGTTGCCTTCCTTGAGGTTGCCATTTACCACGCTACTCGCTCCGGTCGGGACCAGTTCACCATAAGTAATGGGCCGGTAGGCTTGCGCTATTGTGCCGTAAAGTTCAACACGCGGCGGGCCACCGGTTGTGACGACGGGAACGAGGGGATTTTTGGAGTCTGCACCCTTTTCTCCTGCAACTGGAGGCGCGGGGACGATTTGCTGGCCTTCGATCAATACGTAGTCCAATCCCAGCGCAAACAGTGGCACAAAATTAAAATCAGACTGTGAAGCCAGCGGCTCACCATCGTTGGTTTTTGCCACGTTCAATTGCTCGTTGAGACTTTGATTAAGAAATTCCAGCCGCATACCGGGAACGATCGAAAGCCGCCCAAAATGGAAGCGGTTTTCGGCAAAGATCGCGCCGTCCCACGTTTCACCAGTGTTCAGATTACGAAGCATGCCGCTCTCCGCGTCAGGCGTAAACCCACGCTCGTCGGTCCGGTCCTGCAACGCGTGATAGAAGTAGATGCCGCCGGCAATGGTCGAGACGTTGTTGAACAAATCGTAGTCATGACGGACGCGGGCATCAACGCCCTCTGTCCAGGCTTCGCGCAACTGAATAGAGTTTGTACTCGCATCTGGCCCGCTAGGCAGTGTACCAAACCCGCCACCACGCTGGCGCTTGCTCCAACGCGACAAATAGCCGCCGAATGCCTTGATCTCCAGTTCCGTCCTCTCTGAGAAAAACTTCTGATACTCGAGTACGGCATAGTAGCGCTCGAGCCGGAACCGATCGAAAAATCGACTGGTCTGAGTGAAACCGTCTTCCACGAAGACAGAGTTTGGCGGATTGACTTCTTCCTGGCGACGCATGCCACCCGGTTCGCCGTGGTTTTCGTCGTAGAAATCGAGCGTGAGAATGAACCGGCTATCGTTCGTTACATCCCACACGAGACGCGAGCTGCCGTTGTTGAGATCGTAATCGCTATTGGCCTCGCGGAATCCGTCCTGCTGTCGGTGATCATAGTAAAAATAGTACCCGAAGGGACCGACCATGCCGTCCACTTCCGTGTAATTGCGATAATACCCATAGCTGCCAAATACATTCTTGGTAGTGAAATGAAATGGCGCATCCAGGCGCGGCATTTTCATGACAAAATTGAGGGCTCCACCCGGTTGCGGTCCAAACTGTAATGCCGCGCCTGCGCGGATCAGTTCAATGCGTTCTACCGCGTCCAGAATTGGCGTATAATGGGTTTCAGGAAAACCAAACTGCTCGTTCTTCAGGGAGATGCCATCTTCGAGCACCTGCATGAACTCGCTCCGCTGCGAATTCAAGCCACGGTAACCAAAATTGATAATTGGCGATTGCGGCTCTTCGCTTACGATTATGCCAGGCGTCGTTGCCATGGCTTCTCGATAGTCGTTACCTGCGAAAGTAGGAAACTCGGCTGGTTTAACGAACGAAGTTTTCTTGCCCGCATTAATTCGAGTCCCTTCAACTGGCGGCAGCGCAGGGTACGGAACCGGATAGATATCGAAGCTTCCTGTAACAACCACGGCCTCGGCTTCAGCTGTTTCGACGCTGGTTAGTGCAAGCGACTGGTTTTCATTTGCCTTGGTCCACGGCGCATCCTTCGTGTTTAGATGGTTGCCACGCTTGTGCGAGCGGCGCGGGCGGGATTTTTCATCCTTGCTGCCGGTCTCATCATCGACATCGTCACTGTCGCTTTCCGCAACGGGAGCCGTGAGGGCGTCCTGACCCAGGCTGGACTCGATAAAACAACAGAGCACGATCGCCGCGAGCGCGGTTCCCAAAGCAAGACTTACTTTCGAATACATGCGCGCGATGAAAAGAAATTGTTCCTAGCGACGCAAGCCTTTTGTTACATTTTTGCAATGTTTCCCTTCGCGTGTTGCAGCTGCCAACCACTTGTCGCGCGTCGCCAACGAATTCTGTCATTGGACGTTGAGCGTTGGGTGTTAAACATTAATCGCTAACATGCATGTCACACCCGATGCACTGCCCACCGGACACGCCGGTATCGCTGCGCGTTTACAAAAGGGCCCTACCATCCATTCCAGCGCATGGATTGTCCCGGGCGCAACGGTGATCGGTGACGTGATTCTAGAAGAGGAATCGAGTGTTTGGTATGGCGCGGTGCTTCGCGGGGACATCAATCGCATCGTCATTGGTCCGCGCTCCAACATTCAGGATAATGCGGTTGTTCACGTCGACACAAACTATCCGACAACCATGGGCGAACTGGTTACCGTCGGTCACACCGCTGTCGTGCACGCATGCACGATCGATAATGAAGTATTGGTCGGCATGGGTTCCGTCATTCTCGACGATGTGGAAGTCGGCGCGCGCTCGATCGTTGGCGCAAACGCCCTTGTCACCATCGGGACCAAGATTCCGCCCGGCTCACTCGTGCTTGGATCGCCGGCGAAAATCCGTCGTCAACTCACCCTTGATGAACAAAAGGATATCGCTCGATGGGCGTGGAGCTACGTTGAAACAGCGAAGCAATATCGCGAATTTTGCTGAACAACCCACAAAACCAGGGAACAATAGTGCACATATGAAAGCTATCATCGGATCCGCATTAGCTACGCTCTTAGCCGTCGCCCTCATCCATGCGCAGTCGTCTGCTGAAGAAATGCAATCCACCGACATGCATCTGTATTCTCCGACAGCTATCGAATGGAAAGCAGCGCCGGCGGCTTTGCCTCCTGGCGCAAGGATGGCTGTACTCGAAGGCGACCCAACGAAGGAAGGCCCGTTTGTGGTGCGATTTCAGTTTCCTGACGGCTATCATGTCCCGCCGCATACCCATCCAAAGACTGAGCGGCTCACTGTGATTTCGGGCACCCTGTATCTCGCGACTGGAGAAGCGCTCGATCGCAGCAGCGCGAAAAAACTTCCTGCCGGGTCATTCGGTTACTGGCCCGCTGGCATGAAACACACGGCGTGGTCCGAAGGCGAGACGGTCATTCAACTCCATGGGATCGGCCCATGGCAGATCAACTACGTAAATCCTGCTGACGATCCGAGGAACGCAAAGAAGTCGCCCTAACAGATTGCTGCCAACTCGCGACCGCTGGGCACGCCAATGGCTGACTGCAACGGTGGTGTGCGGTCCATCATTGTAGGGCTTCTGTGTCAGACGCCATTCCATAGTCCGGTGTTTCACAGAATGGAGCCGCAGGGAAGCGAGCGACATAGACGGGCAGCTCGTTAGACGGAGAGAGCGGGAGCGAGCGAGTCAAACGCCCTACAATTCTTGCGCGAGGTCTCGCGCTTTCTCGCGCAATAACTCTCCAGCGTGTTTCATCTGTTCCTTCTCGCTGATGCCAGACTGAGCGAGTTGATAAACCCCATCAAACAACTCGCGCACCTGCGGGTTTCCGTCGTAGCGCCCGCCAATCGCGAAAACTTTCTTGCCAAGTTTGCGCGCCATTCTCGCAACGCCAGCAGGTGTTTTTCCCTCCAGGGTCTGCCGATCCAAACTCCCCTCGCCTGTGACCACCACATCGGCCTCTTTCATTTTTGACTCAAGCCCGACGGCTTCTGCGACGACATCGAAACCAGGCCGAATCGTCGCCACGCAGAAACTCATCAGACCAAATCCGAGTCCACCCGCCGCGCCCGTGCCGGGTTTATCGCGATAATCAAAATCAAATTCCTTGGCGACAACATCGGCCAGCCTGGTCAGCGCCTGTTCCAAGATGTTGAGCTCATCTTTACTCGCGCCTTTTTGCGGTCCAAACACTCGCGTGGCCCCGTTTTCGCCGAGCAACGGATTGCGCACATCAACGGCAGCAATGATTTTCGTCACCGCGCTCTGTAGAGGCGGCTGTGACAGCCGCCTGTCTTTTGGTTGGGCGCTCGCCGCGGCGAGCGCCCCTATAACCTTCTTCGGCGAAATAATATTTGTGAGCTTTGCCAGCTCACTCACTCCGTCGGTTAATTCCTTTCCATCCGAAAAAAACCGATAGCCCAACGCTCTTGCCATTCCCCATCCGCCATCATTTGTCGCGCTGCCGCCCAGACCGATGATGATTTCGTTCGCTCCTCGATTCGCCGCGTCCGAGATCATTTCGCCAACGCCAAATGTGGTTGCATGAACGGGGTCTCTTTCGTCTTCTGTCAGCCGTCGCATTCCGGCGGCCTCGCTCATTTCCATCACCGCCAGTTTGCCATCCTCAATCCATCCGTAACGCGCCTCGATCTCGCGCCCGATGGGATCGTGTGCTTTCCATTTCAACCACGAACCGCCGCGCGCTTCGCAAATCGCTTCCGCGGTTCCCTCCCCGCCGTCGGCCATCGGCACGATTTCGATCTTCGCGTCGGGTAAAGCGTCACGCAGGCCCTCCGCGATATTTTCCGCGACGTCGCGCGCGTTGAGCGCGCCTTTGAATTTATCCGGGGCAATCAGGATTCGCATTCCACCTTCACGCCGATCCGATCTTGTCATTCCGAGCGAAGCGCAGTGGAGTCGAGGAATCTCTCGTGACTCCAAAAAATAATCAGAGATGTCTCGGCTTCGCTCGACATGACAAAAAGGAAACGCGCAATCAAGACTTCAGTTTTCGTTCTAAAATCTCGCCTGCCAACTGCGGATTAGCCTTCCCTTTTGATAATTTGATTACCTGCCCCTTAAGAAAATTGAGGGAGGCGACGTTACCGGCCTTGAAATCTGCGACCGGTTTGGGATTCGCGGCGATCACTTCGTCGCATAATTTTTCGATTGCGCTGAAATCGCTCAGTTGCTCGATCCCTTTTTCTTTCACAATCGCAGCTGCCCTTCTTCCACTTGCAAACATTTCCGCGAAAACTTCTTTACCCTGTTTGCCGCTAATCTTTCCGCTGTCGATCAGATCGACCAACTCATCAAGTGCTTCGGGAGGAATCGGACAATCATTGATGGTCTTACCCGCGATACTCAACGCGTTCTGTAAATCGTTCAGAATCCAGTTTGCGACATTCTTGGGTTTCTTTGCAGCTTTAGCTGCCGTTTCAAAGTATCTTGCCAGATCGAGATCATTCGCCAGCACTGCGGCATCGTAGGGGCTCACCCGATATTGCTGGACCAAGCGCACGCGTTTGGCCTTCGGCAACTCAGGCACGCGCTGTCGGACTTCGGCCAGCAGAATTTCGGTCTTTACCGGCACAAGATCGGGATCCGGAAAGTAGCGATAATCATGCGCGAATTCTTTT
>Ga0193727_1001305_pt1 | contig 10278 bp, 9 predicted proteins | sample H2c2metaG_FD_143051 | JGI IMG/M metagenome (GOLD analysis project Ga0193727, IMG submission 143051) | Soil microbial communities from a riparian zone of the East river system, Colorado, United States - H2c2 | ecosystem: Environmental > Terrestrial > Soil > Riparian zone | place: USA: East River...
TCTCGCTTTGGAGCAGAAACTCGACACCGAGCTCAAGGGCTGGCTGGCGTTCGCGAAGCAGAAGCTGGGCGAGGTGGGGATCCTGACGCGCGCGCTGGCACGCGGGCGCGCGACCGCAGCGGCTGAGCTCGAGGCGAATACCAAGGCGCTCGTCGCGCGGCGGATGTCGAAGCGGATTCACAACCCGGCCGTGAAACAGCGGGCGGCGGCGGTGACCGAACCCGATCTGCGCCGGAAATCGCCGTTCGCGGCGCGGCGCCGCGCGCAGCTTCCACTCCCGGCCTACCCGACCACGACGATCGGTTCCTTTCCGCAGACGGCCGAGGTGCGCAACGCACGGCGCCAGCTGACCGACGGGAAAATGACCGCGGCGGCCTACGATGCCTTCATCGGGGAGCAGATCCGGAAGACGCTCAAGCTGCAGGAGGAAATCGGGCTCGACGTTCTGGTGCACGGGGAGTTCGAGCGCAACGATATGGTCGAGTATTTCGGTGAGCAGCTCGAGGGCTTCGCCTTCACTGAGTACGGCTGGGTGCAGTCGTACGGCACGCGCTGCGTCAAGCCGCCGATCATCTTCGGTGATGTGTCGCGCCCGCGGGCTATGACGGTGAAGTGGAGCTCCTACGCCCAGTCGCAGACGAAACAGCCGGTCAAAGGCATGCTGACCGGTCCCGTGACGATTCTGCAATGGTCGTTCGTGCGCGACGACCAGCCCCGCGCGGAAACCGCGAAGCAGCTCGCGCTCGCGATCCGCGACGAGGTGCGCGACCTCGAGGCCGCCGGTATCCGTGTCATTCAGATTGACGAGCCGGCGTTGCGCGAAGGTCTCCCGCTGCGGCAGTCTGATTGGGCGGCGTATCTCGAATGGTCGGTCAACGCCTTCCGCCTGGCGACGGCCGGAGTGAAGGATGAAACGCAGATCCATACGCACATGTGCTACAGCGAGTTCAACGACGTGATCCGCGTGATCGCGGGGATGGATGCGGACGCCATCTCGATCGAAAACGCCCGCTCGGGATCGGAGCTGCTCGACGCCTTCAAAGAGTACAAGTACCCGAACGAGATCGGGCCGGGCGTCTACGACATCCATTCCCCCCGGGTTCCGAGCACCGTGGAGATTGTAACCGCGTTGAACAGGATGAAAGCCGTGCTCGACGGCCGGCAGATCTGGGTGAATCCGGATTGCGGCCTCAAGACGCGTGGCTGGGAGGAAACCTTGCCGTCACTCCGGAACATGGTCGAGGCTGCGCGGCAGCTGCGGGCCGCGGGGACAAAAGCGTAGCCGCCTGAGCGGTGTGGTTGACCGGCGACTACGGGCCGGGCATACTTCGCGGCATGGGCAGCCCTGACATCGGGATCACCGCCGAGCCGATCGACAACGATCGCTGCAAGTTCATCGTGAGCCAGCCGCTGCATGCGGGTGGCGTGCGGCGGTTTGGATCGGCGGGCGAAGCGGCGGGCTCACCCCTCGCGGCCGCGATTTTCGCGATTCCCGCGGCCGGGGTCGCGGAAGTCATCGTCTCCGGCAACCTCGTCACTGTGGTCAAGCGCGGTCCTACCCCCTGGACGGCGATCGGTAAGTTGGTGGGCGCCGCGATTCGCTCCAGCCTCGCGACCAGCGCTCCGGCGGTGGCCCCTCGGGAACCCGCCGCCGCGACGGACGATGACTCCCTGTACGAGCGCGTGGCCCAGCTGTTCGAGACCCAGGTGAACCCGATGGTTGCCCGGCACGGCGGCGCCGTGGAGCTCATCGACGTCCAAGATGGGATCGTCATGCTTCGGATGGGCGGGGGCTGTCAGGGGTGCGGGATGGCCGACGTGACCCTGCGGCAAGGCATTGAGACGATGCTGCGCCAACACGCACCCGACGTCAAAGGTCTCGTGGACGTCACCGATCATTCCGCAGGCTCGAACCCCTACTTCGCCTCCGCCAAGAAGTAAGCGCGCCCCATGGCGCGCCCCGACGCCCCCCGCCTGCTGCTGTTGTTGCCGTCCACCACGTATCGCGCCACAGCGTTCGTGGAGGCCGCGCGGCAGCTCGACGTCGCGCTCACCGTTGCCTCCGAGCTTCCCAGCGCGTTCGAGCGTGAACAGCCCAGCGGCCTCCTCACGCTCGACTTCGCCGATCCAGACCGCGCCGCCGAGCAGGCCGGCGTGTTTGCGCGAGAGCATCCGTTGGCTGGAGTGCTCGGCGTAGACGACGACACGGCGGTGGTGGCGGCCGCGGTCGCTACGCGGCTCGGCCTGCGGGGCAACCCCGTGCCGGCGGCGCTGGCGGCCCGCGACAAGCAGCGGCAGCGCGAGCAGCTGGCCGGCGCGAGCGTCCCCGTGCCGCGCTTTGTCCTCACTCCGGCCGACGCGGATCCGGAATCCCTCTCCCGCCAGGTCGAGTATCCGTGCGTCCTGAAGCCGCTGCGCCTGTCGGCGTCGCGGGGCGTGATCCGCGCCGACAATCCCGCCGGTTTCGTCGCGGCGTTCCGGCGCCTCGGCGCCATCCTGGCGCAGCCCGACGTCGCCGCGTGCGGCGAACCCGCGCGCCGGCTGCTGGTCGAACAATTCATCCCGGGACCGGAGGTCGCACTCGAGGGGCTGCTTGTAGGCGGGCGGTTGCGGCTGCTGGCTTTGTTCGACAAGCCCGACCCGCTGGACGGTCCGTTCTTCGAGGAAACGATCTACGTGACGCCTTCGCGGTTGGCGCCTGCTGCCCAACACGCGATTGCCGCCACGGCGCAGGCTGCCGCGACGGCCCTGGGGCTCGTCGAGGGGCCGGTGCACGCGGAGCTGCGGCACAACGAGCGAGGGCCCTGGCTGATCGAGATGGCCGCACGCCCGATCGGCGGGCGGTGCAGCGCGGCGTTGCGGTTCGAGAGCCGGGACGGGGGACGGGGGACGGGGGACGTGTCGCTGGAAGAGCTGATCGTGCGCCACGCGCTGGCGATGGATTTGCCGGCATTTCAGCGCGAGGATCGAGCGTCGGGAGTGATGATGATCCCCGTGCCAGGTGCCGGGGTGTTGCGGGAGGTCCGGGGCGTGGAAGCGGCGCGCTCAGTTCCTCTGGTGGAAGCCGTGCTCATCACGGCACATCAAGGACAGCGACTGGTGCCACTCCCTGAGGGCGCTCGTTATCCGGGATTCATCTTTGCACGGGGAGATGGTGCACGGGAAGTGGAAGCGGCGCTGCGGGAGGCGCACCGACGACTGGAGTTTGTTATGGAGTAAGGGCACGGCATGCCATGCCCTACCCGGCGACCGCCACGCATTCGAGCCAGTTCCGGGGCACGCTGCTGAACCCGGTTTCGTCGAGCGCGCGGCGCAGCCCTTCGCTCAGCGCCTCGGCCCCCTGCTCCAGCGGCACGCCCGGCAGGGCACCTTCGATGAACAGCGAGAACCGTCCGATGTCTTCCAGGCTCTCGGGCGGCATCTCCACGCGCAGCAGTTCGACGGTCGGCCGCCGGAACCCTTCTTGCACGCACAGGTTTGCGTAGTCGTCGGCGGTCAGGAACTCCCGCGCGGTGGCCTTTCCCTCGTGATGCACTTCGATGCCGCGTTCCCGCAGCACCTGGACGGCCCGCACCACCCAGCGCCGCCAGAACCCGGTCGTTCCCTCGACGTATGCGCCGTTAAAGAACGTGGAGTTGAAGGCGAGCACGCCACCCCGCTTGAGCATCTTGCGGATCTCACCGATCACTTTGGCCTTGTCGGGGACCAGGTGGATCGCGTTGCAGAAGATGACCGCATCGGCTGAGGGCACCAGCCGCGAAACCCACTCCGCGCTGCCCTCTACGAACTCGGCGAGACGCGACGTGACGGCCAGGCGCGCCTTCTCGAGCGCCGATGGCGACGGATCGACGCCGATGACGCGGGCGTCGGCGCGCTTCCCCAGTTGATCAACGATCAACTGCGTGACCGCGCCGGGGCCGCAGCCCAGGTCTACGATCGTGCGCCGGCTGGGGGAGATGACCCGCTCTACAATCCAGCGGTTGACGTCGGTAAAGAACGGGTGCCGCGTGAATGGCGTGAAGGAAAAGCGCTCTTCGTTCGTTTCCGCGTGGGTTTCCATTGGCCTCCAGCGTTTCCAACTGCGTGCGTAGTGTGACTAACTGACACCGGTGAACGCCTTAGTCAAGTGGCCTGGATTCAGTCCCGGTGGCCCGCCGCCAAATCGTGCACCGTCAGGACCTGCAGAACCTTGAGGCGTCGCTTTCCAACGGGCAGGGCAAGGCTGACGGACTCCCCCTTCTTGGAGCCCAGCAGGGCTTTCCCGAGCGGCGACGCCATCGACACCTGGATCTCCTGCCCGCCCTCCTCCCCGCCCTCGACGAACTCTCCGAGCGTCAGCGCGTAGGTCTCCTTGACCTTCGTGTCGACGTCCTGAACCGTCACCCGCGAGCCGAACCCCACGCGGTCGTGCGGAATGTCCTTCTCCGAGACGTTGGACAGCTTGCCCAGCCGCATCCGGAGGTGATGCAGGCGCGCCTGAGTGAATTGCTGGCGCTCGAGCGCCGCCTTGTATTCCGAGTTCTCGCGCAGGTCGCCGTGCGCCCGGGCCTTCTCAATCTCCTTGGGCAGGATGAAATTGATTTCGTGATTCAGCCGCTCGACTTCGGCTTGCAGTTTGTTCTTGAGTTCGTCGAGCATAGCGAGAACCGGAGAACCTAGGCATAATAGTCCGATAATGCCACTCAATATTCGGACCTACCACGACCTGACGGAGCCTGACGCGTCGGGACTGCTGCAGCAGGTCATCGCCCAGCGCGGCCGGGTTGCCACGCGGCTCGCCGAGGTGGGCCGGGTGGTGGCCGTCATGAGCGGCAAGGGCGGTGTCGGCAAGAGCTTTGTCACGGCGCATTTGGCTCGCGCCTGCGCGCGTTCGGGACGCGCGGTCGGGGTGCTCGACGCGGATCTGAATGGCCCGACCGCGGCACGGCTGCTCGAGGCACCGCGTGTTCCCCTGACCGTGCGCGACGATGCGGTGCTTCCGGCCGTGGCCGCCGACGGCGTGCGGCTGATTTCCATGGCCCAGCTCCTCGAGGACGGCCGTCCGCTGGCGTTCCGAGGGCCCGAAGCGGAGAGCTTCATCTGGCGTGGGGCGCAGGAGGTCGCCGCGTTGCGCGAATTTCTATCGGACATCGCCTGGGGGCCTCTCGACCTGCTGTTCGTCGACCTGCCACCGGGCCTTGGGCGTTTCGCGGAGCTCGCCACCTTGCTGCCGACGCCGCCCGCCGTGCTGACGGTGACGATCCCGACCCCCGAGTCGGGGGACGCGGTGCGGCGCGCCCTGCGGGCGGCGATCGAACGGGGCGCGCCCGCACTCGGGATCGTGGAGAACATGGTCGGGAATCAGTTTCCGGGTGACGCCGCCGACTCGCTCGCGGCCGAGTTCGATTTGCCGGTGCTGGCCCGCATTCCGTTTCATCCGCAGGACGCGGTCTGGTCGGCGCTGGCGGCACGCCTATGAAATTCCTGTGCATTGAGTGCGACCGGCAGATGACGTTCGAAGAGCGCGAGCTTCCCGGTGACGGGACGCTCGCCGTGTCGTTCTCCTGCCCGGCCTGCGGCCGGAGAGTCGGGATGCTCACCAACCCGTTCGAGACCCAGCTGGTCAGCTCCCTGGGCGTCGTGATCGGCGGCCGTACGGTGCCCGAGCAGCCGCTCGAGATGGTGCGAAGCACGGTCGCGACGGGGAAGGAAAGCGCGTTCGGCGAGAGCAAGGGGCCGGAGACGGGCGGAGGGGCGGTGGCGTGGTCGGCGGACGCGCTGGAGCGGCTGGCCAAGGTGCCCAATTTCGTGCGCGGCATGGTGAAACGGATCTATGCCGAGTATGCCCGCGATCATGGGATCAGCGAGATCACCCCGGCGTTGATGGACACCGCCCGCACGGAGCTGGGCCTGGAAGGAATGTGAGCCAGCTGGTCGAGCGGGTCGTGCATGGCCTCCGCGTGGTGATCGATCGCGAACAGTGTGTCGGCTTCGGGGATTGTGTGCAGGAGGCACCCGAAGGGTTCAAGCTGGATGAGGACACGATCGCAGTCTTCACCAACCCGGAGGCGGTCGAGCGGGAGCGCCTGCTCCGCGCTTGTGACTCCTGTCCGGTGGATGCCATCAGCGTGTGGGACGAAACCGGGAGTCAGATCGTCCCCGGATGAACCCTGGGATGAGCCTTGACATGTAAGCCCGCACGGAGCATACTCGCGGCGGTCAAAAACGAACCATAGCTCTTGCGACGACGAATCGTGTCGTCGCGGTCGAGCGCACAGCTGTTAGCTCTCTTGACAGGACCGAACTCGCTGGGAGTTCGGCGAGAGAGCGGCGTGTGCCCGACAGGACTCTTCAGCGCCCGAGGTGCCGGTGTATCGCGAGATTTTTGCGCCCGTCGACAATTCACAGCATTCGGATTGGGCGATTGATCGGGCGCTAGAGCTGTGTCGCCAGTCGGGTGGACGCATCACGGGCAACCACGTCTACGCCGCGCGACTCCACGATGTGCGCTTCCGCCAGCTCGAGACCGGTCTCCCGGCGCAATTTCAGACTCCAGACGAGATCAAGAAGCAGCGCAAGATCCACGACAAGCTGATCGAGAAGGGACTCCAGCTGATCGCCGACAGCTTCCTCGACCAGGTCGGGAAGCGCTGCGAGGCGGCGGGCGTTGCGTTGACGCGCCAGCTGCTCGAGGGGATCAACTACGAAGAGATCGTCGCCGAGGTGAATCGCGGGGCCGGGCGGTTGCCCGGGCTGATCGGGTTCGACCCCAATCGCGCCGCGACCTACGACGGCGGCGCCACGGTGCGGAGCGACGTCCAGGTTGGAGCGAACGGCCGGCTCATCGCCGAGGAAGAAGACACGGCGGCGCGGCTCGTCGGAACATCGGGCCGCCAGTACGACCTGCTGGCGATCGGCGCACACGGCCTGGGCCGGCAACCGTTCTCGCAGCTGGGCGGCGTCGTATCACGCATCCTGCGTGGCGTTGAGAAAGACCTGCTCATCGTGCGCGACGACCAACCGTTCGCGGGTGGCCGTTTCATGGTGTGCGTGGACGGCTCGTCCTACAGCTACAAGGCGATGCGGGAGGCGCTCGAGTTGGCGCAGGCGTTCGGCGGCTCGCTGTACGTCTGCAGCGCGTTCGACGTCGAGTATCACCACGTCGTGTTCAACAACATCAAGGACGTGCTGTCCTACCAGGCCTCGAAGGTGTTCAAGTTCGAGGAGCAGGAAGAGCTCCACAACAACATCATCGACAAGGGCCTGCTGAAGCTCTGCCAGGCGAACCTGAAGCGCGCCGAGGTCATGGCCCGGGAGTTTCCCGACGTTCCGATCAAGACCCAGATCCTCGTCGGGAAGCCGTTCCAGGTCGTGATGCAATGGGCCGAAGAGATCAAGCCGTCGCTGCTGGTCTTGTCACGCCACGGTGCGCACCGGATCGAAAACACCCAGCTCGGCTCGCAGGCGGAAAACCTGGTGCGGCTGGCGCCGTGCAACACCCTGATGATCGGCACCGTGGGAATCCGGCCGGAAGACATTCCCTGGATCGAGGAGGACGGCCAGGCGGGGATGCCGTGGGCGCCCGATGCCGAGGTGCGGATCCTGCGGGTCCCGCCGTTCGCGCAGGGGATCGCGCGGCGCGCCGTCGAGGAATACACGCTCGAGCAGACCGGCGGCGCCGCGACCATCATCACCAACAAGTGGCTCGACGAAGCGATCCGCAAACTGCTGCCGACCCACATGCAGCTCATCATGGGCATCGGCACCGCAGAAGAGATCGTGCTCGCTGAGGTGAAGGCGACCGAACAGCTGCAGAGCACGAAGGTGCAGGGGCACGACGCCGACCCCGCGCCGCTGACGGCGGACGTCGAGGTGAAGTGTCCCGTGACCGGCAACGTCAGCACGCGGCCGCGCGTCGCGACCGACCCGATTATCTGGACCGAGGAAGGGTGGCAGCGGCTCCAGGCCGTCCCGCTCATCGCCCGGCCCCTGGCGCGCAATACGGTGGAACGCTTCGCCCGGAGCCACGACATCTGGCGCGTGACCACGATGGTGATGGACGAGAACAAGCAGAAGATGATCGAGGCCGATGAGTTCGACGTCGAAACGATGATGGTCATGTTCACGGAGCTGCGCGCCAAGCAGATCCGCGCGGAGGCCGAGGGACGCGACGGCATGACGCCCGAGATGCGGGCGTTCATCGAGGAGGCGAAAGCGCAGGGCATCACGCGCTGCCCCATCCGCGACATCGAGGAGAAAGCGGGCAAGTGCCCGGTCGAGTTCAAGGGGATGAAGCCGGAGGAAGCAAAAGAAGCGATGGAGCGGTTGCTGCAGGAGCAGGCGGGCGACTGACGTGGATTATCTGCCTCACGTCGTGGCGTGGAACCTCACGCGTCGCTGCAACCTCGAGTGCGCCCACTGCTACATCTCCGCGGGCCCGACCGAGCGCGCGACGTCCGAGCTCGACACGGCGACCTGCCTGCGCATCGTGGACGAGCTGCTGGCGGTGAACCCCGCTCCGCTGCTGATCCTGTCGGGAGGGGAGCCGCTGCTGCGCGACGACCTGACCGTGATCGCCCGCCACGCCTCCACGCGGGGTGCGACGGTCGTTGTCGGGACGAACGGCACCCTGCTCACGGACGAGCGGATCGCCGCCCTCAAGGACGCGGGCGTGCGCGGCGTTGCGGTGAGCGTCGATTCGCTGCGGCCATCGTATCACGACAATTTCCGGCACGGCGCCGGAGCGCTGGCGGACACCCAGGCAGCGCTCGAGCGGCTGCGCGCGCAGCGGCTCGATTTCATCATCCAGACGTCCGTCACGAAGGGCAACCGGGACGAACTGTATCAACTCGTCGCCTGGTCGGCGGAGCAGGGTGCGGTGGCCTTCAACTGCTATTTCCTGGTGCCGACGGGGCGCGGGGCCGGACTGAGCGACCTGTCGCCCGCCGAGTATGAGACGGTGCTCGCGGATCTGGCGCTGTGGCAGCGCGAATTCCGCGGGCGGATGCTGGTGCGCTCCAAGTGCGCGCCGCACTTCATGCGGCACGTGCACGAGGCCGACCCGGACTCGCCGGTCCTCAACTACGAGACGCGCTGCCCCTGCGGGACGCAATACTGCCGCATCACACCCGACGGCAAGTTGACGCCCTGTCCATACATGCCGGAGGTGGCCGGGGACCTGCGCACGCGGTCGTTCGCCGAGATCTGGCGCGCGTCGCCGCTGTTCCGGCAACTGCGGGAAGGGGCCCTGGGCGGCAAGTGCGGCGCCTGCGAGTACCGCCAGGTATGCGGCGGCTGCCGGGCGCGCGCGTTCGCGGTGTCGGGCGACGTCCTGGCGGCCGATCCCTCGTGCAGCTACGAGCCGCGGCCCGGTGCGGCGCTGGTCCAGCCGCCGCACGCGGTGACGTACGGCGCGGAGTTCGAGCCGGCGCTCGCCTGGAGTCCGGCGGCGCGGGAGCGGGTGGAGCGGATTCCGTCCTTTGTGCGCGGCGTGGTGATGCAGCGGCTGGAGGAGTATGCGCGCCGGCAGGGCGTTCGTGAAATCACACTCGAAATGCTGGCGGAGGTGCGAAGCGCGATGCCGATCGATTTCTCCAAGCGGCGGCCGTTCTTCACGGAGGCTAACGGCTGATGGCGGACGGACTGTTCTTGATCACCGCGGTCGCGGACTCGATTCGCTCCTACGGGGACTTCCCGGTCGTCGGGGCCCGGGGAGCGATCTGGATCGCTGCCCAGGTACACCTGATGTTCGCGGCGTTCGTGCTCGGCGTGCCGATGTTCGCCGTCGTCGCGGAGGCCATCGGGATCTTCGGGAAGGACGACAAGTACGACGGTCTCGCGAAGGAGTTCACGCGGCTCCTCCTCGTAGCCTACAGCGCCACCGCGATCTGGGGAGCGATTCTGGTGTTCCTGCTCTCCACGCTGTACACGAAGTTCTGGGCGTATCTGACGACGATCTTCGGGCCCTCGATGTGGCTGTACGCCTCGTTGTTCTTCTTTGAATCGTTCACGCTCTATCTGTACTACTACGGCTGGAGTCGCTGGAAGTACGGCCGCGCCAAAATCGTGCATTGGATCCTCGGCCTGTTGCTCAATGTATGGGGCACGATCGTGATGCTCATCGCGAACTCGTGGCTCACGTACATGATGACGCCGCCGCGTGACATTTCGTCCACCACCGACCCGACCACCATCAAGCTGTGGCACGCGATCGCCAACGCCACCTGGATGCCGATCAACATCCACCGCTTGATCGCGAACGTGGTGTTCGGCGGCGCGATCGCGGCGGCGTACGCGAGC
>Ga0193727_1001306_pt1 | contig 10277 bp, 8 predicted proteins | sample H2c2metaG_FD_143051 | JGI IMG/M metagenome (GOLD analysis project Ga0193727, IMG submission 143051) | Soil microbial communities from a riparian zone of the East river system, Colorado, United States - H2c2 | ecosystem: Environmental > Terrestrial > Soil > Riparian zone | place: USA: East River...
CGGGATGTCGACCACGACCGGACCGGGCCGGCCGCTGCGCGCAATCTCGAACGCGGTGCGCAGCGTCGCCTCGAGCCTGGCCGCTTCGGTGACCAGGAACACATGCTTCGCACAGGCCGCCATGATGCTGCTGATCGGTGCTTCCTGGAACGCATCGGTGCCGATCGCCGCGGTCGGCACCTGGCCGCAGATCACGACGATCGGGATCGAGTCGGCCATCGCATCGCGCACCGGCGTGACCGTGTTGGTCGCGCCGGGTCCGGATGTCACCAGCGCAACGCCGACCTTGCCCGACGCGCGCGCATAGCCCTGCGCCATGAATCCGGCTCCCTGCTCATTGGCCGGCACGATCAGCGGCAGCGGCTCGCTGCCGTCGGCGCGCAGATTGTCATGGTTGTAGCGGAACACCGCGTCGTACACCGGCAGGATCGCGCCGCCCGAATAGCCGAACACGACCTCGATACCCTCGTCGGCGAGTACCTGCACGACGATGTCGGCGCCGCTGAGCGTCTTGCCGGCCAGCGGATGATTCGGGATTTCGGTTTTCGGTTGCAGTTGCGCGTTCATGGTGCAGGTTCCTTCGCTTTAGCCCCTCTCCCACCGGGAGAGGGGTTGGGGTGAGGGTCGGGGCATTTACCAACGTTGATAAATGGCCCGACCCCAACCCCACACCTACTTGCGCCGCTAACACACCAGCAAGTCTTGGATCGCATGCAGTGCAAGTAGGTGGGGACCTTCTCCGACCGGGAGAAGGAAGAGCATCACCCGACCTTCTTTAGGGCCGGTGCAGGCGCCGGCACCGCGGCCGTCGGCTGCAGCCACGGCATGCGCGCGCGCAGTACCGCACCGACCTTTTCGATCTGGTGGTCGAGATCGGCCTGCTTGTAGGCCTTGTAGTTCGGCAACCCGGCGGCGTATTCGGCGGTCCATTCCTTCGCGAACGTGCCGTCCTGGATTTCCTTCAGCACGGCGCGCATCTTGTCCTTGGTCGCCGCGTCGACGACGCGCGGCCCGCGCGTGTAGTCGCCGTACTGCGCCGTTTCGGACACGAACGTCAGCATCTTGGTCAGGCCGCCTTCGTAGAACAGGTCGACGATCAGTTTGAGTTCGTGCATGACCTCGTAATAGGCGATCTCGGGCTTGTAGCCGGCCTCGACCAGCGTCTCGAAACCGTGACGCACGAGTTCGCTGACGCCGCCGCACAGCACGGCCTGTTCCCCGAACAGATCCGTCTCGGTTTCTTCCTTGAAGTCGGTTTCGATCAGCATCGCGCGCGCCCCGCCGATGCCGGCGGCATAGGCCAGCGCCTTGTCGCGCGCGTGACCACTGGCATCCTGGTGCACGGCATACAGGCACGGCACGCCGCGGCCGATCTCGTACTCCTTGCGCACCAGCGCGCCGGGGCCTTTCGGCGCGACCAAAATCACGTCGATATCGGTGCGCGGCGCGATCGTCTTGAAATGCACGTTGAAGCCGTGCGCAAACAGCAATGCGGCGTGCGGCTTGAGGTTCGGCGCGATGACGTCGGTATACAATTTCGGCTGGACCATGTCCGGCGTCAGCACGGCGACCAGATCGGCCCCTTTGACCGCTTCGGCCGGTTCGGCGACGCGCAACCCGTCCGCCTCGGCCGTCAGCGAGGTCGGGCCGCCGCGACGCAACCCGACGATGACATCGAGCCCCGAATCGCGCAGATTCAACGCGTGCGCGCGGCCCTGGCTGCCATAGCCGAGCACCGCAATGCGATTGCCCTCGAGTGCCTTCGCCGTCACCTTCGCTTCTGCTGTCATTTCACTTTCTCCTGGAAGGAAAACCAAAAATCTTTGAACACGGATTACGCGGATAAATACGGATTTTCGCGGATCAAGAAAATCTGTTCGTTCTTGATCGCTCTATCCGCGTTCATTGCTCCGCATCCGCGCAATCCGCGTTCAAAATGCTCTTGTTCAAATCTCGATCACGGCGCCGCGCGCGGCGGAACCGACGGTTTTTGCATACTTGGCCAGTACGCCGCGCGTCACGCGCGGTGCCAGCGCGGTCCAGCCCGCGCGCCGCGATTCCAGATCGGCGTCGGTCTCGAGGCGGCGCGATTCGGCGTCGATCACGACGCGGTCGCCCTCACGCAGCAAGCCGATCGGTCCGCCACGCGATGCTTCCGGCGCGATGTGGCCGACCATGAATCCGTGCGTCGCACCGCTGAAGCGGCCGTCGGTGATCAACGCGACCTCGCCGCCCAGCCCGCGCCCGACCAGCGCCGCAGTGACGGCGAGCATCTCGCGCATGCCGGGTCCGCCGGACGGCCCTTCGTTGCGGATCACGACGATATCGCCCGACTGGATCCTGCCTCCCTGCACCGCGGCGAAACATTCTTCCTCGCTGTCGAACACACGCGCCGGACCTTCGAAGCGCAGCACGCCCGGCCCGGCGAGCTTCAACACGCAGCCTTCCGGCGCGAGGTTGCCGTACAGGATCGAATAGCCGCCGCGCGGTTTGACCGGTGCCGCCAGCGGCCGCACGACCTGCTGGCCGGCCGGCGTGGCGTCGGCCGCACGCAGTTCGGTGAACAGGCTGCGACCGGTCACGGTCGGCGAGTCCTCGAGCAGCCCGCCCTTGTGAAGCTCCCGGGCGACGGTCGCGGTGCCGCCGGCCGCAGCAAGCTCGACCGCGGTGTAGCGCCCGGCCGGTTTCAGGTCGGCGATGACTGGCGTCGTGCGCGACATGTGCTCGAATATTTCAAGGTCGAGTGGTTGCTCAGCCTCGTGCGCAATGGCGAGCAGGTGCAACACGGCGTTGGTCGATCCCGCTGTTGCCGCCGCCATGCGCGCCGCGTTGTTGAACGCGGCCGGCGTCAGCACGTCGCGCGGCCGCAGGTTTTTCCGCAGACATTGCATGACCAGTTCGCCACAGCGCCGCGCAACTGCGCGCTTGTCCGCGTGCGTCGCCGGCACGTCGTTGGCGCCAAGCGGCGACAGGCCGAGCACGGTGAGGATCATCGCCATCGTGTTCGCGGTGTACTGTCCGCCGCAGGCGCCGGCGCCGGGACAGGCGCGGCGCTCGACTTCGTCGAGCTTTTCATCCGACAGCTTGCCGGCGCCATGCGCGCCGACCGCTTCGAACACGTCCTGGATGGTGATCGACTTGCCATCGAGGGTGCCATGCGCGATCGTGCCGCCGTACAGCGCCAGGCCCGGCACGTTCATCCGCGCCAGCGCCATCGCCGCGGCCGGAATCGTCTTGTCGCAGCCGCACAGCACCAGCACCGCGTCGAGGCAATGGCCCTCGACCGCCAGTTCGATCGAGTCGGCGATGATCTCGCGGCTGACCAGCGACGAGCGCATTCCCGGCGAGCCCATCGCGATGCCGTCGGTGACCGCGATCGTGTTGAACTCGAACGGCGTGCCGCCGGCCGCGCGCACGCCATCGGCGGCCGCGGCGGCAAGGTCGCGCAGATTGAGGTTGCACGGCGACACGTTCGACCAGCTGTGCACGATGCCGACCAGCGGCCGCGCGATGGCGGCATCGTCGAGTCCGGTCGCGCGCAGCATCGCCCGCGCCGGCGCGTGGTCGGGGCCGGTCTTGATCAGGTCGCTGCGCATTGCTGCATTTGTATTCTTGTTCGCCATTCCAAACGCCTTTATTGCCTTCGTAGGGTGGGCTTCAGCCCACCGCACATGCACCAATGTCGAAAGCATGGTGGGCCAAGGCCCACCCTACGCCGCCACGCGTTGCCGCGCGCTTTCGAGTTCATTGAGGACGGCCGCAGTTACGTCGACGGTGTTCGCCGTGCCGCCGAGGTCGCGCGTCAGCACGCCGCGTTCGATCACCGCGTCGACGGCCGCCTCGACCGCTGCCGCTTCAGTCTCCAGCCCGAGCGAATAACGCAACAGCAGAGCGACGCTCAGGATCGTGCCGAGTGGATTGGCCTCGCCTTTGCCGGCGATATCCGGAGCCGAGCCGTGGATCGGCTCGTACAGACCCATCGAACAACCTGCGGCCGCGGGCCGCGCCGACTCTTCGGTTCCCGCGCTCGCGGGTGAGGGTGACCGAAGGCCGGAAGGGGGAACGCCATCGCCTAGCGACGCCGATGGCAGCAGCCCAAGCGAACCGGCCAGCGCGGCGGCTTCGTCGGTCAGGATGTCGCCAAACAGGTTCTCCGTGACGATCACGTCGTACGCGCTCGGCCGCGTCAACAGCAGCATCGCCATCGAATCGACCAGCTGATGCTCGAGTGTCACGTCGGGAAATTCGGCCGCGATGCGCGTGACCGTGCTGCGCCACAGACGCGAGGTCTCCAGTACGTTGGCCTTGTCGACGTGGGTGACATGCTTGCGCCGGGTGCGCGCCAAAGCAAAGGCACGGCGCGTTGTCCGTTCGATTTCGGCGACGGTGTAGCGGCACTCGTCAGTGGCCGCGTCGGCCGTGCGCGTCTTCGCACCGAAGTAGGCGCCACCGGTCAGCTCGCGCACGAACAGCAAATCCACATTGTGCAATTTTTCATTTTTCAGCGGCGACAGCGACGCCAGCTTCGGATGCACGCGCACCGGCCGCAGGTTCGCGTAGACGCCGAGGGCCGCGCGCAGACCGAGCAGGCCCTGCTCCGGACGCAATTTCGCGTTCGGATCGGACCATCTCGGGCCGCCGACCGCGCCGAGCAGCACTGCGTCGGCCGTCTTGCATGCAGCGAGCGTCGCCGCTGGCAGCGGATCGTCGAACGTGTCGATCGCGATGCCGCCGATTGCATGCTCGGCGAAATCGAACCGGTGCCCACCGCGTGCAGCAACCGCGCGCAGCACGGCAACGCCCGCAGCCGTGACCTCGGGGCCGATGCCGTCGCCGGGAAGAACCACAATCGTTGCCTTCACACTCATCTATTTCCTTTGTCCGATGTCTTGCTTTTTTTCTTGCCAGTTTTCTGTGCGCCTGCCCTTCCGCTAAGCAGCCTTTCCAACCTTGTTCTCGAAAGTTGCGATATCTGTCTCGTGCTGCACCAGGAAACCGAGCTGGTCGACGCCGCTGAGCAGGCAGTGACGCGCGAACGGCTCGAGTTCGAACGTGAAACGGCCGCCGTCCGGCAATTCGATGAAGCCGCCGGCGACGTCGATGGCGAGCTCGATGCCCGGGTGTTGCAGCAGGTATTGATGCTCGCCTTCGCTGAGCACGACCGCGAGCACACCGTTCTTCAACGCGTTGCCGCGGAAGATGTCGGCGATCTCGCTCGACAGCACGGCGTGGATACCGTAGTCGGCCAGTGCCCAAGGTGCGTGCTCGCGCGACGAACCGCAGCCGAAGTTGCGCCCGGCGACGAGAATTTCGCAACCCTGCGCCTGCGCCGTGTTCAGCACGAAGTCCGGATCGGGACTGCCGTCCGGCTTGTAGCGCCAGTCGTTGAATAACGCCGTGCCGAGCCCGGTGCGCTGCGTCGTCGTGAGAAACCGCGCCGGGATGATGCGGTCGGTATCGATGTTCTCGTGCGGCAACACGATGGTGCGCGAGCGGATGTGGGTGATGGGTTTCATGACAATCCCGAGTGCGGGAGAGGGGAGAAGGGAGAGGGGAGAGGCGAAAGCCAAAGGCAGAAGGCGCCGAGCGCATCGGCGTCTTTTCCTCTCCCTTCTCCCCTCTCCCTCCTCCCGCTTCTGTTTTTCACGCTGCAGCCTCCTGCAGGAAGTCCGACGGACCGGCGATGAATCCGGCTATCGCCGACGCCGCGGCGACCAGCGGACTGGCCAGTACCGTGCGCACCCCGGGTCCCTGGCGGCCTTCGAAATTGCGATTGCTGGTGCTGACCACGAGCTGGCCCGGCTTGCCGATGTCGCCGTTCATGCCCAGGCACATCGAGCAGCCGGCTTCGCGCCATTCGGCGCCCGCCGCGCGAAAGACTTCGTCGAGCCCCTCGCCTTCCGCATCGCGCTTGATCTGCTCGGAACCGGGAACGACGAGCATGCGCACGCTCGCCGCCACCTTGCGCCCACGCAACACGTCGGCAGCCGCGCGCAGGTCGGACAGGCGCGAGTTCGTGCAGCTGCCGAGAAAGACGATGTCGACCGGTGTGCCGGCCAGAGCCTTGCCGGCTTCGACACGCATGTAACTCAGCGCGCGCCGCTCCTGCGCGTTCGTCGCAGCCGGGATCAGCGCATCGAGCGTCGTGACCATACCGGGGTGCGTGCCGTAAGTGATGCTCGGCTGCACCTTGCCCGCATCGATCTGCACCTCGCGATCGAAGCGCGCGTCGGCGTCGGATTTCAGCGCCGACCAGCGCCCGACAGCGGCATCGAACGCGGCATCCTGCGGTGCGCGCGGGCGACCTTTCAAATACGCGAACGTCGTCGCATCCGGCGCAATCAGGCCCGCGCGCGCGCCGGCCTCGATCGACATGTTGCACACGGTCATGCGCTCTTCCATCGACAGCGCCTCGATCGCGGCGCCGCGGTACTCGAGCACATGGCCGGTGCCGCCGTTCACGCCGATCGTGCCGATGATGTGCAGGATCAGGTCCTTCGCGGTCACGCCGGGCCTCAGCTTGCCGCTGACATTGATCGCGAACGACTTGGGTTTGCGCTGCAACAGGCATTGCGTCGCCAGCACGTGGCCGACTTCGGTCGTGCCGATGCCGAATGCCAGCGCGCCGAACGCGCCATGCGTCGAGGTATGGCTGTCGCCGCAGACGATCGTCATGCCCGGCTGCGTCGCGCCGACTTCGGGGCCGATCACGTGGACGATGCCGCGGTTCGCGCTGCCCCAACCGTACAGTTGTATACCGAACTCATTCGTGTTCGCTTCGAGCTGCGCGACCTGCGATTCGGCCTCGGCCGTGACGTACGGGCGCTTGCCGTTGGCGTCGGCCGGCAGCGTCGGCGTAGAGTGATCGAATGTCGCCAGCGTCTTGTCCGGGCGACGCACGCGCAGTCCGCGCGCGCGCAACTCGGAAAAGGCCTGCGGCGAAGTCACTTCATGGACCAGATGCAGATCGACGTAGAGGATCGCCGGCGTCGCTGCAGTTTCGGCGCACACCAGATGCGCGTCCCATATCTTGTCGAGCAGTGTTCTCCCGCTCATGCCGCCACCTTTTCTTCCGCTGCGGCGACTTCGACGGCCACATCGACCGGCGTCAGCCAGCCCCAGCGATCCGCCGTGCGGCCGTCGAACAACCCGAAGAACGCTTGCTGCAACGCGCGCGTGATCTCGCCGGGCTTGCCGCTGCCGACGTTCTTGCGATCGACCGAGCGCACCGGCGTGATCTCCGCGGCGGTGCCGGTGAGGAAAATCTCGTCGCTGCAATACAACGCCTCGCGCGGCAGGTCGCGTTCTTCGACAGCGATGCCGAGATCGGCGGCGAGTGTGATCACGGTGTCACGCGTGATGCCGGCGAGCACGCCGGCGCTGGTCGGCGGCGTCAGGATCTTGCCGCGCTTGACCAGGAACAGATTCTCGCCGGCGCCTTCGGTGAGCAAGCCGTTGCAGCCGAGCGCGATGCCCTCGGCATAACCGCCGCGCTGCGCTTCGAGACCGATCAATTGGCTGTTGAGATAGTTGCCGCCGGCCTTCGCCCAGCTCGGAAACGTGTTCGGTGCCGGCCGGTTCCAGGACGACACGCACACGTCCGCGCCGTGTTCGAGTGCATCGCCGAGATACGCGCCCCAGTCGAGCGCCATGATCGCAACGTCGACCGGCGAGCCGGCCTTCGCCAGCACGCCGAGGCCGCCGGCGCCGCGGAACACGATCGGCCGGACATACGCGGAAGCCATGTGGTTGGCGCGGATCAGCTCCAGGCACGCCGCGTTGATCTGATCCTGGCTGTAGCCGATGTCGATCTCGTAGATCTTCGCCGACTCGAACAGGCGCCGCGTGTGGTCGGCGAGGCGAAAATACGCCGGTCCCCGATTCGTCGCGTATACCCGCTCGCCTTCGAACACCGACGAGCCGTAGTGCAGCGCGTGCGCGCTGACGTGGCAGGTGGCGTCTTGCCAGTCCTTGAGGCGTCCGTTGTGCCAGATCAGTTCGGCGTTCTTCATTTTGGTTCCCTTGCTCGATTCTCAGGAAAAGCTTTTTTTACGCGGATTACGCGGATCAACGCGGAGAGGTCCAGAGCCATACAAACACGTGTGTCTTTTCTTGATCCGCGTTCATCCGCGTGATCCGCGTCCATGGGCTCTGCTGCTTCTATGCTTGATTGGCCGCGATCGGCAGCGGTTGACCGAGGTTCAGGCGTTCGATGCGATTGACGACTTCCAGCGCGGCTTGCGCCGCGGCTTCGACGATGTCGGTCGACACGCCGCGGCCGCACAGTTCGCGGCCGCCATGGTTGACGACCAAGGTCGCGCGACCCTGCGCATCGGCGCCGTTGCTGAGCGAGTGAATCTGGAAATCGTCGATGTCCAGCGCCATGCCGGCCGCACGCGTGATCGCGCGCAACACCGCGTGTACCGGACCGTCACCGAGTGCGGCTTCGGCGGCGGTGCGGCCGTCCACGTGCTTGAGCTTGACCGACGCCGACGCACCGTTGCCGAGGTGTGAGGTCGCATGCAGGTGCTGCAGACGCCACGGACCGACCGCTTCCGGATCAAGGCCCAATGCAAGCGCGTCGAGATCGCTGTCGAACACTTCCTTTTTCTTGTCGGCCAGCGTCTTGAAACGCGTGAAGATCTCGTCGAGCTGCGGCTCGGTCAGTTCATGGCCGAGATTGGTCAGGCGTTCGCGCAGTGCATGGCGGCCGGAATGCTTGCCGAGTACCAGCTGCGTACGCGAGAAGCCGACATCTTCGGGCCGCATGATCTCGTAGGTCTCGCGGTGCTTGAGCATGCCGTGCTGATGGATGCCGGACTCGTGCGCGAACGCGTTGTCACCGACCACGGCCTTGTTGCGCGGAATCGTCGCGCCGACCACATCGGCGAGCAGACGCGCGGTCGGATACAGCAGCGGCGTGCGAATGCCGGTCTCGAACCTGTAGCGATCGCTGCGCGTGCGCAGCGCCATCACCACTTCTTCGAGCGCGGCGTTGCCGGCGCGTTCGCCGATGCCGTTGATCGTGCATTCGACCTGGCGCGCACCGGCGGCGAGCGCGGCAAGACTGTTCGCCACCCCAAGGCCGAGATCGTTGTGGCAGTGCGCGCTGAGCATGACCTTGTCGATGCCGCGCACCTCGCGCTTGAGGCGTGCGAACAGCGCGCCAATTTCGTCCGGCGTCGTATAACCGACCGTGTCGGGTACGTTCACGACCGTAGCACCGGCTTCGATCATGACCGACAGCACTTCGATCAAATATTCCGGCTCGGTGCGGATTGCATCCTCGGCAGAGAATTCGACTTCCGCGCACAGCTCGCGCGCGCGCCGAACCGCCCTCGCACCGACGTCGAGGACCTGCTCGCGGCTCATGTTGAGCTTGTGCCGGCGGTGGATCGGACTGGTCGCCAGGAAGATGTGCACGCGCGAGCAGCCGGCCTTCTCCGTGGCGCGCGCGACTGCTTCGATGTCACCGAACTGGGCGCGCGCCAGGCCGCAGATGGTCGGTCCGCGCACTTCGGTCGCAACCGCACGCACCGAATCGAAGTCGCCGTCGGACGCCTGCGGGAATCCCGCCTCGATCACGTCGACGCCAAGATCGGCAAGCGCATGGCCAAGGCGCAGCTTCTGCGCGCGCGTCATGGAGAATCCGGGTGCCTGCTCGCCGTCGCGCAGCGTCGTGTCGAACACGCGTACGCGTTCGGGCAGGCGCGTAGTTACCTCGGGTTCGCTTGTCTGCTTCATGTTTTTTTGCGGGGGTTGGCAACAAAAAACCCCGCATCCGTTTCCGGGTGCGGGGTTTTTGGAATCTTCGCCTGATGTTGCTAGACGCGCCCTAACCCGCACCTCCGTTGGTAATGAGAAGTACGAGTACAAGGGCGAGAATCATGTCGAGACGTGCGCCGGCAAGCCCAAAGACCAGTGCAAACTGGCTCGTCGGGGTTATGCTGCTGGCGCTGTTGCGGTGCGACATAACCCGACCCTATCGAACGCAACGGGGGTATGTCAACTGTTTTTTCGGGAATTCCGCCAAATCGATGCCATTCGGCATCAAACAGGCGTTCGGATGGCTAGACGTCTTGACGCCTTTGCGGCCAATAGTTGCAACTGTAACTATTTGATGCGCCGCCATCGCGCAAGAACAGTGATCGGCCGGTCGCGGATTCGCAGCGGCGAACCGTCCGGAAGCGCAATTACGTCGGCCTTCCGTTCGGCCTTCCCAGGTTTCCCCGCGGGTGAGCAGGGCCCAGGCGATGCGCACGGTCTTGTTTGCTTGT
>Ga0193727_1001307_pt1 | contig 10269 bp, 9 predicted proteins | sample H2c2metaG_FD_143051 | JGI IMG/M metagenome (GOLD analysis project Ga0193727, IMG submission 143051) | Soil microbial communities from a riparian zone of the East river system, Colorado, United States - H2c2 | ecosystem: Environmental > Terrestrial > Soil > Riparian zone | place: USA: East River...
ATGCTTAAGTTGATCCGGGCGTTCCTCACCGCGGGTGTGATGGAGAACGGGCTGGTGGGTCCGGTGGATGAAGGCACGCCGCAAGGCGGGCCGTTATCGCCACTACTGTCCAACCTCGTGCTCGATGAACTTGATCGGGAACTGGAGCAGCGCAAACACTGCTTCGTGCGGTATGCGGACGACTGTAACATCTACGTGCGCAGCCGGCGGGCAGGGGAGCGTGTGAAGCGGAGCATCACCTGCTTCATCACGCGGCGGCTCAAGCTCAAGGTCAATGAAGCGAAGAGTGCGGTGGCTCGACCGGTGGAACGCAAGTTCCTGGGCTTCAGCTTTACAGGTGCAAAGAACCCGCAGCGGCGTATCGCTGCCAAGGCTCTGATGCGCTTCAAGCAGAAGGTGCGGGAACTGACGGGACGGACACGGGGCATCAGCATCGAGCAGATGACGGAGGAACTGACCAACTACTTGCGCGTCTGGCCCACAGTCCGGCAATGCAATATGCGTTTCCAAACAACTACTTCGACTCACTTGGACTTCCAAGGCTGTGCAATGGCAAGTAGCTTAATCCAACCGAACCGCCGAATGCGGACCCGCACGTTCGGTGGTGTGGGAGGGGAGGAGAGGCGACTCTCCCCCCTATCCCGATACCGTCCACAGTCGCAGGACCGCGGACCCGTCAGTTTCTAATGAGTGCCTTGGTGATGATGCAAGGATCCGATGAACGGGAACGCGCTGGTGCTCGGGCCGGGCAATCGGTGAACGCGGGAGACGTCTAGCCGAAATCCGGGCGGGCCGGATGATCCACCTTCCTTGTGTTGTGCCTGATGCGCGATTGCGGCTATTTATTGACAGCCTGACTGACGCCCTTGGCAACCGTCATGATCTGCTCACCGATCGCCTTGCGCATGTCTTCCGGCATCAGGTTTTTTTCATCGAGGTTTTCCCATGCGCTGACTGTGCGGTCCGTCATGTCCGTCACTATCGGCAACAAGGGGCTCGTGGGCAGACGCGCGGTATCCGCGAAGCGGCGCAACTGATCGGTCGTGATGGACATGAGACTGCGGCTGCCGCCGAAACTCAGTGCGAGGGTATCGTTTGGTATGTAAGGAAGCGTAGCGACAAAATCATAGGAAGGCGAGAGGACGGGCGTGCGGCGGTCGGGATAGAGCAGCGACCAGTTCTTGAGGTGCATGTCGGCATTGCCTATCAACACGGAAAACACGAGGCGCCGCAAAAATTCATATGTGCCGGCTTCCCCGGTTTCGGCCCACAGCACGGCCGCGATATTCGCGTAGCTGCGCTCGCGGTATTTGTCGTCGGGAAAGAGTCCAAACACTTGCGCAAAGTCCTCCATGTGCACGGATTCGCCGCCGGGTCGCCGGTCGAAGCGCTGCACCGCGAGAGCCTGGCCCTTCATCGCGCCGGCGTCCTGCGGCAGGCCGCTTATGGTGCCGATGTCGATCAGGCGGTTCGCTGGAACCTCGATGCCGACGGCGCGGGCGAGGGCGAGCATGGCGTATTCGTTTTCGGGTACGGCGGCAAAGCGGGTCGAGGGCAGCTTGACGATCCACGAGCCGCCCATGCCGCCTGCCGGGATTGTGAGCCCCCCTGTCGCTTCCATCACGGCCGAGAATTTGAGCTGGACGCCCGCGAGCGAGAATCTCAGGGCGGTTTCGCCGCCGCGTTGTTCCTCCTTCTGATCCTCGCCTTCATGGGCGGCGTCGTTTCCTTCCATCGGCTCGACCACGAGCGCGCCGGGCAGGTCGGCGCCGAGCACGGCGAGAAGAAAGAATTCGCACTGTGGCTTGACGCCCGCGCGCGCGGCTAGGTAGTCGCGCAGATGCCCTTCCGGCAGCAGGTTCGAAAAGAACGTGGGCAGGCGCATCGCGACGGCGCGCGTCGGCACGACGAGCCCGCCCGACTGTCCTTTATAGGAAAGGCTGAGGGCGGGTCTTTCCGGATCGTCGATATAGCTCTGCTCGAAGGAGAACAGGTGGCGGTCGCCGCCCAGCCTGTTGATGACGCCGATCTGGCGGCCATGCAGTTTCACGGCGAGCGCTTTCAGGGTTTTGGGATCGAATGTCATCGGGACTCTTTTCCTAGTCCCCCTGCTTCCTCGTCCTCGCCTGCATACAGGGACCGCTCTTCGGACCCTTCCGGCTCCTGCTGCGCGCGGATCAGAGACCTCACGGCGGGAACAAGCGCGCGCGGGACAAGCAGCAGGTCAAGGTTGAGAACGCGGACGAGGTCGAGCAGGGTATCGAAACGGGGCACGACTTCCCCGGATTCGATTGCGGAGATATGCGGCTGCTGTAGGCCGACCTGCGCGGCGAGTTCCCGCTGCCCCCAGCCCCGCTTTGCCCGCGCATCCCTTATCTGTTGACGCAGATCGGTGGGCAGGCCTTTGAGCCGCAAGGGTTTGATATGCTTTGGCGTATGCATGCTCATTTTTATATATTATTACATATAGGGAAAAATTCCAATCGATACGTCTAACTATATCGATATACTATAATTATCTATTTTAACGTATCATTCTGTATTATTGATGTCCCTTCATCAGGAACCCATTCTGCCGTCAAATCGCCGGGTCGGTCGCAACGCGCCAACTTCTCCGCATCCCGCCGATCCGTCTTTACCCCGTCACCTGCCTTAACCGGTACGCTCCGGGGAATATGCGATGGTGAACGGCCAAAGAACAGGCAGCTAACCTTAGGGCGGCGAGTATGCCGCAAACGCGCTGGCTTCCCTTCGATGGCCAGAGCTACTCAGTGAAGGGCTTTGCAGTGCTTGTGGGACGGTCGCACAAGGCTGTGAGCTTTCGTCTCCACCGTGGCGAATCACCGGAACAGATTGCCGCGCACTTCGGCGTCGTAACGCTGTCATTAGTTGCTTGAAATGTGTTGCGGAAATGACCCCATTATTGCAGGGTGGGCGGAACGGAGCATGTGTTGTAAGTGCTTGGTTCTAAATTGGTGGACCTGATCGGGATCGAACCGATGACCTCTTCCATGCCATGGAAGCGCGCTCCCAGCTGCGCCACAGGCCCACTCGTTGCAGGTTGCAACTCCTTCATTGTCGCCGCTGAGGGTGGATTCGTCAAACAACTTGCAGGCTCTTCAATCGGGCGAAATCCTCTCTGGTTTCGGGAGAGCAAACCCCTGCGGGCTACTGTGGTGAACGTTCCGGACGAGGAGCCTGCAATCAAAGCTTCCAGGTTCCTCACCCGAGAAAGCACATTCAACCGTGACCGGGAACACTTTGAGGGTCTTCCGGTGTCTAAGAAGATGGGAAGCGGGATATTCGAAAAACCGCGAGTATGCTGATTTCCCACGCACTTGAGTTGCGAAGTGGATTCCCGGCGGAGGGGTAATTCCGATCGGGCGAGTGGCCGCAGGGCGTGCGGGGCGAACGGCGGAGTTAAGCCGGGGGTGCCCAAAACGCACACTTTGCGGTAAGGTGGGAGGACACTGGTTTGCAGGCGGACCTCACCATGGGCAATGTCGCAGGCGCGCTGACGATCCAATCCGAAGAAGCAGCCCTCATCGCTGAATTGCGGGCAGGCTCGGAGGAGGCGTTCGCGTGGCTCATCGCGCGTTACCACCAACCTATTTACTCGCTCCTTGCCCGGACCGTTCAGGACCGCGCCGATGCGGCCGATCTCACCCAGGAAGTGTTTGTTAAAGTCTTCCGCGGAGTGGGGAACTTTCACGGGGAATCGTCGCTGCGCACGTGGATTTACCGGATTGCGTTGCGGGAGGCGTCGAACCAGCGCCGCTGGTGGATGCGCCACAAGCAGCAGGAAGTACCGATCGAACAGGAGATCACGGACGGCGAGTGTTCCGCGCCCATCAGGCTTAAGGAAATGCTCGTCGATCCGTCAGAGTCCCCGTACGACTCAGCCGTGCACGCGGAAAATCGTGCGCGTGTGGAGAAGGCGCTGGCCAAGGTGCCGGAACCATATCGCGCGACGTTGATTTTGCGCGACATTGAGGGCTTTGTGTACGAGGAAGTTGCGGAGATGCAGGGCGTGAACCTGGGGACGGTGAAGTCGCGGCTGGTGCGCGGACGCGCATTCCTCAGGGCACATCTGGCGGCTGAGTTTCGCGAGCTTCATCGTGAGAATCCCGCGCAGGCTTCTGCCAATCTCCAAATAACTTTGGGCGAGGAGGCGAGATGAACGGCTGTAGCAGTATGCGGACAAGGTTCTCAGAGTATCTCGATGGCCGGGTGACGGGCGTGGAGATGCAGCGCATTGCGGCGCACATTGAGGACTGCCGCGGATGCGCCGCCGAATGGTATGCCCTGCGGCAATTGCAGACGTCGCTCGCCGCGCTGGGCCAGGTGTCCGAGCCCAAGGACTTGCTGCTGCGCGTGCGTGTGGCGGTGAGCCGGGAACGCGCGCGCCGTAATCAACGCCCATTCCAGAACTGGCGGCTTGCCTGGCAGAACACCGTCGGCCCGTTCCTGCTGCAAGCCGGGGCAGGCTTTGCTTCCGCTGTGTTGCTCATCGGCACCGTTGCGGTGTTGGTGGGGCTTGTGGCTCAGCCGCAGTATGCGCATGCCGGCGACGAGCCGCTGGGAAACGCCACGGCACCTCACCTCCTTCGTTCGATCGATGGTACCGGCGACGACGACATGGCCAGTCTACCCGGTCCTATTGTGGTTGAGGCATACGTGAATCGCATCGGTCAGGTTTACGACTTCCGCATTGTTTCCGGTCCCAGCGACGCGACCACACGCTCACAGGTGGAGAAGCTGCTGATCCAGAGCGTTTTCGAGCCCGCTCGCTTCTTCGGCCAGCCGGTTCGAGGCCTTGCTGTCGTCTCGTTCTCTGGTGTCTCCGTTCGAGGATAGGGCAGCGCTCAGAAACCGAGACTAGCTCTCGCAGTTGGTTCGCAATTCGCGTGGGATGTACACCAAAAAAAAGAGCGGCGCTTGCGCGCCGCATAGTTGCCTTGTTCATGTTCTACTCGCGAAATCGTATACGGCGCACCCTATCCTCACAGTAAAAGCACAGCCCCTGGATGTTGATATAGTGTGGAAAACTTGGCGCTATCTCATGAAAGCGTGCATGCTCGCGTGGATCCTCAGTGGCCTATCCTGGAAACTCCTGATTTGTCTTGGGCAGCTCGAATCATAGTCACCCGCCAGCGCAACGAAACCACAGGGTTTATCTCACCGAACCTCGCTAAAGGACCCTTCTGATGGGGAGGAACTGAAGCCCGTTGAATCCGCTACGCCTTGAGGAACGGAGCTGCCAGGAAGGGATCTTACTGAGATATCTTTGGAGTACCCCCAAACGTCGCTAGAAACTCAACGTCTATACTCTTTCGTTGAGTTTAACTAGACTTCAAGCAGGGTCATCCTCATGTCGTTTCGCTTTCTCCGACTCATCGCCGCGTTCTCATCGGCGATCCTCTTTCTCGCGGCTGGCCTTGGCTCAGCGGCGGGGCAGGCTTCGTCCTCCAGCAGCGCCCAAAGCGCGGCATCTTCGTCGAATCCGGTTCAGGAGAAGGCACCCTTGCTGGTGGACCCGGCGGGACCCACCATCTCGCTGGTTCCCTCCGAATCTGTCTTCCTGATGGCCTCGGCCCTGAACGCCTGCGGCTACGACGAAGGGTTGGACCAAAGTTCTCCAATTCGCACCAAGGTTCGGGAAGAGATCAACCAGGCGCTCGCGAGGAGCGAAGACGCGCGCAATGCGCGGGATAAAGTCTGCCTATTCGTCGCGCAGCACCGGATGACCGGCGGCGAGCGCGACGTGGCCCAGTACATCTCGCTGGCCCTGTACCTTACGCCTCCGCCGGAGCTCGAGACCTCCGCCGACCTGGCTGAAATGCCTCCCGACTCCACTCAGGTGGTTGAGATTGTCCCCCTTTTGCGTCAGTTTGTGAGCGCCGTCGATCTCCATGGCATCTGGCTATCTGTGCATCGCAACTACGACGACGATCTGGTCAAGCTTCACGACCCGCTTTATAAGGCCATCGAAGGCACAAACCTTTACTTGCGCATGCCCTTTGAAAGCTACAGCGGCCGCCGATTTGTGGTGGTGATGGAGCCCATGCTCTCCCCGCGCACCGTCAATGCCCGCATTTACGGCACCGATTACGTGGTTGTGGTATCGCCGGTCGATGGGCGGATTCGCATGGATGACGTGCGCCACACCTATCTGCACTACCTTATTGAGCCGCTGCTTTTTTCCCGCGCCAACGCGATTGACCGCGAGCAGCCGATTCTCAAGGAGATCCGCGAAGCGCCGCTCGAATTCCGCTATCGCTCCGACACGGTTGCTCTGACTGTCGAATGCCTGATCAAGGCCATTGAAGCGCGCACCATGGACACGGGGATTGCCGACTACAAGATTCCACCGCGCACTGACCGCTCTGATCTTCCGCGGTTCGAGCGCGAGCGCCAGGTTGTGCAACAAAAGCAGGAAGCGATCCGACAGGTCGCCGTGCATCATGACCAGACGCAGGGGTTTGTCCTCACCCAGTACTTCTACGAGCAGCTGATTCCATTTGAGAAGGATCCGGCGAGCCTCCGCGACACGATGGGCGAGATGGTCTACACGATGGACATCGACCAGCAGGTCAAGCGTGCCCGCCAAACCGAATTCGACAAGCAGGCGGACGCTGACGTTTTGACGCGCACCAAGCCGCACAAACTGGAGGGGTTGGACCTGGCCGAGGCCAAACTTCAGGCGGGCGATATCAACGGCGCCGGCGCCCTAGCCAGGCAGTTTCTTGCTGAACGAACAGACAGCATCCAGGCCGTAGCCGACGGCGCCCGGGCCAACTTTGTGCTGGCGCGCGTCGCCATCATGACGGGGCGTCCGAGCGAGGCCCTGACCCGCTTTCAGAAGACCGTCGCCACCAGCAAGGAGCCGCGCCTCCTAGCCTGGTCACATATTTACCTTGGCCGCATGCTTGACCTTGATTGCAAGCGGGATCAGGCCGTCTCCGAGTACAAGGAGGCACTGGAAAACCGTGATGGCGAGCAGGATACGCGCCTTGCCGCTGAGCGTGGAGTCAAGGCTGCCTACTCAGTGAAAGGCCACACCTGCGAAGAGGATGACGCCGACGACAACCCGGGCGCCGCTCCGGCAAACCCCGGGGCCGCCCCCGCTCAACCCGCTCCCAAGCCGCAATGAATCAAGCGAGGCCCGTGATCCCCACTACACCGTCTAATGAATGCGTGGCTGCGGCGAAAGCCGACTCATTCCCGGGCTTTCGCATCTGACCACCGACCCACACATGGACACCTCTCTCAGCGAACTGGAATCGTCGCTCGGGCACGAGTTTCAAAAGCCCGAACTCCTCACGCGCGCCCTCACGCACCGTTCGCTCGCCCATGAGCAGACCCTCTCCAACACAGACGAAGAGGTTGCGGGTGACAATGAGCGCCTCGAGTTCCTGGGCGATGCGGTGCTGGGGCTGGTGGTTGCGGAGGCCATGTTCCTGCTGCACCCCGAGTGGCGCGAGGGTGAGTTGACCCGCGTGCGCTCTCAACTGGTGAGCCGGCAACACATGGCCGAAGTGGCTGCAACCGTTGATCTTGGACGTCACTTGCGCCTGAGCAAGGGCGAAGATCGTACCGGCCTGCGCCGCAAGAGTACCGTGCTCTCGAACGCCATGGAAGCCGTGATCGGCGCAATATTTCTCGACGGCGGCCTGGAGCCGGTTCGAGCCTTCGTCCGCCGCGGCGTATTGGGGGAGACGGCCGAACAACTGGCTCGGGAGTTGCATTCGGGTGCCGCTTTAGGTAACTACAAATCGGCCCTACAGGAGCACTTGCAGGCTGCACACGCAGGCACTCCGGTGTACAAAGTAAAGAGCGAGAGCGGCCCCGACCACCACAAGCGATTCCTGGTCGAGGTTCGGCTCAAGCCCCTTGAAGGTGAGCCAGGCAAGCCATTGGCACGAGGGACCGGAAGCACCAAGAAGAACGCTGAACAGGACGCGGCACGGCGCGCGCTCACCCGCCTCACCCGCGTGCGGGGCGTAACCGACGCCGCTCTTGCCGAGGAGACCGCCGCAGAATGAGTTCCCCAACCCAGGTGGCCGGCCCCGCTCGTAGCAAGCTTACGCTGCTCCGGCTACACCTGCCGACCGTACCTGAGGCCCTTGCGTCGCTCCTCCGCACCCTTGTGGTCGCACTTTTCCTGCTTACCTTTGTCCTTCAGCCTTTTCTCATTCCGTCAGAGAGCATGGAACGGACCCTTCTTGTGGGGGACTTTCTTCTCGTCAACAAACAGGTTTTTGCACCTTCCGGAGCGCCCGGCAGCCTTGGCCGACTGCTCATGCCATACCGGGAAATAAGCCGGGGCGACATCGTCGTTTTCCACCATCCCGATCCGCCCTTACTGGTAAAGCGTGTGGTGGGCATTCCCGGGGATCACGTCCGGATCGAAGACGGCCGGGTCACGGTTAACGGCGTCAGTCTGGATGAACCGTATGCGGCGTTTGAGCCTGCTGCGGCCAACCCGTTTCGCGACCACTTTCCGGCCACCGTCTACACGCCGGACATCGATCCCGAGTGGTGGCGACAGATGCACAAGCTCACCCAGAATGGCGAGCTTGAAGTGCCGCCCGGTCACTACTTCATGCTCGGCGACAACCGTAATCACTCCAGCGATTCGCGCTTCTGGGGACTCGTTCCGCGCCAGGCCATCGTGGCGCGTCCGCTGGTGATCTACTTCTCTCTCACCCGGCCTTCGACCACCGATGTGCAACAGGTCGCGGATGATAGACTCAACCACGACAGGGAACTCTCAGCTAGACTAGCCGGTTTTGCGCGCTGGAAACGCATATTCCACGTCGTGCATTGAGGGAATTGTGCCGCATTTCCGGGGAGCCAATTTTCTGAAGCGCATTCTTTGCATTGAGGGTGGGAGCTGAATCCCTTGAGGGTTGGTTCGCGGGTGGCTGAATTCAAGAGGCATGAGCGACAGGATGACGAAGAAAAACACGCCGACTGAAGAAACACTCCCCGAGACTGAACCGAAGAAGGTAGAAGAGACGCCGTTTGAGGCAGTCGCTTCAATCTGCTCCGTGCTCGTGGTGGGGCTTTTCATCCTGACGTTTCTTGGCCAGAATTTCGTAATCCCGTCCGGCTCAATGGAGAACACGCTTCTCGTGGGCGATCACCTGCTCGTCGACCGCATTACCCTCGCCCCGCCAGCGCATTGGATGCCCCTGCTCCACTATCGCGAACCGCAGCGGGGTGACGTGGTCGTGTTCATCAAGCCGGTGCCCGACCCTGACCTCGAGGGGAATCCGCAGTACCTCTACCTGGTAAAGCGTCTCGTTGCCGTGCCCGGCGACCATCTCCACTTACGCGATGGCGTGGTCTACATCAACGGCACGCCGCAGCCGCTGGCGCCGACCGCATTGGAGGGCCCTGTGATGGACTCGTCCGAGAGGATCTTCCTCGACGAGTTCCCCGCAGTGCCGCCGGTGTCCGAACCAGGAAACCTAAAGCCCGAGTCCTGGGCCGTTGACTTCCCCAATTACGTCAAAGATGGCGAACTTGTGGTTCCCCCGGGGAAGTACTTCATGATGGGCGATCATCGGCACGACAGCGCGGACTCGCGCTTCTGGGGATTTGTGCCTCGCGAGAACATTGTCGGTCGCCCAATGTTCAATTACTGGTCGTTCAAGACACCGGAGAATATTTACGAGCTACCTGGCATTGGCAACAAGGTCAAGTGGCTGGCACATGTTGTCGTTCATTTCTTCCCGGACACGCGTTGGTCCCGCACCCTAAAAATCATTCACTGATGGACGGTGCGGGTCACTCATCGCTGACCAATTACCATTGAACCAATGACTTCAGACCAGCAAGTGCGGCCCAGGCGACATGTCCGACTTTGGCTGGCCCTCTCGGCGATCCTGGTGTTCGTTGCCCTGCTGGTCATTCCTCCGCTCATAAGCATCGCCCGTTACAAAAATCGCATCACCTCGCTGGTTTCCGCCGCCGTTCGCCGTCCGGTGCGTCTTTCATCAGTGGAGCTTCGCATCCTGCCCAGGCCTGGCTTTGTCATCACCGACCTCACGGTAGATGAGGATCCGGCCTTCGGTTCCGAGCCCGTTCTACACGCCAACGCCGTCACTGCTGCCATCCGTCTCTCTTCGCTTTGGCGCGGCAGGCTTCAACTCAGCCGTATCAGCGTGGACGAAGCCAGCCTCAATCTCGTGCACACACACGACGGCCGCTGGAATGTCGAATCGCTTTTTCACTCCGCGGCTGCGATGCCTGGTCCGGCCA
>Ga0193727_1001308_pt1 | contig 10264 bp, 6 predicted proteins | sample H2c2metaG_FD_143051 | JGI IMG/M metagenome (GOLD analysis project Ga0193727, IMG submission 143051) | Soil microbial communities from a riparian zone of the East river system, Colorado, United States - H2c2 | ecosystem: Environmental > Terrestrial > Soil > Riparian zone | place: USA: East River...
TCGATGAAGAGAGCGACCTCACTCAAACGTTAACCACGTTTGGTACTCCCGGTTACATTGCTCCCGAGCAAGCTGAGGGCGCTCAGTTCAGTCCCGCGGCAGATATTTATAGTCTGGGCGCGATCCTGTTCTACCTGCTTGCCGGCCGGCCACCTTTCATCGGCGCAAATGCGCTCTCGGTTATCCAACAGGCACGCGCAACGCCCGCGCCGAAGCTGCGCTCATTGGTTCCATCGGCCGATCGCGATCTCGAAACAATTGTTGCGCGTTGTCTCGAACGCGATCCGAAAGCGCGCTACCAGAGTGCCGCCGCGCTCGCCGAAGATCTCGAACGTTGGCTGGAGGGACGACCGATCGTCGCGCGGCCCATTCGCCCGCCAGCGCGAGTCGTACGCTGGTCGCGTCGCAATCCAATTTTAGCAGGCGCGATCGCTGCGTGCCTCCTGCTCGCAATCGCCGTTTTTTGGCTACTCAGCGAGAAATTCATTACGCCAAAGACCGCGGCACCAGAAAAAAGCATCGCGGTTCTACCATTTGAAAACCTGAGCATCGACCGAGAGGACGCGTTTTTTGCGGATGGCGTCCAGGACGATCTTTTGACCAAGCTGGCAAAAATTGCCGACCTCAAGGTGATCAGTCGTACGAGCGTCATGCAATATCGCGGCGAGCGCAATCTGCGCGAGATCGGTAATGCGCTCCGCGTTTCTCACGTGCTGGAGGGCAGCGTCAGGAAAATCGGCAGCTGGCTACATATTAACGCGCAGCTGATTGACACGCACACCGATACGCACATTTGGACAGAGCAATACGACCGCGATCTGAAAGACGTCTTCGTTATTCAGAGCGACATCGCACGAAAAGTCGCGGAGAAGCTTCACGCGAAAATCTCTCCTGCTGAGAAAGTGGACATTGAGCGGCCACCGACCGCTGATCTCACCGCCTTCGAACTTTACACACGCGCGAACAATTTGCTGCTGACAGCGACCCTGAGCAGTACCGTGGGGAGAGATTTACTGAAGGCGATCGATCTGCTTAATCGGGCTGTCACCCAAGACCCATCGTTCTTTCAAGCCTATTGCCTGCTCGCTTGGTGTCATGGCCTGCTTTATTTCTACGGCGACGATCACACGTCCGCGCGGCTGGCCTTGGCAGACGCAGCTGTCGAAGTAGCATCTCGTCTCCGTCCGGATGCTGGCGAAACGCACTTGGTGCGTGCGCAAAATCTTTATCGGGGATACCACGACTATGAGGGAGCTTTGGCTGAACTCGCACTTGCCAGCAAGACGCTGCCTAACGATCCCAGACTGTTGGAGGTGAGAGGCTACATCCAGAGGCGCCAGGGCCGCTGGGAAGAGTCCACACGAGACATGGAGCGCGCGCTCGAGCTCGACCCGCGCGACGTCGAAACGCTTCGGCAGCTTGCGCTCAGTTACGAGTTTCTACGGCGCTACGCTGAAGCAGAACAGACCCTGGATCGCGCGTTGGCCATCGTGCCGAACGATGCTGCCACCAAAGCCGAGCACGTCACGGTCGAACTGGATTGGCACGCCGATCCACGCCCCTTGCATCAAATGATCGATTCGATTCAAGCCACAGATCCTGCCGCGATCCAGCAGGTCGCCGACTCGTGGCTCAAATGCGCACTCGCCGAACGCGACGTTGATGCAGTAAAGAATGCACTGAACGCGTACGGCGAAAACAAGCCCACCCTGACCGGCGAGAACGTTCCTTTGACTCGCCTCTTCGTGGAGGGCGTGATCGCTCGTATGACAAAAGATGATGACAAAGCCCGATCAGCTTTCACTGCTGCACGCGTAGAGCAGGAGAAAATCGTCCAGGCGCAAGCGAATCATGGTCCGGCGCTCTGCCTGCTCGGATTGATCGACGCCGGTCTTGGACACAAAGAAGAGGCGCTACGCGAAGGCCGGCACGCGGTCGAGCTTCTGCCCGTGGAAAAAGATGCAATCATCGGCCCCGCCATGATCAGGTATTTGGCCGTGATCGCCGCGTGGGTCGGTGACAATGATCTGGCTTGCGAACAACTTGCCACCGCCAGCCGGCTTCCGAACGGCGGAAGCTATGGGCAATTGAAGCTGCTGCCGTTTTGGGATCCACTGCGCGGCGATCCGCGCTTCGAAAAAATTGTCGCTTCGCTCGCGCCAAATAAGTAGCGCACCCGCTGCCAATTCAACCACGGATAGGACGGATCAAACGATAACTAGGATGGAAACGGGTGTTGGGCTCCGAAATAACCTCCGCGAACGCAAGAAATCCGATCTCCACAGCTCAGTCTTATTGGTGCTATCTGCGCCTGCGACTTCGAAGCCTTGCGAAGACGATAATCCGTGGTTCTCTCCATGCAGCTCCGAAACCTTTCGGGGCTGCCTCTGCAGAATTCCGCGCGATGCCTTCGCGCTTTATCTTTCCGGATTTACCGGGAAATGTTTGTTCTTGAGATGTTCCGGGACGCGGTCGGTTTGTTCCATTTCGATCTTCTCGGTCGCGGCGTTCAAGGAATCGTACGCTTCGCGGCTTTTGGCTGCGCGACACATGTAAGCGGTGGCGTGCGCGAGAGGGATGCGCGCCTCAGGCATCCCGACAAATTCGACCGCCTGTTGCGTCGCGATCGCAAGCTGCAACGCTTCGGGGTCAGCAAGGCCAACGTCTTCGCTTGCGAAAATCACAATCCGCCGCGCGATGAAACGGAAATCTTCCCCGGCGTGCAGCATTTTCGCCAGCCAGTACATCGCACCTTGTTCATCTGAAGCGCGCATGCTTTTGATAAACGCGCTGATGGTGTCGTAGTGGGCGTCGCCGACGCGATCGTAAACAACGGCCTTCTGCTGGATGCTTTCCTCGGCAACTGCGAGCGTGAAAGGAATTATTAGTTCGTTGTAGCGGGGGGCGTTGACCCCGGCAGCCGCAGAATGTTTTTCACGCTTCGGGCGGCCGACCTCACCGCGGCCGGCTACAGCCGGTGGAGTGGTCAGGACGCCAATCTCGAGTGCATTTAGACATTTGCGCGCGTCGCCGTCGCTGAGCTTCGCCAGATGCCGGCGCGCATCCTTGTCGATCTTCACGTAGTGATTTCCGAGGCCGCGCTCTTTGTCGGCTAACGCGCGATCGATCAACTGCTCCAATTGTTCGACGCTGAGCGGTTCGAGTCGAAAAACCTGCGAGCGCGATACCAGCGCGCTGTTTACGTAAAAGAACGGATTGTACGTAGTCGCACCTATGAGGCGTAGATTTCCAGCTTCGACGTCAGGCAAAAGAATGTCCTGTTGCGCCTTATTGAAATGATGAATCTCATCGACGAACAAAATCGTCTTTTGCCCCGATGTGCGGAGCCGATTGGTGGCCGCCGCGAGCACGCGGCGCATTTCGGCAACATTGCTTTCCACGCCGCTGATCCGAACAAATTTCGCGTGTGTCATCTCGGCGATCACGCGCGCCAGCGTCGTCTTTCCGCTGCCGGGCGGCCCATAGAAAATCACCGAGGGCAGGCGATCGGCTTCGATCGCGCGACGCAAAAGTTTGCCCGGCCCAAGAATGTGTTCCTGGCCGACAAATTCCTCGAGCGAGCGCGGCCGCATCCGAGTGGCGAGCGGCGCGTTGTCTGCAGTTTGATTCTCCTGCTCTTCCTCGAACAAGTCCTGCACAGAAGAAATTACGGCGCGCTCCTGATGCAAGCAATCGTGCCAAGGAGCGGCGGTCTCAAGTCCGCCGCCTGGGCGATCTGGAGATCGCCCCTCCTTGCGGCTCCGGTGGGCGGACAAACAAGTTGCGGCTTGCACTCGCCACCGTGGATAAGCAAAAACTCCGAATGAGATGAAGCTGCTCAGCGCGCCGCGCCAGCCATTTGTTGGCCTGGCGTTGATGGCTGCGGTCGGAATTATCGTGGCCGAGCTCGTTCCGGTGCGATCTACCGTATTGATTTTAATAGCGATTGTTCTCGCAATCTGCATTCTCGTTGCCCTCTGCTGGCCGAAATTGGCTGCGACATATCTCATCGTCGCGTTCGGATTTTTCCTCCTGCACAAATTCGCGACAACGAACACGGCAGGGCAGCAACTCGCGGACAAACTTGGCGAGCGGCCGCGCGTTGTCACAGCAGTCGGATACGTGATCACTGAGCCGAAGATCGCGCCGAGCGGATTCGCAACGTTCCTGCTCAAGCTGAAATCAATTGAATTCGAAGGTAAAACCGAATCCACGCGCGCAGTCTGGCAGGTCCGTTGGAAAGCCGCGCCGGAGTTTGGCGATGAACTGAAACTTTGGGGGACCGCCGAGCCAATCGCGCCGCCGCGAAACCCCGGCGAATTCGATATGCGTGCTTACCTTGCGCGGCATGATGTCCGTCGAATGCTCTTCGCTCGTTATGCGGAGGACGGCACGCTGATCCGCCACGGCGGCGGCAATCCGGTGCTGCGCGCTGCACAAGCGTCGCGCACATGGATGCAAAACGCGCTGTGCCGCGGCCTGGACGATGCGCCCGAGGTAAAAAGTTTCATCAGTGGAATTGTGCTTGGCATCCGGCACGAAACTCCGGAGGACATTGAGGAGCCGTTTCAGCAAACCGGCACGATTCATCTTTTCGCCGTCGCTGGGTTGCATGTGGGAATTGTAGCGGCGCTCCTGTGGGTGCTGGCTGCGATCGCACGCCTGCCACGCAAGCGCGCAGCGGCATTCATCATTCCCTCGCTCTTTTTCTATGCTGCGTTAACGGGGCTGCACATCCCGGCGTTACGCGCCGCTGTGATGGCTTCAATCCTCGTCGGCAGTTACTTTTTCGAACGACGCGTATTTCTGCCAAACAGCCTCGCGGCAGCGGCGTTTTTCATTCTCTGCTGGAACACAAACGAACTATTTTCCACCGGGTTCCAGCTTTCCTTCGCTGTAGTTGGCGCAATTGTGCTGTTGACCGACCCGTTCTTCAGACTTTTCCAGCGGCGTGCGGCTCCGGATCCTTTTCTGCCGCAAAGCCTGGTGCGCGGTCCACGCCGATGGATTCACTCCAGCTATGAATGGCTTTGCGGTGGCGCATCTGTGTCGCTAGCAGCATGGATCGGTTCATTGCCGTTCATTCTTTGGTACTTCCACCTTGTCACCCCGATTTCTTTGCTGGCAAACCTCGTCGTTGTTCCGATTGCATTCTTTGTCCTCGCCGTTGCGCTTCTTTCGCTGATGACTACGCCGCTGCTCCCGTGGGTGGCTCTTGTTTTCAACAACGCCAACTGGACACTGGCCACGCTGGTCATCGGCATCGTTCATCTGTTCGCGCAAATTCCCGGCGGACACTTTTATGTTGGCGAACCTGATTGGGGTGGCCGGTCTGCGAAGATGACGGTTCTGGACTTGGGCGCAGGCGCGGCCGTTCACGTCCGAGTGAATGGCCACGACTGGTTAATCGATTGCGGGAGCGAACGCAGTTACGAGCGCATCGTGCGCGAGTATTTGCACTGGGCAGGCGTGAATCGGCTTACGGGGTTGGTGCTCACCCATGGCGATTCGCAGCACATCGGTGGCGTCACGCAATTGTTGAGCGATTTCCCACGGGTCCGTGTGATCGACAATCCTGCGCCCGATCGTTCGCTCATTCATCGACGACTGTCCCGAATAGTGTCCCGACTGGAAGGACGCGGACGCAAACCTGATGAGTTAGCTGCCGGCGATAATTTTCATTTGTCCCGCAAAGCTATTGCACATGTTTTGTTTCCGCCCCGCGGCTTTGCAGGAGCCACAGCGGACGATCAAGCGTTGGTTATTCGGTTATCCATCGCGCCGGGCACATCCGTTTTGTTTATGTCAGACAATGGTGCAGAAACCGAGCGCGCGTTGTTGAGGAATGGATCGAACTTGCAGAGCGACATCATCATGAAGGGCCAACATTACTCCGGAATTTCCGGCTCGGCTCCGTTTCTCGATGCGGTTCAGCCGCGCTTGATCATCGCGACCTCAAGAGACTTTCCGGAGCACGAACGAATCAGTGAACAGTGGACTGAGCAAGTTCGGACCCGTGGGATCAAACTGTTTCGCCAGGACGAAACCGGTGCAGTGGAATTGAACTTCTCAAACCAGGAATGGAGCGCGCGAGCTTATCTGACCGGCGAAGTCTTTCGAAGCGTCAGCCGATAAATCGGCACGCCTTGCTTCCGAAATTTTCTTTCGAACTTGGTTACCGGAAGAACGGCGTCGTCCGGCGACAGCGGGACAACTTGGAATTGCTGGTGGGCAACGCCAATGCGTTCGACTTGCTGAAAATAATCGAACTGATCGGTCGCAACGCGCAGGACACCGTGTTGCTCCAACGCAACGGCGATTGCATCCAAAAAATCGCGCGTGAAAATGCGTCGCAATTGATGCCGCCGCTTTGGCCATGGATCCGGAAACAAAAGGTAAAAAATTTCCACAGAAGATTCAGGCAGCAGATAGCACACCGCGAATAAACTGTCCGCGCGCAGCACACGCACGTTTTCGATCTTCTCCGCTTTGCGGCGAACTTTCTCTACGCGCTTGGTCAACCGCTCAATACCGAGGAAATTTGTTTTCGGGAACTGTTGGGCCATTTCGCAGAGGAAAGACCCATCGCCGCATCCAAGATCGACATGAAGCGGCGCGCTACGCCCAAAAAGTTTCGCAACATCCAGACGCGCGACCTGCAATTGTGGCACGAGTTCGTTCACGGGGAAAAATGTCGGCATCTGACCGATGCTTCAACCCCCGGCAAGATACGCAGTCTGAAGGGAAACATCTTGAACACCGCCGCGTCCGGAGCAACATGAAAGAGACAATATGAATCGAATTTTGCTTCTCGTTTTTGGTTCTGTGGTACTTGCCGCTGCGAGTTATGGGCAAAGTCCCGCCCCAGCCGCGACGCGCACCGCGGTTTTTGCCGGTGGGTGTTTTTGGTGCATCCAGCCCGCGTTCGACAAAGCATCGGGCGTGATCAAAACGGTGGTGGGCTATTGCGGTGGAACCGAACCAAACCCGACTTACAAGCTCGTGACGTCGGAAAAAACAAAGTATCGCGAATCAATCGAAGTCACCTACGACCCGGCGAAGATTTCCTTCGAGCAGCTTCTCGACATCTATTGGCGACAAATCGATCCCACCCAATCCGACGGCCAGTTCACTGATATCGGACCGAGTTATCGCGCCGCGATCTTTTATGGCAATGCCGAGGAAAAGAAAATTGCCGACGCTTCAAAGGAAAAACTCACGCGTTCCGGAAAATTTAAAAAACCAATTGTGACCGAAATTTTGCCTGCGATGAAATTTTGGCCCGCCGAAGATTATCACCAGAAATATTACCGGGAGAACCCGGAGCGTTTCGAAGCTTTCGAAGAAGGATCCGGCCGCGTGTTATTCAAAAAAGACAAGTGGGACGGCAAACAATAAATTGCGCTGCGTGAGCGTCGGCGTTTCGCTGTTCGAGACAGATATCTGAAGCATGATTGGAACACTGGATCCCAAAGTTCCGCCGGGGCCGCTGGATCAAAAATGGCGAAATCATCAAGACCATTCGCGATTGGTCAACCCGAATAACCGGCGAAAGCTTGAGGTCATAATCGTCGGCAGCGGTCTCGCTGGCGGATCGGCCGCGGCGACCCTCGGAGAACTCGGTTACCGGGTGAAATGTTTTTGTTTTCAAGATTCGCCGAGGCGCGCGCATTCCATTGCAGCGCAAGGCGGCATTAATGCGGCAAAAAATTATCAGAACGATGGCGACAGCGTTTACCGCTTGTTCTACGACACTATCAAGGGCGGCGATTTTCGTTCCCGCGAAGCGAATGTTTATCGGCTCGCTGAGATCGCCAACAACATCATCGATCAATGCGTAGCGCAGGGCGTCCCTTTCGCGCGCGAATACAGCGGCTACCTGGCTAATCGTTCCTTCGGTGGCGCACAGGTGTCACGGACCTTTTACGCGCGCGGCCAGACGGGCCAGCAGCTCTTGTTAGGCTGTTATCAGGCGCTATGTCGCCAAGTCGCCTCTGGCACGGTTCAGATGTTTCCATACACAGAGATGCTCGACTTGGTGAACGTCAATGGACAGGCCAAAGGAATCATCACTCGGAACTTGCGCTCGGGAAAAATAGAGAGACACGCAGCCGATGCCGTCGTGCTCGCCACTGGCGGCTACGGAAACGTGTTCTATCTATCGACAAACGCACGCGGCAGCAACGTGACAGCGACCTATCGCGCTTACAAAAGAGGCGCGCTTTTTGCCAATCCATCATTCACACAGATTCATCCAACGTGCATCCCCGTCAGCGGCGACTATCAGTCGAAGCTAACACTGATGTCGGAATCGCTGCGCAATGACGGACGTGTGTGGGTGCCTAAACGAAAGGAAGATCGCTTTAAGGCGCCGGGTGAAATTCCTGAGGGTGAGCGCGATTATTATCTCGAGCGAAAATATCCCAGCTATGGCAACCTTGCGCCGCGCGACATTTCATCGCGCGCAGCAAAGGAAGTTTGCGACGAAGGCCGCGGTGTCGGTCCGGGCGGACGCGGCGTGTATCTCGATTTTGCTGATGCAATCAAACGGCTCGGCGTAGAGACGATTCGCGAGCGCTACGGAAACTTGTTCGAGGTGTATAAAAAGATTACCGGCGAGGACGCCTACAAACTGCCGATGCGAATCTATCCCGCGGTACATTACACAATGGGCGGTCTCTGGGTGGATTATGATTTGATGAGCAATGTGCCCGGTCTGTTCGTGATCGGTGAAGCCAATTTCTCCGATCACGGCGCAAACCGGCTCGGGGCCAGCGCGCTGATGCAAGGCCTCGCCGACGGCTATTTTGTTATGCCAAACACGCTGCCGAATTATCTTGCCGGTCAGATGGGAAAACGGCCGTCGCCCGAGTCTTCGGAGTTTCAAGAGGCTGAGAACAGTGTCCGCGCCAGGATCGAGAAATTGCTCAAGGTCAACGGCACACGGTCGGCCGATTCGTTCCACCGTGAACTCGGCCTTCTTCTCTGGGACAAATGCGGAATGTCACGTAACGAACAAGGATTGCGCCAAGCGCTTCGAAAAATTCCCGAACTGCGCGACGAATTCTGGCGCGATGTGCGCGTTCCCGGAGATCAAGAAGATTACAACCAATCGTTGGAACGCGCCGGGCGCGTCGCGGATTTCCTCGAATTCGCCGAACTGATGTGCATTGACGCGTTGGAGCGCGACGAATCTGCCGGTGCGCATTTCCGCGAGGAACATCAAACGCCCGATGGCGAAGCGCTCCGAGACGACGAGAGCCATGCAGCTGTGTTTGCGTGGGAATTTCAAGGCGACGGTCAGCCTCCGAAACTGCATCGCGAAGAGTTGCATTTCGAGACCGTGCATTTAGCGCAGCGCAGCTACAAATGACTGCACCTTCCGTCATTCCGAGCTTCGCTCAGGATGACCGTGAACCAATGAACTTCAAACTCAAAATCTGGCGGCAGCGCGACGCGAAGTCCCGCGGCAAACTTACCGATTACGAAGTCCGCGACATTTCGCCTGACACTTCGTTTCTAGAGATGCTCGATATTCTGAACGAAAATCTGCTCCAAGCGCGCGGGGAACCAGTGGCGTTCGACTCTGATTGCCGAGAGGGAATTTGCGGCACCTGCTCGCTTACGGTTAACGGCGAAGCTCACGGCCCGGATCATCCGGGCGCGGTGTGTGAACTTTACATGCGAAAATTTCGCGACGGCGAGACCATCACCGTCGAACCGTTTCGCGTCGGCGCGTTTCCGATCGTCAAAGATTTGGTGGTCGATCGCAGTGCGCTCGACCGGATCGTGCAAGCCGGCGGATTCATCTCCGCGCGCGCTGGCTCTGCGCCGGAGGCCAATTCAATTCTCGTTCCTAAACACGACGCAGACCTGGCAATGGAGGCAGCGGCGTGCATCGGGTGCGGCGCGTGCGCGGCGGCGTGCCCGAATGGATCGGCGATGCTTTTTGCGGCTGCTAAAGTTTCGCACCTCTCATTTTTGCCGCAAGGCACACCCGAACGCGAGCGACGTGTGCTGAAAATGGTGCAGGTAATGGATGAGCAGAAATTTGGTAATTGCACCAACACCTACGAGTGCGAAGCAGTGTGCCCCGCCAAGATCAGCGCCAGTTTCATCGCGAAGCTCAACCGCGAATACGCGCGCGCACAATTCCGCCAACGACTCGGCGAATAGCTGCGGTGTTCGCATTGTCTGGGGAGCGCACGCGTCCCGCGTGCTGGCGAGAGCGTCCCGCGATCGCGAACTTTCCTTCGAGGTCGTC
>Ga0193727_1001309_pt1 | contig 10262 bp, 7 predicted proteins | sample H2c2metaG_FD_143051 | JGI IMG/M metagenome (GOLD analysis project Ga0193727, IMG submission 143051) | Soil microbial communities from a riparian zone of the East river system, Colorado, United States - H2c2 | ecosystem: Environmental > Terrestrial > Soil > Riparian zone | place: USA: East River...
CTAAAGGGCCGAAGCGCAAAGACGACCAACGACAAGGGAGGGCTAGGACGCCCTCCCTTGTCGTTCTAATATCCCGAGGATTCCGGTAGAAGCTCGCACCGAACAGCCCTCGCAGGGCACCGTCGCTCGAAGGCGGCGGCAGCGGCCGTCGGCCCTGTCGCTGATCGGGCTCCAGCAGGGCTCGGTCTACGCGCTGGTCGCGCTCGGCTACACGCTGGTCTACGGGATCCTGCAGCTGATCAACTTCGCCCACGGCGACGTCTTCGCGCTGACGGGCCTCTTCGCGAGCAGCCTGATCACGAACCACTTCCATCTGAGCGAGACCTCGAGCACGATCTCGATCGTCTTCGGGCTGCTCGCCGTCTTCCTGATCGCGATGGCCTTCGGCGCAATCGTCGACGCCAGTATCGAGTTCGTGGCCTACCGCCGGCTGCGGAACGCCCCGCGGCTGGCCGTGCTGATCACTGCGGTCGGGATGTCGTTCATCGTCCAGAACATCTCGCTCGTCTTCTTCGACGTCAACTTCCGCAGCATCCCGCCGCTGGTCTCCGAGGGCAACGTCTTCACGGTCGGCGGCGTCTCGTTGGGCTGGCAGACGTTGTTCGTCGTGGCATTCACGATTCCGGTCCTGATCATCCTGACGTGGCTCGTGCAGAGCACGAGGCAGGGCAAGGCGATGCGCGCGACGGCCCAGGATCCCGAGGCCTCGGCGATGATGGGGATCAACGTCAACCGCACGATCTCGTTCACGTTCCTGCTCGCCGGCGGGCTGGCGGGGATCGGCGCGGTGCTGTTTCTCACCCAGTTCAACATCCGCTATGACACAGGCTTCGAAATTGGCCTGATCGCGTTCACGGCCGCGGTGCTCGGCGGGATCGGCAACCTCTCGGGCGCCGTCCTTGGCGCGATTATCATCGGGATGGTCCAGGCCTTCAACGAAGGCCCGTTCCTGTGGGCGCCGGGCAGTGATTGGACCCGCTCGATCGTCTTCGGGATCCTGATCGCGATCCTCGTCTTCCGGCCCGAGGGCCTGCTCGGCGAGCGAACGCCGGAGGGCGGGTAATGGCCCGCCGCCGAGACCGGGCGCGGGGCGCCTACCGCTCGTACCGCTCGCAGGCGGCCCAGCGCAGCGGCATGAACAACCTGCGGGCCGAGTGGCGCAAGCTGCCAGGCCCGGTGCGCACGTTCGCGCCGATCGTGATCCTGCTGACGATCGCGATCACCTACCCGTTCTATCTCTCGAGCCTGCCCACGGGGAACGTGCCGCTGATCTACTCGTTCCCCTCGGTGCGCTCGGCGGTGACGATCCTCGTCTTCACGACGATGGCCGTCGGCCTGAACGTCGTCGTCGGCTACTGCGGCCTGCTCGACCTCGGCTACGTCGCCTTCTACGCGATCGGCGCCTACACCGCCGGCTGGCTCGCCTCGGGCCAGTTCCAGCAGGTGAACTTCCACTTCGGCTCGGTCGGCATCAGCCGCGACGCGCGCGGGATCCACATCTCGATCTGGCTGGTGCTGCTGATCGCGGGGCTGCTGACTGCCTATGGCGGAGTCCTCATCGGATTACCGACGCTGCGCCTACGCGGGGACTACCTCGCGATCGTGACGCTCGGTTTTGGCGAGATCATCCCGCAGTTCGTGCGCAACGCCGACAGCCTGCACGGCTTCGACCTGACGCACGGCACCTTCGGGATCAGCCCGATCGACTCGCCCGGCTTCGGCAGCCGCTTACACACCGCGGTCGGCCTGCCCACCGCCTACTCGCAGGAGTTCACCGCCGACCGGCTCTTCTTCTGGACCGCGCTGGCGATCTTGATGGTCACGATCTTCTGCTGCATCCGACTGCGCGACTCGCGCCTCGGCCGCGCCTGGATCGCGATCCGCGAGGACGAGACCGCCGCGGGCGCGATGGGCATCCCGCTGATGCGGACGAAGACCTGGGCCTATGCGATCGGCGCCTTCTTCGGCGGCGTGGCCGGCGCCTTCATCGCTAGCTTCAACGCCGGTGCGTTCCCGAGCCAGTTCAGCTTCAACATCTCCGTCTTCCTGCTCTGCATGGTGATCCTCGGTGGGATGGGCTCGATCTGGGGCGTGGTGGTCGCCGGCGTGATCCTGTCCTGGCTGAACGTCGAGGGCCTCGCCAACATCGGCACCTGGCTGAACGACAACATCTTCCCGCAGAGCCACCAGATCGAAGTGGCCAAGTACCAGTTCGGGATCTACGGGATCATCATCGTGCTGATGATGATGTTCCGCCCGCAGGGCCTGATCCCGGAGGCGCGGCGGAAGCGCGAGATCGAGGAGGGCACTCGCGGTCCGATCGACGAGCCGCTCTACGAGATGCGCGGAGCGGACGAGCCCGGCGCGGGCGAGCGCGGCTCGCCGGGGCAGGTGCCGAGAGGATGAGCGAGCAGCCCACCGCGCCGGCGCCGGCGACGCCGCCCGCCACCAGCGAGGGCGATCTGCTGGTCGCGGCCGAGGTGCGCAAGGAGTTCGGCGGCCTCGTCGCCGTCAACGACCTGACTTTCACGATCCCGAATCGCTCGATCGTCAGCCTCATCGGCCCGAACGGAGCCGGCAAGACGACGTTCTTCAACACGCTGACCGGCCTCTACAAGGTCACGGACGGCCAGATCACCTTCGACGGCGAGGACGTCACGAACAAGCCGCCGCACGCGATCACCGAACGCGGCGTCGGCCGCACCTTCCAGAACATCCGGCTCTTCAATCAGATGACGGCGCTCGAGAATGTGCTCGTCGGGATGCACGCCCGGCTCTCGGGCGGGATCCTCGGCTCGGTCTTCGGGCTGCCGCGCGTCCGGCGCGAGGAGCGCGAGGCCGCCGAGAAGGCGCGCGAGCTGCTGGCCTACGCCGGCCTGCGCGGGGTCGACGACGAGCTGGCCGAGTCGCTCTCGTACGGCGACCAGCGGCGGCTCGAGGTCGCCCGCGCGTTGGCGACCGAGCCCAAGCTGCTCCTGCTCGACGAGCCGACCGCGGGAATGAACCCACAGGAGACGGTCACCTTCATGGAGTTCGTCTCCAAGCTGCGCGAGGATCGGCCGGTCTCGATCCTGCTGATCGAACACGACATGAAGGTCGTGATGGGGATCTCCGATCGCGTGACGGTGCTCGACTACGGCGAGAAGATCGCTGAAGGCGCGCCGAAGGAGATCCAGAAGGACGAGCGCGTGATCGAGGCCTATCTAGGGAAGGCGGCCACGCAGTGAGCGAGCAGCGAAGCACCGGCGACGTGCTGCTCCGCGTCGAGAACATGCACACCTTCTACGGCACGATCGAGGCGCTGAAAGGCATCTCGATCGACGTGCGCGAGGGCGAGGTCGTCACGCTGATCGGCGCGAACGGCGCGGGCAAGTCGACGACGCTGCGCTCGATCAACGGGCTCAACCAGCCGCGTGAGGGATCGATCACCTTCCGCGGCGAGAACATCACGCGCCGGCCGCCGCACGAGATCGTCGGCATGGGCATCTCGCAATCGCCGGAGGGCCGCCGGCTGTTCCCGCACATGTCGGTGATCGAGAACCTCGAGATGGGCGCCTTCCAGCGCAACGACCGCAAGCAGATCCGCGAGGACCTCGACCGTGTCTACGGCCTCTTCCCGCGACTCGCCGAGCGCAAGAGCCAGCGCGCCGGGACGATGTCCGGCGGCGAGCAGCAGATGTGCGCGATCGGCCGCGCGCTGATGGCCCGGCCGCAGCTACTGATGCTCGATGAGCCGTCGATGGGGCTGGCGCCGATCTTCGTCGAGAAGATCTTCGAGATCATCCACGAGATCAACGAGCAGGGAACGACGATCCTGCTCGTCGAGCAGAACGCCCTGATGGCGCTCGATGCGGCCGATCGCGGCTACGTGCTCGAGACCGGGCACATCGCCCTCAGCGACGACGCGAAGAGCCTGCGCCAGAACGAGCAGGTCCGCAAGGCGTACCTCGGCGAGACTTAGCCACCGTAGCGCTCCGGTCGCTGGGTCGACCGGTCAGTTCAGACGGACGAGCGGGCAAAGCCCGCCCGCCTGAGAGCGGGCATCGCAAGCGACGCCCTTAGCCGGCGACCCGGATTGGAAAGTACGGCGGGGAGAGCAGGTAACCGACGCGCGCTCGGCCGCCGGCGCGGCCATGGGCCATTTCGAGCCCGGCCTGCAGGTTGCGCACCGGGACGAAGCCGAGCTGGCGCGCGGCGACGGCGTCTCGGCAGCCGGCGACAACCACGGAGCCGAGCCGCCCGAGCGCCGGCGCGCAGCCGGCCCAATCGGCAAACGGCAGCAGCGGGTGACACGTGCGACCGTTGCGGTAAGCCTCGATCGCGCGCTCGTCGGCGAGGGCCAGGCGCTCGGCTCCGATCAGCTCTTCGGGCTCGCGTGGACCGGTGCTGAGCGCGTGGAAGATCGTCCGGTAGGGCTGCTGCGTCGGGTGGGCGAAATGGCGGTGGAAGCGGTGCAGCAGGATCACCGTCCCGCCCTCGACCAGCGGGAACGCCTCGCGCCAGAGCCGTAGCGCCAGCCCGAGCGCCAGGTAAGCGGCGAGCAACGGATTCGGCCGCTCGCGCGGCAGGTGCGGCGTTGTTCGCGGGATTCCGATCACGATCGCGTCGAGCCGTTCGTCGAGTGTCGCCGAGCGCGCCTCGATCGCGCGCAACAGCGCCTCCGCATGCGCCACGGCGGGTGGCCCGGCGTACGCGGCGGTTGCGCTCAGGTCACGGCGCACGGAGTGGATCACCCGGTTGCGGAGCACGCCCGGGAGCAGCCCGAAGCCGCGCGCGAGCGGGGAGTGCGCGATCCGCTCGATTGCCTCCGGCTCGTAGGGGTAGCCGCGGGCAACACCCCCGAGCCGAGGCTGGTCGAGCACGAGCGAGACCCCGATCACCGGCAGGCGGTCGGTGAGCCGGCGCTCGAGCTGCATTGCCAGCCGCCAGCCCTGCGAGGCGCCGGATTCGAGCAGCGAGTTGGCGGTCGCAGCGCGGATCGCCTCGGCGGCGCCGCAGCCGAGCAGGAGCGACGGCCCGCCGTCGAGCACCGTCTCGGCGCCGCTGACGGTCAGCACCAGGTCGGTGTCGACGAGGGAGCGGTGGACGGCCAGCGGCGTGTGCCCCGCCGGCTCCAGCTCGAAGAGGTCCGGGCTCTCGGCGTCCTGGATCTCGACGGTTCCGCGGAAGCGCCGGGCGAAGCCGGGGGAGACGACGCCGAGCCGCTCGAGCTCGCGCTGCTGCGGCCGGCGTGTGAGGCCCGTGGAGACCAGCAGCGTCTGCCGCTCGGTGGGGATGCCCGCCCGCTCGAGCTCGGCCGAGGCGGCTGCGAGCGCCGCCTGCCGTGGATCGTTCAGCGCTCCCGGAAGCGGCAGCGCCGGTGGCTCGACCACGATCGTCGCGCGCCCGCCACGCGTCACGAGCGCCTCGAGCGGCTCGCCCGCGAGCGGGAAGCGGAGCGCGTCGCGCACCGCCGCGCGCACGTCGGCGACAGGCTCGCCCGGCGGGGGCGGCCGCAGCACGACCGCGTCGTCGGGCACATCCACCACCGTCAAACGCGTGCCGAAGAGGATCGGGACGCGCTGCACTACGGAATCGAGCGGTAGAGCCGCACGAACGACGGGCGGAAGCCGCGACGAGGCCAGAACCGGGAGGCCCAGAGGTTCGTCGCCCGCCAGTCGGTCGTCATTACCGGGTGGCCGTGCTCGTGGGCCCAGCGGATCACGTGCGCAGTCAGCGCGCGCCCGACGCCCGTGCCGCGCGCCTCCGGCTCGGTCGAGGCCTGCGCGAGATCGATTCCGTCGGCCGGCACGCGCAGATCGGGCGGCCGGCGGTAGAGCAGGAAGTGCCCGACGACCCGGCCGTCGCGCTCGGCGACGAACAGCTCGAACTCGCCGTTGTCGTCTTCATGCCATTCGGCCAGGACTTCCTCGAAGGTCTGCAGCCCGACGTCCGAGAAGCTCGGCGACGGGATCATCGCCGCCGACATCTCGAGCTCCAGACGCGCGGCGTGCTCGAAGTCGTCAGGGGTCCCGGCCCTGATCTCGACGTCGGCAGCGTACGGCTCCTCCGGGCCGGTCTCGCGCATCGCCAGGTACGAGGAGGCCCCGAACGAGAGCCGGAACCAGGCGTCGACGAGCTCGGCGTCGTAGGAGGGAACGAAGCACGCGTGGTGCATGAGCCCGTCCTCGACCCAGCGCTGGGCCGCTGTCGCGTAGAGATCGCGCATCGCCTCGCGGTCGCCCTCGATCGCCTGCCCGGCGATGTTCGCGCGCATCCAGGGAGCTGCCGAGCCGATCGCGAACGGCGCCGCGACCAGGTAGCCGACCGGCTCCGAGCCGCAGCCCGCGAAGACGCCGTTCGCGCCTTCGGCACGCCACTCGCGCTCGACCGCCTCACGCGGTTCGGGAAGCTCCGGGAGCAGCGGCTCGACCTCTCGATGGCGCTCGTGACGGACCGCCAGCAAGGCCGCCGCGTCGTCCAGATGCGCGTCGGTAAAGGGGACGATCTCGAGCCCGGCCATGCGACGTAGACTCGCAGAGATGTCGCCGAAGACGCTGACGGGAGAGGAGCTGCAGCTCGACGACGGCCCTGCGCGCGACTCCGAGCTCTTCCTCGTCGACGGCAACAACCTCGCCTACCGCGCCTTCTACGCGCTCCCGGAGGAGCTCGCCACGAGCGAGGGCTTCGCCACGAACGCGCTGCTCGGCTTCGCCAACATGCTCTTCAAGCTGCTCGCCGACTACCGGCCCAGGGGCGTGGCGGTCGCCTGGGACACGCGGCCCGTGCACCGGACCGAGCAGCTCGAGACCTACAAGATCGAACGCAAGCCAATGCCGGACCTGCTGCGGGAGCAGTTCCCGTACTTCCGGCCGATCGTCGAGGCCTTCGGCTATCGCAACCTCGAGTTCGAGGGCTGGGAGGCGGACGACGTGATCGCCACGCTCGCCCACCGTGCGGACGAGGCCGGCATCAAGACGACGGTCGTCTCGACCGACCGCGACGCCTTCCAGCTCGTGAGCGACAACGTCGCGCTGATGATGACGCCGCGCGGCGTCTCCGACGTCAACGTCTACACGCCCGAGCGCGTCGAGCTGCGGCTGGGGATCAAGCCGGAGCAGGTGCCGGACTTCATCGGCCTGAAGGGCGACGCCTCCGACAACATCCCCGGTGTCCCCGGGATCGGCGACAAGACCGCCGGGCAGCTGATCGCCCAGTACGGCTCGCTGGAGGAGGTGCTCGCGCACGTGGACGAGCTGACGCCGGCCCGCTCGAAGTCGATCCGCGAGCACGCCGACCAGGCCCGCGCCGCGAAGGAGCTGGCGACGATGCGGCGCGACCTCGAGCTCGACTTCGACCCAGCCGAGGTCGTGCTCTCGCCGCCCGACCGCTCGCAGTTGAAGGAGATGTTCCGGCGCTTCGAGTTCCGCAACCTCTTGAACCGCGTCGACGAGCTCGACGAGGCGCTACCCGCCGCCGCCCCGCTCGTTCCGACCGGGGTCGAGGTGCCGTGGCGGGAGGAACTGGCTCCGGCGCTTCCTCGCGGGCCGCTTGGCATCGCGGCCGACACCGACCGGATCGCCATCGCGGCCGGAAACGAGGTCGTCGTCTCGCCGAGGCCCGAGCGGCTCGAGGGCGACCTGATTGCGCACGACGCCAAGTCGCTGCGCGTCGAGGCGACGGACGACACGATGATCCTGGCGTACCTGATCGAGCCCGGCCGGGCCGAGTACGCGCTCGACGACCTCGCCGCCGAGTACGGCGTGGAGCTGCTGCCGGTGCCCGAGGCTGACGAGGAGACCGCCGCGCTCGTCCGCCATGCCGCCGCGACGCTGCGGTTGCGCGAGCCGATGCTCGAACGCGTCCGCGAGCGTGGGGCGGAGTCCCTGTACCGCGAGATCGAGCTGCCGCTGACCGAGGTGCTGGCCGCGATGGAGTCCGCCGGCGTCAAGGTCGACACCTATCGGATGGGCGAGATCACTGCTCGCCTGGCCGACCGGGTCGAGGAGCTCGAGGCCAAGGCGTACGAGCTGGCGGGCGAGGAGTTCATGCTCGGCTCGACCCAGCAGGTGGCGCGGATCCTGTTCGAGCAGCTGCAGCTCACGCCCGGCCGCAAGGGCAAGACGGGCTACTCGACCGACACGCGCGTGCTGCGAACGATCCGCGGCGAGCACGAGATCGTCGGCGTGATCGAGGAGTGGCGCGAGTACTCGAAGCTGCTCAACACCTACCTCGGGCCGCTGCCGACGCTGATCGGCGAGGACGGCCGGCTGCACACGACCTTCAACCAGGCCGTTGCGGCGACCGGGCGGCTCTCGACGACCAACCCGAACCTGCAGGCGATCCCGATCCGCACCGAGCTCGGCCGTGAGATCCGCTCTGCCTTCGTCGCCGAGGCCGGGCACCGGCTCGTCTCGGCCGACTACTCGCAGGTCGAGCTGCGAATCCTCGCGCACGTCTCCGGCGAGCCGAAGCTACGCGAGGCGTTCGAGGCGGGCGAGGACATCCATGCGGCCACCGCTGCCGAGGTGCTGGGCAAGGAGCGCGCGACGCTGACGAAGGACGAGCGCAACGTCGCCAAGATGGTCAACTTCGGGATCATCTACGGGATCTCGTCGTTCGGCCTCTCCGAGAACCTCGAGATCCCGCGCGACGAGGCGCAGGCGTACATCGACGCCTACCTGGCGCGCTTCCCGCACGTGCAGGACTTCATCCAGCGGACGATCGAGCAGGCCGCGCGCGACGGCTACGTCACCACGCTGCTCGGCCGGCGGCGGCCGGTGCCCGAGATCCGCGCCTCGAACCGGCAGACGCGCTCGCTCGGCGAGCGGCTCGCGGTCAACTCGGTGATGCAGGGCACCGCGGCCGACGTGATCAAGGCGGCGATGGTGGCGATTCACCGCCGCCTACGCGACGAGGGCAGGGCGGCGCGCCTGGTGCTGCAGGTGCACGACGAGCTGTTGCTCGAGGTTCCCGAGGCAGAGGTGAGCGCGATCAAGGCGCTCGTGCGCGAGGAGATGTGCCGCGCCTACCCGCTCGACCCGCCGCTCGAGGTCGACGTCGGCGTCGGCGATGACTGGCACGAGGCCAAGTCGTAGGGCGCGTCAGTCCTGCTGCGAGCTCGGCGGCCGCAGCGCGACCACCTCTGCCGATTCGGTGCGGCGCTCGAGCACGCGCAGCAGTGCGGCGACGCAGTTGCCGTCGAATTGGGTGCCGACGCCCTCCCGGAGCTCTCGGCGAGCCTCGCCCGCGTCGAGCGCGCTGCGGTACGGACGGTCTTCCGTCATCGCGCGGTAGGCGTCGCACACGGCGACGATTCGGGCGCCGAGCGGGATCGCGCGCCCAATGAGCCGGTCCGGGTAGCCCGAGCCGTCCCAGCGCTCGTGGTGGTGGCGGACGATGGGAAGGATCGGCTGCAGCGACTGGATCGGCCGCAGGATCCGTTCGCCCACCTCCGGGTGCGTGCGCATGACCGTCCATTCCTCCTCGGTGAGCGAGCCGGGTTTGTTGAGGATCGCCTCTGGCACGCGTACCTTGCCGATGTCGTGTAGCACCGATCCAAGCTCGACGTTGCGGACAGCTTCGAGGTCAAGGTCGAGCTCGGCCGCGACGGCGACCGCGAGTCGGACGACCTCCTCGGTGTGCTCGCTCGTGACGGCGTCCTTGGCCTCGAGTGCGTTCGATAGCGAGGCGAGCGTCTCGCGGTAGAGCCGCTGCGCGCGCTCTTCATGCTCGAACGCGGCCAGGAGCCCGCCGATCTGCGCCGCGGCCAGCTCGGCGACGTGCCGCTCGAGGGCGGGGAAGGCACGCGGGCGCGAGTCGTAGACCTCGATCAAGCCCCAAGTTCGACCGGCGACCACGAGTGGCACGAGGAGCACCGCCTGCATCTCCATCTCGCGAAGGACGAACAGCTCCGCCGCATCGACGCCCGGATCGGCGGCCGAGATCGAGCTGGGGAAGCGCGACTCCAGCACTTCGGCCGTCGCAGGGTAGTCGGAGAGGTAGTAGCTCAGCCCGCGCGCGACCTGGCGTTCGGAGCGGGCGTAGTCGGCAACTTCGCGTAGGAGCCCACCCTCGAGTTGCGAGATCAGGCACGCCTCCGCGTCGAGGAGTTGCGTCAACTCCCGGCTCGCCACGCGCAGCATTCGCTGCGAGACCTGCTCGGCTGCGATCGCTCGGGAGAGGTAGACCAAGCGCGAAAGCCGCTCGGAGCCGGCCGCGAGGCCCACCGGCTGCTCTGCACGCGCGCCTTGCTCCGGGGTCGGAGTCGGCTCGGGGCTCAC
>Ga0193727_1001310_pt1 | contig 10261 bp, 8 predicted proteins | sample H2c2metaG_FD_143051 | JGI IMG/M metagenome (GOLD analysis project Ga0193727, IMG submission 143051) | Soil microbial communities from a riparian zone of the East river system, Colorado, United States - H2c2 | ecosystem: Environmental > Terrestrial > Soil > Riparian zone | place: USA: East River...
CCTCAAACGTGGCTGGCGGATCGGCAGCACCCTGGCCGCTTCCTCCCATGCCGGCGAGCCGGCTCAGGGAAAACGCCGCCACCGCCGCGCACAGGGCGGCGCCCGCCGCCGCCATGAACACCGATCCCGGGCTCCATTTCGCGATCAGCAGCGCCCCGCCGACCAGCGGGCCGACGATCGAGCCGACCCGGCCGATCCCCAACGCCCAGCCGACCCCGGTGGCCCTGACCGAGGTCGGATAGAACGTCGCCGCCAGCGCGTTAGCGGCGATCTGGCCGCCGACAATGCAAAAGCCGGCGGCGAAGATCGCCATGGTGACGAAGACGACGGAGTGGCCGAGCTGGCCGATCGCGCCGACCGCGAACACGGCGACGAAATACACCAGCGCCAGCGCGCGAAACGAGAATCGGTCGATGATGCTGCCGAGCGCAAAGGTTCCGACCACGCCGCCCACCTGCAACATCGATCCGATCGCCGCCGCCTCCGATACCGAGGCGCCGAGGTCATTGAGAACCGTCGGCAGCCAGTTCGACAGGAAATAGAGGTCGAGCAGGCTCATGAAGAACACCACCCACAGCAACAGCGTGACCAGGGTTCGTCCGTCCCTGAAGAGATGCAGCACCGGAATCCCGGCCAGTTCGGCTTCGTGGACGACGAATTGCGTGGCTGGGGCGAACACAGCCCTCGGGCCGATGAACCCCAGCAATTCAGCGACCTGCTCATGCGCGCGGCCCGTAAGCGCGAGGAACCGCACCGATTCAGGCAGCCGCAGCGCCAGGATCGGAACCAGCAGCAGCGGGGCGACGCCGCCGACCACAAACACCGAGCGCCAGCCGAATTGCGGGATCAACGCCGCCGCGAGAAAGCCGCCGAGTGCCGCGCCTACCGAGAACCCGCAAAACATGATCATCACCATGGTGGCGCGGCGGCGACGCGGACTGAACTCGGACGTCATCGCAACGGCATTCGGCATCGCACCGCCGAGCCCAAGGCCGGTCAGAAACCGGATCGCGAGCAGGCTGTCGACGTCGTCGATGACCGAGGTCGCGAGCGTGCCGATGCCGAACGCCAGTGTCGAGAAGATGATGATCTTCCTGCGTCCGATGCGGTCCGCAAGCGGTCCAAACACCAGCGCGCCGATCATCAGTCCGAACAGGCCGGCGCTGAACACCGGACCGAGCGAGCCCTTGCTCAGGCCCCACTCCTTGGCGAGCGCCGGCGCGACATAGCCGATGGCCTGGGTGTCGAAACCATCGAGAAACAACACCGCCGCGCAGGTCAGCAGCAGCCGGATTTGAAATCCGCCGACCGGCTGCGCGTCGATGAACGCCGCGACATCGATCGACGATACGTCGCTGACCTGAGCCCGAGAAATCGCCATCGTCTTCCTTCCCCTGATTTTCCTTCCCCTGAAACGTCAGACCGCGGTTCTTGTCGACCGGTGTTCTTGACCTCATAACCTGGCGCGAAGAGAGCAGGATATCCAGCTCCATTAACGGCGCAAAGCATCCTTCGAATAGCCGGCGATCCGCTTGTAACCTTCCGACAAAGCCAGAAGCTCGTCGCGGCTGATGACATCCTCGATCGCGGCGAACGGCTGGTCGTTGGTGCGCTGGAACACCTCGCGCAGGATCGCGTCGGGCGGATTGGTGCGGTTGGTCAGAACGATGCGTGTGGTAGCCTCGAGCCGCTGCTTCTCATACGCGGCGAGCGCGGCAACGGGATCGCCGTTTTCGAGCAACGCCGAGGCCAGCGCGCGCGCGTCCAGGATCGCCTGGCCGGCGCCATTGGAGCCGCGCGGCACCATCGGGTGCGCGGCGTCGCCGAGCAAGGTCGCCCGGCCGAAGCTCCAGCGCGGCAGCGGATCCTGGTCGACCATCGGAAATTCCAGCACGCTGTCGGCGGCACGGATAAACGCCGGCACATCGAGCCAGTCGAAATGCCAGTCGGCGAACGCGCCGATGAAATCCTCGATCGAACCGGGCCGGGTCCAGTCGCGCTTGCGATAGGTCTCTGTCTCGATTTCGGCCACCCAGTTGATGAGCTGCAGCCCGTCCGCGCCGGAGGCCTGACGGATCGGATAGATCACCATCTTGCCGTGCGACAGCCAGCCAGCCCGCACCATGCTGGCACCCGACAGCATCGGTTTCCATCGCGTCACGCCGCGCCACATGTTGACGCCGGAATAGCGCGGTTCACCTTCGCCAGGGAAAAACTGCTTGCGGATCGCGGAACTGATGCCGTCGCAGGCGATCGCGGCGCGGCCGCGCACGGTGCTGCGGCGGCTGCCTCCCGGCCCGTCGGAAAAATCGACGCTGACACCGGATTCATTCTGTTCGACTCCGATGCCGTGATGGTTGGCAAGCAGCCGGTCGTGTCCCGCGCGCGCACGGAAGGCATCGAGCAAGACCATCTGCAGATCGCCGCGATGGATGGAAAATTGCGGATGCTCGTAGCCCGCTGCCCGTCCCAGCGGCTCCCGATAAATCAATTGACCGAAGCGATTGAAGAAGGTCGCGTCCTGGGTTGGGACCGCGACTCGCGCCAGATCAGCTTCAAGTCCGAGCGCCGCAAGCTCTTTGGTGGCATGCGGAAGCAGATTGATGCCGACCCCGATCGGCCTGATTTCGGCCGCCGATTCAAATATCCGACAAGGAATTCCGGCGGCGTGCAGTGCGAGCCCCAGCGTCAATCCGCCGATCCCGGCTCCGACAATAATGATGTCGTCCATGTCTGCTCCCGGCGCGCGCCGTCAGGCGATTGCCGGAATGAAACACGATTAGTGAGACCACTGTCAATCTGGCTGCCGCGCCGTCGAAAGTGCTATTTCCTAGCGATCTCTGACAAAGCACATCCCGGTTCGGGAGGCCTTGTCGACGACCTGGCACGCGAGCCCCTCGGCACAGCTCCATGACCGAAAGCTCACGTCGTTGTCCTTGGTGTCGGGCTTTTGCTGGTAGCAAAGCGCGCCCCAGCCGTCCTCGTATTCGGTGCCGGCGAGTTCGGTGCTGCCGCGCACTTGCGGGCGGCCGGAGAATCCCCGCGAATAATCCGGGCGAGTACCGTCCCGCGTCGAGGTCAGAATATCGCGGCGGCGGATCTGGTCGCCGAAGAAATGCGGTGAGGCCGGCACCACGGTCGAATTGTCGGGCTTGGCCGCCATCCAGTCGACACCGGGAAAATGGAAGCCGCCGATGCCGCGGGTCTGATGGCATCCTGAACAGCTCATGTCGTTGAGCCGGCGCTCGAAGCCCGCCGGTGACCGGATGTTTTGCAACGTAACACCGGCGTCGGCTGCCCTCTTCAAGGCCTCGACCACGTCACTTTCCCTGAACACGGTGTCACCCTTTGCGTCATCGGCCTGCAACAGGCCAAAGGCCGGCTGCAGGTCGGAGGCAGTAAATCCAACCGGGGTCGCGGCAATCGCGCTGCGGGCGAGGAACTTTTTCGGGATCAGAATTGTGCCGCGATCCAGCTCGCCGAAGTGCCCGCTATCGAGCAGCCACGCCTTGAAGTCGCGCTTGAGCGCCTCATCCGCGAAGATTCGTTCGCGATCGATCTGGTTTTCGAGCGGCGCTTCTTCAAACGTCCCGGACTGTGCGCTGTAATCGAACACCTTGAGGAGATAATCGGTGCGGAAATCGCGCACCGCCGATTTCGGCGCATGCGCGATCTGAAGATTGGTTTCAATGCGGTCGATGTTTTCAGGCCGGACCAGACCCAGCGGGCCATCCTTCGATGTCAGTTTCTGCGCAAGCTCCACGCCGGTCAGCGTCGATTCGCCGAAAGCCAGCCATCGTCGCGCGATCTCGGCGCACGTGATCTTCGCGCCGCCGCCGTCGATCGCGCTATCGGTCCTGGTCTTCAGCACGACGTTGAGCGTCATCGGCAGCCGCGGCGAGGCCGCATTCTCGCCCGTCTCGGGCGCACTCGTCCGTGTCAGACGGTAGATCAGCCTGATTTCACCGCAGTCGGCTTCGGACAGATAAGCGCGATCCATCCGGTTGACGATACCCGCCAGCACGAAGCGTGAATCACGGGAATAAAGCAGCTTGCGATCGAACAGCTGAAAATCGAACGAGGTTCCAACGCCGATGGCTTCGTTCGGAAGAGTGGCCTTGTGTCTGGCGATGTAGCGATCGAACTCGTCGTCGAGCGCCTTGCGGACGGGAGCCATCGAGGGCAGCGCGAACACCTGGCTGTTGGTGAGCGGGGCGCTGGACGATCTCATGGGCAGGACAACGCCGCCCAACCCAAGTCTTCCGCGATCGACTTCGCGCAAGGCCATGGGATCGGTGATCGCGGTGCCGCGCTCCAGCGCCGCGCTCTGCCCGGCGCGCGCCGTCAGGACGCTGCAAAGCAAAACCAGGATCGTGACTAAAAATCGCATGCGCGGCCCATATTCCGACGAACGCCGCGCATCAGAGACGCCGATTCGAGGCGCCCTGCGGGCAACGTCTTCTAGTCAGGAAATTAGCCGAAAAGCGGACCGGCTGTCTCGCGAATCCGGATCGAGCCTCAGCATCGCTTCACGTCGGTGTGAAGCGACCGGTGCCCCCGGGTCTGATCCAGCTTCGTTGCGCTAACGCGGCCCTTCGGGTCGCGATCATGCCCTAACGCGCGACAATCAAGCCTTTGCCGGTCACGACCACCCAGCGGCCGTCCTGGCGCCTGATCGCGTCGACCCGGCCAAGGCCCGGGATCGGATCGCCGGCATACACTTCGAACATCCCCCGCCGGCCTTGGATCAGGGCGGCGCCATTGGTGACATCACGCAGCACCCAGCCGTCCAGCGTCGGCAGCCTTGCCATTTCAGGCTTGGATGCAGCTGCGGGCGTTGCTGTCGCAGGGGGCGAAATCGAGCCGGTGACTTCCTTCGCCGCGGCCGGCGCCGCAGCGGCAGCTACCGAAGCAACCGGCGCGACGCGAAGCTTATCCACGGCGTCGCTGAGCTTGGCGAGTTTGGCGGCCGGTTCGGCTTGCGCCTTCTCGACCTTGTCGAGGCGATCGCTGGTCTTGCTGAACTGGGCCGTGTTGGCCTTGGCAGCATGTTCGACGCTGGCCTTCAGCGCCGCGATGTCGGCGTCGATCCGCGCAACAGTGGCTTCGAGCGCGCTGCTTCCTGCTGTCGTTGCACTATCGCCAAGGTAATGCCCGAATCCCGCGGTCGCCACGGCGCCGCCGAGCGCGCCCGCCACCGCCGCCAGCGCCACCACGGCCGCCAGTGCTGCGAGCCGGCGCTTGCCGAACATCCCGGAGCTCTGCTCCGCCTCCGGTGCGGGACCGGCGCGGTCGCCGGCTGACATGATCATGATTTTCTCGGGGCTGCGCGGCGCGTCAACCCAGGGCGCATCGCCCTTGGGAGCGTCGGTCTTGAGAGCTTCAGCCTTGAGAGCTTCAGCCCCGAGAGCTTCAGCCTTGGGCGCATCGGCCTTGGGCGCGTCCACCTTCGGAGTTTCGCCGGCTGCGCCCTGCTCGGGCGCAAGCTTGGACGAATCGACATCGGTGGTTTCTGGCGTCGATGGCTGCGCCAACGCCGCCACCGGCTCGCTTGGCACGTTCAATGAATTGGGAACGGCGGACCCGGCGCTGAGGGAACCGGATTCACCGCTGGTCTGCTCAGTCATTTGCTCGTTCACGCTCAAGACCTCCGGTAAAAGTTGACCATTTGGTAACCATTAATTTCTTGCCAAATCGTTACCATCAACCGGTTTACTCAAATTTTAGGAACACATCCGGCCAGCTTTCGGCCCGTCATCAGGGCAGCGGCGGCTCGACGCGGGTCCATGCTGCTCTGCGGCAATCGCTGACGTCCCGATGCGTCGTTTGCGCCGCCCTATTTCCCGACTAACATGGAGCCGACGGACCAGCCAGAAGGCGGGGAGTTCCATGGCCATCGAGAAATGCATCAACGAATATGACGTGGACGATGTCATTTTCGAGGAAGGTTCGACCGGGCGCGAGCTGTTCGTGGTGCTCGAAGGCAAGATCGACATCGTCAAGATCAGCGGCGCCGGCAAGACTTTGATCGTGACCCTGGGCAAGGGTGAATTCTTCGGCGAGATGGCCGTCATCGACGGTTCGTCCCGCTCGGCCACCGCGATATCAGCAGCACCCAATACCCGCGTGATGCGGATCAATCATGCCCGCTTCGTGTATCTGGTCAGTCAGCAGCCGGCGTTCGCGCTGATGATCATGGATGCGCTCAGCAAGCGCTTAAGGGCGTCCAACGCCGTCACCTTCAAAGCGGCCACCCCCCCATGAGCGACCGCAAGCCCAGCCCGTTTCCGGTTCTCCTGAACAATGACGTCTGCTCGTTGATTCAGGCGGCCGAGGACGTCTATCAGATCCGCTTCAAGAACCGCGCCGCGAATGCCTATCTGGTGCGCGGAAAATCCCGAACCATCATGATCGACGTCGGTTTGTCCTCTAACTACCCGGCCTTGCTGGAATGCCTCGATCATCTCGGCTGTCCGCCTGACAAAATCGATATCGTGATTCTCAGTCACGAGCATCTTGATCACATCGGCGCGGCGTATCATTTCAACGGCTGTCATACCATCATCGCCGCGCATCGGCTGGCCGCGAACAAGATCATGCTGCGCGACGATTTCTCGATGCTGCGCAAGATGTTCAACGAGCCGAATGTGCCGATCAATGTCGATATCTGGCTCGAGGAAGGCAACCTGATCGACCTCGGCAACTTCCGCCTCAACGTGATGTACACGCCGGGCCACACCTCGGCCTGCATCAGCCTGTTCGATCAGGACCAGGGTTTGCTGTTCGCCGCCGACACCCTGATGCCGGGCGGCGTGATGGGCGGCGTATTCGGATCCGGCAGCATCAGCGACTACATCCAGTCGCTGGAGCGGCTGAAGGGTTTGAATTCCAAGATCCTGTTATCAGGTCACGGCCGACTGTCCGATACGCCGCAGGACGATGTCCGGATCGCGATTCAAAGGTCGCACGCGCTGCTGTCGGACACCGCGCAGCTGTTCGACGCGCTCGATGCGCGGTCGAATTTCGAGCCGATCATGCAGTCGGTGCGCGACCTCAACAAGCTCGACGACGGCTGAGCATTTTTCATACGTTGACAGATGGGCCGGCGATCTGTTTGCGCGCGTCGGCGCGCGGCCGCCGGTGAAGGCGCAGGACTTCGACCACCGTCATTCCGGGGCGATGCGAAGCATCGAACCCGGAATCTCGCACGACAACCTCTGGATTCCCCGATGTGCAATTGCACATCTGAAGTTCGCGCTAACGCGCGCCCCGGAATGAGGGCCAACTGACCTGGCCTCTCAAATCACCACCGGCGCATCCGGCAGTTCGTTCCGCCCCGCGCCATGCGCGGGAAAATGCCTCGCCAGCTGCAGCGAGACTGCTTCGATTCCCTTGATCACGCCGCTCTTGAAATTTCCGGCTCTGAATTCGGTCTCCATATCCGCGCAGATTTTCTCCCAGCCGGCAGAGCCGACCTTCGCATCGATGCCGCGGTCGGCGATGATCTCGACGTCGCGGTCGGCCAGCAGCAAATAGATCAGCACGCCGTTATTGTGGGTGGTGTCCCAGATCCGCAATTGCGAAAAAATATCCAGCGCGCGCTCCCGCGCCGGCTGATCCCGAAACAGCGGCGCGCCATCCAGCGCGCCTTCCACGACGAAGCGGACCTGGCCGGAATGGCTGCTCTCGCCCGTCTTGATTGCCTGTTCGATCGCAGCCAGTATCTTCGTCGGGAAAACCCGCCGTACCCGCCAGCGATGCTCCAACAGATGCCTGCCGATGCGCCCGATGCCCATGCTACCAGCTCCTACCAGCTTCCAGACGCGCCGCCGCCGCCGAAACTGCCGCCCCCGCCACCGCTGTCGCTCGAACTGCTCGAGCTCGAGCTGCTTCCCGAATACGATCCACCGCTGCCCGACCAGCCGCTATTGCGGCGTCCCGGCGTTGTGGCTTCGCCGAATAACGTAACGAGGAAGGCAACGATGCCCGCGAGCACCGGGGCGATCCAGATGCTCACCACAAACCATGCGATGAGCGCCGCGAGCCCCGCCATCAAGACTGCAGCGACAAGCCGGCCGAGCGTGACACGAAGTATGCCGCCGACCATAAACAATCCCACCAGAATAAAGGGAAGGTACGACCCATCAAAACTGGAGCTGTCGAAGCGCGCCTTTGGCTCCGGCGCCGGCAACTTCTCGCCGTCGATCACGCGGATGATCCGGTCGACGCCTGAGGAAATCCCGCCGGCGAAATCCCCGCTCCTGAATCTCGGCGTGATGACTTCATCGATGATGCGTTTTGAGGTAACGTCGGTCAGCGTGCCCTCGAGGCCGTAGCCGACCTCGATGCGAAGCTTGCGGTCGTCCTTGGCAACGACAACAAGCGCGCCATCATCGATCTTCTTGCGGCCGATCTTCCAGGTTTCCGCGACCCGCAGCGAATATTGCTCGATGGTCTCGGGCGCGGTGGTCGGAACGATCACCACCGCTATTTGGCTGCCTTTCCTCGCTTCGAAATCCTTGAGGGTTTGCTGAAGCGAGGCGACGTCGCCGCTGGACAGCGTCCCGGTCTGATCGACCACCCGCCCCACGAGAGGCGGCACCGCGACGTCGGCTGCGGCTGCGGCTGCAAAAGCCCAGCACACCAGCAGCGCGAGAAGGGGGGCTCTTGCAGCGTTCATCGCGGCCAATCCAGCGCTCCGATTCCGAAGTTCGCAAACATTCGCGGCGTCCTCTGAGACGAACTTCGAAATCGGAGCACGGGTTGTCGAATTACTTCGCGGGCGCTGCCGGCGCCGGATTGAAATCCACCTTCGGCGCGGTCGAGATTTCCTTTTCGTTCTCGACCGAGAAATTCGGCTTCTCTTTGTACCCGAACGCCATCGCCGTCAGGTTGGTCGGAAACGAGCGAATCGTGACGTTGTAGTCCTGCACCGTCTTGATATAGCGGTTGCGCGCCACCGTGATGCGGTTTTCCGTGCCCTCCAGTTGCGCCATCAGGTCGTGAAACAGCGCGTCGGATTTGAGTTGCGGATAGTTTTCCGTCACCACCAGCAATCGCGACAGCGCGCTTGAGAGTTCGCCCTGCGCCGCCTGGAATTTCTGGAACGCCGCGGGATCGTTGAGAACCTCCGGCGTGGCCTGGATGCTGCCGACCTTGGCCCGGGCGTTGGTCACGCCCAGCAGCACATCCTTTTCCTGCTGCGCAAAACCCTTCACCGAATTGACGAGGTTGGGCACCAGATCGGCGCGGCGCTGGTACTGGTTGACGACCTCGGACCAGCTCGACTTGACCTGCTCGTCATTGGTCTGGATCGTGTTGTAGCCGCAATTGGTGAGACTCAACGTCGCCAGCGCCGCCAGCACGGTCCATAATCTGCGCATCGAATTCTCTCCGTTACATTGTTCCGCAAGGTATCAGAACGATCCCGCATAGGGGTAGTTCCTCGTCATTCCCAGATGCGCCAATTGGCGCATCTGACGGCGAAGCATCGAACCTCAGATGTGCAATTGCACATCGGAGAATCTCGAGATTCCGGTTCGCGCTGGCGCGCGCCCCGGAATGACGGGCCGCTGATAGCTCTTGCCTATCATTTGCGGAAATAGTCAACATGGCCAAAACACGAGGAAACGAGAGCCCAATGAACCTGCACGAGACCGTATACGACACCATCGTCGTGGAACGGCCGGAACCGCGCGTCGCGCGGATCGTGATGAACCGGCCCGAGGCGCGCAACGCGCAGAACCTGCAGATGACCTACGACCTCAACGCCGCATTTGATCGTGCGGTGCAGGACGACACGGTCAAGGTCATCATCCTCGCCGGCAACGGCCCGCATTTCTCGGCCGGGCACGATCTGCGCCCCGGAGCCAGGAACTCAGCCGGCGTGGATTTTCCCCCGGTCGGAAATTGGGGCGGCTTTGCCGAGCCCAATGCCCACGGCCGCTTCGCGCGTGAACAGGAAATCTACCTGCAGATCACCCGGCGTTGGCGCAATTTGGCAAAACCGACGATCGCGGAAGTTCACGGCAAATGCATCGCCGGCGGGCTGATGCTGGCCTGGGCCTGCGATCTGATCGTCGCCAGCAGCGATGCGGAATTCTGCGATCCCGTGGTCACCATGGGCGTTTGCGGCGTCGAATGGTTTGTTCACCCCTGGGAGCTCGGCCCCCGCAAGGCCAAGGAGTTCCTGTTCACCGCCGACGCCTGGAGCGCTGAAGAAGCGCATCGTCTTGGCATGGTCAATCACGTCGTTCCGAGG
>Ga0193727_1001311_pt1 | contig 10256 bp, 9 predicted proteins | sample H2c2metaG_FD_143051 | JGI IMG/M metagenome (GOLD analysis project Ga0193727, IMG submission 143051) | Soil microbial communities from a riparian zone of the East river system, Colorado, United States - H2c2 | ecosystem: Environmental > Terrestrial > Soil > Riparian zone | place: USA: East River...
ACTAACGACGCGCTTTATAGAGCAACCCCAGGGCCGCGTCAAAAGGCCATAATTCTTGAGTGCGCGCCGTCACGGATGCGTGTGATGCGCAAACTTTCGCACTGCTCTGCGCAAAAGCGCCCAAGTCGCAAGGCGAGCGCGAGTCTCAGCAACGTGTTCCATAACTGGCGCATCTTGGTAAAGGTTTGTTCTTCCGGCGGCTCGCTCGAGATAAGCGTCAAAAGGCATCGGCACGTTGCGAACGAAGATGCGGCCAAGGGGCCGCATCTTCGTTTCGATTACTTAAGCAAAGCTCGCTGGTTTTCAGCGTGGCTTCTGCTTCACAGTGAAAGTCTTGCCCGCTATCAGAATAGTTCCTACGCGAGCGAGGTTGCTGTTGTTGATTGACACCGAATAAGTCACTGCTCCGTTGCCAATAGCGCTGGCACCCGAAGTTACCGTTAGCCAACCAGCATTGCTTGTCGCAGTCCAGCCACATCCGCTCGACGTTGCTACATTCACGGTTCCCATCCCTCCCGCCTTGGCGAACGACTTGCTCGCCGGCGAGATTGAGAATGTACAGTTGTTGATTCCATCCTGAGTGACCGTAAGAATCTGACCGGCAATGTTGATGGTGCCTATGCGCGGGCTGGCGGCGAAACTCTCTCTCAGGGCATAAGTCACAACATCGTTGCCGCTGCCGTTGGTTGCTGAAGTAAAGGCGATCCAGGTGGCGTTGCTCGTTGCCGTCCAACCACACCCGTTCGGCGCTGTCACGTTCACACTGCTTTCTCCTCCTCTTGAATTGAAAGACTTGCTGAGCGGGTTTATTGAGTAAGAGCAGACTTGCGCATTGGCCGTCTGAAGCGCGTAAAGGTAGCAGTGCAAATTATCGGCAGGCTCACCTGAGATGGAAGTGCCCATGTAAACAGTCGCACCATCCGGGCTAAACCGCCCTTGCTGGTCCGCGTATTCAAACATCCCAGGATAAGGCTCGCCGGGCAGATCTATCTGCCAGAGGAATTGCCCGCTGGTGCTGAAAGCCTTGAAGTATCCTGGCAAACCATAATTGGTCCGACCGCCAATCACGACCACATCATTGAGAGGACTAACAACGGGGCCTTGCTCAAAACTCACGCCTGGAACCCGCCATATCACCGCCCCGTTCTGCCCGTTCAAAGCTGCCAACGCGCTCTGATATTGCGTAGTAACGTAAACCTTTCCGTCAGGACCGATATCGGGCGGAAGGTCACTGCCACTGCCTAATGCAGAATAGGCGCTCCACTGCACCGAGCCGTTTGAAGGGTCATAAGCCGCTACGCCCAGGCTTATCGTGCCGTTCGGCGCTACTGCTACTTGAGGACCACGACTGATGCCGCCAAGCGAGGCCGTCCATCGCTGAATGCCGTCGAGACTGAATGCGTATAGATGTCCATAGACATTGGTAGTCCTATTATCGCAAGTGAAGTAGAACTGATCTGGCTGTCCGCCCGGGGAAGCAGGGCCAAAAACGAGCTCAAGCCCGAGCTGACCATGTTCAGCCAATATCGGATTACCCGGGTTGCTCCAAACGAGATGACCGTCAACTGGCGACAGCGCTATGGCTCCCAGACCAAGCAGATCCATAGCTGCATAGACTTTGCCGTCCGGGCCGACGGCAGGGCCGCCAATCACACCTTGACTGTCTGGATCTGTGTACTGCCAAACAGCCGTGCCGGCGGGGCTAATTGCTTGAATAGTAGGGCCGCTTGCGATGTACGTAGTATTGTCCGCGCCAACGGCAACTGGACCGGCAGGATATCCGCCCTGGAAAATCCATTTCACGCTGCCATCGGGTCGAAGCGCATACAGGTGGCCATCAACATCCTGGAAGTAGATAGTCCCATCCGGCCCGATTGTAGGCCGAAAGCCCATGTAATCTCCGTCAACTTCGAACTGCCACTTGATGCTTCCGTTCGCCTGTGGCGCTGTGATACCAAGCAAAAGATTGTTGGCCTTAACATCGAGCAGCAGATTGTTGCTGGGGCCGGCCTTGGTGACTATCTGGACTGAAACAGTAGCGATTTGCGCGGCTTCGGGCACGTATGCCACGACCAGAGTATCAGACCATCGGCTGACGGGCGCCGGCACTCCATCAATCAAAACCTGGCTGCCGGCCTTTATTGCGCCGAAATTCGCGCCGAAGATTCGCAGCCGCCCGGCTTGCACCAGCGTCGAGTCGGAGATGCTGTCAATTCGCGGAGAAGGCGCTTGCGGAGAAGAGAAACTTGCTCCAGGCGCGGTGCCTGCGAGACAGATGATGACCAATACCACAAATGATTTGAATGAATTCTTCATAGCACACCACCTTTTAAGCCTGAATTACCAAATTCACGCGATATCAGAGTCAATCGCTTAATGGAACCTTAGCCCCTTCTATCGACGCACGATATGACGGCCATCACATTTGAAGCAATAATCTGGAATTTACGTAGGTTACTTCACCGCTACGAGCGAAGGGCTGGAGGACCTATCGAAGATCCCCCAGCCCTCGCCACCAGCCGGTCGTGCATCTGTTCTGTTATTTAGTTGGAGTTGGTATGCAGTCCGGCTTGTTATCGCGCAGATTCCCATCAACCCAATACTCGTGCAGGTATTTTACGTCCGTGGCCGCGGTTGTCGGCTCAGTCGGCGCATTGAAGTAGTCGACGACGCTCTCGCCGTAGTTCTTGCACACGTTCGCGTTGGCGAAAATCCTGAACTCCTTGGTGACGATTGAGAACGAAATGGCGCAGCCGTCTATCTTGACGGTGCCAGTCCCGCCCCAAGCAAGGCCGTATTCGCACATTTCGCACTTAAAGGCACCCGAGACGAGGTCGATTAACAGATAGCCGCCGCCGTTATCGTCCCGCAAGAGAATCTCCGTCGGCTCAATGATGGGGGGACCAATCGGGGCAATTCGGGCTCTCTTCTGAGCCTGAACCGGAATCCCCACCAGCAGAGCGATCATCGCAAAAATCAAACTTATTCTTCTCATAATGTCTCCTTCAATGAGCGTTGATTACACGCTCCATCTTATGATTGCTAAGTTTAAGAACATCACCAGAGCGCTTGCTCCGTTCAGTTCCTCTACCGGCACTATAGGATCTCTTGCTTGAAACGGCGGTGTTCCACGGCACCGCACGTTGTGTCGCAGGTCACGACAGCGAGTTGTGGGTCAGGCCATCAGGCGAGTGCGGTAGCAAGCTGTCGCTCTCTCAGCGAGTGCTTCTTGTGGAGAGTTAATTTGAGGGCGTGAAATGTGGTTACGATGAGCGCCAAGAATTCGAGACCGCATAGCCACTTAAGATTCTTAAGCTTCGGATAGGGGTCTCACCTCGCTGTTTTTCCGCGCGACGGAGTCGTCCCCGGACACCAGCGAGTAGAGGTAGACTATTATGCCTGCCGCCATTAATAGTCCGCCTGCAACTATGAAGAGAATGAAAGCGAGCGGATGAGACCAGAGAAGGCTGCCCAGCTCGATTAACAGGCCCAACACAATGAGTGTGCCCGCGATGCGCAGCCGGCGTTCTATGTTGATCAGATTTGTCATTACCTGTTGCTCCCAGCATCGACCTCATCAGCCGCTCCCGCAGCATCCTTCTTCGCTTTGTCCGGGGACCAGAAGGTCAGATTGGGGAGGTTCTTAACATCGTGAGTAGCTGAATGGCAGCCGGTTGACATACAAGACAATTTGTTCGCCTTCATCAAGTCGAGTCGTCCTTCTTCCATATTGTGCGTTGCGCCTTCTTCGAACGACCTTGCGCCCTGGTGACAGTGAAGGCATTCACGGTTGTTGTATGAATTGTACAGCTCGATCTTATCCGGGATCTTGCCGATATACTGGGCGTAAACGTGGCGGAGACCTCTCAGTTTTGCCCGGAAGCCGCCATACATCGCGTAGTCGGTGTGGCAGGTATAGCAGGCTGCATCGCGCGGCACGCGGTTGTTCTGGAAATGCCCGGCCGGGATGTATGATGCGTCGTCGATGAGCAGGCTTTTGCCGTAGTCCTTCATCACGTGGCAGGACGTGCAGAACTCAGTGCTCTTTGATCGCTCGATGTGTTCTGATACGCCCATCGATCCTCCGAGGACGGGAAATACCAAGAGCGAAACGAAGGCAAGGACCTTGCCCCCCCGCGAAACCGTGATCGACGGCTTGATGATTAGAAGACCGATCAAGACCACGGCTATGATGATGATGGCGATGAGTATGGACGTCGGGCCAAACATCGGAGACTCCTTTGGTTCGCCGGATCACCCGTTGAGCGAACGCGACCTCATGTCCGGGAAATGACTCCTTCAAGGTCGCGTTCGCGACGGCCCGGCGGCATTCGCTCTTACGCTTCACTCAGAAGCCCTAAAGGCTTCACTTCCCGCCGAGTTTGCGGATGTGCGCTACAAGCGCCTTGCATGAGTCGGCGCCGAGAGTCTTCTCGTAGCCAGGCATCTTCCCCTTGCCTTTGGCGATGATCGCGAAGAGCTGAGCGTCGGATTGGCCCTGCACTTCGGCGGAGCGCAGGTCGCGGACCTTCAGCGATTTGCCCGCTGCCGTGCTACCGCTTCCATCACCGGCATGACAGCTCGCGCACTTGGCCTTGTAGGTTGCGGCTGCGTCGGCGACGTAGCTGCCGGTTGGGTTGGCGCTGCTACCAGTTGAAGCTAATGCGGCGATGCAGACCACCGCTGCCGCGGCCAGAACGCTCTTCGCGTGTTCTCTACTGATTCTCATTTTTCGTGTATCCCTTTCCTTTCGATCAAACGGCTCATCTAGCTCGAAGAATAACTAACACTTGGGTCATCGAGCTGCAACGGCGCGCGCTGTGAGTCGTGCGGGCTGGAAAGCCCTCACACCTCACGCGCATTCCTCTACTGGCGGCGCCCGAAGTAAAACCTCAGCGATGTATAAGGAAGATGCGCCTCGTATCGCTGCAGGTTCGGAAAGCTCTCCTGATAATCGAAGTACTGATAACCGGCGATCCAATCGATCCGGTTCGACAACTTGACGACGAACTTGGCTTCCGGGGATTGAAACTGGTACGGGAACGACCCGATCAGCACCGTCGGCGTTGAAAGACGATCGCCTTGCCCCGGATCGTTATGAATACGGTATCCTCCGTAGAAACCGAATCGCGGGAGAATCTGCCAGTAAGCAGTCAGGAACGCGAAGTTGTCTTTGCTAAAGTAGCGACTGACCCCGTCAGTCCGAATGCCGGCCGAAAAGAAAACGATCGTTGCCTCGCTGACCACGTGAGCGTAGGTGTACCCGCCACCGAGTGAGAACCTCTCACTCTGCGTCCAATCGGCAGATGCGGAAAAGACCCGAGTCTTTATGTCGGCTCCGAAGTTCCTTGGAGGAGTGTCCTCGGTTACCGAGGGATTGTTGTTATTTCGGGTGGTGAGCGACGCGTTGATCGTGAGGCTCCTGGTCGGCCGGAGAATACTGCGCACTCGCACGTTTGTGAAGTCGTAGTTTGCAACCCGCGTGAATACGTTGTCCGACCCACCGTGTTCGAGGTCGAAGTACAGCGACCAGATGCGCACCGGCTTCGCCTTGAAGCCAAAGATAAAGGAGTTCGTCTGATTGTCGAACTTTTCCAGCTCGGGTGCCGGCGCCGCGCCCTTGTTGAAGTCATTACTCCCCAACTCGATGTGGCGGTCTGTGAACCTGTAACCGGCGTGAACCGACAGCCGCCTGCTGATGTCGTAGTCGCCTTCAATGAGATTCAAATACCGTCTGTAGTTAGTTGTTCGGAAGCTGAACTGATCCAGCAGGGTCACGGGCAACGGTGCGCCCGTCGGCCGGGTTCTGTTCAGCGTGTCAAACAGCTCCTGCCCGCCGCTGATCCGGAAGCTGTCAACGCGGAACGTCTCTGAAACCCTGAAGTTGTCGGCGATGAAGACCGTCGCCGCGAGATCCCCCATCCCGTGAGGCCGCTTTGCGTTCCCGCTGATTTGAAACGTGTCCAGCGTGATGTTGTTTCCCGAACCGTCCTTGCCGGTCGCCGTCTCGAACAATGTGTACTTGGTGTTCCCGCTCGAATATATGTAGCGGCCAGTGAAGTCGAGTCGCTTAGCCAGAAAAGTGTGCAGACTAAACCTTGTATATGGCGACGTACCTCGAGTCGGAAGATCGCGGTGGAACGTATTCAGCACTGACGTGTTCAACGGATTGTTGCCGATGTTTGGAACGTCGATATCGTACGTCGTGTCCTCCTTGTAGGCCCTCCACCCTTGCATGAACGAGATATCAAACACCCAGAGTTTGGAATCAAACCCGATCCGGTAATCGTCAGCGCCGATCCGCGTCGCCGCCAGTATCGGGTATTCGTCACGCTGATAGTCGTAAGTAGTGACCCCAGGCCCGGTGTTTCGATCGAGCGAGTAGCCGAGGTTCAGACGAAACTTCTGGTTGTTGGGCAGTATGGTCAGATCGAAGTCGCCCTGCCGATACTCGGTGTTTGCGATGTGCTGATTCAATGCCAGAGTGGTCAGGCTGTTGAAGTAGTCAAACCGCCGGTAGTTCACATCAAACCGGTAAACACCGGGCTTCTCGGCGTTGACCCGCAACAAGCGGTTCGGATCGTTTCCGCGGTGATCGCCGCCTCCGATGCCCCAGCCAAAGGAACTGACCATCAGCTTGTCAAAGAGAACGCCTTCGCCTTCCTTCGCTTCCATTACCAGACTGGAGTCGAAGATCCTGAAGCCGGGCGTGTAGTTCAAATCGCTCCGATACTTGTTAGCGTTGCCGTTGATGGCGATTCCTCGAACGCCAAGCTCGATGCTGGAGGTGATCGTATACGGCCCGGCCTGATTTTGATCCTGCTTGTCGGCGGCCGGCTTCTGAGGATCGGAGCCGGCGGCTGGCTGTTGGGCTCTAGCGTCAGTCGCGAGCAGGACTACCCCCACTACAAATCCCAACAGGAAGGTCAGTGCAAATGCGAGCTTGCTCTTCATCGGTCTTTCCTCCACAAGCTACCCCTGGTAAACGCCTTCATCGGAAGTAGAAAGGATGACTGTTCGACCCGTGAATCTTGACGTGACACGTCGTGCAATTCTGGAATCGCAAAGTTGCCTGGTTGTGGAAGCTCGGTGTGCCGGGAGCTCCCGGCGGCGCTTCTTCGCCAACCTTGGTCGCGATCTGCGAGTGGCACTCCAGACAAAGCTGGTTCACGTTGTTACGCTTGAGCAGCCGTGAGTTGCTGGCGCCGTGCGGCGTGTGGCAGATCGTGCAACCCTCGGTCTTCAGCGGCGCGTGCTCGAAGACAAACGGCCCCTGCTTATCCGAGTGACATTTCAGACAGGCCGCGTCGGCGCCCGCCAGCCGCGTTTGCTTCGCCTCGAACCCGCCGTGCGGATTGTGGCAATCGCTGCAGTCCATCGCGCCTTCGAGCACCCGGTGATGAAACGGCTGGGTAAACTGGGCTTTGGTCTCGTTGTGGCAAGTCATGCACAATTGCGGTTCGGAGTTGATCAGCATTTTTGGCGGAGGTATGTCCGTCGAGTGGGCCTTGCTCGGCCCAACAGGAATGAGCGAGGAAGGAGCATCTTTCGGCTGGTGTGGCGCGGTCAGCTTGTCGGCGAGCCGCTTCGTGAAATGCGGCGAATGACAATCGGTGCAGCCGACGTCATTGCGCCAATGCTCGCCTCTCCGGTAGTTGTTGTGCTCTTCCTTGCCGGCGTGACACGCGAGACAGTTCTCCGAGATTTCCTTCGGCGATTCCTTTTCGAAGGTGCGAATCTTGGTTTTGTCGCCGCCGCCTTCGACGTGAGCCTTTCCCGGACCATGGCACGATTCACAACCTTCGTTCTTCCATCCGGCCTTTGCCAGATGCGAGTGCGTCGTCTTCGAGAAGCTGTTGAACTGGTCTTCGTGACACGCCTTGCAGGTCTCGCTGCCGACGTAATCGTCTGGACGGGAGGTCGACTTCGTCACCAAGGCAGGCTTGTCTTTTTCGGGCGAGGCCGGTTTGGAAAAGGACGACCGGACGGTGAAAGACACTCCGAATATCACCCAGCCAATCACCAGCGCCCACTTGATTGCTTTAAGCGCTTTCATAAAAGTCTTGCCTCCCTCCGAATTGGTGAAACGCCTATGCGGGAACTCGCCCGCGAACCTGGGAACGGCGAGCCACCCGCGTCGCTCACAGCCCGCAAAACACGACCCGGGCTCTAACAGCGCAATTATCGTTCGCAAGCCGGCAACCGGGATCCAAACGACTGATCAACCGCTGACAATGCCTATCATTTCAGTACTTCATTGAAAAAAAAGACTCTTGGCCGCCCGCAGTGTTATAGCCTCGCCGCAATAACCTTAGCAAACTGGGCGGTTTCGCGCACCGGCGTGGGGGCTTTTGCCCAGGCTTGCGAGATCAGTTCAGCTTCAATGGAGCCCACCCAAAATACCTGGCTGCCATGTAGAGAACCTCGGATTTGATCCGACTACACCATGAAAACGCACCAACCCGGTGCTAGAATCGACTAAATCGAAAGGAGCAAAGAGACATGAAGTACATTCTAATGATGAACGCCACGAAGGCCGATTTTGACTGGTACGCCAAGTGGCCCAAGGAGGACCTCCAGGCGAATTTCGCTTTCATGCACGCTTTCAACAAGGAACTCAAGGATTCGGGCGTGTTGGTTGCAACCGAGGGCCTGGCGTGGCCCGATCAGGCCAAGATCGTTCGCGCAGGAAGCGACGGGGCGCCTGTTATTACTGATGGACCCTTCCCGGAAGCCAAAGAGTTTCTCGCCGGATACTGGATCGTCGACGTGGAAGGCCCGGAGCAGGCGTATAGAATCGCCGCGCGCGCTTCGGCGGCGCCCGCGCCCGAAGGGACCGAAGGGACCATGCCCATCGAGGTGCGGCAAGTGATGAGCGGTCCACCGGAAGAGTTGCTTTGACGCGAGAACCCTTGGAGGTTCCGGCCGATCAACTTGGGCGCCTGTTGCGGGAGTTGACGCCGCAGGTGCTCGGGACGGTTGTCCGAAGATTTCGGGACTTCGCGGCGGCTGAGGACGCCGTTCAGGAGGCGTTGCTTGCCGCCGCGATGCACTGGCCACGCGAGGGTCAACCGGACAATCCCCGCGCGTGGCTGACGCAGGTCGCCTTCCGGCGGATGGCCGACCACATTCGCAGCGAATCCGCTCGCCGCCGTCGCGAAAGCGAGGTAGCCCTGGAGGCAACTCACACCGCAGAACCGACGGTATTCGAGACTGCGCTGCAGGAAGACGACACGCTGGTCCTTCTCTTCATGTGCTGCCATCCTGCGTTGACTCCGGCTTCGGCGATTGCGCTCACATTGCGGGCGGTGGGCGGCTTGACTACAGCGGAGATTGCCCACGCGTTTCTTGTGCCCGAACCGACCATGGCCCAGCGGATCAGCCGGGCCAAGCAAAGCATCAAGAACTCCGGCATTCCATTCCAACTGCCGACTGCCGAGGAGCGAGCCGAGCGCCTGCGCGCAGTGCTGCACGTCCTCTACCTCATCTTCAATGAGGGCTACACGAGCAGCGTCGGACCCGATCTGCGGCGAGGCGATCTGTCCCATGAGGCGATGCGCCTGACGCGGATCGTCCACCATCTGCAACCGCCCAATCAACCCGAAGGCACGGAGGTCGCTGGATTGCTCGCGCTGATGTTATTGACTGATGCTCGCCGCCTGGCTCGAACCGGAGCAGGAGGCGAGTTGATCCCGCTCGCCGAGCAAGACAGGGCGCTCTGGGATAGGAAAGAGATCGCGGAGGGCGTCGCGCTTATCTCGGACGCGTTACCTAAGGGCTCGGTCGGCCCATACCAATTGCAAGCCGCCATCGCCGCCGTTCACGACGAAGCTGCCCAAGCCGGCGACACGGATTGGCCGCAGATCCTTGCGCTCTACGATCTGCTGAGGCGCATGTCCGGCAACCCAATGGTCGCGTTGAATCACGCGATCGCGGCGGCGATGGTGCATGGCGCGACGAAGGGCTTGGAACTGCTCGACGCCCTCAAAGCTGACGCCCGCCTCGCGGATCATCACCGCCTGGACGCTGTTCAAGCACACCTATTGGAACTCTCCGGAGATCGCGAGGGCGCGGTTAGTCACTACCGGGCGGCGGCAGGCAAGACAGGGAGCTTGCCTGAGCGCAACTACCTTCTCACGCAGGCCGCGCGACTCTCAAGCGAACATGACTAATGAACGAACAGGAGAGCGTTCTGGGAAAGATGGCCTGCACTTGATTCGGTTCATGTTTATGATAAGTTACCTCTGTGCGGAACA
>Ga0193727_1001312_pt1 | contig 10251 bp, 6 predicted proteins | sample H2c2metaG_FD_143051 | JGI IMG/M metagenome (GOLD analysis project Ga0193727, IMG submission 143051) | Soil microbial communities from a riparian zone of the East river system, Colorado, United States - H2c2 | ecosystem: Environmental > Terrestrial > Soil > Riparian zone | place: USA: East River...
CAAGACCCCGTCAACATAGTAATGCCCACTACCGATCGTAAAGTCGCTCTGCAGCTTCTTAGTCTTGTCTTTAGGGTCATCGCTCCCGATCTCGAAGCCCGGTCCGGCGTATGGCCCGATCAAATCGGCGGCAAGCCTCCGCAGGAGGTACGCGTTGATCGATGCCTGTTCATTGAAGTCGGAATCCAATTGAACGCGGCCCTGTTGCTGCAGCACGCGGGTGTAGTGCTTCGTAGGGTCAAAGGTTACTCGTGTGAAATCGCCTTTCATCGCTGCCTCCAGTCTCAGTTTATGAAAATGATGCCGGCGTCGACATCAGCCGGCGTGTACTCTTCGAGCCGCGCGTTCAGGTTAGCGAGGCGTTGCGGCTGATACAGATCGTGGAAAACGCCCATCTCAGACTCGTCATCGGCGCCGTGAGTGATCTCGATCGCACAATCATCGGCAAGCTGACAGTAGTCGGGCCAGCCGTACCGCTTGCTGTTGAATCGCGGCCGAACGCGCGTCTGTTCCATTGATTTGCCTTCGCCGGTCTTACCCTCCACTACCAGATCCGGCTGACACTCGTAGCGGCGCGGCGTGCGCGAGCCCGGTGTGACACAACAGAATCGAAGACAACCCTCCTGGCTTCGCGCGACCGTGACGCGGCCGTTGAAGATGCAGTTTTCCCCGAGCTCGATGGCGTGCACCTGGATTTGGCCGAAGACCGTGCTGCGCAGAATCGTCAGCCGGGCGTGCGCGACCGGACAACCCGGCGCGCCGATCGCTTCACCGGTTGTGCTGGTTGCGTCCAGGATGCTGTCGCTTATACGAAGGCAAATCGGATCGACTCGGGATCCGTAACGAACACCGCCGCATCCGGACTCGGCCGCGGCCGATCTCTCTCTCAATCCCTCTCTGGAGCTATGGTTGTTGCCGGTGTGCGAGAGCGCTTGAACCTGAATAGACCCCACGATGCTGTGTTCAATTTCAACTCGCGCGTGAGGACAAAACAGCTCGAGGCTTGGTTCGGTTGGGCGATACGGCTCGCAGTCGCTGTCAATACCCCAGCCGGGTACCAGAGTGGAATGCCGTATCTTGACCTCTGAGATCTCGCCCTCAACCGTCATGCTGCGTCCGGCAACCAGCAGCCCGTCCAGCGTAAAACGACTGCCCCATTTCCCGGTGACGCTCAAGGCGTCAGGACTATCAGTGTGCCAATCGAGCAAACGAAGAACCGGCCGTCTGCGCTGAGCCGCCCTCAATTGAAGGCTCTGATGTTCTTTCAGGCGGATGTTGAGCTGCTCGACGTAGACACCATTGTCTGAGATTTCTATTACGGCATTCTTAATGGGCGGTCCCTCGTGTTTTCGCCACTCGTGCAGCGCGGCGGTAATAGTGCGAAAGTCCTCCAGCGGACCAACACGGTATAGCTTGTATTCGGAAGGTTGCGTCAACGTCCGCTCGTACTCGCCGCCGCCGATGTCGGCGCTGAAGCCGTAGTGGTACGAGACCCATACCCCGTCTTTTGGAGATTGCCCGCCGGGAAACACTATTCGCCCAAGCGCGGGATCGACCGCGACCCGGTCCCCGCGAGGCCGGTAATTCCAACCGCTCAGATCGGCCGGCACTATGCGGCTTGCGGGAATGAGCTCGCGCGTCACCTTGTCATGTTGATCACGTTGATCACGTTTATCTTGGGCCCTTCGGTGTTTTCCGACCCAGATAGCAACGCTCTTGCCTTCGCCGTAATAGGCCTCCGAAGCATGTGTTCTCACCCCTCCGTCCACTCGTTTGCGTACTTCGAATGCGCTTGGCCGGATCGCAACTGGTAAGTTGATTTCTCGAGCGATGCCTGTTGGATCGCCTTCCGGAGTGGGCTTCGCAAACAACGGCACATCGTTGCCCAGCATGCTGAAAGTGAAGGAGTCGGCGCCTACATCCTCAGCGCAGTGCGCGCGGGTTTGGGTCACCGAGTATGACTTCAGGCGGCAAGCGAAAAGCCCAACGCCTGGAATGTTGCAGCGGCCCACACTTCTGGTTGAGTTAATGCGGCGAACGTCAACCGTGTGGCCGGCCTCATCGAATGGGCCGTCAATCAGAAATAGTCTTGAACCTTGACGCACATCGATTGTTGCGGCCCTGTGAGGGTGGGGGAGTTTCACGTTCTGCGTCCAGCCGAGCAGCTTGTAGAACTCGACTGCGCGAGCGGGCCACCCGGCGACGTCGTTCGCCAGCAGCTCGAGCAGAGCAAGCGTGCCTTTGCGCCTTCGCGATCGAATCGTGTTGGCAAGCTCGCGACGCGGGATGAGTATCTTGTTGCGCGCCTCGCCTGGCGCGGTTCGAGCATCACCAGGCTCGCCCGCATCGTGCACCTGCCGCCAGCCGATGAGATCGCCGATGTAGGGCACGACCCAGTCGGCGCAAGTTTCGATGAACCAGTTTTCGTAGAGCTGATCGATGTCTTCGCGGACGACATCGACCTGCTCCTGAATGACCCGCAACAGCGCCTGCAACGGGTAGCCTTGATCGGCGTCACGCAAGCGATAAATTGCCGGCAGCAGGTTGTATAGATGATCAGTGTCCATAGTCTTCAATCGTCTTCATTCATGGTCTATCAAGTTCAGGATCAAAGTGTCGGGTACGTCCGCTGTCAGATAGGCCAGTTGTGCGGGCCTGATCTGTCCACCTGACGTCGTCGGCAACTCGGGCAGATTCACTCGCACGCGTTGCGCGGGTGGTGGCTGCGTGGGCTTATTTGGCTTTTTTGGATCCGGTTCGATTTGATCCTTAATTGACGCGAGCAACTCGTTGGGAGTGCGAACCGTCCCATCGTCGTTTTTTTCGACAAGTTTTCCCAACAAGTCCACATCAACGTAGGCCACGCCTTCGATCTTCTGCATCGCACTGATGACTTCGCTCAGGAAGACGTCCTGTCCAAGCTCGCGATTCTCGAAGCTCAACGTGTCCAGCAGCTTTGTGCGAATCCTTGGCGCGACTTTCTCCCAAACGTAATCGGGCAGCAACCGGACCCTGGCGCTGATGACCAGCAGTAGCAACTCGCGAATAGCGAGGATGACCGGCAAGGCCGGATCGCCAAACCTGGTCAGCGCGGTTTGAAGATTCAAAAACAAGTCCGAGCTCTCAGCGATCGGTGCGTCGTCCACACCGGCGATGGTGACATGCACTACCTCGCGCTGGCCGTCCGAGAGGCGGGTCGCAAACGCTTTGCCCACGCCGCCGAATGTTCGCGCGAAGTCGCCATAATCGGACGTCGACACCAGACGATCGAGCGCAAGCACCGCGAGCGGCGCATTCTTGCGCGCCTGGTCACGGGTTTCGGGATCTGCGCCTCCGGTTGCCGGACGCGGGTTGATCACCTCCTTCACTCCCAGGGGGCGCACCGTGAGCATGGATATTGTGTTCTCCGCCACATTGGCGCCCTTGCCAAGTCCTTGACGATATTGAGCGCGGACATTCTCCTTACCGGTGGGCAGGCGTGCGCCTCGTTTCCCGTTTCCGAAGACCGCGGTTGTTACTTCGTCATTGTTGCGAGTCGTGATGAATTGGCGGTCCGGTGGCTTCAGCCCAAAGATAGTCTCGGCCTCGTGCCATTCGACGTCGTTGACGAAGACCTTGAGTGTGCTTGCAACGCCCGAAGTAGTCGGGGCGGACACGTACGTCAGCGGCGGTTGCTTGAGATCGAATTGCTGAAACGACTTGCTGCCGTCCCCGCTTCCGAGCGTCTCCGTGCGAGTCTCTCCATGCGTGGCTTTAGTCACGTTGGCATAGATCGCGACTTTGTCGCGCTGATAGCAAAAACTCAGGTTGCCGGCCTGACCGCTGGTATCGGGCTTCGCGGTCGGGCTGCCGGCAAACCTTATGCGTGTGTGAACCGGGTCGCCCGGTAAACGCTCGGACTCGCCGGGCGCCATGCCGTTGAAATCGTGAACAACTTCCGAGAGCATTGCGAGTTCGCTGCCCTGTACGCCGAGCGTTTTACCGGATTCATCGACAACGTCCGATCGCTCACCGGAGACAATGACCCATCGGCCTGATTTCAACTCGCTGTACACGCGATCCAGGCGGATCCAGCCCTGGTTCTCCGGCGTGGCGCAAATTGGATCTTTGATGGGCTCCTCGGCCAGCGCGAGCAGCTCTGATTGCGCATATACGACTGTGCGCCTGATCACCTGAAAGTCGTCTCGAACCTTCGCCGCCGACGCCGCGGTCACGGCGACTGCAGGTCTCAAATCCTTGAGCCACGCGGCGTCGTTCACTGCGCCGCTCAACTCGATGCGCGTAGCCTTGCCGCTCATGCCGTAGGCGCCCCTTGAAATGCCCGCCTGAACTTTTGCGGCGTGTACAATCAACGGCGGAGGATCGTGAGCAGGTTTCACGGTCGACGCGTTGGTGAGATCCACCGCCGACGTGTCAACAACGACCCAGCTATCCTGCTGGATTTTGTCGTAGCTGCCGTCAAGATATATCACCGTCGAAAATCCGAGGCCGGCCGAATCCCTCTCAAGGAAATCCTCAGCAGCGTCCACATCGTCTTGTACCCATTCGCTGAATGTCACCACGGTCACTCTGGTCCTCTCGTTGGGAGGTAAGGTCTCAGTGATCTTGGATCGAAGCGGCGCGTTATGACCGAACGGAGAGGCCTTTACTCGCAGAGCGTATATTTCGACCGCGTCGCCCTCATGCTTAAGGGCGACGTTGCCCAACGCAGTAGTCAGATTCGCTCGAAGCGACGGCTGGAGGAAACCTACTGCTTGAATGCCCAGATCCGAACGCGTGGCAAACGCAGATTCGACTTTGCGGCCCAGGCGAATCAAGTTCGCGGGCGGGATCGACTCGGGTGTTGTCAGCCCCTGGGACCCTTTCTTTCGTGTCGAATCACCACGCATCACAACAGCCAGTTCATCCTCTGTAGCAGAGGCACCGGTTCGACGATCCGTCCCGGATATCGTCTCGCCTTCGAGTGCGTTCGCGCGCAGAGCCGTCGTCGCTGACGCGATGTCCTCACTCAGGGCGCTTATTCGGCTTCTCAATTCAGCCTTGATGTTTTTCCTTGCGGCGATGCGCTCGAGTGCCGGCAGTGTTTCGGTCTCTATGTGATCAGCGAGCTCAGCGTCGCTCTTCGTCCCGCTCAACTCCGACGTTAGAGCGTCCAACGCCTTGCCGGCTGCGCCTGCGTCACCGAAGTCGCTTACGAGAGTGTGCAATGCGTGTTTCGCCGCAGCCTGAGCCCACGGCGTAATGACGATCTCGGTGCGTTCGGCGGCATTGTCGGGAGTGATCTTAACTATGCGATACAGAACCGGAGTCGAGTTAGGGGCCACAACGAGCAATGGATCGTTCTCATTCAACCCTGTCGATGCGCCTTTGAGGTAGAGCTTCGCGCTGGCTGGTGCTTTGGTCGGGTCACTCAATTTTGCGACGTTCTGCGGTTGCGTAAGACGAGGCTTGAGCTTGTTCCAAAGGCCGCGCGCTTCGAGCTTTTCTATGTTCTCAAATGTCTGCGGCAACTCATTTGGCTGGCCCGGAACGCTTTGGGCGCGCAATTGGTACGGTTCGATCACGACGTTTTGCGCGTCTTCAAGCGTAAGCGCAAGATATACGCTGGCTGCCACTCCGGGCCGCAAACGGTACCCCACAAGCCGCGCCAGTTCGAGGATCGAGCGGCGTTCCGTAGCGGTGCGCAGGTAACCTTCGTTCGCGATCCTCTCCTCATAGAACGTGAGCACGTCGGCGACGATCGCCCACGCGTCGAGCAGCGCGATTGACGGATCATCAAGCTCGCGCGTCGTGAGGTCCCGCAGCGGGCGAAGTCCTTTATCCGTCCTGCATTCCTCTTCTGTTCCGAGACACATCGTCGAAAGCCGCGCGATCATCGTCTCCAAAAATGTTGCATGCGTGCCGGCACGATAGCTCAGGGCGGAAAGCCCGGGACGATTCGCCACCGAGATAGGCGTGACGGACTCAACGCCCGCACAGCACCCGCAAGGCAGTTGCTTGCTGCCACACCCGCAAGCCGAATGATGGTTCATCTGCCACCTCCGATCTTCAAAGTGAAGGTGCCGTTCTCAGGAAGACTGGGGTCATTATCTACTTGCGCGATTTCCAGCGGCCCAAGTCGAAGCAGCCCAAGGTCGATCTCGCCTGCGGGCCCTTCGTTGGCTCGCTCGAGTTTCGAAACCTCGACACTAACCACGCCGTCGACCGCCTGTGCAGTCGCGACCAACCGGCTGAGATAAATTCCCTCTCCGAAACTCAAATTGTCCGGATGGAAGAAACCTCTTCGCCCATCGGGGAGAATTCGATTGCTGAAAACATCCCGAAGCTCGGCCTCGACGTGCCCGCGCAGATAATGAGGATGCACGCAAACTCGAAGCTCGACCGTTAGAGGAACCAGTCGCGCGGATCTCACTGTGACGTCGTGACCGATACGGCGATAGCGGTGAAGGCGTCGATATATCGCGCTCAGTAGCGAAAAGTCCGCGTACTCTTTGCCCAGCTCATCTACGGCGACAAGCGCTTCGTACCAGCTCCCGTTCCAACGCAGGGTCGCCGCGGTGCGCTGCACTTGCGAGCTGAAGTCGCGCAAGGCGAGCGCCGCATAATCGTCGTCGATGATGGCTCGCTCGATCTCCTGGCGGAACGCGTAAGGCACAAGCAGCTTCGCCTCGGACAGGGACTCGGCCTCCTGGCCACCGGATGCCGGCAGCGGATTGGTTACGATGGTGATGCCGCCGCTGATAGTCATATTGCGAAAGACGATGTACTTGATCGCCTCAGCGCCGACGTTGCCGGCGACGCCGTTACCCGCTCGATAGATCGCTTGAAACTTCATTCCTGCATCCGGTTTGTAGCCGAGTTCACCATCGCCGAAGCGCAAGTGCGCGCGGCCGTCATTGTCGATCTCGGCTACGAAATGTTGATCGCTTGCGGAGCTGTAAAGCAGATCGGATCGCGCGGACCACCAGGCATCGCCTTGCGGCGCCGGGTCACTCTTCAACCGCACCTGCGGAAGCGCCTTTCGAGGGTCTTGAACGAGCGCACCGGCCGCCATCCAGTGTGAAGCGAGCGGCTGGCTGAAGGTGAGCGGCGCTTGTTTCAAGATCGTGCGATAGAGTCCGGCGAAGACTTCAATGTCCGCGGGCAACTCCTCGCACTCGCAACGCTCGACGCTCGTCTTGACCGGCACGGGATCGAGATCGTTTTGAATTGTCGATCCATGGTCGACGAGCACAACGTTGCCGCGTGCGACGCTGATGTTATGAATGATCTTACATTGGGGCGGCGGGCCGAGCGCCGAGATGCAAAGCGGGAAGCGAAGCGCATCATCGGCAGACCATGTGATTTCAACCAGGGACTGGTCGTTGAGCGGATCAACCGCTGCTTCAACACGCGTGAGGCGCACGGCTTGACGATGAAGGCGGTCGGCGTCGGAGGGGTTACCGGTCTTAGGGCCGACCTTTTCTTCGAAGATCAGAACGTCACCGGGTCTCAGGCGAAGCTTCGGCGATTCGTCCGATGCGTCGCCCGGCGAAGACTCGTCATCGGCCTTGTTGCTCGTCGATGGTCCGCGGCCAGAGTCTCTCACGAGCTCGCCAATCAAAGTTGCAGAAGTCGCACCGCGCTCGAGACAGCACGATTCATCTCCCCATGAGTAGAAATCTATTTCGTTGTGTGATCGCCACAGTGTGATGGCTTTATTGCTGATCGGCTCGAACACCTGGTAACTGCCGAGCTTGCGCTTCAACAGGTCTTCGTGCTCAATGATCGGTTCCGCGGGCGCATCTTCCGGGGAGGTGACAAAGTAGAAAGAGGGGAGGTCGCTGTTGCCCTCGCGCGGATCCAGTTCAATCGAACCGGCCTCAATCTCAAGCCGAACCCACGCGCGCGTGTTGCAGCCTTCATTCAACTGATAATCGACCAGCCGCGCGTGACGGCGCACCGAGATTCTCAATCGAGACGTATCCAGATAAGCCTCGGTGGCCACCGCGTCCTGATAGTAGCTGAGGTAGTCTCCCGCGTATGCGAGCAACTCGACGAGCGCGATGCCGATGTCGGGAACGTGGCGCTCTTTCCAGTCGGGCATAATCAGCGCCAGCCGATCCAGAATCAACTCGCGAAAGCTGGCGTAGTCCTTCGCCAGGTAGCTGATCTCGGGCTCCTTGCGTTCCGGAGGCGGGCATTGCGGAGCGGAAGAACAATCCAGACCGCTCGGACAGTCGACTTTGAAATTGAAATCGAGGCTGTCGTAACGCGGATCGAACGAAGGATGCGGATGCGGATGCCCATTCGCGTCAGGCTGAACGATGCGGAGCGTGTAGGTGGAAAAGTCGCCCGCGCGATCGACTACCACTTCGAGGGTGTCATCGAATTCCGGATCGCTGGAAAAGCTGGGAGTAGCGCTGACGACCTTGATGTTGCGAGTGTGGCGGCCTCCTTCGATCAAGACGTTATTGCGCCCGAGCTTTTGCTGGCCGCGCGGAGCTTTACCGAGAAGGTGGACCGAGAGCGTGCGCTGAGTGGGTCCTACCTCGAGATAATCCAGACCACACAGCTTGCGATTGCTTCGCACGGCTTCGCGACGGGTTTCGTTCTCGCAGATCAGGCTTGTCATTGTGCTGTGCTCCTGGTGAAGGTGTTTGTGACACTCTGCTGCGTGCGGCGGATAACGTACTGGACTTCGACGCGAAGCTCGGAGTCCTGGCTTGAGACCTCGAGCCGCTGGACGTCGATCAGATCGCCAAGCCATTGCTGCAGACCGGCCTGAATGGTGAACTGCAAAGCCGCGGCAAGCCCAGTGCTGTTGGGTGCGAAGAGCATCTGCAGGAGACCGCTTCCGAAGTCCGGCCGGTTTACCCGCTCGCCCGGACTGGTAAGGAGAAACTCTTCGATCATTTCCCGGATGTGATCATCATCGTCGGTGGCGGCAGTTCGCCCGAGCCGGTCGAAGTGAAGTGGGTAGTCGATGTTCATGGCGACCTCTTGTCTAAAGCGCGCTTGCGCGTACCTGCGTAACCACGATTAGCAGCGGCGTCCCGCTGGGCGCACAGATGGCCTGGCTGCTTTGCACGAGTAACGGCTGTCCGTTTGACAGGACTCGAGTGGTCCCGCTCACCCATTGAGCGGTCACGCACGGGCCGTTCGCTGCGGGCGGCGGCGGCAATGCGCAGCCCGCGACCACGTAAGGGGCGGTCATCAACACCGTTGGCTGTCCGCTGACGGTAACTCGCGGATTCGGCACCGTGGGTTGCGCCTGCCCGGCATGCGAGCAAAGGACTTGCGCTCCAACATGGACTAGAAAGCCCGGCATCGGAAAACCTCCTGTCGTTCAAATCACCACGAGCGCCCCGTTGTTGATCGTGACCGTTGGGCCGACCATCATTATGGTCGCGCCCTTTCCATTAGAGATAAACACTCCGGCATCGTTCACAACTATCGAAGCCCCAGTCGCGCTCCGAAGCGTGATACCGCCCGGAGGCGGCACCGCCGGCGGCAAGGCCGGAGGAGGAGGAGACGGAGGCGAATCGCTTATGATGATTGCGTGTTGCAGTAGAGACTGGATCACAATGTTGGGATCGGCCGGAATGCCCAGCTTCGCTTGAAGCGGAACGTCGGTTGGAGCTCCAAATCGGCAACCTGTACATATGGGATAATCCGGATTGCCCTGCTCGAACTCGACCCACACACCGGCGCCGATCGGCGGAACCATATACACACCCATCGGCGGACCTGTCGGCCCGGCCAGCGGCGCGCAGGCTTCGGCCCAGGTCGAAGGCACCAGCCCCAGAACGTCCGGCACGATGATCATCAATCGCCCGCGAAACTCGGGGTCAACGTTGTTGATCACCGTGCCGCGATACTTGCCATAATATTTATTAGTGTTCGCTTCGCTCATGTCGGTACTTGTTGCGTCAGAGAAATCAGACCATCTCTGGATAGCGAAAAACTCTGTTTGTATTCGCCGCGCTTTAGGTTGTGCGTCACGCTGTTGACGTAATAGAGCCCGTCATAAGCGACCCCGGCGCCCCGGACGCCGACCAACTGTCGTGAGCGCAGGATCCTCCCGTAACGCAGCACGTCGAGCGATCCGGAACCGGTGACCGCGTCAGGATTTTCCAGGAGCAAACCAAGAGCTTGTTCCGCAGCCTCGTCGGGTTTTAGCTTGCTCAGTTTCGAAGGGAACTCGATCCTCGCGGGCGGAGTCAGCCTCTTGCCCAGCGGCGGGTGAAGAATGCTGATGTTGGGCAAGGG
>Ga0193727_1001313_pt1 | contig 10244 bp, 9 predicted proteins | sample H2c2metaG_FD_143051 | JGI IMG/M metagenome (GOLD analysis project Ga0193727, IMG submission 143051) | Soil microbial communities from a riparian zone of the East river system, Colorado, United States - H2c2 | ecosystem: Environmental > Terrestrial > Soil > Riparian zone | place: USA: East River...
ACCGAGTCGCCGAGCGTGGTGCGGGGATACAGGACCGCACGCGGATAGATGTGGCAACACTCGCCGATGCGCACGCCGCGGCCGACGACCGCACCGGCGTCGATGCGGGTTCGTGTTCCGATGATGGCGTCGTCGTCGACAACCGCACATGGCCCGATGCTCACGTCGTGACCCAACGTCACGTTGAGGCCGAGCACTGCGCTGGGATGAATACCGGTGCCCGGCTGTATCGCCTTGAGCAGTTTGGCTGTTTGCGCGAACCAGAGCCGCGGCTCGCGCGTCTCAACGACACACTTGTCCAGGAGTTGGAAACCGGGGAGATGGGAAGCGACAAGGCCGGGCCTCAGGACAACAGCACCCGCATTGCTGGCAAGCGCTTCAGCAGCGGACTTGGGATCCTCAGCGAACACCAGGTCGGCCCGCCCGGCCAGAGTGCAGGAATTCACACCGCGGATCTCGTGATCCGGCTCGCCGTGAACCAACGTGCCGCCCTGCCGCTTGATCAGTTCGACGATCTTCAATGCACGCCCTCGCTTTCAGTAGAGACCTGGCTGGCCTGCGGGCCGCGTCTTCCAGCGCCGATGGATCCAAAGCCATTGGTCGGGATATCGACGAATCCACGCCTCCAGTACATCGTTGCACTGTTGTGTCGCGGCAAGAATATCGTTTTCCGTGTTGCCGGTTTTGTTGAATTTGAGTTCGGGGCCAAAATGTAGAACATATTTGCGCTCGGCTTCTTCCCAGACGAGGAAGCCCGGCACAACCGCGGCACCGGTCTTGAGCGCCACGCGCGCCAGGCCCGATGCGGTGCAGGCGTCGATTCCAAAGAAGCGCACGAAGACGCCCTGTGGTGGAGTCATGTTGGTGTCCATAAGGATTCCCACAGTTTGTCCCGCGTGCATCGCCGTGAGGAGGCCGCGAGCAAAGTCGTCCTTGTGCAGCACATGGTTACCGCGCAGGCAACGAATGTTGTTTACGTATTCATCCAGCAGCCGGTTATCGAGACGCCTGATCACGACGCCCATGGGATGGCCGGTCAGCGAGTGGTAGAAGCCAGACATTTCCCACGCGCCCAGGTGGCCGGTGAGCACCAGCACACCCTTGCCTCGCGCCTCGGCGGCGAGATAATTCTCAATGCCTTCGGTGCGGACCCAGTTGCGCGTGTTCTCCGGAGTGTAGCGCGGCATGCGGCAGAACTCGACGAGTTGCCAGCCGAGATTGCGAAAGAGCGTCCGGAGGATGCGATCGCGGTCGGAGCCGGGCAGCCCGGGCATGGCCAGTTCAAGGTTGGCCTCGCCAACACGTCGCAGTCGGCCCAACACGCGATAGAGAATTGTGGTGAGAACGCCGACCAGACCGCGAGCCAGCGCACGCGGCAAGCGACCCAGAGTCCGCGCCACGGCGACCACCAGCCAGTATTCGACTCTCTCCTGCATGATCAATGGCAAATGACAAGTGTAATCGCTGCGAGGAGCTAAGGCCGATTATCGGCGGCAGTGCCGAAGTTGAAACGCGGCGGGGCTGGGGTCCCTACTCCCGCCGCATTCTTTCGCATGAAGCCTATTGGTCGTGATGCTTGGCTTGCACAAAGTAGTGGGCTACATCCCTTACGAATGGAATGGCGCCCTGGGGCACTTCAACACTGCCTTTTAGGATGGATTGAAACGGGTAGGCGTGGCCATAGTAGATTTCAGTGTCATCGCTGTTCTGGCTCACCACGGTGCCGTCGAGATCGATGCCAGCGAAGAGGCCCTTGCTCCGCGAATACGTCAGGAGTTCGGCATTCATCTTCCAATCGGTGGCTGCCTGGCCGTTGCGTCCCACGGGGCCCGCGGACGCGGCCGCATCGCCACCAATCTTGAATTTGTTTTTAAGCAGATCCTGGAAGCCATGCTCATTCACAGCCACCAACACGAGATCGGTGGATTGGCCGCCAATCTGCAACCCCCACGACCCGCCCGCCATGCGGATAAACACCGGTGCGCTCCAGCCCTGGCCGGTGCGGCACGTAACCACGCCCTGGCCGTATTGCGCACCGAAGACGAAGGCACCCTTGATGAGCCCAGGCACGACGCCGACGCAAGTGACCTGTTCAAGGATATTCATCGGAATACTGCGGTCCCCGGCGCCCATCACCTGGTCAAGCACGGTCTTGGCCGCATCGATGCGGTCCTGCAAATCTTCGTGGGAAGCGGCAAACGCAGAACCGGTGAATATGAAACAAAGACAAGCTGAAGCTATCCATTTCTTCATTCGAACCATCCTCCACCCGCGTTTGGCGGGGGTTGTTGCCTGTTCAGACGCATTAATGACGAGGAAGTCGCGCATCGAATCCCCCAGGGAATCGACCTTGAGACCTCTAGGTTCAGCCTAATCCATGAGGCTGAGGCACACGCGCGGTGGAATCTGCAGGTTCAACAGATTTATTCGCCGTTGGTATCAATCCCGAAATCCGGGCTGAGGGCGATCTAGGACTGCGGACGGGGCCAGCGTGCCTCCACGGTGGTCCCGATGCCGCCACGGGGGCGGAATACGCCTTTGACGACGGCCCATACTGGATCTGTGGCCTTGACGATGTCTTCCAGCACCTGGTTGACGATGTTTTCCTGAAAAATCCCGAGATTGCGGTAACAGAAGAGGTACCCCTTGAGCGATTTCAGTTCGAGGCATTTCTCACGGGGCATGTAACGAATGGTGAGGATGCCAAAGTCGGGAAGTCCGGTTTTGGGGCAAACCGACGTAAGTTCAGGGTCGTCAATCAGGATCTCGTAGCCAGGAAACTGATTCTTCCATGTTTCAATTGGCGGGAAGTTGAAATCGAGGCCAGCCTTGGCGTGGTCGTCGGTGTAGCGCCGCTCTGTTGCCATGGCTCTATTGTAAAGAATGGCAACCATTGGGCGAAACGGTTCCCATAACGGATATTGATGCAACCTTGGGGGTTAATTTGAGTCCGATATACTGACTCAGGTTGCAAGAATGGCGAAAGAGAGCAAAGAACTTAACTGGCGCTGGATGTGGCTTGGCGCCGCAATAATTTTGGTGTTGGTATTTTTGTCGGTACGGTCCCTCACTCGGGAGCGGCTCCAGGTGCGCGCCGTCCAGGTGACACGGCAGTCGCTGGAGAGCACGATTAACACCAACGGACACGTAGAGCCTGAAGAGCCAATCGAGGTTCACAGCCCTCTGGCAACGACAGTGAAATCGGTTCATGTTCAGGCCGGGGACCATGTGACCGAGGGCAAACTTCTGCTTGTGATGGATGATATTCAGGCTCGTTCTCGAGTGGCCACGGCCGAGAGCGGCGTCAAGACGGCCCAGGCGGCACTGGAGGCCATCACGCATAACGGAACGCTCGAGCAGCAACAGGCTTCGGCGGCCGAAGTGACGCGCGCACGCATCGACCGCGATCAGGCCCAGCGGGAACTGAATGCCCTCACCAAGTTGAACGGTACCGGAGCAGCTTCAGCAAGCGAGGTGGCTGCCGCAAAACAGCGGCTCGAATCCGCGAGCGCTTCCCTTGAGGCTTCGCAGGTAAGCGGCAAGAACCGGTATTCGCCCGCGGAAATCGCTCGCGCGGAAGCAGCGCTCAGTGATGCCGAAGCAAGCCTGGCCGCGGCGCACGATATTGAGTCGAGGACCACGGTGCGATCGCCGATCACCGGAACGATCTACACCGTCAATGTCAAGGCCACCGACTTTGTAGAAGAGGGCAAGCTGCTGTTGCAAATGGCGGATCTGCACCATGAGAGAGTGCGGGCGTACTTTGACGAGCCGGAAATTGGAGTCCTCGCAGTTGATCAGCCGATCCTGATCAAGTGGGACGCAAAGCCAGGGAAAGTCTGGCACGGTCACATTGAGCGGGTGCCGGTAACGGTGACCGCTTACACAACCCGGAATGTGGGTGAAGTGCTGGTCAAGATTGACGACGACGACGGACAGTTGCTGCCCGACACCAACGTCACCGTAACGGTAACTACATCGAGCGAGAATAATGCGCTAACGATTCCGCGCGAGGCGCTGCACGTTGAGAACGGCAAGCCTTATGTGTTTCGCGTCGTGGGCGAACAATTACGTCGAACACCCGTAACCTACGGCAGCATGAATCTCAATCAGGTGTCTATCCTCTCCGGATTGAACGCGGGTGACTGGGTCGCGACCGGGGCTACAAGCGGGCAACCTTTGCAGGAAAACCTGCCGATCAAGGTGCTTCAGTGAGCGCGCCGGCAACATCTCTTCGCGAGTTCTTGCAGGTTCTGACACTCTCGCTGGGTGCCTTGGCCATGCCCCTTGCTTCGGTGGCTCTTGGTCCAGCCTCGACTGCTCCGGCCTCGACGCCGCAAAATGGGATGGCCGATGTGAATTCCGCCCTGCAGGCTGGCCAGGCCGACAAGGCGCTTTCGGCGCTGCAATCGCTACCTCAAAACGAAGCCGGATCGGCGCAGGCGCACAACCTGAGATGCCGGGTTTTGTTCACCCTGCAACGCTGGGACGCCGCCGCAAACGAGTGCGAACAAGCCGTCAAACTTAACGATCAGGACTCAATGAACCACCTTTGGCTGGGTCGCGTTTTGGGCGAGATGGCGGACAACGCCTCCTTTGTGAATGCCTATGGGCTGGCGAAAAGAACCCGGGTTGAGTTCGAAAGAGCCGTGGAACTCGATGCACACAACGCAGAAGCGATGACAGACCTGGGCGAGTTCTACAGTGAGGCGCCTGGAGTTGTTGGTGGAGGCACGGACAAAGCGGCCACAGTCGCGGCCAAACTGGATCGCATAGACCCGGTGCGGGGGCATGAGCTAAAAGCGGCAATCGCCAAGCAGAATCACGACCTTGGGACGGCCGAACGTGAATTGCGTCAGGCGGTTTCAAGCAGCGCTCATCCAGCGCCACAGTGGATGAGACTGGCCAGCTTCTTTCGCAAGTACAAGCGCTGGGATGAGATGGAGAATGCGATTCAGAGCGGCATGGCGGCTGCTGAACGTGACCGGCATTCAAGCGTAGCGCTCTTTAATGGCGCTTCCGTATTGGTGAAGGCGAATCGCAATCCAGAACTGGCGAAGAAACTCTTGCAAATGTACCTGGCTGCGCCGAACAGCACCGAAGAGGCGCCTACCTTTGAAGCGCACGTTTGGATGGCGCGACTCAAGGCCCAATCAGGCGACAAGGCAGGAGCAAGGGAAGAACGCGCGGCGGCACTGGCATTGGCCAGCGATTTCAAGCCGGCGCAAGAACTGAAGTTTTGACTGGACAGCGAAGTTTGAGGAAAAAGTACCATTCACGGAGTCTTGCCGCTTGTCTCTTGACGAGTGGGGCTTTGCTCATTGCCCCGGCAATACTGACTGCACAGGTTTCCCTGTCCACGGTCGTTGATTTGGCGCAGCACAACAGCGGCGAAGTGAAGATCGCTCTGGCAAACGTTGCAAAGTCGCAGGCAGTACTCGCCGAGAGCAAAGACGTGATCATCCCATCACTCTCATTGAGTACCGGAGTCCCCGCTTTTCCAGAGGAGGGCTTCACCGGTTCGCCGCCCACAATCTGGAGCGCCACAGTTCAGTCGCTGGTATTCAGTATTCCGCAGAAGTACTACATTGACGCGTCTCGCGCTGGGCTTCATGCCGCGCTCTCAGGCCTGAAGGGCGCACGCGAACAAGCCGCCCTGGACGCCTCATCCGCTTACATCGAGCTCGACGCCGTGAATCGCGAGTTGGAGGCCGCCCATCAGCAGGAGACCTTGGCTGCGCGCCTCGTAGAGATAGAGCAGCAGCGCGCCGAAGCAGGTGTCGATCCACTGAGCGAGCTGTTGCAGGCCAAGCTCGCCGTGGCTAACCTCAAGCTGGCGCGGCTCCATCTGGAATCGCGCGCTGGGGCGCTCTCAAAACAACTTGCCGTGCTAACGGGCCTGCCAGAGGGCTCCATTACTCCGGATCATGCGAGCATACCGGAGATCCCTCAAGTGCGCGGAGACCAGAAGCCTCGCGAAATCGCTGGAACCGAATCGGCTCGCTTGATCGCGCTGTCAAAGCAACGCCTGGCAAAGGGTGACGAGGCAACCAACTACTTTCCTCAAATGAGCTTTTTCGCCCAGTACAACCGAAACACCACGCTGCTGAATGATGTGAACTCCTTCTTCAGGAAACCACTTCCGGCGAACAACTTCAGTTCTGGCTTTGCGGTTCAGATTCCGCTGTTCGACATGGGCCACCGCGCCAAGGGACACGAATCCGCCGCCGACGCGCTCCGTGCGACGGTGGAGGCCGAACAGGCGGAACGGCAGAACGACGTTCAAATCTCGTCGCTCACCTACGCCTTGCGAGAACTTGAGGCACAGGCGGAGGTCGCCGGCCTGAGGCAGCAAATTTCAGCCGACCAATTGAAATCCGTGCAATCCGAGCTTGAAAACGGGAATGGCGCCGGAGCATCGCCTGGCAACCAGGGGCTCTCGCCCAAGGCGGCTCAATTGGCCCAGATCGATGAACGCCAGAAATACGCCGACGCTCAAGAGGCCGAACTTGGCCTGGCAAAGACGCGCCTGGAGCTACTGCGCTCGCTGGGCCACATGGAAGACTGGCTCAACGAGTTGCACACAAAGTAAACAGGTTAGCCCCAATTGGGTACTGAAGAATCAACCCAATGTTAAGATGAGAGAGATGCCTATGCCTTTGAAGACACTGCTTCTGAACCCTCCCTCGTTCGAGAATTTCGACGGTGGCGCGAGCTCGCGTTGGCCGGCAACGCGCGAGATTGAGTCGTATTGGTACCCAGTCTGGCTGGCCTACCCCGCCGGCATGCTGGAAGGCTCGCGGCTGCTCGATGCGCCCCCGCATCACGTTTCAGCTGCGGAGACGATCAAGATTTGCAAGGACTACGAATTCCTGGTCCTGTTCACCTCCACAGTTGGCTGGGAAGGCGATCAGCGTCTGGCCGAGGCCATCAAGGCCGCCAATCCCTCCATCCGGATTGCGTTCGTTGGGCCGCCGGTGACGACTTCTCCGGATCGCGCACTCAATGAATGCTCGGTGCTCGACTTTATCTGCCGCCGCGAGTTTGATTATTCCGTTGTCGAGTTTGCGCAAGGCAAGCCACTGAATGAGATCCTCGGCATTAGCTACAAACAGAGCGGCAAGATCGTCCACAATCCCGATCGCCCGCAAGTGGAAGACCTTGACGCGATGCCGTGGGCCACGAAGATCTACAAGCGCGACATGGACGTGACGCGCTACAACGTTCCGTTCCTGCTGCACCCTTACATCGCGCTCTACTCCACGCGCGGCTGTCCGGCGCAGTGCACGTTCTGCCTGTGGCCTCAGACGCTCAGCGGTCACGCATGGCGCAAGCGTTCCACTGACGATGTGGCCGCCGAACTGAAGTGGGCCAAAGCGAACTTCCCCGAAGTGAAGGAATTCTTCTTCGACGACGACACCTTCAACATTCAAAAGGTTCGCACCATCGAGCTTTGCGAGAAGCTCAAGCCGCTTGGTATCACGTGGAGTTGCACGTCGCGCGTCACCACCGATCGTGACACGCTGAAGGCGATGAAGGATGCGGGCTGCAGGCTTTTGATCGTAGGCTTCGAGTCGGGCGATCCGCAGATCCTCAAGAACATCAAGAAGGGCGCCACTGTTGAGCGGGCCCGCGCATTTGCCAAGGACTGCAACGACCTTGGCCTGGTGGTCCATGGAGACTTTATTCTCGGCCTTCCCGGCGAGACGAAGGAATCCATCCGCAACACCATCAACTTTGCCAAGACGCTGGACTGCGAAACGATCCAGGTGTCGATTGCCCACGCCTATCCGGGCACGGAGTTCTACGACTACGCCAAGGCCAACGGCTTCATCACAAACGAGAAGATGGAAGACGGCGGCGGCCATCAGATGGCGCATATCGAGTACCCCGGCCTCCCGACTGACTACGTGATGGAGATGGTCCATCGTTTCTACGATGAGTATTACTTCCGTCCCAAGGCCGCGTTCCGCGTGGTTTGGAAAGCCGTGGTCAATCGCGATGTTCCTCGCCTCTACGTTGAGGCCAAGGCCTTCCTCAAGCTACGCGCGGAGCGCAACCGGGCAGTCAAGGAAAAGCGCGGCCGCCAGGCAGATCCTCCAGCGACTGTGGGAGCCGGCGCTTAGTTGCGAGGTTACTGATCGAACCAGAGGGCGGCGCAATGCGTCCGCCCTCTTTCATTTTTCATCGCCGGAGGACCGCACCCGCTGATGGCGCATTCCAAGCTGACCGCGCGACAATATATGATTCTTGGCCTGGTGGCGCTTTGCGCGCCGCTCGGCGACACGTGCCTGTCGCGCGGCATGACACAACTGCCCGCAGTTTCGCTGGCACATCCCTTGTCGCTCATCGCCGCCGTTTTCACGCCATGGATCGGCGCGGGAATCGCGCTGCTGATCGGGTTTTTCGCGAGCTACCTGACCGCGCTGTCGTGGGCCGACCTCACGTTCGTACTCCCTGCTACGGCTTTCGGCAACGTCATCGTCGCCCTGCTCTCCAAGTTCTGGCTGCACGAGCCTATCTCGATCGAGCGCTGGGCGGGGATCGTGCTCATCACGGTGGGCGTGGGCTTCGTGGCTCATGGACCTTCATTGACGGAGCGTCCGTCAGCGCAGTCTGAAGTCGATCACGCTCTGGTTTTGGACGAAACAGAAGAGGAGCGTGTCAGATGACGCTCTTGCCTTCATCGGTCTCGACTGGACCTTGGTCAGCCGCCGCCATGATTGCCGCCATTGTGGTCTGCGCCATAACCGGCGAAGTGCTGACCGCGGCAGCGATGAAATCGATCGGCGATCTGGATGATATTCGGGCACATTCCGGCATGAAGGGTGCGATCCGCGCCGTAGTCACGTGTCCGCTCTTCTTTGCCGGGGTGGGCTTCCTGGCGCTGGCGTTCTTCTCATTGCTGTTCGCGCTGAATCACTTGAACCTGAGTCTGGTGGCGCCGGCATCTGCCTCGCTCACCCTGGTCACGAATGCTATCGCGGGCAAGTTCTTCCTGCACGAAAACGTAGATCGGCGGCGCTGGACCGCGGCGGTGCTGGTCTGCGTTGGGGTCTACTTACTGGCGCATTGAACCCAGCGAGCCGCTTGCTTTTCGCCGTTCACACGCTGAGAAGTTGCATCAGCCCTCGCGGCTTCAAATCTGAAACGAGGATTTTTCGCGGTTCGCCCGCAACGCTGCAGATGGCCTCCGCCGCAAGGTGTCCAGACCGGACACCGCTCTCCATTGTTGATGGCCATCCCGTCGCGGTCCAGTCTCCTGCCAGAAAGAGATTCGGCCACGGCGATGCGGACGCAGGTCGCGCAGCATCAATCCCCGGCGGAACGCCGAATGTGGCGCGCATTTCCTTGATGAGCGCGGCCTTCTCCAGCTTCGCTGACTTTACAGCCGGGAAAAACTCGCCGAGTTCAGCTAACGCCTTGTCGATCGCTTCTTCACGCGAGAGCGCCGCGAACTCTCGTGACGCGCTAACAACAAGCTCTACATAGCTGCCCTTCAATCTGCGCCACGGCTGCAACTGGCCCTTGTTGTAGAGCCAGTGAATCTCGCGATCGAGCAGAACCGCATGCTCGAGTTCTGTAATCTCTCGGTCGAACCAGAGATGCACACTGCAGATAGGCCAGTGCTCGTGCTGCGCAACTTGCTCTGTCAGCTTTTCAGTACCGGAAGCTGGTGAAATATTTGGCATCAGTTTTTCCATGCCCTCGAACGGCAGCGCAACAACCACGAAGTCGGAAGTGAGGGAGCCCGATCGCGTTTCAATGTTCCAATTGCGCACTCCTTCATTCCATTGCAGGGCCTCGATATTCGTATTGAACAATATGGTTGATCCGCTATGTTCCAGAAACTGCCGGGCGCTACCATAGAGCTCGCTCAGCGGCACTGAGCTCATGCCCATCGCGCCCGCCTCTGCTGAATTGATGAACAACTCGCGGATGACCTTGGCCGCATAGTGCACGTCGATATTGTCGATGTCTGCATTCAACGCGCTCGCAATCACGAGCCGCCAGAACCGGTTCATGGCGCCATCGGTCTGTTTGTGGCGTCTCAGCCAGTTTCCGAGCGACTCATTCGAGGCATCAGAAGAAATGGGCTTCATCATCGCGCGAAACGCGCGCGCCAAAGCCAACTTGTCAGCCACTGTGAACGCGCTCGATGTCATGAGGCTCGGCGTCCCATGCAGGGGCGCGGGCAGGCGAATCGGCCCCAGCTTGAATGGCCCCAGGCGCGACCTCCGGCC
>Ga0193727_1001314_pt1 | contig 10240 bp, 6 predicted proteins | sample H2c2metaG_FD_143051 | JGI IMG/M metagenome (GOLD analysis project Ga0193727, IMG submission 143051) | Soil microbial communities from a riparian zone of the East river system, Colorado, United States - H2c2 | ecosystem: Environmental > Terrestrial > Soil > Riparian zone | place: USA: East River...
GGCCTTAAGACCGCAAAGGTCCAGGAGATTCGTCGTGCTGCGAACGCTCAAGCTGGTCGTTTGCGCCGCGCTGTGGGCGTCTAGCCCGTTTTCACGGTAGCAGCGCAGCGACCTGTCGCGGAATCGCTTCGAGTCTGCTGTGCGAGAAGACAACCTTCCCAGTCGCGTCCAGCACGTAGTAGTCCGGCCAGGCGAAAGTAACGAACGCTCGCTTGGTATCGCTCCGGTAGTCGTAGAAGACCGGCAAGTCCTCCGCGTGCTGCTCCTTCAAGAGGCGCCTAACCTCGTCCGACCACGGGCGGTCCACGATAGCGACGACCCTCGCTCCCGCGCCCGAGAACTGGCGTGCGATCTTCTGGACAGCACCCAGGTCGTGCACGGAGAAAAAGCAGGCGGGAGACCAGAACATGACGACGGTGACGTGTCCTTGCGCGAGGTCGCTCAGGCGATGGGTCTCGCCCGTGCTGGATAGCAAGCGCGTGGGACCGGTGAGGGAACGAGGCGCGGCTCCTCGGAGGACGGCGGCGCGCATTTCTCCCCTGGCGTCTCTCACCCAGGAGTCCCAGCGCGCGCTCGGCAACTGAGGCGCGGTGGCCGCGCGAATCGAGTCGCCGAAGGCGGGAGACGCGGCTGGATCGGCGGCGACCCTCGCGTAGCCTTGCAAGGCCTGCACTGTATCTCCGAGCGCGGTCCAAGTTTGGGCAATTCGGAGGAACACGGCCGGGCTCCAGCCATAGGAGGCCGCGAGCCGGAGCGTGTCCAGCCCCGCCGTCGTGTCGCCGTCCTGGATGAGGGCGTTCGCGAGCTCTGCGAGAATAGGTTGAGCGGCCGCGCGATTGGCCACACGTTGTTCGGCGGTCGTCGCGGTCAGGGGCCGGTACGCGTCGGGCGCTTCGGCAAGCAATCGAGCATCGTCTCGCAACCACTCCATCCCCATGCGCCGAAGCGTTGGATACTGGAGCAGCTCGGTACCCCAGAAGGCCGACGGGTCCGACGTCCGGCGTTGCGCGCTGCGAAGGCGAGGAATCCATACGCGCAAGGCGGCCGTGTCGTGGACGGCCCACGCGTTTACAGCTGCGTTCTGGGCGAGCAAACGAATGTCCGCGAGCAGACGAAGGGTCGAGTCACCGCTGGGCTCGAGCTTCGCCAGCTTCGCCCACAGGGGCTCGAGGGCCCTGAAGTATGCGCCCGGATCCCTCTCGCGCTTGGTGTGATCGCGCTCATTATACTCGAAGTGGTCGCGCGACAGGCGATTCTCGCGGCTGAATAGGACGTCAGGATCGTCCGGGAACTCGCGCTCGAGTCTGGTTCGCCAATGACGACTTGCGACGGTGTCGTCAATTGCGATCGCGTAGGACAGCATGCCGGAGATCGTGGCGACGGGGAGCGCATGTTGCTCCGCGAGGGCGCGATGAAAGACGGCGAAGCGCCGGCGATGCCCCACCATCAGGCTGTCCGCGATGCGGTCGCCGAGGACCCAGCGCTCGAAGTTTGAGAGCAAGCTCCAGGCTTCCGGCTCGTCCGGGTATAGGGCGGTCAGTGTGCGGACCGTCTTCAGCCCTTCCTCCCAGTTCCTTCCCATGAGATCGCGTTCCTTCTGCACGAGCGCTTCAAACAACGGGCGGCGCGTTTCGTCCGCGGTCACAAGGTCCCACAGCCGTTCATCGTTGTCGTCCACGACGTCGCCCGAAGGAGTTTCCACCGCGAAAACGGCGAAGACCACGGAATCAGGGAGCCTGAACTCACCGTCGAATACGCCCGTGCTCTTGCGGTGCAGGATGCCGGCGCGCGTGTGCATCGGTCCGCGGTTGTACCCCTCGTCGGAGCGCCGGCGGAAGCGCGCTCGCAACACCAGAGAGTCAAATCCCTGCAGCGCGGCGCTCGGCGTGTAGCTGACATGGATCATTGCCCCCGGCACCGGCCGTGGGGGGTCGAGCCGCAAGTAGCCGGTCCGCTCGCCCGCAGAGGCGTTGTTCGAGCCCCGGATGAGGAACAACGCCAGCAGTGCGGCAGCCGTGGCGAGCCCGGCGACCAGAGCCCCGGGTCGCTGCGTCGTCGCGACGCTCCGGTCCTCCGTCGGCAACACCATTCGCACGCCCGTGGAGCGCGAAGCGATGATCCGTTCCAGCACGGCGTCGGTCGGCTGGGCGTCGCTCGCCAAGTCCGCCACTGCGCGTACCGCCACAACGGTTTCGCGGCACCTGACACACGTCTCCAGGTGCTTTCCCACAGCGCGCTGCGCGTCCGCGGTCAGCGAGCGGGACGCGAAGCCCGCCAGCAGGTCCGGCTTCGGGTGTCTGAACAAAGTCATGTGCGACCTCTCATGGCTGCGCTCAAGAGTTTGACCGCCCGGGACAAGCGCACACGCGACGCTCCGGGCGTGATGCCCAACAGTGACGCGATCTCGTCGTGCGAGTACGCTTCTGTCTGCCGGAGGACGAGAACAGCACGCAAGTCGTCAGGCAGCGTCCCGATCGCGCGCTCCAGGTCCCATCGCGCATCGTCGGTCGCCCGCACCGACCGAGTCTCCGCAACTCCTTCGTGAAGCTGCACTTCACGCCTCCGCCGCTCGGCGCGCAGCCGCATCAGTGCCAAACGTGCGAGTACACGCTTGAGCCACCCAATCAGACTCCCACGCCCGTCGTACTTGTGTATGGACTCCGGCAAGCCGACGAAGAGATCGTGGAGAACATCCTCGGCATCCTCCACCGAGGCCGTGAGCCGCCGCGCAAGGCGAAACAACGCCGTCCCATGCAATCGATAGAGGTCGGCGAGAGCGTCGGCATCACCGCTCGCGACTCGACCGACCAGATCCGGGTGTACGCGTGAATCCGAGCTGATGGCCGTTCCTCCCATGCCCTACCGGATGCCAGCAGAAGGAGAAATGTTACTAGAACCGATGAACCCGATACTCCTGGCCGCCCTCGCCGTGATCACCCAAGTGCCCGACTCCGGCGCCGTGCTCTACTCAGCCTGGTGCTCCCGCTGCCACGGCGCCGATGCCCGCGGCACGCCCGTCGCCTCGGTCCGCACCGACGTGCCTCCCGCCGATCTCGCGAAGTGCGCCGTCAGTACGGCTGAGACCGAGGACCAATGGGTCGACGTCGTCACGCAGGGCGGGAGAGCGTTCGGGCTCTCGCTCGACATGCCGGCCTACGGCGACGCCGGGACAGCGGAGCAGATCCGGATGGTGGTGCGATACGTCAGGTCGCTGTGCCGCGAACGTGGCTGGCCGCCCGGTGAGCTGAACTTTCCACGCGCCTTCCTGGTCGAGAAGGCCTACCCCGAGAATGAGCTGGTCGTGACCGCCGAGGGGTCGGGCCAGGAATTCATCTTCGAGCGGCGGGTGGGCCGACGCCTCCAGTTCGAGGCGGCTGTTTCCACGATTTTCGACGGACGCGACCGATCCTTCGATCATGCCACCGGGGCAATGAAGTACAACGTCTGGCACGATCTCGAACGGCGCGCAATCGCGAGCATCGGGCTGGAGGCATCTCCGGCGCTGGGCCGGAACGATCGCTTGGAACTGGAGCCATTCCTCACGGCCGGCTGGCAGCGACCCGACTTCATCGTGCAGGGCGAAGCGCTCGCCGGATGGGAAAAGACTGACGGGTTCGCCACTGGCTCGCTGCGCCTCGGCGTCGGACGCGAGATGGGTCGGTTTGTGCCGATGGTCGAGACAGGGTGGGACTGGGCCAGGGGAGCACCAGGCACGTTGACGATCTACCCGCAGACGTGGATTCGCCTGTCGCGGCTCGGCCACGTGGCCGGATCGATCGGTGCTGGGATTCCGGTGAACGGCCCCGAGCGCGGGCATGTCACGCTGACGGGGTTCTTGTTGTGGGACTTCGGCGACGCCCCGCTGTTCCGCGGCTGGTAGCTAGACCTTGTGCGCGGCGCCGTTGACGGTGAAGCGCTGAATCGTCTGCGCCAGTTTCGCGGCGGCGTTGGAGAGATGCTGTGACGTCGCGGTGAGCTCCCCCAGCGACGCGATCTGCTGTTCGGTCGCGGCAGACGTCTGTTGCGCGCCGTCCGCCGCTCCCTGGGCGATGTCCGCGACCTCCTCCATCCGGCGCAAGACCTCGCTCATCCGCATCGTCTGATTCTCCGTCTCGGCGGCGAACGTCGTGGCGAATTGCACCGTCCTGTTGAGATCCGAGTGGATCGCGTCGAGGGCACCCTGGACCGTCGTGGCGACTTTGCCCACGCCCTGCGCCGCTTCCTTCCCCTGGCTCATCGCCTCCATCACCCGGGCGATCTGCCCCTGCGTGTCGCGCACCCGAACGCGAACCTCCTCGGCCGAGCGCGCGCTCTGCTCGGCGAGCTTGCGGACCTCGCCGGCCACGACTTTGAACCCAAGTCCATGCTGGCCGGCGCGCGCTGCTTCGATCGCCGCGTTCAACGCGAGCAGATCGGTCTGGCTCGCGATGCGTGTGATGCCCTCGACCAGCTTGCCGATCTCGCGCGACTCCTTGTCGAGCGCGAGCGCAACCTCGGCCGCATGGTCCATGGCGACGAGCAGGTTCATGAGCAGGGAGCTGGCGCGAGAGACTTCCTCGCCGCGTTTCCGCGCCTGCTGGGCGATGTCCGTGATCTGATGCTCGGCGTCCTGGGCCCGCCGGTGCAGTGACACCGCGAGGTCCGAGGCGGCCAGCGAGTCCTCGCGGCCATGTCCAATGAGTTGCCGCTGCCGTTCCGTCCCCTCGGACAGCTGTTGTGTGGTCGCGGAAATCTCCTGCGACCCTGCCTGCAGCTGTTCTGCCGAGGCGGCGAGCTGCTGGGCCATGGCGGCGAGGTCTTCACCCTGGCGCTGCACCTGGCGCACGATATCGGAGATGCTCTCGGTAGTGCGGTTGACGCTCAGGCCGAGGTACCCGATCTCGTCGAGCTCGGAATCCTTGGTCTGCACTCGCAGGTCCCCGCGCTCCACCTGGGCCAGCACACCGCGGGCGGAGCGGAGCCGGTCGACAATGCGCACCAGCATGGGCACGAGCGCGACACAGGCGAACAGCAGCACCAGCAATTCCTGCAGATAGAGCGACCAGCTCCAGCCGCGCAACGCGGTGATCAGGCCGAACCCCGCGATGTTGATCCCCAGCGCGCCCCACGCTTCGCGCCGCCCCAGGTAGAGCGCTGCCTGCAACGGGGCGATCAGGAAGGCGCCGTACAGCACATGTCCCGTGGGGCCGATGGCGTACAGCGCCGCCGAGATCGTCAGGCAGCCGACCACGAGGTTGAGCTGGGCGTACCAGGGTTGGAACGTCGTCCGCAGAGCGAGGCGCCGCACGCCGTAGTTCGCGGTGGCGAAGGCGGCCGCGAACGCCGGGATGAACCAGATGGAGAGCGGAACGATCCCGGCGACCTTCACACCGATCAGCAGGGCGATGCCGAATCCGACGAAGCCCCAGCGTGCCCGCGTATTGGCGAGCACATACTGGCGCTGCTTGGCGTGCTGCTCCTGAACGAGCTGGGTCTCGAGGCTCAACGCGTGATCGACCACAACCGAAACCTACATCCGGTACAGATAGCTCGCCTTCAGGAAGAAGCCGTCCGACGTGCGCCGCAGATCGCGGAAGCTGAAGGCCGTCGGCTCGCTGAGCGAAGCGCCGTAACCAAAAAAGAACACGGTGCCCGGCGTCGGCCTGTACGAGAAGAGCAGGTCATTGCGGAAATCGTGTCTGACCTGCGGTCCCACCTGGAAGTAGCTCGCGGAATCGGGGTCGAAGAAATACAACGGTTGGCCGGTGCGCGGGTCGACCAGCGCCGCCTGTTCTTGCGACACGTATTGACCCACGTATCGGAAGAAGATCGCGCGGGAAAGCTGGTACTCGATCTTGAGGCGCGGGATGTTGGCCGTGGAGAAGCGGCTGCCGTCCCGCGCGCGTGTGAGGCGCTGGTGTACCCACTGCCCGTCGATCCGCAGGGCGGTCGTCGGCTTCCACGTCAGGCCGACGAACGCGTTCAGGCCTCGCCCTTCGGCCGCCTCGGCGAAGATCGCGCCTTGGCCGGCGCCGAGGTTCGCGTTCAGCGTAAGGGCCCGGTTCGGCGTGTTGAACCCGACGTTGCCACCCCAGAGGTTGTAGAGCCCGTGCGGGACGACAAACGGCGTGCCCACGCCGCTCGTCGCGTACCCGGCATAGTCGGGGGGGTCGAAACGCTGGTGGTTGTTCTGCCAATTGGCGTTCACGCCCCACCCGCCCCGCAGGGTCAGCAGGATGGTCTCGCCAAGCGACCCCTCGAGAGTGCTGCCGGGGAAGTCGTGGTAGCGCCACGTCGGTTGAATCATGAAGAACGTGGTGCCCTGCTCGAGCAGCGCCCCTGGCTTCCCGTAGATCGAGAACCGGTTGAAGATGCGGGCCTGCACGACGTTGACGCGGTTCACGAAGCCGCTCGACGCCTGGAAGTCGGGACTAATGCCGACGAGCTCGCCGTGGTTGCCGTAGGAGCGGCCCGTGCGGTCGTAGAACGTCACGTCCCACAGCTCACCGGCTCGGACGCCGGCCGCGTCCTGCGTCCACGAGCCGACGAACTGGGCGTCTGAGAACCAGATCTTCTTCCAAACCACGCGCGCGTCAGCGCCGAGCACGCGATTGTAGGCGCTGCCCTCGATGCGGTCGGTGTACGCAACGCCCAGGGTCGAGCTGGCGCCGAGGTCGCGCCGCAGGCGCAGGAGATTGACGATAGGGTGGTCGGTGCCGGGGATGAAGGGGTTATCCTCGTCTACGGCGCCGATGTAGGCGACCGCCGTCCCACCGACCTTGCCCGTCAACTTCGCTCCGGCAACGGGAGACACCATACGGCGCGTGTAGATCAAGGCGTTCGGTGTGTCGAACTGCTCGAGGCCTTCCAGGAAGAAGGGTCGCTTCTCGGGGAAGAACAGCGCGAACCGCTGATTCACCGTGACCTGTCCGACATCGGCGGTGCCCGTGAGGCTCAGGTTCTGCGTGATCCCCCAGCGGAGATTGAGGCCGATCTGGGGGTCGACGGTGCCGTAACCGTATTCGGTCGCCTGCGGTGCGCCGTCGACGTGCGACGTGAACTCGGGACTCACGTCCATGACGAGCCCGCGGCGCATGCCCGTCAACTCTTTCAAGCTCCCCGACTGAATCAGGTAACTCGCGCTGGCGCGGACCACCGGCGCCCAGGTGTCTTCATAGCCGGTGTGCTGCGTCGTGCGCACGACCTGGAGTCCCCAGTCCTGCGTCGCGCCGCTCTGGTAGCGGAGACTCTTAAAAGGGATCCGTACTTCGACTTCGTAGCCGAACGGTGTGAGCCGGCCATGCGACTGGTAGACGTAGTCCGGATTCAGGTCGATCACGCCGTCGAACCGGAACCCCGCGTTCTGACCGCCCGCGGCCCCCGCCAGTCCCTCGCTGCGCACGCCGTCTTCCTGCGCGCCGTACGGGTTGACCGCGAAGAGCAGGGCTCGGCGCCGATCGTTGAAGGTGTCCAGCAGGATCTGAACGTTGTCATCGGCGTCGATGTTGTCGCGGTCGGCCAGCGTGGCCCGTACCACGTTGCCGTGCGCTTCGTAGGCGCGGATGCCGAAGTAGATCGCGTCGGGCGCGTACCACGCCAGCACTTCCGTTGAATCCGCGGCGGGCCGACTGTCGATCGGGCGGTACTGCGTGAACCCTGTCAGGCGGGCGGCGCTCCTCCACACGGCTTCGTCGAGGGCGCCGTCGATCGTGACCGTCGCCTCGACCCGCGGGATGCGCACTTCGGTTTGCTTCAAACGACCGTCGTAGACCGGCGGATCGCCGGCGGCTTGGAGGAGCAAGGCGAGCGTAGCGAGCATGGGGAGAATCTAATCCCTGATGCGAGATGCGGGATGCGGGATGCGTCAACGATTCGTCACGACGCTTCTCGCACCCCGCATCACCCATCCCGTCCCACCGACGCTTCGTCGGTGAAACCGTCTATTCGTACCGCAGCGCGACTATGGGATCCAGCGACGCCGCGCGCCGCGCCGGCCAGATTCCGAAGAAGAGCCCCACCACGGCGCTGAAGATGAAGGCGAGGAGCACGGCGAAGACGCTAATAGAGGTGTTCCAGTGCTTCAGGGTCGAGAGCGCCACGGCACCGAGCGAGCCAAATATGACTCCGATCAACCCACCCAACACGCACAGGACGAGTGCCTCGATCAGGAACTGAAGCAGGATGTGGTTCTTGGTGGCGCCGAGCGCCTTGCGCACTCCGATTTCACGGGTGCGCTCCGTGACCGAGACGAGCATGATGTTCATGATGCCGATGCCGCCGACGAGCAGACTCACGGCGGCGATGCCGGCCAGCAGGTACGTAAACGTCTCGGTGGTCTCCTGAAAAGTGGCGAGGATGTCCGCCTGGTTCCGGATCTGGAAGTCGTTCTCCGCGCCGGGCCGGATCTTGTGCTCGCGCCGCAAGACGCGTTCGATCTCGATCATCGCGAGCGTCATGTGCTTCATGTCGGCGGCGTCCACGGTGATCGACCGCAGCCGGTCGGTGCCCATGATGCGGTAGCGCGCGGTCGAGAGCGGGATGAGGATCTGCTCGTCGGGATTGCCGAACCCGCCGCCCGAGCCTTTCACCGACAGCACCCCGATGATCTCGAACGGAATGCCGCGGATCTGAATCGACTGGCCGATCATGGCCGCCGGATTCGCGTTGAACATCTCCGGAATCGCCGAACCGAGCACGGCGTACCCGCGCCGCGACTCGTCCTCACCAGCGGTGAACATCCGTCCCGCCGTGATCGTGTAGTTCTTCACCGGCACGTAGTTCGGCGTCGTGCCGACGACGCTCACGTTGACGTTCTGGCCCGCGCGCTTGACCTGCAGGTTGCGAGTCAGCTCCGGGACCACCGCCTTCACGTAGCGCGTGTCGTTCGACAAGGCCTTGTAGTCGTCCACGGTGAGACTGACGCGCATATCGAACGCGATGCCGCCGCGGAACGCCTGACCGGGATAGAGCGATAGCAGCGTCGGGCCGAGCGCCTGGATGCGCGCCTGGACCGCCTTTTGCGCGCCGCTCCCCAGCGCGACCATCGTGATGACCGCGCCGACGCCGATGATGATGCCCAGCATCGTCAGGAACGACCGGAGCTTGTTGGCGCGGATCGCCTGCAGCGCGACCTGGAAGATCTCGGTGAGCAGCATCGGTCAGGGCCTGGTCTGGACCTGCACCTGCGGCCGCGCGCCGCCGGTGGGCTGCTGCTGCAGTCCTGGGAGGCCACCACCCGTTACGCTGCGCATGCGGTCCCGCATATCCTTCTGCGCGTTGAGCAGCGACGCGCTCGGCAACACGAGCACGGTGTCTTGCTCTGTGAGTCCGCTCACGACCTCGATGTAGTCGAGATCGGTGAGCCCGGTGCGCACGTTGACCGCGGTCGGCTTGCCCTTCCGGAGCACGAAGACGATGTAACTCGAGATGTCGCCGCCGCCGGCACGGACCCGGAACGCGCCGCCTCCGGCACCGCCCCCGCCCCCGCCCCCGCCTCCGGCACGCTGGAACGCCGCGCGCATCGCGCGCATCGCGTTCTCTTCGTCGGCCGAGAGCGCCTGGCCCGACATGCGCTTCTGGAACGCCGAACGGACCTGCGCCTCCGTGACGCCCGGCGGCAGCTGAATCGTGCGGCCGTCGGGAGTCGTCATCGTGTTTCCGGCAGGCTTCGGCGCGGAGTCGGGGCGAGGCCGAGTGCCGCCGAGCGACGCGCTGTCACGGGTGACCTGTGTTGCAGGCCGCGCGGCGAGCTCCTGCTGCACCTGCGCGGGGTCGAGGCCGAGGACCTGCGCCGCCGACGCGACGTCACGTTGCGTCCGCAGCGCCGCGTTGGGAATCGCGATCACGTTCTCGCGGCGCCCCACGTGAATCTCGACCTCCGTGTTCATGCCCGGCTTGAGCAGGTGGCCTGGATTCGCGATCCGCACCAGCACCGGGAACATCGTCACGTTCTGCTGCACGGTCGCCTGCGGTTCGATCTTCAGGACCGATCCTTCGAAGGGCCGGTTGGGATAGGCGTCCACCGTGATCGTGGCGGCGAGCCCCGGCGCCACCTTGCCGATGTCAGTCTCGTCCACCTGGGTGCGGACCTGCACCGTATCGAGATTCGCCATCCTGAAGAGCACGGTCCCGCCACCCACATCGGTCGTCGGCGACGAAATCACGGTCCCGAGCTCGACGTTCTTCGCGATGATCGTGCCGCCGAGCGGCGCGCGAATGCGCGTGTCGGTCATGCGGTCGCGCGCGTTTTCGAGGTCGGTCC
>Ga0193727_1001315_pt1 | contig 10239 bp, 9 predicted proteins | sample H2c2metaG_FD_143051 | JGI IMG/M metagenome (GOLD analysis project Ga0193727, IMG submission 143051) | Soil microbial communities from a riparian zone of the East river system, Colorado, United States - H2c2 | ecosystem: Environmental > Terrestrial > Soil > Riparian zone | place: USA: East River...
GCGTCTTGCTGCGTCCGAATGCCGTGATCGCCGCGCCGATCCTCGGCGCGTACATCGCCTGGCCGTGCCGAATGCACCTGAAACGAACGGCGATCCTGTTGGTCCCGGCGATGGTGGGATTCTTCGGTCTGGTGCAGGTGGTCTATTACGGCGCGCTGGGCGCGACACGGCAACACCCGTTGCAGACGATCATGGTGTTCGACCTCGGAGGCATCAGCCACTTCACCAAGCAGAATCAGTTTCCCGTAACCTGGAGCGAGCCTGAGAGCGCACTGCTCTTGAACAACTGCTATCAGCCGACCCAGTGGGACATCTATTGGCGGCTGGAGCCTTGCGATTTCGTGATGCGCCGACTGGAAAAAGAGCAAGGCCTGTTCGGCACGCCGGCGATTACCGAAGCCTGGGCGCGCGCGGTCACGCGCCATCCGTTAGCCTATCTCAGCCATCGCACGGCGTTCATGTGGAATTTCCTTGCCGGTAACAACCTCACGATGTGGCTCGACGACATCGAGGGTTCGACGGAGACCGTATTTCCGGATCGCCCGGCCTTCCTCGCGCTGGTCGCGCTGCATGACGTGCTCAAGCCGACGCCGCTGTTCCGGGTTGGCTCGTGGTTGCTGGTTTGCATCATCGTATGCGGGTTCGCCTGGCGGCGACGCGAGACGCCGGAGGGGGCGTTCGCGCTCGGCGTTTGCGGATCGGCTGCCGTCTATGTGCTGACCTTTGTCGCAGTCGGCGTCGCGTCGGACTTCCGTTACGGCTATTGGGCTGTTCTCGCCGGCATCGTTGGTGGCGTCGTCGTCGCGCTAGAGCATGATCCGGAAAAGTGGGTACCGGTTTTCCGAAAAGATCATGCTCAAACAAAAAGATAGAGCGGGATGACGATTCGAAGAAAGGTCATCCCGCTCCAGGCCGGCCCGAGCCCCGCGTCCCGGCGAAAGCGCGCCGGAATGTATCCTGAGCAACGAAGCCAATCTACTTGTTCTCGGCAGGGGGCGCAGGTGCCGCAGAAGGCGTGGCCGCGGCGGGGGCGGATAATGATGCCGTCCATGCCTTGTAATCAGCTTCCGAGACGCCCGGCAGTTTTTTCAGGAACGCGACGATCGACCAGATCTCATCGTCCTTGACACCCGCCAGCGCGAAGCTTGGCATGCCAGTCATGTTGATGCCGTTCCTGACCACCCAAAACAACTGCGCCGGGGAGCGATGATCGACGACTTCCTTCAAATCCGGCGGATCGGGATGCAATCCTTCCGAGAATTTGGCCCATGTGACACCTGGTCCGCCATGACAAGTGGTGCAGCCAAGTGCGGCAAACGCTTTGGCGCCGGCCTGCACGCTGGCAGGATCGTTGATGGAAGCTGGAGCCTGGTCAAGTGCGTGGCGATCGATCGACGCCGTGCGCACCCGGGTCAGCGCCCAAGTGACAACGGCCGGGTCTTCGGCGGTCCCTGCGACACTATAATAGCCTCCGAAGAAAAAGACCGCTGCACCGGCGCCGGCAAGGATTGCCAGCCCGCCAACCTTTGCAAGGATAGGCATGTCGGTCTCCAACGCGTTGTTGTGCACGCCAATGGTGGGAAATAATACATCGGCCAACGGTACGCGCGCGTTACGATATCGTGACCATGGCCTCGCCGGGGGCTTTTCCCGGAACCATACTGCAACGAGGCTTTGACCGTGACAGCGGACGCCCTCCCGCGGGGGGCGCGCGCGCGCCACACCACACTTCCACCGTGGTCGAAGCATGATGCGCTCTGCACATGCTAGTTCTCCGTCGTCAGACCAACCCGCATCCGAAAGCATGGCGATGAAACGAGAAGCCATCCGCGTCGAACCGCTGTCTTCCTATCTTGCGAAATGGAAGGCGCCGATCTCGCCGGTCACGCGTGCCGGCAATATGGTGTTTGTCTCGGGGTTTCCGCCGTTCGATCCCGAGACGGGTGAAATTCTGCCGGTGCCGATCGAGCGCCAGACCGAACTGATCCTCGAGCAGATGAAGCTGTGCCTGGAGACCGCGGGCACAAGCTTGCAGAACGTGATGAAGTGCAACATCTACTGCACCTCGGCCAAGCACTTCCCGGTCGTCAACGCGATCTACGCGCGTTACTTCCCCGAAGATCCGCCCGCGCGCATCTTCGTCTGCGTGCCGGAATGGCCGGGGCCGTTCGACATCGAAATCGATTGCGTTGCGGTTATCTAGCTCACAGGTCTTGCCGGGTTAGCCGCCCATGCGGCGCCACCGGCCGGGCGGGCGGCTTGCTTCGTGCCTCACCCGCCGTCAGCGCCATCGCCGACACTGCCACCACGCGGTCGATGATCCCCTGGACATCGTTGAGATCGCACAAGCCTTCCGACAGCTTTGTCAATCGCTCGCCGTCGCGGATGGTCTGGTGCGCCATCGCGAGCGCGAAATGCAGCCCCCAATAGAGCTCGACCTCGCTGCGGTCGGGCAGTGAACGCCGCATCGCGGCGGCGAATTTCCGCAAATGATCGATTTCGCGATTCTTGATGCGGCGGATCGGCGGTACCGATTCGATCGATGCCCGGATCATGAAACGCGCCGCCGCCGAGCGCTCGCGGTCGGGGCCGAGACAACCGCGCAGCGTCGGTCCCACCAGCGCGCGCAGAATAGAATCGATATTGGCGCGTCCGCCGCCGGCTGCTTCCGCGGCTTTCAGTTCGTTGAGCCGCTCGCGGTTGGTGGCGAGGCTGCGGGTGACGAACAGTTCGGCGATCAGTTCGTCCTTGGAGCCGAAATGATAGTTCACCGCCGCGAGATTGACGTCCGCTGCGGCCACGATATCGCGCAGCGTGACGTCGGCGAAGCCGCGATCCGCATAAAGCCGTTCGGCGGCGCTGAGGATCGCGGTTCTGGTGTGATCCGACGGCATGTCATGGGCCTATGCGACAAGTGCAAACTGGCTGAGTTGCATTTCAAACAGTTGTATGAAACTATAGTTTGAAGACCGGGATGTCAATGCGCATGACGCATCGCCAGTCCGACCGATACCACGCCGGCCGCCACCGCCGCGCTGAACAGGCGCGATAAATAGTCTTGCGGGGAAGGGGTGGCGGGGGGACAGTGCCGCCAACAATTTTTCGTCCAAAATGTGAGGAACGCCCAATGGACTTCAACATGTCTGACCGCCAGCGCGAATGGCTCAATCGCGTGGAATCGTTCATGCACAAGCATGTCCGGCCCGCCGTGCCGATCTACCGGCAGCAGGACGAAACCGGCGAGCGCTGGAAGGCGATCCCGATCCTGGAGGATCTGAAGAAGAAGGCGCGCGCCGAGGGCCTCTGGAACATGTTCATGCCGCCGTCGTCGCACGAGGACGATGAATTCCGCGGCGCGGGATTGACCAATCTGGAATACGCGCCGCTCGCCGAGCAGATGGGCCATATCGGCTGGGCCTCGGAAGTGTTCAATTGCTCGGCGCCCGATACCGGTAACATGGAAGTGTTGATGCGGTACGGCACCAAGGAGCACAAGAAGAAGTGGCTTCGCCCGCTGATGGACGGCGAAATCCGTTCCGCCTTCCTGATGACCGAGCCCGCGGTGGCGTCGTCGGATGCCACCAATATCGAAACCAGCATCAAGCGCGACGGCGATCATTATGTGATCAACGGCCGCAAGTGGTGGTCATCCGGCGTCGGCGACCCGCGCTGTCAGGTTCTGATCGTGATGGGCAAGACCGATACCAGCGCGCCGCGTCATCAGCAGCAGTCGCAGATTCTGGTGCCGCGCGATGCCAAGGGCATCACGGTCGAGAAGATGCTGCCGGTGTTCGGTTTCGACGATGCGCCGCACGGCCACGCGCAGGTGCTTCTTGAAGACGTCCGTGTTCCCGTCAGCAACATTCTGCTCGGCGAGGGCAGGGGCTTTGAGATCGCGCAGGGCCGTCTCGGCCCCGGCCGCATCCATCACTGCATGCGCACCATCGGCAAGGCCGAAGAGGCGCTCGAGAAGATGGTGAAGCGGCTGTCGTCGCGCACCGCGTTCGGCAGGAAGATCATCGAATATTCGATCTGGGAGCAGCGCATTGCGGAAGCCCGCACCGATATCGAGATGAACCGTCTGCTGTGCCTGAAGGCCGCCGACATGATGGACAAGGTCGGCAACAAGTCGGCGCAGCTCGAGATCGCCATGATCAAGGTGGCGGCGCCCAATATGGCGCTGAAGATCATCGACAACGCCATTCAGGCGTTCGGTGCCGCCGGCGTTTCCGACGATGCCGGTCTGGCGCGCGATTACGCCTCGATGCGCACGATGCGCCTCGCGGACGGCCCGGACGAGGTCCATAACCGAGCCATTGCCAGACTTGAACTTCGGAAGTATGCAAACGCTCCCACTACGCATTAACGGGGGCCCACAAATGGCGCTCCCCAAAAAACTTGAGGGAGCGTCATCGTGGCCGACGGCGTCAGAAGAGATGAGGAATTTTCGGGCACCAAGCCCGTCGAGGAGCGGCATCGGATCGACGAGATGCGGCTCGACGGCTGGATGCGCGACCATGTCGAGGGCTATCAGGGACCGCTAACCGTTCTGCAATTCAAGGGCGGTCAGTCGAACCCGACCTACCGGCTCGATACCCCCGATCGCTGCTACGTGATGCGCCGCAGGCCGTTCGGTAAACTGCTGCCGTCGGCGCACGCGGTCGATCGCGAATTTCGTGTCATCGCAGCATTGAGCAAGCAGGGCTTTCCAGTCGCGAAGGCCTATGCGCTGTGCACCGACGATGCGGTGATCGGCTCGGCCTTCTATATCATGTCGATGGAAGAGGGGCGGGTGTTCTGGGATCCCACGCTTCCCAGCCAGACGCCGGAAGCACGGCGCGCGATCTTTACCAGCAAGATCGAGACGCTGGCGAAACTGCACACCTACGATCCGCAAGCAATCGGGCTTGGCGATTTCGGCAAGCCCGGCAACTATTTCGCGCGCCAGGTCGATCGCTGGACCAAGCAGTATCGCGCGTCCGAGACCCAGCACATTCCCGAATTCGAGAAGCTGGCCGAGTGGTTGCCGAAGACCGTGCCGCAACAGGAGCGGGTTTCGATCGTTCACGGCGACTACCGCCTCGACAACATGATCTTTCATGCCACCGAGCCGCGGGTGCAGGCGGTACTGGATTGGGAACTGTCGACGCTCGGCGATCCGATGGCGGACTTCACCTACCTGTTGATGCAATGGACCATGCCCGGCCTCGCCGGGGCCGACCTCAAGGCGCTCAATATCCCCAGCATGGAAGAGGCCGCGCAAATCTACTGCAACGTCACCGGCAGCGCCGTCCCCGACCTGAACTGGTATTTTTCATATAATCTGTTCCGCCTTGCGGGCATTACCCAGGGCATTGCGGGGCGTATTCGCGATGGCACGGCGGCGAACGCGAAGGCCATCGAGTCTGCAAAGCGTACGGTTCCGCTGTCGCAGGCTTCATGGGAATATGCGCAGAAGGCCGGCGCGAAATAGGGACGTGCGGCGTCGTTGTTGAATGGATGCGCCGTAACACATTCACCGTCATGCCCGGCCTTGTGCCGGGCATCCACGTCTTGGCTCCACCGCAGCAAGGAACGTGGATGGCCGGGACAAGCCCGGCCATGACGAGTCGATCGAAGAGGAGGTCGCCATGGTCCAGCAACTGCGCATTTATGAGATCTTCGAAAAGAACAAGGCCGCGTTTCGCGCCCGCTTTCGCGATCATGCGGCGCGCATCATGCAAACCAGATATGGTTTTCGGATCGTCGCGATGTGGGAAACCAGGTTCGGCGACAGGACCGAGTTCGCCTATCTCCTGGAGTGGCCCGATGAGACCACCAAGACCGCCGCATGGTCAGCCTTCATGGCCGACACTGATGGTGGGCCAGATCGAGGATCGCTTGCTCGTGCCGACGGATTATTGGCCGGCGCGGGAGCGGAGCCTGTTGCAGGCTCCTTGATCCTTCGCGGTCATTCCAAGCTCAGCCGTGCGGGTGGTCGATATTGCGGAACAGAGCTCAGCTGAAGACTTTGTCGAACTGGATCAGGTTGAACGAGCCAGCGCTGGATGTCCTGGAAAAGACGAAGCCGGCCGACTCGGCGAGCGTGCGGTATTCGGTTTCAGTCCGCTCGAATCCGCCCGGTCCCCGCAGCATGTTAAGATCGCTCATGGTGCACTCGCGGTCTTGGGCATCTATCGCGGGAAGTTCTGGCATGATCCGCTCGACCATTATCAGCCTACCGCCCGCTGGAAGCGCATCCCAACTCTTGCGCAATATGATCTTGCTCCGATCGTCCGGCCAGTTATGCATTATGCTCTTCACCAAGATCGTGTCGGCGCCACCAGGGACGGCTTCGAAGAAGTCGCCCGCGACGAACCGGCAACGGTCGGCAATCCCGAGTCGATTAAAATGCTCTCGCGCTTCTACTTCGCAGCGTGCAAGATCGAAGGCTATCCCCTTGACATTCGGGTTGTGGAGCAGCACGCCGCCGATCAGTTCGCCTGAGCCGCCGCCTAGATCCATGACGACTCTCGCGGCCGAGAAATCGTATGCCTCAACGATTTTTGGAACGAGGCTCCGCGTTAGGCTAGCCATCGCGGCGTTGAACCGACCAATTACTTCGGGCGAATTGCTCATCGCGGCGTAGCGATCATTTCCGTTTCCCCGGATCTGGGTGGCGGTCTTCCCGGAACGAACTGAATCAACAAGGCCGCTCCAGGAGTGCACGAGAACATCGCCTTCAAAGAGAACCCAGTCCTTGAAAGATGGATTGGCGTTCTCGTCAAGCTGACAGCCCAGATCGGTCATCGCAAACTTGTCCCGGTCGGCTCGGTTGCAGATTCCGAGCGTTGTCAGGGCAACAAGCAGCCGGCGTAGCGCGCTTTCATCAGCGGACATCAACTTGGCGAGTTCGGCCGTCGATTTTGCATCATCTCCGATGGCCTCAGCGAGATTGAGCTTTGCGGCAACATAGATCACGGCCGTGATGCGATGCGACTGCACTAGATCATAGACGGATTCTGATCTGCTCATGTGTTTCCTCGATTGGAACGAGAGACCAGACTTTCGGCCAGTCCGCCGCTGGAATCTTCAATCCATCGGGGTGAACCCCGTTGTTTGCACGATCGCTCTCCAGCGTTCGGATTCGGATGCGATTAGCCGGGCAAAGTCGCTCATCGAGATTGCGTCAATCTCAACTGCTAAATTTACCATGCCAGATTTTACCTCGTCGGTGCGCAGCGCCGCTTGGATGGCACTGTTAAGCCGCTCGACGATAGCGGCCGGCGTCTTCGCCGGAACGAAAAACCCATACCATGTGAGGTCCTCAAGCGACGGATAACCCGCTTCCGCCATCGTCGGCACAGCGGGAAGAAACGGGCTGCGACGCGGACCGGTGGTCGCCAGCGCACGAAGATCTCCGGATCGGACGAGGCCCAGGGAGCTGCCGACTGGCATAATGGCTGATGCGATCTCGCCTTTGAGCAAATCCTGGATCGAGCCGTTGCCTTGATAGGGGACGTGAAGAAAATCAAAGCCCGCGGTGCGCCCCAACCTCGCACCGAGGAAATGCAGCGGGGTCCCGGTACCCGGCGTGCCGTAGGTGGCGTGCTTTGGGTTGGCGCGGCACCAGGCGACGAAATCTGCAAAGGTCCTTACGTCACCCGGCACCTTCGGACCTACCGTCAGCAGTGATGGGGTTGAGGCGACGGTCGACACCGGGGTAAAATCCCGCGGCTCGTATCTGAGCGTCTTGTAGACGTGCGGAAAGAACATCATGAATCCAAGCGGCGCGAGCAGCATGACCGATCCGTCGGCGTCAGCAGTCTTCACCGCCTCCACCGCGACACGACCGGCCGCACCCGGCCGGGTCTCGACGACAGTCGTCTCCGCATAGTCTTTCATCTGGCCGGCGATGAGTCTTGCCAAGGCGTCCAGTAACCCGGGCGTAAAGCCGGTCAGTATATGCGCGGTTCTTGCGCGCGGTTGTGCGGTGGCCCGCTGCACGAGATTCGCGGCGGAGATCGCAACACCGGCCGCTGACACGCTCAACAAATCACGACGTGTGATCATGAGCTGCCTCCCTGGTTCCTGTATTCTACCTCCGGATGTACCACGGCAAGGATGGACGCGCTTGATCTCCAGCTTACTTTTCCCTTACCGTCGGCTTATTCTTGCGTTTAGAGCGGTGTCACAGGGCCTTCGACGATTGACCGCCGCGCGGGAAATTGGCTTGCGCTATCTTTTTGAAAGTTATGCATTCGATACCGATCGGCGCGAGCTGCATCGCGGGACGGACGTGATCGCTATTGCGCCGAAGGTGTTCGACCTGCTCAACTATCTGATCGGCAACCGCGAACGCGTCGTCAGCAAAGACGACCTCATAAGAGCCATTTGGGGAGGCCGCGTTATCTCGGATACGGCGCTGACTACCCGCCTGAATGCTGCGCGGAAGGCAATTGGCGATTCCGGAGATGAGCAGCGCCTCATCAAGACCTTTCCGCGCAGGGGTTTCCGCTTCATCGGCACGGTGCACGAAACGCTGGGGCCGGCAGCCGCGACCGTCACGAACAGGTCGCCGAAACCCCCCTTTGCCCTCCTTGCTAAAGCCTCGCTTGCCGTTCTGCCGTTCACCAATCTCAGCTCTGATCCCGAGCAGGAGTATTTCGTCGATGGCGTGACCGAGAGCCTGACGACAGATTTGTCGCGGATGGTCGGGATCTTCGTGATCGGGCGCAACACCGCTTTCAGCTACAAGGGAAAGCATGTCAATTTGAAGCAGATCGGTCGGGAACTTGGCGTCCGCTATGTCCTTGAGGGTTCCGTGCAGCGTGGTGGAAGCCGCATGCGCATCAACGTCCAGGTCATCGATGCCGAAACCGGAAATCATCTGTGGGCTGAACGATTCGACAAGCCGATCGCCGATCTTTTCGACATGCAGGATGAAATTGGCGCGCGTCTTGCCAACCAGCTGGGAACGGAGCTGGTCACCGCCGAGGCGCGGCGAGCGGCGCGGGCGCCACATCCGGATTCGATGGACCTGTATTTCCAGGGCATGGCGAGTGTACACCGGGGATCAGACCCCGCAAACTTGGCACTAGCGCGCAAGTTTTTCGAACAGGCCCTGCGCCTGGATCCGGACAACGTTGAGGCACTCGTCGGCACGGCATTTGTCGATGCCATGCGGGGAACTTCCATGCTGACTGGCGACCGGTCCGCACGCCTCATGGCAGCCGAAACGTCTTTGACCAAGGTACTTGCGTCCATGCCAGACCACGCTTTGGCGCATTGTCTCCTTGGCGTCGTCCAGATTTTTACCAAACGTGCCGCGCAGGGGATCGCCGAATGTGAGCGCGCGTTGGCGCTGGATCGAAATCTGGCCACCGCTTACGTATGGATCGGACTTGGCAACTGCTATCTCGGTCGAGCCAAGGAAACTGAATCCTACATCATGGAGGCATTTCGGCTTTCTCCCCGCGACAACAGAGCGTTCAGCTGGATGGCTACGGCGGGCGTCGCGAAGTCGTATCTTGCGGCCGATGAAGCTGCTGCCTACTGGTTCAAGCGCTCCATCGAGACGAACCGGAATGTCGCCGCGTTCGTTCACTTCTACCTTGCCGCGGCATTGGCTCATCTCGAGCGGATCGAGGAAGCGCGGGCTTCGGTGGAAGCGGGACTCGCCCTCGATCCCAATTTCACGCTCTCCCACTTCCACGCCAGTGCGCCAACGGACAATCCGACCTGTCTCGCGCAGCGTGCGCGGATTGCCGAGGGCATGCGTAAAGCAGGGCTTCCGGAGGGGTGAACAGGCGAGCAAGGCATTCTATTCGAGATAGGTCATAAGGACCGCCCCACGAATGACCCTATTCGCATAAAGCGGCATTCTGCGGCCCTGCCTGATTGCCTGACGGGCAAATCACCAAAAAGCTGTCCAGCCCCTCGCGCAAAAATATTTCGCTTAACCCGTCGGGCAAATCACTGATTTAACTCCGCGCGTCTCACCCACAGAGGGGCGTATCGCGATCGTCACGGACGCGGGATGGGATGCGGTGGACGCGGCAGCGTCAGGCGTGAAACGTGATGCAGGGCGGGTCCGACAATGGCCTGTGAGCGATCAAACGGCGCGCTGACGAACGATGTTGCTGCGTACGGCGAAGTCGTGTGGTCCTGACGCCCCGATGCTGGCGTCAAGTTCGCGGAGTTAAGTCGGCCCAACCGGGCTTAGACAAAACATATCCGCTGGGCGACGGTGGCAAAAGA
>Ga0193727_1001316_pt1 | contig 10238 bp, 10 predicted proteins | sample H2c2metaG_FD_143051 | JGI IMG/M metagenome (GOLD analysis project Ga0193727, IMG submission 143051) | Soil microbial communities from a riparian zone of the East river system, Colorado, United States - H2c2 | ecosystem: Environmental > Terrestrial > Soil > Riparian zone | place: USA: East River...
GCGCGCGTGGGTTGCTCACGGTGTTTGAGAAGCTGTTTCGAGATTACAAATTCCATTTGGCCGGTTCGGGACTGACTCAGTTGCGCGTGAGCGCGGCGCTGGTGCGGGAACCGCAACGGCTCCTCGAGCAGCTGATGGCTGAAGGACACAAGCTCGAGGGGCAAATGCTCGAAGCCGGCGCGCGCGAATTCGCAGAGAAATTCAGCAAGGACCATGGATTAGAAATTAGCTTCGACGAGAGTGCAGTCCGTCGCCTGGTCGAACGCGCGCAAGCCGAGCGGATGACCATGACCGACTTGTGCGCGCATTTGTTCAAGGATTTCCAATTTGGATTGAGCCTCATCAAAAAGAACACGGGCCGCACGCAGTTTGTTCTTAATGCCGCGGCAATCGACGCTCCGGACAAATTTCTGAGCGACCTCGTGGTGCAGTCGTACTATCCGGCTGCATCGGCGCCTGCCCGCGATGCTTCGCCCGAGAGCACTTCGGGTAAATCTGCCGGTGATAGTAGCGATTCGGCTAGGCATAGCGATGCAGGCGGGCAAAACGCCTGATTGTCATGAAGCGGTCGTTGATCACAACGCTTATCATTGGAGTCGCCGTTGCGCTGATTGTGGGAGCGCTGCATGCGACCAAAGTCATCGCTGGCTTTGAGACTGTTGCCGCGCAACTCGTCACCGATTATGTGACCGCTACACGCGTCATCGGCGAAAAATGGCAATACGTTTTCGTGTTGCTCGTCGCCCTCGGCGTCGCCTGGCTCACCTTGAGCAATCCCGCGGGTGCGGGACGATGGCGCGCCTTGTTGTTAATCGGGTTATTGCTGGTGGAACTGTTTGGCCTCGCCTGGGTTTGCTCGCTTTACCGCGTATTTTTTCAACCGGCGCCGTCGGTCCTGGCGGTCGTGTTTGCGTACCTCGCCGCAGAAGGGTGGTCGGCTTTTTTGCGCAGGAACCGCTCACACCTAATCCGCACAGTGTTTGCCGATCGCATTTCGACCGACCAATTTCGCCGTCTTAGCGACGGCAGAATTTCGTTCGGTGCTGAGGCAAAGACGTACGACGTAAGCGTCGTGGTATGCGACATCGGCAACAAACTCACATTCGCCGAAGGCGGCGAGCCTGCTGCATTCACCGAGACCACGGCTAAATTCATTCGCGAGACGGCTGCGCGTCTGGTGGAAGAAGGTGCTTATCTGCAAGCCGCCGATGGAGAAGGCGTCGTCGGCGTTTTTGGATTTCCTGCGCCCGACCCGGAGCACACGCAAAAAGCAGCGCGGGTTGTTGTCGACATGATCAAGAATTCTCGCGAACAGGGTGAAGATAAGGAGAAGGTCGCTGCCAGCCGGGACATTCGCGTAGGAATCAGCTCCGGCGCGATCATTGCCGGTGCATTGCAAGAAAGCAGGCGCCCGCTGCTCCTGACGAGCGGCGAACCCATCGACCTGGCACGCAGATTTTGCGCCCTGAATCGCTTCTACGGATCCAGGGCTCTGATGGAAACGGCGACTTTTGATCGAGTGAGCGAAGCAGTCGTCGCGCGCCCAATTGATTTTGTGAGCGGACTGAACTCGCATGACCGGCTTGAAGTTTACGAACCGCTTTGGCTTGCAGCTGAAGCCGGACCAGAACGCCTTGCGCAGCGCGACTCGTTCTGGAGCGGGGTGGTTCTGTATCGAGAGAAACGCTGGGCGGAAGCCTATGCCGAATTTCAGAAGGCGCGCGGCTCGGAAACTGAAGACGATCTGCCGCTGGAATTTTATTTGCGCCGACTGGAGCCGCTCATCTTGCAATTGACGCAATGGACGCAGGAATAAACAAATGTAGCACATGCGTCTCGCTTGTATCCGGACCGAATTGCAAGCCAGAGGCTTGCACTACTTTTACCTGAGCACGTGTTGAGAAGGACCGAATATCCGGCGGCGATCCGGGACTTAATTGTGCAACTGCGCCAAATGCCGGGCGTCGGTCCGCGTTCCGCGGAGCGGATTGCGCTCTGGATGGTCCGCGCGCGCGGCGATCAACCGGAGCAAATTACGCGCGCCATTACGGACACGCGTCAATCTATTCATGCCTGCAAGCTATGCGGATTCTTTGCTACCGACGAGATCTGCGAAATCTGTGCCGACCCATCGCGATCGACTGATTTGCTCTGCGTGACAGAACAGCCTACTGACATTCTCCCTCTGGAAAAAACGGGCGCATTTCGCGGTCGATATCATGCTCTCGGCGGCAAGATTTCGCCGCTCGACCATGTCGCTCCCGAAGACTTGCGCATTAAAGAATTGGTGGATCGCATCGATCGGGAAAAGCTTTCGGAAATTATTTTTGCGTTGGCCGCGGATGTCGAAGGTGAAGCGACCACGAATTACATCGTCGACCTTTTGAAGAGCAAACCGGTCGCGCTCACCCGCATTGCCCGCGGGATCCCAGCCGGCGGCGGCCTCGAATCAGCCGATGAACTGACGCTCTCTGCTGCACTGTCCGGGAGAACGAAATTGTAACGCGCCATAATCCCGAGTTGCTAAGATCGCATCGCATCTAAAGAATGAAGTTCAGCGGCGAGCGAAGCGAGTCCGCTGCAGCATGGTTAGGCCGCGTCTCTCTCATCCCAATGGCGACCTTCTCGGCTCATACCGCATCGCCACCGCCCCCGAGCCGAACTCCAGCCGGCTCACCAGCTTCAAGTCGACACGCTTCGATAAGCCCGCGAACAACGTCGGCCCATGGCCCGCTAGCCTGGGATGCACGACGAACTCGTATTCATCGATCAATCCCAGCTCCGCCAACGCCTGCGGGAGCTTCACGCCTCCCACGAACAGTCCCTTGCCCGACTCCCGCTTGAGCTGCTGAACGGCCTTCCCTAGATCCCCGCGCACGAGCTCCGCGTTCCAATCGACCCGGTCCAGGGTGCTCGACACGACATACTTCTTTGCCGCGTCGATTGTCCGGGCGAAGGGTTCCATCCAATCGGCCATCCAATCAGGCCTCACTCCCGTCGCCGGCGGCCGCCACGCTGCCTCCATCATTTCGTAGGTTACCCGGCCAAAGAGTAGGGCATCGGCCTGCGCAAGGCTCTCGGCGAAGTGACGATGCAAGTCTTCGTCGGTCGGTATTGCCCGATGGTCGCAGCACCCGTCCAATGTGACGTTGATGGAATACTTAAGGGGTCGCATGACGTGCTCCTGAAGTGGCCTAACGAGAATTCGACCCAAAATTTGGGTCTTTCCAGAGAAATACCCATTTTTTGGGTCTAATTCGGGTTGAGTTTGCTGTCCAAGAGAAGAAAATCGGCGGCACGACGCCGATGTTAGCGCCGCCGCTGGATACAGACAAAGTGAAATTCTTCGAGTAGGTGCGCGGCGTGATGCGGGCAACGCGTCCTGTTAAGGAATTAGCATGGTACCCAGCGATTTAACTTTTGTAACGTTTTTAACGTTGTAACTTTTTTCTGAAATGTCCTGCGCCAAGATCGATCCAGCCCTGCACCAGGCGCAGAAGCCGCCCTGGATCAAAGTGCGGCTGCCGTCGAATCCGGTTTTCTTTTCGACCAAAGCGTTAATTTCCGATTTGCGGTTGCACACGGTTTGCGAAAGCGCGCAATGCCCGAATCGTTGGGAATGTTGGAGCCAGGGCACCGCTACTTTCATGATCGCGGGCGATCGTTGCACGCGCGCATGCGGATTTTGTGCAGTAACGACGGCGAAACCATTCGCGTTGGAAGAGGACGAACCTAAGCGGGTCGCCGAGGCAGTGCGCCGAATGAATTTGAAACACGTGGTGATCACTGCCGTCGCGCGCGACGATCTGAAAGACGGCGGCGCAGATCATTTCGCGCGCACGATCACTGCTATTCGCGAGATGGATCCTTCAATCATCATCGAGGTGCTCGTTCCGGATTTTCACGCACATGAGCGGTGCATCCAGACGGTGCTCAACGCTCACCCCGACATTTACAATCACAACATGGAAACGGTCGAACGGCTGACGCCTGTCGTGCGTTCGCGCGCAAAGTATCGGATATCCTTGCAGGTTTTGCGGCGTGCAAAGGAACTGTCGTCCCACAATGGCGGGATTGTGACGAAGAGCGGGGTAATGCTCGGCCTTGGCGAAAAGGAGACCGAGCTTTTTCAGACCATGGACGATTTGCGTGAGGTCGGCTGCGAAGTCTTGACGATGGGTCAGTACTTGCGTCCGAGTCCGAAACATTTGCCGGTCGTCGAATACATCAGGCCCGAGCAATTCAATTACTACGGGGACATCGCACGCGGGAAAGGGTTTCTCTACGTCGCCTCGGGACCGCTGGTTCGCAGCTCGTATCACGCGGCTGATTTTCATCCCGTTGTGCGCAGATAAACGAACAGCGAGCCACTTACCTGTGCGCTTGCAATCGTTGTCATTCCGAGCGAAGCGGAGCGAAGTCGAGGAACCCCGCGGCAACACGTTCCGGTTCCGCCACGGGATGTCTCGACTTCGCTCGACATGACAGAAAATATAAGATCGCAAACCGCGGCGGTTATTCCGGCGTATCAGGACGAGAAACACATCGGCGACATCGCGCGTCGAACCCGTGAGCGGCTGGATCACGTTCTCGTTGTTGATGACGGCTCAACCGATCTGACGGAACAACGCGCGCGCGAGGCCGGCGCCGAAGTTATTGTTCACGCTCAAAACCAGGGCAAAGGCGAGGCAATTAAAACTGGACTCGCGCACTGGCGTGGCCCTGCGAATCCGTCGAGCAGCGGACAAGACGCACAAATCAAGTGGGTCATCCTTCTGGATTCTGATGGTCAACATCTACCCGAAGAGATCGATCGATTTTTGCTAGCAGCCGCCTCGGTGACACGCCCCACGTTTTTTATTGGCAACCGCATGGAGGACGTCGCCCGCATGCCGTTTGTGCGGCGTGTTGTGAACCGTTACATGAGCAATCAGATCAGCCGCGTTTGCGGACAAAAAATTCCAGACACGCAGTGCGGTTACCGCATGCTAGATCGACAACTGATTCCAGACATGCTTGGGGGCGGGCACCGATACGATTACGAAACTGAAGCGTTAATCATCGCCAGCCGTAAAGGCTACAGGATTGAATCAGTCCCAATCACGACCGTGTACACCGACCAAGTCAGCAAGATCCACCCCGGGCGCGATGCGCTCCGCTTTTTAAAAATGATGCGGCGATATCGGAAAACGTAGCGGCGCGTCGCCGAAACAAAGCTGCCACACGTCTTGCACTACACCAATGAGGCTAGGGTTTTCGTGCCGGTAATGGCTTGGAGCTTTTAAGGATTTCGGACTCCGGTGTGAGCGTGGCCGGTTTGCCGCTGAAGATGACTCGGTTTGGTTTTTGGGCGAGCGTTTCGACGAGTTCTTTAGCGTAGGTGGTGACCACTTTCAGGTTCAAAAGAGTGACGTGGAGTTGTTTCAACTGTTCCTGAAGCTGCTTATCAGTCGAGCTAATGAACTTGTCAGCTGTTCCCAAGACGGAGTCTGCACCCTTGGCGAGGCCATCGAGGTTTGTAATGACGTTTTGTATATGGTCCGCGTCCATCTTCAGGGAATCAGCCAGCGGCCCGAGCTTCGGCGCGAAATCGTCTAGATCTTTTTTTAGGTCTTTGACCGTAACGTCGACGTTATTCAGCAATTTATTTGCGTTCTCGAATAATGGTCCGGCTGCTGCGGTGATCTGTTCAAGCCCATACGCTGGGTGACCTTCGATCGCGGCGTTGTTTGCGAGTGTCTGACCGCCGGGTGTCCCTGCAGAAAGCGCCACGAATTTCGGAGACAACATCGTATCGGAGCTGAGCGTGGCCGTAACGTCTGTCGGCAACGGCGGAATCCCTTCGTCGAGGCTGACCGTCACGCGCACTGCATCCTTTTTGTTTGCGGTTGCTTCGCGCTCCTGTGCGGTGAGGTGACGCATCGCGATCACGCGTCCCGCCGGCGCGCCTGCGTAGCGCACTTCCGAATTCACCTTTATGCCGGTCACATCTTCGTAATTGATTTGCAACGTTCGCGTCGGTTTTTTCAGCTGTCGTCCGGTGAGTGCAAATGTCAGCGCGCCGAGCAAAACAACGCTGCAGGCGATCACGAACAGCGCGACGAAATAATCGGACAAATTGCGCTTCATCCTGTCTTGCGATGGAATCTGTGGCGTGCTCCGGCGAAGGGTCGCGGTTTCACGTGCTGATGGTGCTCGTGTTCTTCCTGTGAAAGGTTTAACGGGATCGGACCATCGGGTTCGCCCTTAATAAATTGCTGCACCTCGGGATTCGAACTGGCGCGGATTTCATCCGGCGTACCCTGCGCCACGATACCGCCATGGCCAAGCATAATCATCCGCGTAGCGATGCGAAATGCGCTGGTCATATCGTGACTGACCACCACTGCCGTCATGCCTTTCCCCCGCGTCAGTTTCATCGTGAGTTCGTCAACAACCGCGGTCATGATCGGATCGAGCCCGGAAGTCGGCTCGTCGCTAAACAATAACTCCGGATCGAGCGCCAGCGCACGCGCAAGTCCCACGCGTTTCTTCATTCCGCCGCTGATTTCGTCCGGCCTGAGATCTTCAAAACCAGTGAGACCAACCATCTGAAGTTTTTGCTCCACAATTTCTTCGATTTCATCAACGGATTTGTCGGTGTGCTGCAAAAGTGGCAGCGCTACGTTCTCGCCAACTGTCAGCGAGGCGAGCAACGCACCGGACTGGAACAACATTCCGAATCGCAACCGGATGCGGAGGATCTCGCGCTCCTTCATCCCGGTGACTTCTTCTCCAAACAGTTTCACCGTTCCCGAAGTCGGCTTCATGGAGCCGATCATATGCCGCAGTAACGTGCTTTTGCCACAGCCGCTGCCACCCATGATAACGAGGGTATCGCCGCGATGGACATTGAATGAGATGTCGTTGAGGACGGCGCGATCGCCGAATTTCCGAACAAGGCGGTCAACCTCAATCATTTTAGAATCAGCGGGCATGATTAGAATGACGAATGGGAAAATGACGAATGACGAATGACGAATGACGAATGACGAACTAATGACGAAGCTCGAATGACTAACGCCATTCCGTGCGAATTTGTAATGGGAACGTCGTCATTCATTGTTTTCCGCTCCGCCAAATTTTCGCGAAAATCAGATGCAATTCGCGCGCTTCCAGCCAAAGTCTGCGCGCTTCAGGTTTCAACTTCGGCACCGCGCAAACGGCCATGCGTAGAAAGTGCTTCGCCTCACGGACCTCCTTCTTGCACGTGCCAATGCTCTTTAGAAATTCCTTTTTCGAGACCGCGTTATCGGCTTCGACGTAATTGGCGCCAACACTTGTCGCCGCGGCGACAAGTTGACTAATGATTCGATTTGTCACGGCATTTTGCGGAATCGTCTTTGCGAAATCGATTACCGCCTCGCCGAACCGCGCTGTCCGCTCCTCTAAATCGTAAACACGACTGTCACTCGGCTCTTCGCGAATCACCGGAGCAGTGTCATCGTTCCAGAATCCTTCGTCGAACTGCTCGCGCGGCGTTTTGGATTTGGTCATTAGTTCGTCACTCGTCATTCGTGTTTCGTCATTCATTTCATGCTGCAAAAAAGAAAACGCCTGTTAGCACCGCGTTCATGACTAACATTGCGAGCAAAGCTTGCACGACTGCCGTCGTGGTAGCCTGCCCGACGCCTTCGGCGCCACCTTCGACAGTTAGTCCCGCATTGCACGCAATCGTGATGACGATCCAGGCGAAGACTACGCTCTTGATCATTCCCGAATACAAATCCCAAGGTTCCGCGCTTTGCAGCGCCTCCAAGATGAAGCCGGCGGTGTTGAAATCGAGTGCGAAACGGCAGACCGCCCAGCCGCCGAGGATCCCAATATAATTTCCAAAGATGGTGAGCGCCGGCAGCATGACCATCATCGCAAGGAAACGAGGTACCACCAGGAATTGCACCGGGTCAATCGCCATGACCTCAAGCGCCTCGATTTCCTCGGACACCTTCATCGTGCCGATCTCCGCGGCGACAGCTGAGCCGCTGCGGCCGATCACAATCACCGCGATCAAGACCGGTCCCATCTCGCGCAACAACGTGAGCATCACCAGATCGGGAATGTACATTTCCGCGCCGAGACTTTCGAGAGAATGCGCAGCCTGCATCGCAAGCGTCACGCCCACGCTGAAAGCCGTCAACGCTACCATCGGCGCGGCGCGCACGCCTATGAAAACCATTTGCCGGAAGATCGGCGCGATCTTGAAGAATTGACCCGTGAACGGCGCAACGAAAATCCAGTAGAGCAGACTCAAATTGAGCTGGAGATAGTTTTTCACGACGTCGCACTCTCGGACGCGACAGAATGACAGGCGAAATCGAGCGACAAAAGGCGAAACTCCTGGTGGTGTTCAATTGTCATTTCGGATGTTCAACCAGGCTGAATGTTCTGTGCCCAGAAGCGTCGCCTCTGGCAAACGGCGGGCAGAGGACTGCCCGCCCTACCGAACCGCGTGAATGTTGGTAGGGCGCGGCACTCCGTGCGCGCCGTCGCCCTGATTCGACATCAGCAGTCTCCTGAGACGATACTTTTGAAATCCAACCCCAAGTCACCGAAAATCACCTGCGCCGCATTTCTTCCCGGTGCCATCGATACGCCGGGGCCAGGATGACTGCCGGAACTGCACAAATACACGTTAGGCACAGGCGTTTTGTATTGCCCAAGCTCGGGAATTGGGCGCAACGAACCGCTTTGGTACGGGAGGAACGCGCCCTGACCGAGCGTGCCGCGAACGGCGCTAATGATTTTGCGCGAAATATCAACCGGTGAATGGGCCACCCGTTTTAGAATTTTTGCCTTCAAGTCGGGAATGTAATTCGCAGTGATAAGGTCGATAAGGTAATCGGCGTACGGTTCGCGCGCTTCATCCCAGGTGCGTGCCGGAATTTTACCGGTCACATCGCCAGTGATGACGTAGGGCACACTTAGCACGACGAATTTCATCAACGCCTTGCCGGCTGGTGCGCGACTGGGATCTATCGCGGAATCGTTCCAACTCACGATCATTGGCGCCGACGGCAGCGCGCCACCACGGCATTGCAGATATACTCGCGAAAGAAAATCGAGCGACGGCTCCGTAAGATGAACATGCGCTGATTGCCCCGCGCCGCTTCCCGCCTTGTAATTAACAGGGCTCTCAAGCGCTACGAACATGACAAAGACTGAATCGCCCCACTCGTAGAGCTTCATCTTGTCCACGATGTCTGCTCCCACCATTTCCGCTCCGAGCAAATCGATTATGAGGTGACCCGGGTCGATGTTCGAGACGATCAGCTCACCAGCGGTAATCTCCTCGCCACTACTGAGTCGCACGGCAGTAGCATGTTTTGCGTCGCCCAGAATTTTCTCCACAAGCGCGCTAGTACGGATTTCGCCGCCCCGTGCGCGCAAATCTTCAGCCATTGCCAGCGTAACGCGATGCATCCCGCCTCTGACCAGGTTGTTCCCTGCGTTTTGCAGGACTGACGCAAAGAGCCAGCCAAGCTCTGCGCCTCCAGCATCGTCGGGCGAGGCGCCTAAAAACGTGGCGAAGGAGCCGAACAGTGTCTTCGCTGCCTCCGATTCGAGCGTCTGGTCGGCCCACGATCTGACGCTCTGCATGCTGAACCGATAGGCTTCCATGCCAGAGGGCGAGGCGGCAAATTCCGCCGCGGCTGCCGGAAATGAAGGCGGCGGCGAAAACATCGCGGCGGTAATTGCATCCTTTTGCGCGAGAAACTGGTGCATCAACGCACGCCACGTCTCGGCGTCCTTCACCGAATAGTGGCCTATCTCGGCAACAGTCTTTTCAATATCGCGATGGACGCTGATGATATGGCCATCGGGAAACGCATGCGAAAAAGGAATCTCGGGCTCGATGAGTTCGTAGCGATCAAGCAAACCCAGCTCATTCGGAACCGGTGAGAGATTTGCAAGCTGATAACCGCTCGCGTGAATGTCGGACCAAAAGCCCGGCAACGTTTCTTCTTCCGTGACCGTCATGCCGCCAACGGTGCGATATTGTTCAAGGACCAGGACCTTCAGCCCCGCTCTGGCCAGGTAGCAGGCGCAGGTCAGGCCATTGTGTCCCGCGCCGATGATGATGGCGTCGTAATGATGCGGCATAGTCAGCTGAGCCGGGGAATTTTTCAGTTGCTCCGAGTGCGCAGAATGCCAAGCTGCGCGCACTGACGAAAGCCGAAATTTCAGCGCTGCTCAATGCT
>Ga0193727_1001317_pt1 | contig 10237 bp, 5 predicted proteins | sample H2c2metaG_FD_143051 | JGI IMG/M metagenome (GOLD analysis project Ga0193727, IMG submission 143051) | Soil microbial communities from a riparian zone of the East river system, Colorado, United States - H2c2 | ecosystem: Environmental > Terrestrial > Soil > Riparian zone | place: USA: East River...
AAACCAGCATAAAAAGGCCGGAAACAATGCGATCCGAGATTGCCCTCGTCCACAGCCCGACAAGTTCTTGCAATCTCGAGAGCTTTCCTATCTCCTCGGCGTTTCCTACTCGCGCGGCGCGCCCCGTGCTCGCGCCCTACGATTATGACGTTATGACTCGTTCGTGGTTGCTGCTTAGGCCCTTGCTCGCCGGATTAGTCCTGACCCTGCTGCAACTCGCGATGGCCGTGGGCCTGCTCGCGCCGGAAGGGCCGGCTTCGTATCGCTATTCCACCCTTATCCAGCACGATAGCTATTGGTTCATGAACATCGTCGACCACGGCTACCAAACGATCGTTCCGCCTATCAATCACAAGGTGATGGAAGTTTCCAATGTTGCTTTCTTTCCCGCGTATCCTGCGATTGCGGCCCTGCTTCGCTACGGACTTAACATCGACACCAGCAACGCCCTGCTGATCACCGCCCAACTCGCGGCCTGGGGTTTCTGGACTTACTTCTTTCTCTTTTGCGATCGCTGGAGTCTTTCAGCTGCGCTCCAATTTTGCGGCGCACTCTTGATTGTCGCCCATCCAGCCGCCTTTTTTCTGATTGCTGGTTATTCGGAATCGCTTTTTCTAATGGCGTTGTTGGGCTTCATCTATTGGAGCAGCGCGGACGGCCGTGCCGCGAGAGTCTGGGCAGCGTTGCACGGTATCGTAATGTCCGCGACGCGAATCGTCGGAATCGTCTGTGCAGCTTTTCCAGTGGTGCAGTCGGTTTTCCGGAAAGGATGGAACGGTTTGCGCGAACCCCTGGGTTGGTTTCGTGAACACGCCTCGGCGATCGGTTTGATGTTTGCGGCAACATTGGGCGCGCTCTCGTTCTTCATCTATTGCCAACTGCGCTGGGGTCACTGGGACATTTATATGCTCACGCAAGCGGCCGGCTGGGGGATCATTCCCGATTACTTGGCGGTGCTTAAACCCTCGAGTTATCGCTGGCTCGCCCCGGCTCTCAATAATCCGACAGAAGCGAGCCAGATGTCGATGACTTTGGGCGCATTGCTCTTTGTCGCTATCGTGCTTTGTGAATTGCTCCCAGCGATTCGCCGGCGGACCGGCCGGGCGACGCGTGTTGGAATCTATTTCTGCACCGCCGTAATCTATTACGTTTCGGTCAGCGGAGTAGCGTGCGTGGATATGGAGAGCATGCTCCGTTACGAATTTTGCGTGCATGCGCTAATCGTGCTGGCGCTTTTGAATTTTCTAGGTCAAGTTCGCATGCCGCCAGTGTTCGTTCGGGCATTCGGAATGGCGGCAGTGGCGTTACTCAGCGCTGCCGGGTTAAGTGTGCAGGGCTGGTACGTCTGGAACTTCACCCGGGGCAATTGGGTTGCCTAGAGGAGAATGAAGACAAAAGTTGCCATCATCGGTGCCGGACCAGCGGGCTTGACCGCCGCTTACCGTCTTTCGAAGGAGGAAGTCGACGTCACCATCCTGGAAGCCGATCCGGTTTACGTCGGCGGTATTTCGCGCACTGCCACTTACAAAGGTTTTCACTTCGATATCGGCGGACACCGTTTCTTTTCCAAATCCAAAGCGATCGAAGATTTGTGGACCGAGATTCTGCCCAACGACATGCTGGCACGCCCGCGTTCGTCGCGTATTTTTTACGGTGGCAAGTTTTTCGCCTACCCGCTGAAACCGTTCGAAGCCCTGCTGAAGCTCGGCATCTTTAAATCGGTTCTCTGCGTCTTTTCCTGGCTGAAAGCGCGGTTATTCCCGGTGCGCAATCCCCGCAATTTTGAAGAGTGGGTCAGCAATCAGTTCGGCAAACGGCTCTTCAACACATTCTTCAAAAGCTACACCGAAAAGGTCTGGGGGATGAGTTGCAGGGAAATTTCGGCGGACTGGGCTGCGCAACGCATCAAAGGCCTTTCACTTGGCAGCGCGATCAAGAACGCACTTTTGCCGCAGCGATACAATGGCGATCGAACAAAAGTGATCAAGACGCTCATAAACTCATTTCGTTATCCGCGCAGAGGTCCGGGCATGATGTGGGAAGCCTGCGCTGAACAGACAAAAGCGATGGGCGGCAAAATCGAAATGGGCTGCAAAGTCACTCGCTGCTCTTACGACGAAGCTTCCGCCAGTTGGATGGTTGAATATAAAGACCAAGAAGGTGTTTTGCACGCAATCGAGGCCGAGCACGTGATCTCATCCGCCCCGATGCGAGAACTGGTATGCGGATTATCGCCGGAGATCACTGAGCGAACAAAACACGCAGCGGAAAGTCTGAAGTATCGCGACTTCCTCACGGTCATGCTCATCCTGAAAGATCGACAGATGTTTGATGACAATTGGATCTATATTCACGATCCAAGCGTCAAGGTCGGTCGTGTCCAAAATTTCCGCTCATGGTCGCCGGAGATGGTGCCCGATCCCGATAAGGTCTGCTATGGCCTCGAGTATTTTTGCTTCGAGCACGACGGGCTTTGGGAATCGAAAGATGAAGCTTTGATCGAACTCGCCAAGCGCGAACTGATTCAGATCGGATTGGCCAAAGAGGGCGATCTGGTTGACGGCTGCGTCGTGCGCCAGAAGAAAGCCTATCCGGTTTACGACGATGATTACGCGCGCCATGTTGCCATCATTCGCCAAGAACTGGATGACCGCTATCCCAACCTGCACCTCGTTGGGCGCAACGGCATGCACAAGTATAACAATCAGGATCACGCGATGATGACCGCGATGCTCTGTGTCGAAAATATTCTGGCCGATACGAAGCTTTACGATCTCTGGCAGGTCAACGGGGACGCCGAATATCACGAGGCCGGTCCCGCGGCGACTGAAGAAGCAATCGGCACAGCACTGAGGCTTGTCCCGACCCGAGTCGTCGCCGCTCCCGAACTCGCGCCCGAAGGGTAATTATCCTTCGCTGAACTCTTCTACTGGCGGACAGGAGCAGAATAAATTTCTGTCCCCGTAAACATTGTCGATCCTCGCGACGGCCGGCCAGAATTTGTATTCGCGCGTCCAAGGCGCGGGAAAAGCCGCTTGTTCGCGTGAGTAAGGCCGGTCCCACTTTTCGGAAGCAATTTGCTGCGCGGTGTGCGGCGCGTTTTTCAAGATATTGTTTTCCCGATCCATCTTTCCGTGCGCGACCGCTTCGATCTCTGCGTGGATCGAGATCATCGCGTCGCAAAAACGGTCTAGCTCGTGCTTTGGTTCGCTCTCCGTTGGTTCGACCATCATCGTGCCGGCGACGGGCCAGGAAATCGTCGGCGCGTGAAATCCGTAGTCCATCAACCGTTTCGCGACATCTTCCACTTCGATTCCCGCGCTCTTCCACTGTCGAAGGTCCAGAATGCATTCGTGCGCGACGAGGCCGCGCTTGCCTTTGAAAAGCACCGGAAAATAGCGATCGAGTCGTTTCGCAATATAGTTCGCATTCAAGATTGCAATCTTCGTCGCGTCCGTTAATCCGCGTGCGCCCATCATTCGGATATACATCCAGGAGATGGTGAGAATACTCGCACTGCCATACGGGGCTGCGGAAATTGGCCCGACGCGTTTCTTTGAATCGACATCTTTATTCAACGAAGCGACTGCTGGCAAGAACGGCGCCAGATGTTCAGCCACGCCGATTGGTCCGACGCCGGGCCCGCCGCCGCCGTGCGGAATGCAAAAAGTCTTGTGCAAATTCAAGTGACATACGTCCGCGCCAATATCCCCGGGACGGCACAGTCCGACCTGCGCATTCATATTCGCGCCGTCCATGTAAACTTGTCCGCCGTGCGAGTGCACGATTTCACAGATTTCGCGAATGGTCGTTTCGAAAACACCATGCGTTGAAGGATATGTCACCATTAACGCAGCAAGATCGCCCGCATGTTCATCCGCTTTGGCGCGCAGATCGGCAAGATCGATATCTCCATCCTTCAAACAGGCAACCGGGACAACTTTGAATCCGGCCATGACGGCACTGGCGGGATTTGTCCCGTGCGCAGAAGTCGGGATGAGGCAGACGTTACGATGGGCTTCACCGCGCGATCCATGATATTCGCGGATTGCGAGCAAGCCGGCATATTCTCCCTGTGACCCGGCGTTGGGCTGCAATGAAACCGCGGCGAATCCGGTGATTTCAGCAAGCCATTGTTCGAGCTGCTTGCAAATCTCCATGTAGCCCGCCGTTTGTTCCCTGGGCGCGAAGGGATGCACCTTGGAAATTTCTGGCCATGAAATCGGAAACATTTCCGCCGTCGCATTCAGTTTCATGGTGCACGACCCGAGCGGAATCATCGAAGTGGTCAGCGAAAGATCGCGCGATTCGAGTCTTTTTAGATAACGCAGCATTTCCGTTTCTGTATCGTGCGTGTTGAAGACGGGATGGGTGAGGAATTCCGAAGTGCGGAGCAAAGATCGTGGCACAGGCATCTTGTCTGCCGAATCGCCAGGCGAGACGCCCGGCTGTCCCAGAGGCTGGAAGCCGGTGCCACGGCGATCGGCAAAATCGCGCACAGGCGTGCCGCGAAAGATCGACATCAACAATTCGATGTCGCGGGGCGTTGTCGTTTCATCGAATGAAATGCCGACTGCGCGCTGACCGAGCGCACGCAGGTTGCACCCGACTCTTTGAGCGTGTTCCAAAATTACCGCGCTCGATTCGACCTCTATGCGAATCGTGTCGAAGAAGTTCTCGTGCGTGATTGTGAAACCGAGAGAGCGCAGACTATCCGCAAACCGGCTCGTTAGGCGATGCACGCGTTCCGCCATTGCGCGCAAGCCAAGCGGGCCATGATAGACTGCGTACATCGAGGCGATGACGGCGAGGAGAACCTGCGCCGTGCAGATGTTGCTCGTGGCTTTGTCCCGCCGGATGTGTTGCTCGCGCGTTTGCAGCGCAAGACGATAAGCGGGGCGGCCTTCGGCATCGTGCGAAACGCCCACGAGTCGGCCGGGCATGTGACGTTTGTACTCATCGCGCGTGGCGAAGTATGCTGCGTGCGGGCCGCCAAATCCGAGCGGAACACCGAAGCGCTGCGTATTACCGACCGCAACATCGGCACCGAATTCGCCAGGCGGTTTCAATAAGGTCAGCGCAAGAATGTCGGCAGCGACAACGACGAGCGCCCCGGCGTTATGTGCTCGTTTGACGAAGTCAGCGTAATCACAAATCGCGCCATCCGTCGCGGGATATTGGACGAGCGCGCCGAAAACGGTGTCGTCGAATTTGAAACGTGAGTAATCGCCAATCTTGATCTCGATGCCGAGCGGTTTTGCGCGTGTTTGGATCACTGCAATTGTTTGCGGGTGACAATTGTCGGCAACAAAAAACGTTTTCTTGCGGCCGGGGTCACCGACTCCGGCTACAGCGGCGTGACAAAGCGACATCGCTTCAGCGGCGGCTGTGGCTTCATCGAGCAGCGAGGCGTTGGCGATATCGAGCCCTGTCAAATCCGTTACCATCGTTTGAAAATTCAGCAGGGCTTCTAAGCGGCCCTGTGCAATTTCAGCCTGGTAAGGCGTGTAAGCGGTGTACCAGCCGGGATTTTCGAGAACGTTTCGCTGAATGACCGGCGGCGTAATGCAGTCGGAGTAGCCTGCGCCGATAAATGAGCGTGCGACTTTGTTTTTCTTCGCGAGCGCGTGCAGGTCCGCCAGCGCTTCGCTCTCCGATTTCGCTTCTGGCAAATCTAATCGTCTATCAAGCCAGATATTTTTCGGAATTGCAGCGTCGATCAGGGCGTCGAGATTCTCGGAGCCGACTTCGCGCAACATGGCGCTGACTTCGTCTTCGTTCGGACCGATGTGGCGGCGCGCGAATGAATTGAGATCAGCGTCTTTTTCGCGTATCTGCATTTGAAGAGATTACGGAAGGCGAATCGCGCTTCAAGTCGTGTAGCCACGGCGTTCCGTCGCCGTGTTAGCGTGAACGCGCAAATCACCCCGACCTATTTTGAATCGTAGGTTTTGACTCCGTGACTTTTTAACAGGGCGCGGAGCTCCGCGAGGTGTTGATGGTTTCGGGTCTCCACCGTGCAGAGGACGTTGACAGCAGAGACATCCGAACTGGCGAAAGCGCGATCGTGCACGACTTGTTTGATGCTCGCACCAGCGAAAGCGATTTGCGCTGCCAAATCGGCGAGGCCACCCGGTCGATCACTAATAACGGCGTTAAATCGGCCAAGACGGCCGTCTGCCACCAGACCACGTTCTATCACGCGACTGAGCACGTTGGGATCGATATTGCCGCCGCAAAGTAGAAGGACCACTCGCTTGCCCGCGAGCTCTTTTAATTTTCCGAACATGCACGCAGCGAGCGGCGTGGCCGCGGCTCCTTCGACGACACTCTTTTCCAATTCGACCAAGCGCAGGATCGTGAGCGCAATCTGTTCCTCGGTCACAGTGACGGCAAGATCGACAAGTGGTCGCGCGATCTGAAACGCATTTGTTCCAACCTGAGGAATGGCCAGCCCGTCGGCCAGCGTTGGATGCATCGCGATCTTCGTCGGTTTTCCCGCTTCAAGCGCGGCCGAAAAGCTCGCCACGTTTTCTGCTTCAACCGCGATAACTTTTGCTTTCGGTCGCAAAGTCTTGATGGCCAAAGAAACGCCGGCAAGCAGCCCGGCGCCCCCGACCGGAACAATCACAGCTTCGAGATTGGGAATTTGCTCGACGATTTCTAGTCCCATCGTTCCCTGCCCGGCAATGATTGCGGGGTCATCGTAGCCGTCGATGTAAGCGAGGCCTTTCTCCCTCGCGATCTCCTGTCCGTGCGCTTTTGCTTCGCTGAAATCTTTGCCGTGCAGAACGACTGTCGCGCCGAGTTTCTGGCAATTGTTTACCTTTACGAGAGGGGCAAATTTCGGCATCACCACCGTCGCAGGAATCCCGAGCAACTTCCCCTGATAAGCAAGTGCCTGAGCGTGATTGCCAGCGGACGCGGCGATGACACCGCGCTGCTGCTGGTCGGGCGCCAATTGTGCGAGGGCATTCCGTGCACCGCGCTCCTTAAAACTTCCGGTGCGCTGCAAGTTGTCGAACTTGCAGAAAATCTTCATGCCGGTGATTTCGCCGAGCGAGATCGAGGGCGAGCAAGGCGAGTAGTAAACTGCGCCAGCAATGCGTTCGCGCGCCGCTTCGATGTCTTTGAACGTGATCACGCGTTGCAATCTGGGCGCAAGATCGAGGGCAAACAAGGAGCGACGGCTTCCTAGCCGTCATTCCTTGATCACTCAATCGCTGCCTGCGCCGCTGCCAATCGCGCAATCGGAATTCGGAATGGGCTGCAGCTCACGTAATCTAAACCGAGCCGGTGACAGAATTTGACGCTCGTGGGTTCGCCGCCGTGTTCGCCGCAAATCCCCAGTTTGATGTCCGGCCGAGTCTTGCGTCCCAAGTCGCGCGTAATTTCCATCAAGCGCCCGACACCTTTCTGATCAATCGACGCGAACGGATTCGTCTCCACAATATCAAGTTCAGCGTAGACTGGGAGAAAACTGCCAGAATCGTCCCGGCTCATTCCGAGCGTCGTCTGTGTGAGATCGTTTGTGCCAAAGCTGAAGAATTCAGCGTCGCGCGCGATCTGGTCGGCCACGAGGGCGGCGCGCGGGATTTCAATCATTGTCCCGACGAGATAATTGAATTTCGTTTCCTTTTCCTTCGCCACTTCGTCGGCAACGCGCCGGACGATGTCGATCTGAAGCTTTAGCTCGCGCGGAAAGCCCACCAGCGGAATCATAATTTCCGGACGAACCTTGGTCCCTTTCGCTTGCACATCCGCAGCCGCTTCAAAAATCGCGCGCGCCTGCATTTCGGAGATTTCAGGATAAACGATGCCGAGACGACAACCACGATGGCCGAGCATTGGATTGAATTCATGCAGCTCGTGCACGCGCCGCGCGATTTGTTCAACGGCTACACCGAGTTTGTTCGCCAGCTCGTTTTGTTGCGCGTGATCGCTTGGCAGGAATTCGTGCAGCGGAGGATCGAGAAAGCGAATCGTGGCGGGCAACCCTTTCAAGGCTGTAAAGATCCCGATGAAATCGCCACGCTGGTAGGGGAGTAACTTGGCCACGGCCCGCGCCCGCTCCTCTTTTGTGCCGGCAAGAATCATCTCGCGCATCGCGTCAATTCGGTCGCCTTCGAAAAACATGTGTTCCGTGCGGCAAAGCCCAATTCCCTCCGCGCCGAATGCGACTGCGTTTGTCGCTTGCTCGGGTGTGTCGGCATTTGTGCGGACCCCCAGGATGCGAAATTCGTCCGCCCATTTCATTAATTTCGCGTACTCTTGATAAGTGACGCTCTTTTTTGGGTCGAGAGAGCGATCGACGAGCACTTGAACGATCTCGGACGGTGCAGTTGTGACTTCGCCGGCAAAAACCTCGCCCGCGGTTCCATCAACCGAGATGTAGTCTCCCTGTTTTAACGTTGTTCCGTTGGCGCTAAGCGTGCGCTTTTGGTAATCGATTTGAATCGCGGTTGCGCCGCATACGCACACTTTGCCCATTTGTCGCGCGACCAGGGCGGCGTGCGAAGAAACTCCGCCACGCGAAGTGAGAATTCCCTCCGCCGCGATCATGCCGCGCAAGTCTTCCGGCGAAGTTTCAATCCGGGCAAGCACGACTTTGTCTCCTTTTTCCGAACGCGCCACGGCTTCTTCTGCGCTGAAAACAACGTGTCCTGACGCCGCGCCTGGCCCAGCGGCCAAACCGCTGCCGATCTTTTTTGCTTTGCGCGCTGATTGCCGATCGAAAATCGGCGCCAAAAGATGAGCGAGCGAATCCGCCGGGACGCGGCGCACCGCCTCTTTTTTGGTGATTAACTTTTCATCGACCATATCGACGGCAATCCGAACGGCAGCATGCCCCGTGCGCTTGCCGTTCCGCGTCTGCAAAATATAAAGATGGTTCTCCTCCACCGTGAACTCGAGGTCCTGCATGTCCTTGAAGTGACGTTCAAGGATGGCGCGGACTTTCATCAGATCTTTGTGCGCTGCCGGCATTTCCTTCGCCAGATCGGCGATCGGATGTGGCGTGCGTACGCCCGCGACCACGTCTTCGCCTTGCGCGTTGATCAGATATTCGCCGTAAAACACTTTTGCGCCGGTCGCGGGGTCGCGCGTGAATGCAACTCCAGTCGCGCTCGTTTTTCCCATGTTCCCAAACACCATTGTCTGGACGTTGACCGCCGTGCCCCAGTCATGCGGTATTCCATATCTCCGGCGATAAACGATGGCGCGATCGTTCATCCACGAACCGAAAACGGCACTGATCGCACCCCAGAGCTGCACCCGCGGGTCTTGCGGGAAAGATTTCCCAGTCCGCTCCTCGATCAATGCCTTGAAACGCTGCACCAGCTCCTTCAAATCGGCGGGGGTGAGTCTTACATCCGGGAAATCATGCTTGCCGTAGCGTTCATCTTTTAAATGCTCGATTACGCTCTCGAACGGTTCGTGATCTTCGCCCGGACGTTTTTGGACGCCCATCACGACATCGCCGTACATCTGCAAGAAGCGCCGATACGAATCCCAGGCAAAGCGCGCGTTGTTTGTTTTCTTTGCAACGATCTCCACCACCTCGTCGTTCATCCCGAGATTCAGGATCGTGTCCATCATTCCAGGCATGGAGTCGCGAGCGCCCGAGCGCACAGAAACAAGCAAGGGCCGATCTCTGTCGCCGAGTTTTTTTCCGGCCGATTTCTCAACCCTGGCCAGGGCAGCCGCCACCTGCGCTTCCAACTGCGGCGGGTAGGTGCGTTTGTGATCGTAAAAATAACTGCAGACTTCAGTCGTGATCGTAAATCCCGGCGGCACAGGCAGACCGATGCGCGTCATCTCATGGAGGTTTGCGCCCTTCCCTCCAAGGAGCGGTTTCATGCTGCCCGACCCATCGGCGTGGCCGTCGCCGAAATAATAAACGTAGCGTGGCGCTTTCGCTTTCCTGTGCTTCGCAGAAATCACTCGGGCCTTGGACGTCGGTCTTATCTTTGAGCGCCGAATTCTTTTTCGAACGCTGGATTTCCGCTTTGTAGCCATGATTGAGAAGAGGAGGGGAGCCGGCAGTGGACGAACGCGCCAAAGTAGTTTCGGGCATCGCGGTGTCAACGCCGCGACTGAATAATAGAAAACCAAGGAAGTGGCCAAAAACCGCCCGGGATTCGTTTGCCCGTCGATTTAAACCGGCGCGCCCCCGTTGTTCGTCAGAAGTTCAGAAATCGCCGCGGTAAAATCATCCACGCCGGTGCTCGGAACGATG